>Ga0102591_1002940_pt1 | contig 16638 bp, 14 predicted proteins | sample AraplaCol_mCL_r2_2_FD_76860 | JGI IMG/M metagenome (GOLD analysis project Ga0102591, IMG submission 76860) | Arabidopsis root microbial communities from North Carolina, USA - plate scrape MF_Col_mCL_r2 (SPADES assembly) (version 2) | ecosystem: Host-associated > Plants > Roots > Endosphere... | reverse complement strand
CCTCGTTCTCTCGGAAATCGGTGAAAAGGCCGGCGTTCAGGTCAGCGACGACGAACTGCAGCGTTCGCTGTTCGAACAGCTCCGCCAGTTCCCGGGCCAGGAGAAGCAGATCCTCGACTACTTCAAGAACACCCCCGGCGCTGCTGCTTCGCTGCGCGCTCCGCTGTTCGAAGAAAAGGTCGTCGACCACCTGCTCGGCGAAATCTCGGTAACCGACAAGACGGTTTCCAAGGAAGAGCTGACGGCTGACGACGAAGAGACTGAAGGCAAGGCTGCCAAGAAGGCTCCGGCCAAGAAGAAGACCGCTGCCAAGGCTGAAGCCACGGAAGGCGAAGAAGCCGCTGCTCCGAAGAAGAAGGCTCCGGCCAAGAAGAAGGCCGCTGACGACAGCGCCGAGTAATCGGATCGAAGCCTTAGGAATCGAAAGGCCCTGCCGCTTGCGGCAGGGCCTTTTTCGTTGCGGGAGGCGAGCTCTTCGTCCAGCGCTGGCCGAGAGCATCCTGCTTTCAGCGACACACGGAAGTGTCAGCTGATTCAGCCAGAGCCGACTTCGTGGCTCAGTGAAACCCGCGGCGCGCTAAGCGATGTCGAGGAGGAGGGCGCGATGGTCGGAGACTTCGGGCTCTGCGACGACATCGAAGCGAGCGACGCTGACTGCACCGTTCGCCAGCATGTAATCGGCAAAGCGGCCGCTCTTTAGATAGTGCGACGTGCGCGTGTCCGTGTGGCCGCGGGTGACAACGAGGTCGACGAGCCCCAACTGGCCGAGCGTCTGAAACGTTTGGCTGTCGGGGAGCACATTGAAATCACCGCACACGACAAGCCGCTCGTCTCCGGGCCAGACCTGGTGGACGAGACCTACCAGCGCCTCCGCCTGCGCGCGGCGTGCCGGACTGTCGTGCTTACCACCGACCTCCCGCAGGCCGTGCATCTGCGCGATGGTGATGGGAGTGCCGGCGTCGTGATCGAGCAGGCGAATGCAATGGGCGTTGCGCGCACGCGGATGCGGCCCCCAGCTGTCGGGCGAAAAACTGCCATGCACAAAACCGAGGGCCTGGCCGATGACGGAATAGCCCCGCCGAACGAATGTTGCCAGACCGAATTCCGATGCCACGGGCGTGTCTCCTGCAAAGAGCGTCCCTCGCGCGGTCGGGCAGAAGAATCCATCATGTCCCGGTAGTACGGCGGCGATCTCGTCGAAGAGGTTGGCGCGTTGCGGCAGTTCCACATCCGCATCGCGATAGCTCAGCCATTCGGCCTCGGTCGTCGGTGATCGCGCGATCTCCTGCAGGCACAGGACATCGGCGTCGACATCGGCGAGATATTTCATCAAGGGCGAATGGAGCTTGCCGCCCCAGGCATTGAGCGAAAGGATGCGCATGGTGTTCGGCTCTCTTGATCGGGAGAGGTGAAGCTAGCCGATTCTCCGGCGTCCTGCGCATTTCAGATGCGGTCTGTGGGATGGCAAACCCGGAGAGATCAGTTCGGCAACGCGGAACCAAAATCGTTGCCCTCTGGGCACGTGGCCGCCGCCGTCAGCGTTGACGGCGGTCAGCTCTGTCGCTGGATGCTTACGCTTTCGGCGCTTCCTGCTTGATCTCGCCCATACGGTTCCAGGCGTCGAGGCCGGCGATCTTGTAGGCCTCGGCCAGCGTCGGGTAGTTGAAGGTGTTTTCGACGAAGTACTCGACCGTGCCCTTGAGGTTCAGCACGGCCTGGCCGATATGCACCAGCTCTGTCGCGCCTTCGCCGATGATATGCACGCCGAGCAGGCGGCGCGTCTTCAGCGAGAAGATCATTTTCAACAGGCCGGAATCGAGCCCCATGATGTGGCCGCGCGAGGTCTCGCGGAAGCGGGCGATGCCGCATTCGTAGGGGATGCCGCGTTCCTTGACCTCTTCTTCCGAGAGACCGCAGGTGGAGATCTCAGGCACGGCGTAGATGCCGTAGGGGAAGTATTTCTGCGGCTCCATCGCGATCGCGCCGATGGCGACCCGGGCGGCGATGCGCCCCTGTTCCATCGAGGTTGAGGCGAGGCTCGGGAAGCCGACGACGTCGCCGGCGGCGTAGATGTTCGGGACGGAGGTCTGGAACGTCTCGGGATTGACCTTGAGGCGCCCTCGGTTGTCGGCTTCGAGCCCGGCTGCGGGCAGGTTCAGCGTATCGGTGGCGCCCATGCGGCCCGCGGCAAAGAGCACCATGTCGGTTGTGATCTTGCGGCCGTTGTCGAGCGTCAGCAGCACCTTACCATCGTCGAGCCGCTCCACCGTGTCGGCCTTCTGCCCGAGGTGCAGTTTCATGTTGCGGTCGCGCAACTGGTAGATGAAGTCTTCGACGATTTCCTTGTCGATGAAATCGAGCATCGTCGTCTTCGGATCGATAACCGTCACCTGGGTGTCGAGCGCGCTGAAGATCGTCGCGTATTCGATGCCGACGACTCCGGCGCCGATCACCACCATGGAGCGCGGCAGGGTCTCGATATCGAGCAGTTCATCGCTGTCGAGCACAGTCTTGCCGTCGAACGGCATGTAATCCGGGCGGAAGGGCTTGGTACCGACGGCAAGCATGATGCTGGTGCCGGACACGAGCATGGTCTCGCCGTCGTCCTTGACGACTTCGAGCGTGGTCGGATTGACGAAGCTGGCTTTCCCGCGCATCTGCTGCACGCGGTTGCGCGCGAACTGATGTTCGAGAACCTCGACTTCATGATTGAGGGTGATGATCAGCCGCTGCCGGAGGTCATCGGCGCTGATCTCCTGCTTGACGCGATAGGAGCGCCCGTAAAAGCCGCGCTCGCGCCAGCCCGAAAGATTGAGCGCCGTTTCGCGCAGCGTCTTGGAGGGAATCGTACCGGTGTGAACCGAAACGCCGCCAACGCGTTTCCCCTGTTCGATGACGAGGACCTTCTTGCCGAGCTTGGCTGCCTGGATGGCGCCGCGGCGGCCGGCAGGTCCGCTTCCGACAACGATGAGATCGAACTGGTTCATAGGCGTTTCCGTTAGAAGGTGGAATCGTTGTGCGTTGCGAAAACTCTCGCTCGCAAGCCTCTATACCGTCAATGGCACGGTTTGATGAAGTGGTTTTCATAGCCGAAACAGTCGGATGAGAATATATAAGGGAGTGCGCGTATGCTTGGCTTCGTTACGACATGCGGAGCCCGTCGGTGTCGTATTTGCCTGGGAGGCTGACGATGGGATTGGAGCTGACGAACAGGGCTTTGCCACAGTCTGGCGCTGAGGGCGTCATGCCGCATTCGCAGCCGCAGCCGGGCGTCGTTGCGGCCGCGGTCTACGAGAACGGCGTGCGCGTCCGCGATATCCGCATCGAAGACGCGGGCAAGTGGCGCGACCGCCCGGGCACAGTGATCTGGATCGGCCTGCATGAGCCCGATGCGGAAATCTTGCGGCAGATCCAGCAGGAATTCGATCTGCATGACCTGGCGATCGAGGATGCTTGCAAGGCGCACCAGCGGCCGAAACTGGAGATCTATGGCGACTCGATTTTCGTCGTCGCCCGCACCGCGCATATGGTTGGCGACGAAATCGCCTTCGGCGAGACGCATCTGTTCGTCGGGCGCGGTTACGTCATCTCGGTCCGGCACGGCGCGTCGACCTCCTACATGGCCGTGCGCCAACGCTGCGAAGCATCTCCTGCAGCCTTGGCCCACGGCGAAAACTACATCCTCTATTCGATCCTCGATTTCATCGTCGACAACTACATGCCGGTGATCGAGGCGATCCACGAAGAGGTCGAGGAACTGGAAGACCGGCTGCTGCGCGAGCGGCTGGTCAAGGGCGACATCGAACGCCTCTATCTGCTGCGGCGGAATCTCTTGCGCCTGCGAAACGCGGTCGTGCCTCTGGTCGACGTCTGCCGACGGCATGAGCACATCGATCTACCGGGCATGGATGCAGCACTGCAGCCGCTCTTCCGCGACGTTACGGACCACGTGCGCCGCGTTCAGGAGGATATCGACGCTTTGCGTGAGGTTCTTGCCTTCACCTTCGAGGCGAGCCTGATGGTCGGTCAATCCGAGCAGACGGAAATCTCGCGCAAGCTCGCGTCCTGGGCCGCGATCCTCGCCGTGCCGACGGCGATCGCCGGCATTTACGGCATGAACTTCGACGACATGCCGGAACTGAAGTTCCGCTACGGCTACTTCGTCGTCCTTGCAGTGATCATCGGTCTTTGCGGCACGCTCTACCGGTTCTTCCGCCGCGCGAAATGGCTTTAGGCCGGAGCACTGACCGGCAGACCTTACCAATTCCCGAACTCGGAGGATGTGGTGGCAACCCTTCTGCAAACGCTCGGCGACCTGATCGGTACGAACTGGAAACACCGCGACGTACCCAAGCGGTACTCGCGCACCTTTGTGTGTCGCTGTGGCAGTCACGTGTTTTTCGGCAACATGTTTTGTAACAGCTGCCAGGCGCCACTCGGATATCTGCCAGGTGAAGATGCGCTGCTGCCGGTCGACCCCGGCCCACAGCCAGGTATCTGGGCCGCAGGCGGGGAACGGCCGTTGCTGAAGTATTGCGGCAACCGTGACACGCCGGCGCAGTGCAACTGGATGCTGATGGCCAGCGAACCGGGGGAACTTTGCATCGCCTGCCGGCTGAACCGGACAATTCCGAATCTCGATCGCGAGGACAATGCCCGCTACTGGGGTCTGCTTGAGGTGGCGAAGCGACGGCTCGTGTCGCAGTTGCTGGCACTCGGCTTGCCCGTGAAGTCCAAGGTCGACGAGGACGAGAAACACGGTCTGATGTTCGATTTCCTGCGTTCGCCACCGAACGGGCCGCGCGTGCTGACCGGGCATGCCGACGGTTTGATTACGGTCAACATCGAGGAGGCGGATTCGGTCCAGCGTGAAAAGATGCGGCTCGAATTGTACGAGCCCTATCGGACGCTGCTGGGCCATCTTCGACATGAGGTCGGTCACTACTACTGGAACCGGCTCGTTTTCAACGGACCCTGGCTGGAGCCGTTTCGCACGCTGTTCGGCGATGAGCGCGCCGATTACGCGGCGGCATTGAAGGCGAACTATGAGAATGGCGCACCCCCAGACTGGGCCGATCGGTACATCAGTTCCTATGCTTCCACACATCCCTGGGAAGACTGGGCCGAAACTTGGGCGCATTACCTGCATATGATCGATAGCCTGGGCACGGCACTCGGCTTTGGGCTCGATGCAGAGGATCTTGAAGCGATTGTCGAGCCATTCGAGCGCGACGCCTTGTATGCGCCCGACGACACCGGCGCCGACGGGTTTCTGTCGCTGTTGAACTCCTGGATCGAAATGACGATGGTGCTTAACGAACTGGCGCGCAGCATGGGCCAGCCGGACTTCTACCCCTTCGTAATGTCGAAACCGTCAGTGGCGAAACTGCAGTTCGTGCATATGGTCGTCGAGGCTTCACGCTCGGCGGGGACGGAGTCTGTCGAAGCCGGCTTTTTGGGGTGATCGCCTTCGCCACTGTTTGCGGCAGGGCGGCGTCACCGCCGGGCTGGTACCCCCGCCGCGCGAAACGGCTGGGTGCCAGCGCGCTCAGAACAGCCGCAGCCCTTTCAGGCTCACGTGGCCGTCCTTGCCGATGATGATGTGATCGTGCACGGCGATCCCCAGCGGTTTCGCCGTTTCGACGATCAGCTTCGTCATGTCGATATCGGCGCGCGACGGGGTCGGATCGCCGGATGGATGGTTATGCACCAGGATGATCGCGGTGGCCGAGAGTTCCAGCGCGCGCTTGACCACTTCACGCGGGTAGACCGGCGTGTGGTCGATCGTACCTTTCTGCTGCACCTCGTCGGCAATCAGCGTGTTGCGCTTGTCGAGGAACAGGATGCGGAACTGTTCCTTCGTCTCGTAGGCCATCGCCGCGTGGCAATAGTCGATGACGGCGCTCCAGGACGAGAGAAGCTGCTTCTGGCGAAGTTCGCTCTTCAGCGTGCGGTGACCAATTGTGGAGATCAGCTTGAGGTCGAGGGCGACGGCCTCGCCGATACCGCTCACCTCCTGCAACAGCGCGATCGGGGCGCCGAAGACACCGGCGAGCGTGCCGAAGCGCGCGAGCAGAGCCTTGGCGATCGGCTTGGTATCCTTGCGTGGAATCAGCCGAAACAGCAGCATTTCCAGGATTTCGTAGTCGGCGAGTGCGGCATCGCCGCTTTCGCGGTAGCGCGCCCTGAGGCGATCGCGATGACCGTGATAGTGCGCCTCGGGTGCCGGCGCCTTCTTGGCGGCCAGCGAGTTATCTAACTGCAATTGCGGAAAAAACGTCCTCTCGTCCGCCGATGGCACAAAATCGCCGTCAGGGGAGATCGAGCGTTTCGTCATGCGGCGCCGAGCGTGCTGACGCCGGGCTTGAACAGGCCGGCGGGCGAAAGCGTGAAGATCTCGCAGCCATCGGCGGTGACCCCGACCGTGTGCTCGTATTGCGCCGACAGCGACCGGTCGCGGGTCACGGCGGTCCAGCCGTCCGAGAGCACCTTCACATGCGGGCGGCCGAGATTGATCATCGGCTCGATGGTGAAGATCATGCCCTCGCGCAGTTCCGGGCCTTCATTGGCGCGGCCGTAGTGCAGGATGTTCGGCGCGTCGTGGAAGAGCTTGCCGACGCCGTGGCCGCAGAAATCGCGCACGACGGAGCAGCGCTCCGCTTCGGCATAGACCTGGATCGCTTCACCGATGGCGCCGGTGCGGGCGCCGGGGCGCACGGCGGCAATGCCGCGCATCAGGCTCTCGTGGGTGACGTCGAGCAGTCGCTCGGCCGCACGCTTGATCTCGCCGACCGGATACATCCGGCTCGAGTCGCCATGCCAGCCATCGACGACGTAGGTGACGTCGATGTTGACGATATCGCCCTCGCGCAGCGGCTTGTCGTTCGGGATGCCGTGGCAGACGACGTGGTTGATCGAGGTGCAGGACGATTTCGTGTAGCCGCGATAGTTGAGCGTCGCCGGCAGCGCGCCATTGTCCATGCCGAACTCGAAGACGAACCGGTCGATCTCGTCGGTGGTGACGCCAGGCTGTACCCGCGAGACGAGCTCGTCCAGACAACGCGCAGTCACCTGGCAGGCCTTTCGCATGCCCTCGAAACCTTCCGGTCCATAGAGCCGGATTACGCCGGTGTTCTTGTAGGGCGCAGACCCTGCCTCGATGTAAGTCACCATTCCAAAGCTTTCAGTTGTTCCAGTCGGATTTCATAGAGCAGCGAGGGCCGCTTCGTCCACTGTCATCAATCCGGTTGGGCGGATTTGCGTTGGCGAAACCCGACATTTGACCGCATAGGCCTCAACCCCACGTGACATCGCGCGGTCGAATGCGCGCGCGTAGGCGGGATCGAACTCGCGGCAGATCCTCAACCGGTCACAATCGTCGCGCTGCACGAGATAGATCATCACCGCGCGGTGACCGGCCTCAACCATATCACCGAGTTCGTCGAGATGTTTCGCCCCCCGCGTTGTCGGACTGTCAGGAAATTCGGAAAGACCAGGCGAGCGGCTGAAATGCACGTTCTTGACCTCGACATAGGCAGGGCCGCGCTCGGGATCGCTGAGGAGAATGTCGATGCGCGAGTTGCGTCCGTATTTCTGCTCGCGTGCACTATGCTCATAGGTATGCAGGTCGGAAACGAGCCCCAGCCGGATGGCTTCTTCCGCAAGCCGGTTGGGCAGGCCGGTATTGATGCCGACCATCGTTCCGTCGGCTTCAACGATTTCCAGCATGTGGCGGTACTTCCGCGTCGGGCTGTCGTGTTCCGACATCCAGATGCGTGAACCGGGTGTCGTCAGCCCGCGCATCGACCCCGTGTTGGGGCAGGATCCGGTCATGGCCGTGCCATCAGGCAACAGGGCGTCGAAGAGAAAGCGCTTGTAGCGCTGCACAAGGGTTGCGGTCGTCAGCGGAGGATCGAAGATCAAGGCAGGTCCTGCGAATGATTCAGGCGCGAGCGCGTACGTAGGAGCCCGGCGCTTCCTCGAGCGAGTTCAGCGGACCGCCCGGCTTGCGGGGCGCAACGCGTCGCTTGTCGAGTTTCTCGATCCATTGGTGCCAATGCGGCCACCAGGATCCCGGTGTTTCCTTGGCGGCCTTGAACCAATCGTCGAAGTCACCCTTGGGCGCGCCTCCGGTCCAGAACTGATACTTGCCCTTGTCCGGCGGATTGACGACGCCGGCAATGTGGCCCGAACCCGAGAGAACATAGGTGACCTTGCCGCCGAACGAAGCGCTGCCGAGAAATACAGAGCGCGGCGGGGCGATGTGGTCTTCCTTGGTCGCGAGATTGTAGATCGGGATCTTCACGTCGCCGAGCGATACCTGCTTGCCGGCAAGAACCATCTCGCCCTTCGAAAGCTTGTTATCGAGGTAGCAGTTGCGCAGATAGAAGGAATGGTTGGCGGCCGGCATCCGCGTCGAATCGGAGTTCCAGTAGAGCAGGTCGAAGGGCAGGGGTTCCTGGCCCTTGAGGTAGTTGTTGACGAAGTAGGGCCAGATCAGCTCCGAGGCGCGCAGCATGTTGAAGGCGGTAGCCATCTTCGAGCCGTCGAGATAGCCGGTCACGCTCATGTTCTGTTCGATCTGGCTTATCTGGTCCTCGTCAACGAAGACCTTGAGGTCGCCAGCGTGAGTGAAATCGACCTGCGTCGTGAACAGTGTCGCCGAGCGGATGCGGTCGTCGCCCTCGGCCGCATGCAATGCGAGCGTTGCGGCAAGCAGGGTGCCGCCGACGCAATAGCCGATGGCGTTGACTTCCCGCTCACCGGTGGCCTGCTCGACGATATCGAGCGCAAAGCCGATGCCTTCGCGGGCATAGGCTTCCCAGTCCTTGGTCGCGTGCCGTTCGTCCGGGTTCACCCAGGAGATGACGAAGACCGTGTGTCCCTGATCGACCGCCCATTTGATGAAGGATTTCTGCGGGTTGAGATCGAGCACGTAGAATTTGTTGATCCAGGGCGGGCAGATCAGCAACGGCCGCTTCAGCACGGTTTCCGTCGTCGCCTCATATTGCAGCACCTGGCAGACGTCGCTCTGGGCAATGACCTTGCCCGGCGTCATCGCGATATTCTCGCCGATCGCAAACTTGCTGGTGTCGGTTTGCCGGAGCTTGAGGTCGCCGCGGCCGGCGGCGATGTCCTCGGCAAACATCTGCATGCCTTTGACCAGATTGGCGCCGCTTGAGGCAACCGTCTCGCGGTAGAGCTGCGGATTGGTGGTGACGAAGTTGGTCGGAGACAGCGCGCTCGAAACCTGGCGAACGTAGAAAGCAGCCTTGTGTTTCGTGTGGTCGTCGAGCCCCTCGGCGTCTTCGACCATGCGCTCGGCCCAGTCCGACGTTACGAAATAGGCCTGGCGAATGAAGTCGAAGAACGGGTTCTTTACCCAGTCCTCGTCGGTAAATCTCTTGTCGTTGCGCTGGAGGGCGGCCGGCTCCGCCGTCTCTTCGCCGGACATGCGGTGCAGCGTGCGCGACCAGATCTCGAAGAAGCTGCCCATCAGGTGAGTCTGCGCTTCGAGCGTGCGGCGCGGATCGGAAAGCCAGTACTCCGAGACCTTGGACAGCGTCTTGACCATGTCGGTGACGGGTTCAGCGAAGGTATCGGACTTCTGGCCCGATTCCCGCGGCGCCAGCCAGGCGGAAGCCGCTTTGCCAAGCTGTTCCATGGCGCGGGCGAGGTTGACTGCGAGGCTTTCCGGATCCTTGACGATATAAGGTTCGACGGATTTGGGATCGAAGCCTGCGTAGCCGTCCTTGCCTTCCGCATTCCTCTCTGCTGTCACCCGGCGTCCTCCACAGCATCTTGTTTGTTTTGTATTTTTACATTCTGCCCGAAAATGATTACAAGGGCTAGCGCATCGTCGCGCCATCAAAATAGAGGTCGTCTCCAGTATGCTTGCCGTCGGAAAACAGCGTTCCATCACCTGGGTTGCCGGGATCGTTCTGCTAGGCACGCTTGCAGGCTGCAACAGCCAGGGGACCAACTTCGAGAACTATCCGTCGGTTTACGGCCAGAAGCCGGCCGCAACGACGCAGATGACCAACGATGAAGCGGCAAGCATGCAGGCGCGCCTGAGCTCTCTCGGCGCTGCTCGCAAGTCCGGCGCGATCTCCGAAGCCGAGTATCAGCGTCGCCTGAAAGAAATGCGCGCGCTGGCCGAACAGCACGGCGCCGACACGCTGAAAGAGATCCAGAATTAGCGCTTGCCTTTCCGGTGATTTGGACGCAAAGCGTTCAATGGCCGCATGGACGGCCGTTCACCACAGCGCACGGTTTCGCAAAGGCTTGAGCCGCTGGCGGGAGCGTGCGCCAAACGAGGTTTGGAGATGGAAGAGTTTCACAAAGTCCGGCGTTTGCCGCCCTATGTTTTCGAACAGGTCAACCGTTTGAAAGCAAGCGCGCGAGCGGCCGGTGCTGACATCATCGACCTCGGCATGGGCAATCCGGATCTACCCACACCACAGTCGATTGTCGACAAGCTCTGCGAGGCCGTTCAGGACCCGCGCACGCATCGTTATTCGTCGTCGAAGGGCATTCCCGGGCTGCGTCGTGCCCAGGCCGCCTATTACGCCCGCCGCTTCGGCGTCAAGCTCAACCCGGATACCCAGGTCGTCGCTACCCTTGGCTCCAAGGAAGGCTTCGCCAACATGGCGCAGGCGATCACCGCACCTGGCGACGTCATTCTGTGCCCGAACCCCACCTATCCGATCCACGCCTTCGGCTTCCTGATGGCAGGCGGCGTCATCCGCTCGATCTCGGTCGAGCCGGACGAAACCTTCTTCGGGCCGCTGGAACGCGCCGTTCGCCATTCAATCCCCAAGCCACTGGCGCTGATCCTCAACTATCCGTCGAACCCGACGGCGCAGGTTGCGACGCTCGACTTCTATAAGGACGTGATCGCGTTTGCGAAAAAGCACGACATCATCGTGCTGTCCGATCTCGCCTATTCGGAAATCTACTTCAACGACGCGCCGCCGCCGTCGGTGCTGGAAGTTCCGGGCGCGATCGACTGCACGGTCGAGTTCACCTCGATGTCGAAGACCTTCTCGATGCCGGGCTGGCGCATGGGCTTTGCCGTCGGCAACGAGCGGCTGATCGCAGCACTGACACGCGTTAAGTCCTACCTCGATTACGGTGCCTTCACGCCGATCCAGGTGGCCGCCACCCAGGCGCTGAACGGTGACGGCAGCGACATCGCCGAAGTGCGCAACATCTACAAGCGCCGCCGCGACGTGATGGTCGACAGCTTCGGCAAGGCCGGCTTCGAAGTGCCGCCGCCGGCAGCGACGATGTTTGCCTGGGCGAAGATCCCGGAGAAGTTCCGTCATCTCGGCTCGCTCGAATTCTCGAAGCTCCTCGTCGAGAAGGCGGATGTCGCGGTCGCTCCGGGCATCGGCTTCGGCGAGCAGGGCGACGACTATGTGCGCCTCGCTCTCGTCGAGAACGAGCACCGCATCCGCCAGGCTGCGCGCAACATCAAGAAATTCCTGTCGACCGCCGACGAGACGATGCACAACGTCATCTCGCTCAACGCTCACAGGTAAGAAGTCGGGAGGCGGGCTTGACGCGCGCCTCCTTCCACACCGGCACCGCAGTTCTCGCGGATCGCCCTCTACATGTTAGGAAATGGCTATGGCAGATGCCCTCAAAATCGGCATTGCGGGCTTGGGTACCGTCGGTGCCTCGCTCGTGCGAATCCTCCAGGATCGTCACGAGATGCTTGCGACAACGTGCGGACGGGCAATCGAGACCACGGCCGTAACAGCGCGCGACCGCAACAGGGACCGCGGCGTCGATCTTTCGAAGACCGCCTGGTTCGACGATGCCATTTCGCTTGCGCGTGACGCCGCTATCGACGTTTTCGTCGAACTGATGGGCGGTGCCGGCGATCCGGCCTATTCGGCCGTCAAGGCGGCGCTGCAGCGCGGCATTCATGTGGTGACCGCCAACAAGGCGCTGCTGGCTGCCCATGGCATCGAACTTGCCAAGATCGCAGAGGAGAAGGGCGCGCTGCTGAACTACGAAGCGGCTGTTGCCGGCGGTATCCCCGTCATCAAGGCGCTGCGCGAATCCATGACCGGCAATACGATCTCGCGCGTCTATGGGATCATGAACGGCACCTGCAACTACATCCTGACGAAGATGGAGAAGGAACAGCTTTCCTTCGAAGCCTGCCTCAAGGAGGCGCAGCGCCTCGGCTATGCCGAAGCCGATCCGGCTTTCGACATTGAGGGCAACGACACGGCACACAAGCTGTCGATCCTGACGAGCCTTGCATTCGGTACGGCGATCGCTGCCGACGACATCTACCTCGAAGGCATCACCAATATCTCGATCGACGACATTCATGCAGCCGCCGATCTCGGTTACCGCATCAAGCTCCTCGGTGTCGCCCAGCGCACCGAAAGCGGCATCGAGCAGCGCGTCCACCCGACAATGGTGCCTTACGATTCCGTCATCGCCCAGGTCGATGGCGTGACCAATGCCGTTGCGATCGAATCCGACATTCTCGGCGAGCTACTGATGGTCGGCCCGGGCGCCGGCGGCAACGCGACGGCGTCGGCCGTGCTCGGCGATATCGCCGACATTGCCAAGAGCCGCCCGGGCGCCCAGCACGTTCCGGCCTTCGGCCGTCCGACCAATGCGCTGCTGCCCTATAAGCGCGCGCAGATCCAGAGCCACGAGGGCGGCTACTTCATCCGCCTGAAGGTCGTTGACCGCACCGGCGTCTTCGCCAGCATCGCGACCCGCATGGCCGACAACGGCATCTCGCTGGAATCGATCATGCAGCATTCGAAGCATCTGATGGACACGGGCGAGCCGCAGACGATCATCTTGGTCACGCACGCGACATCGGAGCACTCCGTTCGCGATGCGATCAAGGCGATCAAGGGCGAGGGCTACCTCGTCGGCGAGCCGCAGGTCATTCGCATCGAACGCCCGAAGGCAAACTGACGGCGAAGGACCTCGGGCCGTTCGGCATGACGGTGCGCAGTGCCGTTTGTGGCCAACAAATTAGAAGCCTCGCCGCGCAAGCAAGCCGGCGAGGCTTCTTTTTTGGGAATTGGGCGCCTGCGGCGGCCCAACCCCCTACGAAACGTGGATCTCTGTGTATGCCGTTCCAAAAACGGTCACGATTTCCAGGGTTATGCGCTAAGAGGAATGAAGCGCCAAGCGGATGGACGAGCATGGAAGAATTGGTGGATCCGGTACAGCGGGCCTTTCTGAATGTCGAGCAGTCGGTCAGCGGCCAGCGATGGGTGTCGCGCCTCGACCAGGCGGGCCAGAACCGCGCGCTCGCCATTAGCCAGGTTCACGGCTACTCCGATCTGCTCGGTCGCGTCCTTGCCGGCCGCGGCGTCGTACTCGACGATGCCGCAAGCTTCCTTGATCCGACGCTTCGCTCGCTTATGCCGGACCCGGACACGCTTACCGATTGCCGCAAGGCTGCAGAGCGTCTGGCGGCCGCCATCAAGCGCCGTGAAAAGACGGTGATCTTCGGTGACTATGACGTCGACGGTGCCGCGTCTTCGGCTTTGATGGCGCGTTTCCTGCGCCATTTCGGCGTCGACGCGGAAATCTACATTCCCGATCGGATCTTCGAGGGCTATGGCCCGAACCCGACGGCAATCGAGCAGCTGATCGACAAGGGCGCCGATCTCATCGTCACCGTCGACTGCGGCTCGACCAGCCATGAGGCGCTCGCCGTTGCCGATAAACGCGGCGTCGATGTCGTCGTCATCGACCACCATCAGGTCGGCTCGGCGCTGCCGCCCTGCCATGCGCTCGTCAATCCCAATCGGGAGGACGATCTTTCGGGGCAGGGGCATCTTTGTGCTGCCGGTGTCGTTTATCTGGTTCTCGTCAATACCTTGCGCGTCTTGCGCAACGCCGGCGACAGCCGCGTTTCTTCGTTCGACCTGCTGTCCCAGCTCGATCTGGTGGCTCTGGCGACGGTCTGTGACGTGGTGCCGCTCAAAGGGCTCAACCGCGCCTATGTCGTCAAGGGACTGATCGCGGCGCGTCACATGGGCAACGTCGGGCTTTCGGCACTGCTGCGGAAAGCTGCGATCGGCGGCCCGGTCACGCCCTATCACCTGGGCTTTCTCGTCGGCCCGAGAATCAATGCCGGCGGACGCATTGGCGATGCTGCGCTCGGCAGCCGCCTGCTGGCGATGGAGGATGCGGCCGAGGCAGAGAAGATCGCCGCGCAGCTCGATGAGCTCAATCGCGAGCGGCAGGCGATGGAAGCCATCATGCTGGCCGAGGCGGAGGCTGAGGTTCTGGCCGAATACGGCACGGGCGAGGGCGCTTCGGTGATCGTTACCGCGCGCGAAAACTGGCACCCGGGCATCGTCGGACTGCTCGCCGCCCGCATCAAGGAAAAATTCCGCCGACCGACTTTTGCCATCGCTTTCGATCCGAACGGCCGCGGCACCGGCTCCGGCCGCTCGATCAACGGCTTCGACATGGGCAAGATGGTTCGGGCCGCCGTCGATGGTGGCCTGCTGGTAAAGGGTGGCGGCCATGCCATGGCTGCTGGTCTCACCGTCGAGCGCGCGAAACTCGGCAAGCTCAGGCAGTTTTTCGAGGGACGCGCGGAAGCGGCGGTGCGCGAACTCGTCGCCATCCAGACGCTGAAGGTGGACGGCGCGCTTGCAGCCTCTGGCGCGACCCTGGAACTCATCGATCTCCTGGAGCAGGCCGGCCCCTACGGCTCGGCCCACCCGCAACCGGTCTTCGCCTTCCCGCAGCATCGCCTGCGCGACAGCAGGCAGGTCGGCGCCAACCACGTCAAGGTGACGCTGGAGGGGCAGGACGGCAGCCGCCTTGACGGTATTGCTTTCCGGGCGACCGAGACACCGCTCGGCGACTTCCTGCTGTCGAGCCGCGGAACATCCATCCACGTCGCGGGATCGGTGTCCGCCGATCTGTGGCAGGGCCAGCGACGGGTACAGTTGCGCGTCACGGACGCGGCAAAGGCGCTGTAGCACCCGTCGCGAAGTGTGCTGACAGATACTTCGCTGGGCCGTGTTATGGCTGACCGTACCGCACACGCTTCAAAACATCTCGAGGATTCACAGCGAGGATGGTGTTGAACAACGTCGTTTCGACGACGGTGTCGCCATCGGCTTGCAGGCGAAAATGCACGCTCTTGTTGCCGCCACAGTTCGTTGCGTCGATCATCGCGATAACTCTTTCGACCTCGTCGGGCGTCTTTTCGTCCAGCCTGACAAGGGCAGGATAAAGGGGGGCGCAACTTGCACCGCCGTCGCGAACAAGTTCTCATTATCGATCAAATAGATAGCTGAGGGGTGCGAACTCTCCCTTGTGCGAGCCGCGATGGGCGTTGCCCCACATGGCACTTAGGTACTAAACCACAGCGCTCAAAGATCCGAGATCATTGAACGGTCGCAAGGCTTCAACATTGTAAACCACGGAGTAGAGGCGACTGCCGCTGAGTGGTGAATTCAGTGTGAGCGAGTAGGTACGACGGAAACCCTGCTGCTGGTCCAGTCGGGTAATGTGTATGCGCTGCAGATAGCGTGCTTTGGCATAAGCTGGGAGCTTCGGGTCTTTGCGATTGTTCAGGCTTCGCGTCGTTTCGGAGCGTTCCCAGTCTTTGAAATCCCGCGCGAGCAACGTTTCTAACTCTTCAATTGGCATCCCCAGCTTGAACACCGGACTCGGTACCAAGTCTGCAGGCGTCAGCGACTGCTCGCCAGAAATCACGTTGGAACGAGCGGCCGCAGGCGATCCGGGATAGGACGAAATTGTGATTGCGGCGAGCCCCGGAGCAATGACGCGAATCAAAGATAGATTCCCCTGTTTCGATTGTTGGTGCCGTCGCCTACTTGTGACCGACTCGGGGTGGTTAGGGCGCTGCAGGACCTTACAAATCCGAGGTTGTCGGTCAAATGGCACGAGGGACTAGGTGCAAGCGTAGCTGTCCACGCGTCCGCCGCCGTCGGGAGAACTTTCCGAGCCGGCCTTGGCACGCCCAACGGGAATCGAAGCCGTGTTGCCGCCGTGAGAGGGCGGCGTCCTGACCGCTAGACGATGGGCGCCTTTAGGCTCGCTTCGCGCTGACAATTGCGGCGCATGCCGCATACTAAGCCTTTTCCGCGAAATCGACGATAGGCTTTCTCTGACGCCGGGTAGGGCGCTTGAAACCGGACCGTTCGGTCACGCGCCTAAACTGGCCGTGTTGATAAAGCTTGGAATGTCGGGGAGAAGATCAACACAGTGGCACGCCCTAGGGGAGTCGAACCCCTCTTCCCAGAATGAAAATCTGGTGTCCTAACCGATAGACGAAGGGCGCACTCGCTGTGTGGGCGCCTTATAGCCAGCGACTCTGAATAGAGCAAGCGCCAATCTCAGGAATGTTGTGATTTTCCTGTTCAAAATACCACGAAAGATTCATGGCGGCACGAGGCGGAAATTTAGGTGTCGAAACGCGCGGTAAATCGCTGTTCCAACGACAGAAAATCGATTTTCATTTGGGGAAAAGATCAACACAGTGGCACGCCCTAGGGGAGTCGAACCCCTCTTCCCAGAATGAAAATCTGGTGTCCTAACCGATAGACGAAGGGCGCACTCGCTGTGTGGGCGCCTTATAGCCAGCGACTCTGGATACCG
>Ga0102591_1002938_pt1 | contig 16646 bp, 17 predicted proteins | sample AraplaCol_mCL_r2_2_FD_76860 | JGI IMG/M metagenome (GOLD analysis project Ga0102591, IMG submission 76860) | Arabidopsis root microbial communities from North Carolina, USA - plate scrape MF_Col_mCL_r2 (SPADES assembly) (version 2) | ecosystem: Host-associated > Plants > Roots > Endosphere... | reverse complement strand
GAACTCGGCACGCGCTCGCGCGGCGCGGTCCGGCCATGTTGCGGCGTCCGCTAGCCGCGCCCAGCGATCGGTCCTGCCAAGCACAAAATGCCGCCAGCGCGCGTGGAAGGGAACGTCCAGCGTCGGATAGGCCTTTCGCGTCACGGCGAGCACGGCGTCGGCCACGCCGTCCATGCGTGCAAGATCAACAACGAAGTGGTTGAGCCCGCCTGCGAGGCCGAGCTCCAGCATTTTGCCGGCACGCGCGCGGACCGCTGCTGCGCTGAGCAGCGAGCGGGCCTCTCTTTCCAAACCGTCAGCCATCGCGCGATCAGTATTTTTCCAGCGAGCGCCCGACGACGCCGTCCACGTCCTTCTCGGGCGCGATGTCGGTCGAGTAATAGCCGGCGGCCTTCTTGGCGGCGATCTCGACATGGGCGTCGGCCGGAATCAGTTCCAGCGGGATCGGCACGCGCTCGACGATGTCGATACCTTGCGAGGTCAACGCGTCGTATTTCATGTCGCTCATCGACAGGAAGCGGTCGATGCGCTTCAGGCCGAGCCAGTGGATCGTGTCCGGCATCAGCTGCTGGAAACGCGCGTCCTGCACGCCCGCGACGCATTCGGTGCGCTCGAAATAGGCCGCGGCCGCATCGCCGTCCTCCTGGCGCTTGCGCGCATTGTAGACCAGGAATTTGGTGACCTCGCCGAGCGCGCGGCCCTCTTTCCGGTTGTAGACGACGAGCCCGAGCCCGCCCTCCTGCGCGCCGCGGGCGGATTCCTCGATGCCGTGGATCAGATAGGGCCGGCAGGTGCAGATATCGGAGCCGAACACGTCGGAGCCGTTGCACTCGTCATGGACGCGGCAGGTGATCTTGGTGCGATGATCAGGGAGCTTCGTCACATCGCCGAACATGTAGACCGTGGTGCCGCCGATCGGCGGCAGGAACACCTTCATGTCAGGACGCGTCACGAGTTCGGGGAACATGCCGGCGGTCTGCTCGAACAGCGTGCGGCGCAGCTCGGTCTCGCCGGTGCCGAAGCGCGCGGCAAGGCCGGGCAGGTACCAGACCGGATCGATCGCGATCTTCACCACGGAGACGCTGCCATTGGCGTGCACCACCTCGCCGTCGGCGCGCAGCCGCTTTGCCGCCAGCGCCTCGCGGATCTCCGGCAGGTCGAGGCGCGCGCGTGTCACCGCGATGCTCGGGCGGATGTCGACGCCCTCGGCGATGTCCTTGCCGAAGTTCTCCGCGACGAGATGTCCCCAGGGATCCAGCGCGACGATTTTTGCGGGATCGCTCCACTGCTCGAACGGCCCGATGGTCGCGGCCGGGAACGTATTGGTGAGGTCGGGCCTGCGAATCGGATCGAGCGCGCCGGCGGACACCGCCAGCGCGCGGTACATCGCATAGGAGCCGCCATGGCTGCCGATCACGTTGCGATCGCCTGCGCGCGACACCGTGCCGATGATCGGCCCGCGCGCGCGCGCGTCGGCCGCGCCCCAGTGGATCGGGAACGCGGACTTCTTGCCCGGCTCCGGATGCGAGGTGAGGCGGATGTGGTCGGTACGGTTCGCGCGGCTCATGTCCAGGCTCCCAAAACGCCAACGGCCCGCCGCTCGGACGGGCCAGGCTCGCTTGCGGCACCGTTTCGGAACACAGGCGACGCAAGCTCAATCCAACATATTGTAGCGGCCGTCAGCGACAGACAAGTTAATCGTGCGCGGCCACCGACGCCCATTCCCGCGCCTGTCCCGATCGGGAAGCGACGCCGGAATGCCCTCTATATCTATGTAATCGTTCGAATTTTTGAAGGGGCAGGCGGGTCCGAGCAGGTGACTGGATAAAACCGGCATATTCGGACATATCGACCGGATCGGCTCTGACTCGGAGACCCCCATGCCCGCCAGCTACATCGATCCCCGCAACGGACAGCTCTATTCCCTGAACCAGCCGCGCTGGTGCTCGGACGAGCGCACACCGCTGCTGGTGACGCCGGGGGCGGGGATCTCGCGCGACGATATCGATGCGCGCACGCGCTCGCTGTGGCGCTACCGGGCGGCGCTGCCGGTCGAGATCAAGCATCCGATCACGCTCGGCGAAGGCTGCACGCCGCTGGTCCAGCAGGATTGGGGCGAGCTGCGCCCGTTGTTCAAGCTCGAATGGTTCAACCCGACCGGCAGCTTCAAGGACCGCGGCTCCGCCGTGATGCTGTCCTTCCTGCGCCAGATCGGGGTCGACGCCATCCTCGAGGATTCCTCCGGCAATGGCGGCTCGTCGATGGCGGGACTGGGCGCGGCCGGCGGCATGCGCGTGAAGATTCTCGCGCCGGCCTCGACCTCGCCGGCCAAGATCGCGCAGGTGCGTGCCTATGGTGCGACGGTGCAGCTGGTCGAAGGCCCGCGCGAAGAGTCCGAGGCCGAAGCCATCCGCCAGTCGAGCCAGACCTTCTACGCCAGCCACAATTGGCAGCCGTTCTTCCTCGAAGGCACCAAGTCGCTGGCCTATGAGATCTGGGAGGATCTCGGCTTCCGCGCGCCGGACAATGTCATCGTTCCCGTCGGCGCCGGCAGCAGTCTCCTGGGTTGCGCCTTCGGCTTCCGCGAGCTGTTGAAAGCAGGTCAGATATCGAAGCTGCCGCGCCTGTTCGCGGCGCAGCCGCTCAACTGTTCGCCGATCGATGCGAGTTTTCAGGCCGGTGTCGATACGCCCGTCGCGCGCGAGGTCAGCAAGACCATCGCGGAGGGCACGGCGATCAAGCATCCGCTGCGCCTGCGCGAGATCATCGCCGCTCTTCGCGAGAGCGGCGGCGGCACCGTTGCGCTCACCGAGGAGGAGATCGTCACGGCCTTGCGCCGCCTCGCGCGCCAGGGCCTGTTCGCCGAGCCGACCAGCGCCAGCGCGGCGGCGGCCTTGGACAAGCTCTCCGCGGCTGGAGCCATCAAGGCGAACGAGACCACCGTCGCGGTGCTCACCGGCACCGGTCTGAAGGCGGCGACGACGGTGGCCGATCTGGTGCAGTAGGGGCGAAAGGTCTCTTACCCTCCCCTGGAGGGGGAGGGTCGGCTCGCGATCGAGCGAAGCGAGATTGCGAGACGGGGTGGGGTGACAGTCTCTCCACCGATGCGGTGCCCGAGCGGAGAGATCACCCCACCCCGCTCGCGCTGCGCGCGATCGACCCTCCCCCTCCAGGGGAGGGTAAGAAACACCTCACTCCTTCAACTCGTTCACCTGCTTCACCCACGCCCGCACGTCGGCGAGCACTTCGGGCAGCACCGCCTTCACGTCCGTCACGGTCATGCCCGCCTTGATGCGGGGATCGTACAGCACATTCAGGATGTACTGATCGTAGACGTCGAAATAGCCCATCGAGACGTTGTCGTTGAACATGGTCCAGGGCACGCTCGCGGTGTCGTTGATCGGCCCGAGCGATTGCAGCAACTCTTCATAGGCGCAGTCGAGAAAGGTGAAGTCGCCGTTGTCGACGGTGAGGATGACGTCGGAATGCTCGATCTCGAAATTGTCGTTCTTGCGGAAGCCGGACAGGCATTGCGGGTCGAGCGAGGTGCGGATCTCCCGCGCCTTCTCGGCGCCGTAGAAGCTCGAGATGGTGCGGAACAGATCTCGGTCGCGCACCAGCTTCACGCGCACATTCGCCGCCTCGTTGCTGTCGATCATGGCGATGTCGAGATGCTGCACGCGCTTGCCGATGTCAGCCACGACCTTGGCGAGCTGCGCCTTGCGGTCGGCGCGGTCGCTCTCGGCGTAGACGCGAACCGGCCCGTCGAACTTGCGAATGCGGTCGACCCGGCCGGCGAGGTGATATTCGGCGCCGAACGCCGTCTTCAAGAAGCCCTCGACGATCTCGCCGTCGGTAAAGTTCTTCTTCTCGGCGCGCTGACGCGAGGAGATCGCGGGCAATTCACCCGCGGCGGCCATGGGTGCGGTGTCAGGCACCCATGTGAGCGCGGCGAGCGCCAGGAAAGCGACGCGAAGGCCAGGCGCGGACGGATTGATTGCGCTCATCGTCATGCGACGCTGCCGCATTCGCGCCGCGCGCACAAGGCCGCAAATTCACGCGCTGTGCGGGTTCCCGCGTCGTCTGTCGCAGGAGAGTGACAGTGTCGAAGGGTGGGCAACGCGGAGCGTGCCCACCATCTCGAAATCGTGGGCACGCCTGCGGCAGTTGCGCCCTAATTGTTCAGCACCACCACGGTGGTGCCGACGCCGACACGGCCGTAGAGATCGCTGACGTCGTCATTGGTCATGCGGAAGCAGCCCGAGGAGACCGCCTGGCCGATCGTCTCCGGCTCGTTGGAGCCGTGGATGCGGTACAGTGTCGAGCCCAGATACATCGCGCGGGCGCCGAGCGGATTGTCGATGCCGCCCTTCATGTGGCGCGGCAGGTCAGGCCGGCGGGCCAGCATTTGCGAGGGCGGCGTCCAGTCCGGCCACTCCTTCTTGGCGGTGATCCTGTGCACGCCGCCCCAGCGGAAGCCGTCGCGGCCGACGCCGATGCCGTAGCGCAGCGCCTGGCCGTTCTGGAGCACCAGATACAGCCGCCGCTCGCTGGTGTTCACCACGATCGTGCCGGGGGCGTAGTTGCCGTTATACATGACGGTGGTGCGGGGGATCGGGCTGGAGCCGCCGCGAAAGAAATTCGGGCCGCCGCCCATGATGTCGCGCGAGTCGAACTCTTCGGCGAGCGCGCCGCCCATCGTGGCCGACAGCAGTGCGATGGCGGCAATCGGTGCGGCAAAAAACCGGATCATTGTCTCCCCCGGAAAAAAACGATTCAACACAGGCCACAGGCCATATTTGCGGGCTTTCCGCAAGCCACGGCCGCGTGAGGGACATCGTCCAGCCCAGGCGTTATCAAATCGGCAACCATGCCGTTTGCCGAAAAGCGTTAGCCAAACCCGCGCGGGGCAGGGCCGCGATGCCGGCACTTGCTTTGACGGGGCCTGCGAACAATGATTGATCGGACGGATTACCTGAAAAGACCGGTTGCGGAGCAAAAAGAATGAACGGTGCGGAAAGCCTGGTGCGGACGATGGTCAAGGGCGGGGTGGACATCTGCTTCTCCAACCCGGGCACTTCCGAGATGCATTTTGTCGCAGCGCTCGACCGCGTCCCCGGCATGCGCTGCGTGCTCGGCCTGTTCGAGGGCGTGGTGACGGGCGCCGCCGACGGCTATTACCGCATGAAGGGCACGCCGGCCTCGACCCTGCTGCATCTCGGCCCCGGCCTCGCCAACGGCCTTGCCAATCTGCACAACGCCAAGAAGGCCAATTCCGGCATCGTCAACATCGTCGGCCAGCATGCGGTCTACCACATCGACTACAACGCGCCGCTGACCTCCGACATCGAGGGTCTGGCCCGGCCGATGTCGTCCTGGGTCCGGACCTCGCCGAATTCCAAGTCGGTTGCCGCTGACGGCGCCGCGGCGATCGCCGCCGCCAAAAGCGCACCGGGGCAGATCGCGACCCTGATCCTGCCCGCCGACACCGCCTGGAACGAGGCCGACGGCGTCGCCGAGGTTCCGGCCGAGCAGCAGCGCGCGAGCTATTCGCCGCAGGCGGTCGAGCAGGCCGCCAAGATCCTGCATGGCGACGGCGAGGGCACGCTGCTCCTGATGACCGGCAGCGCGCTCAGCGAGCAGGGCCTGGCGCTGGCCGAGCGCATCGCCGCCAAGACCGGCTGCACCGTGATGGGCCCGACCTTCCGCCCCAGGATGGCGCGCGGCCGCGGCCGTTTCTCGATCGACCGCATCCACTACGTGATCGAGAACGCGCTGCCGATGCTGGCCAAGTTCCGTCACATCGTGCTGGTCGAGTCCGACGATCCCGTGGCGTTCTTCGCCTATCCGAACAAGCCGAGCATGCTCAAGCCCGAGGGCTGCGACGTCCATCGCATGACCTCCTGGGGCGAGAACTCGGTCGCCGCGCTCGAAGCGCTGGCCGGCGCCGTGAAGGCCAGCGCCAAGGACGTCAAGCCGCAGGCATTGCAGGAGCTGGTCAAGCCGACCGGCGCGCTGACCCACGCCTCGATCGCACAGGCGATTGCCTACGCGATCCCCGAGAACGCGATCATGGTGGACGAGTCGCTGACCACCGGCCGCGCCTTCTTCCCGCCGACCGCGGCCGCCGCGCCGCATGACTGGCTGCAGAACATGGGTGGCTCGATCGGCTTCTCGACGCCGCTGTCGATCGGCGCCGCGATCGCCTGCCCGGACCGCAAGGTCATCACCATGGTCGGCGACGGCAGCGCGATGTACACGATCCAGTCGCTGTGGACCCAGGCGCGCGAGAACCTCAACATCGTCACCATCGTGTTCGCCAACCGCATCTACCAGATCCTGCGCGGCGAGTTCGACAATGTCGGCGCCGGCGAGCCCGGCCAGCGCGCCAACGACATGCTCCGCCTCGACCGGCCGACGCTGGATTTTGTCGCGCTGGCCAAGGGCATGGGCGTCCCCGGCCGCGCCGTCACCAATGCCGACGAGTTCAACAAGGCGCTGGCCGAAGCTGTCGCCGAGCCCGGCCCGCGGCTGATCGAAGTGCAGATGTAGGGCGGGCCGGTCGCGCCTCATGTAGCCCGGATGGAGCGCAGCGTAATCCGGGACCCCGTGCGTTTTGCGAGAACCCGGATTGCGCTACGCTCCATCCGGGCTACTCATGACTGCGCCCGGAGGCACGATGCAGACCGAGCTGAACAAGGTGATCGCGGCGCTCCGGGACTTCTACGCCCACGAAGGCTTCCTGTTCGAGAAGGACATCGGCGAGCGCGCGATCACGCACCGCTTCGCCGTGCATCTGGAGAAGCAGTTCGCCGGCTGGTCGGTCGACTGCAATTACGACCGGCTCGGCGAGCGAACGCTGCATCTGCCGCACGGCACCATCATCTCGACCGACGATCATCTGGGAAAATCGATCTACCCCGACGTCGTCGTGCATCAGCGCGAGATCCCGAACAATCTGCTCAGCGTCGAGATCCGCAAGGCGAGCAATCACACGCCGCTGGAGCACGACCAGCACAAGCTGCGGGCACTGACCGACGTCCATGTCTGGTTTCCCTATTGGATCGGCGTGCTGCTGGTGCTGGACAAGGAGCGGGTGACGATGTCGGAGGTCTATGTCAGCGGCGCCGTGGATGAGCCGCTGACGCGCTGGCTCGCGACGCGGCTGAAGGAGGTCGGATTGGGGGCGGCGCGTTAGGGCGCGGGTTCGTCCATGCCAGATGTCGAGGACGAGGCGGAGGCTGCCTGGCCCGGTCGGTCTGCCGCTTATGACCCATAGCTGACCCTATGAGCGTCTCCCGCGAGGGGCAGCTCGTGGCCAAAATCGGAACACATCCCAGCGGTGAGGCTGAAAGCCTGCCCTCGTTCACCACATTTAAACCTTAAGATTTTACGAAGAGGGGTCACCCACAGGCCGCAGGACCATGCGAACAGCCTTTGTACGGAAGCCATCCATGGACTTCGGGCAATGAAGGTTTGGCAGACCGGCTGCATCGCGGCTGCGATCGCATCCGTGGGCCTTTGTCTGGCCGCCGGTGTTAGACCGGCCGCGACGGTGCATGATGTCATGCCGGAGGCTGCCGCGAACATCGCGGCTCCCGCGACCATGACGGCTCCTGGAAACAGGGTGACGCCTGCCCTGTACGCGGATGCATCTGCCAGACTGGCGGCAGCGCTTCGGGCAGAACGAGCAGAGCCTGGCGCGGCGATGTCGGCAGGTTCCGGGCCGTTGAGCGCCGGAGCTGAAATCGCCGATGAACCCGTCGGACCAAAATTGGCGTCGCTGGGACAGGATATCGTCCAGCCGCTGCCGGCGGCGCGCGATGCGTCGGACGGTGCTCCGAAAGCGGCGTCGACGCCGGATTTCCGGTATCTCACCTACTACGTCTGGTCCGAACTGCCGCCCGTCGAGAAACCGGCGGAGATCGTCTTGCGTGCGTTCAAGGACATTCCGGTCGGAACGCCGGCCGAAGAGATCAAGCGCGCGTCCGACGCGTTTGGTCTCGATTTCAATTTCATGATGGCGGTTGCCAAGATCGAATCCGGCTTCAATCCCAACCAACGCACCGGGTCGTATATCGGCCTGTTTCAGCTGAGCCACTACGAGTTCGGGAAGTTCGGCTTCGGGCAGATCCGCAATCCCAGGGACAACGCCGTTGCAGCCGCCTACAAGATCATTACCGAGGGCGTCCAGTTCGGGTGGATCACGCACCGGACACCCGACATGAGCGACCTCTATTTGATCCATCAGCAGGGCTGGGAAGGCGCCGCCCAGCACATCAGCCAGCCCGCTCGCACCGCCTGGAAATCCATGTGCGCCACCAGCGAGGGCAAGGAGAAGGGCGAGAGGTGGTGCAAACGCGCGATCTGGGGCAATGCACTTCCGGCGTACAAGCGCAGCTGGAAATCGGTGGACAACGTGACGTCAGAGGCGTTCGTCGGCATGTGGCGCGGCCGGGTCGCTGAATTCTACACGAAATATCTGGCGACCGCCGCTGCGGCGGCAAGTCCGTAATGCCGCTGTCGGCAGGGCCCTGCCACGCCTGCATTGCCTTCAGCTGCCGTGAAGAAACAAACCCGGCCGGGTAGGCCAAGTCCGCTCATGGTCCATGGCCGGCCCCATGAAAGCCTCCCGCCAAGAACCGCTTATGACCCGAACCGGACGTGCTCGCTAGGCCGCATTGCGCTAAATGTATTAGCAGCGCCAAAGACACGTGATGATGGCTCGCTCGATACCGACGCCTCTCTGGTTCGCGGCGGCCCTTTTCCCAACGCTTATGTCGCAAATTGTAAGACTGCAACAATCCGATCCGGCAGCATGGAAGCGGACGCGACCTGCCATTGCGAGAAAGGCCGTTCGCATGATGCGAGCGGCCTTCGTCGTCTTTGTGGCAGCGCGCGCGTGATGCGTGTACGCCGCGACGTCGTCAGTAGTAGCGCTGCTGCGAATAGGCGTATCGCGGGTTGATGCCGCAATAGGCCGAGGTGCCGGAAGCGCTGGCCTGGCACTGCTGGTAGCTCGCGAACTGGCAGTTGCCGGGATAGCCCCACATGCGGCCCTGCAGGCAATATCTGTCGTTCGTGGGGTGGGCCTGGGCCGTCGGGGCCATCGCGACCGCCAGGGCCGCGAACGAGGCGAGGGTGAGGATGGTGCGACGCATTTCAGTCTCCATTCGAGAAGAGTTGCAAGAAGAGTTCGACAGGCACAGTTCAACAAGAGCAGTTCAATGAGGGAACACGCAGCTCGATCTGTCGGTTCCGGGATTTGCCCGACACTTTGTCGTACTTGTCTTGGTGTCCGCAGTGGGCATTGCGTTCGACATGCGTCTATGATGCGCCAAGCCATGGCGAGCAATGTGATCTCGGCCACAGTTCGCGATGGGCTTTCCGGCCTATCGTGATCGGACATGCCCGCGTTGCTCCCGTAAAGGCCCGCACGCTTTCCTCATTCGGATCAGGCAATTTTGGAGGTTCTGATGCAAAAGTCATATTTGCTGGCCGCGACAGCGGCGCTGGCGCTCATCTTGCAAACGCCGCTCGCGTCGGCCCAGACCGCGCCCGCGGCCGGCGGAACCGCAGCGCCTGCGGCGACGGCCACCGCGCCGGCCGCGACGACGGCCCCGGCTGCGACCACCGACGCGGCCGGCCAGCCGACCGACTCCAAGAAGAGCGCGTCGAAAAAGCCGGCGAAGAAAAAGATGACGCGGCAGCAGGAGATTGATCACTCCGTCGACAGCGGCACTGTGCCCGCGCGCTATCGCAGCTCGGTGCCCAAGCAGTACCAGCAATATATTCCGTTCGAGAAGCAGTGACGGATCGCCGGGCGGCGCGGGGCGCACAGCGTCGCGCCGCTCGTGCGGCCTGCGACGAACCGCCTCTGCCAGGCGGAGTCCGGCCGCACATCCTCGGTGGCGGTCTGCGAGAGCAGTGCTAGAGTAGGCCGAATCCCGGGGGGAATGATGAGCGACGACGTGAAGGATGCTGGCCTCGTGGCCATGATCAGCAGCATCCTTGGAGGCAACAAGCGCACGGACAATGTTGCACCGCCGCCGCTCACCGATGGGCCGCCGACAGTCCCCTCGAACGGAGCCGAAGTGGTTGCCGCGCCCATCGCCGAGGCGGCGTCGGCGAAGCCAGAGGACGTGCCCAACGCTGCGCCCGTCGCCGCGGCGCCGGTCGAGCAGCCCGCGAAAATCGTCACGACGCGGGACGGCAAGCAGCTGCTGCCTGCCGAAGCGATCGCCGATCTCGTGCTGGGCGAGCTGCGCAAGCTGGAAGACTTTCCGGCAACCGGCACCTCGGTGACGGTCTATGGCTACCGGCATTGGAACGCGATGATCACCTTCGCGCCGTTCTCGACCAATTTCCAGAATGCGACGCGGTTCCGCCAGGCCATGCCGGATATCGTGTTCAAGCTCCGTCGTTTCGTCGAACTTGAGATATAGTCTGGCGCGATCACCGGCGGCGGAACACGCCCGCGCCGGTAGCCAGGACAGTTCGACAGGATCTTGCATTGAGCGTCGCCTTTACCAAGGAAGAAAGCGCCGAGACCGCGTCCGAGACGCTGTTGCCGGACCGCCCGATCTCGCCGCATCCGAACCTCGTGACGGAAAAAGGCCTGCAGGCGTTGCAGGCGCAGCTTGCGGAAGCCCGCGCCGCCTACGAGGCCGCGCAGGCCATCGAGGACGTCAACGAGAAGCGCCGGCAATCGGCCGTGCCCTTGCGCGATGCCCGTTATCTGACGGAACGCCTGCGCACCGCGCAGCTCGTCCCCGATCCGGCGTCGACCGATGTCGTCGCCTTCGGCAGCACGGTGACCTTCAGCCGCGCCGACGGCCGCGTGCAGACCTATCGCATCGTCGGCGAGGACGAAGCCGACCCGAAAGCGGGGACGATCTCGTTCGTCGCGCCGGTGGCGCGCTCCTTGATGGGCAAGGCGGTCGGCGATGTCGCGGGCGCGGGCGCGCAGGAGATCGAGATTCTGGCGATCGCCTAGCGCGTGCAGGCCGAACCGAGGATTGCGCGGCAATGGGCGCTATCGACAGGAGCAATGCCATTCGCCTAAAGCATGATCGGCAACAGCGCGAGGCCGTCGTCTCCGCCAAACAAAGCTCGATGGTCGGATGAGACGGTTTCTGGCGGGAGCGCTGCCGTTCTACGCGCTGGCTGGCCTTGCCATGTGCATGTACCTCGTCCTGTACAGGACGAACCTGTTCGACTTGAACGCCCTCGTCCAGGGGGCGACCGGGTCATGGTGGTTTCCGGCCTTCATGTTCGCCTGCGTGCTCCTGGAGTCGGTCTTCCCGTATTTCGGCTATTTCCCGGGAACGGCGCTGATCCTGATGTCCGCGGCGCTCAATCCGAAATCCGCGGATGGCTCCGTCTTCGCCGCGGCGTGGCTCGCCATCATCGTGGGCGCAATCCTCAGCTACGGACAGGCTCGCTTCTTCAGGCCGTTCCTGCAGCGGGTGGCGTCGAAGGCGGCGCTGAGCCGCTGTGAGTCCCTGTTCGACGCCTACGGCCGTTACGCGCGCATTGCCTTGTTCGTGCATCCCAACGCCTGCGCGATGTATTTCACGGCGCTCGGACTGCTCGGCCGCAATCTGACGCGCGAGCTCGCCTATCTCTGTGTGGGTGCAGCGGCCGCCGTCGGCATCCTGTTCGTCATCGTCACCAGGCTCGTGTCGTCCGTCGGTCCCACCGACGACGGCGAATTGCAGGTGCTGCTGGCCGCCGCGCTGGTCGCGATGGGAACGCTGGTCGGTCTCTACACGGCGTGGCGGTCGCAGCGGGCGGTGTGACGCCTGCTCCGTGATTGTGCCCTACACCTGTGGCAGCGCAACGCCCGTCAGCTTGCTCAATCGAGCGATGAGCGCATCCTGAAATGCCGGATCGGCCGCCTCGCTGGCGGGCTGCTGCTGTTCGAGATGATGCCAATAGCGCCCCGTCACCAGGGCCGCGGGCTCCTCGCTCGCCGCGAGCCAGGTTTGCGTCCGCTGTCCGGTGTCGATATCGACCGGCGCGCCCGCGCCGCCCATCTTCGTGCGCACCCAGCCGGGATCGACGGCGTTGCTCAGCACCTTGGGCCAGCGCCGCGCCAGTGCGAACGCCAGCGCGACCACGTGCAGCTTGCTCTCCGCATAGGCCTTGGCCGCATCCCAGGGCCGCTTGCTCCAGTCGAGATCGTCGAGCGATCCCTCTCCACCCCGGTGCAATCCGCTGCTGAGATACACCAGCCGGCCCGGCCGCTGGATCAGCGCCGTCAGCATGTAGGGCGCCAGCGTGTTGATGGCGAGCGTTTCGGCGTGGCCTTCCGGCGTCGCGCCGCGGCTCGGCCGCGTGTAGACGCCGGCATTGTGGATGATCGCGTCTATGCGCCCGATCGCATTGACGTGGTCCGCGATGGCCTTGGTTTCGGCCGCACTCTTGAGATCGCCGACCGCGATGCCCTGGACACGCGACCTCAGCTCGCCGAGCGCGTCGGCGCGATCGGCCGAGCGCGCGTGCAGCACCACGCGATGTCCTTGATCAAGCAGCGATTGCGCCGCCGCCCGGCCGAGGCCGTCGGTGCTCCCGGTGATGAAGATGGTCGCCATGCGCTACTCCTGGAGTTGGGTGGCGGAGCCGGTTTGCCGTAGCAAAGTGGCCTCAAGGTGTTGCACGTGGATCACATCCAACCCCTCCAGAATCGATAAGATCAGGCCATTGCATGTCGTATGAGATTCGTTGGGGGGACGCTGATGAAGAAGTTCCTGTTGTCCATCGCAGCATTCGGGATGGCCTGGTCGAGCGCCAATGCGGCAGATCTGGCGGCGAGGCCCTATACCAAGGCGCCGCCGATGGTCGCCGCCGTCTACGATTGGAGCGGCTTCTACATCGGCGTCAACGGCGGCGGCGGATCGAGCCGCAAATGCTGGGATCTGATTTCGCCCGGACTTGGCATCGTCGTCCCGGAAGGGTGCCACGATGCCACGGGCGGCACGGCGGGCGGGCAGGTCGGCTTCCGTTGGCAGTCTGCCAACTGGGTGTTCGGCGTCGAAGGCCAGGGCAACTGGGCGGACTTCACGGGCGACAACATCTCCACGGTGCTCTTCCCGCCGACCGGTCTTCGCAACCGTTCGCACATCGAAGGGTTCGGCCTGATCACCGGGCAAGTTGGCTATGCCTGGAACAATGTCCTGTTGTACGTGAAGGGCGGCGGCGCGGTTGTGGCCGACAAATATCGCACCAACGATGTCGTCACCGGGGTGGAGTTCGACCGGGGCAGCGAAACGCGTTGGGGCGGCGTGATCGGCGGCGGCCTCGAATTCGGCTTGGCTCCGAACTGGACGCTGGGCGTGGAGTACGACCACATCTTCCTCGGCCATCGCGATGTCGGCTTCGCCGGCTCGGTCGGTTTCGGCGGCGTGCCCGCCGGTGCCTTCACCCGCAGGGAGCGGATCGGCCAGGACGTCGACATCGGGCTCGTGCGGTTGAATTACCGCTTTGGCGGTCCCATCATCGCCAAATATTAGGGGCATTCGGGAAAGCCGTAACCCCTTGATCCGACTGACGTCGGCTACTGTGCATGGGGTTGTTTTCGAGATTTTGACGGAGCGGAAGCAGGATGCCCCAGTCCGTCTACGCTCTTCGAGCTACGCCGGACACGCTTCGCCATGATGGGACGTGGCTGCGCCACGCGAAGCCTTTTGGCGAAGCGTGGTGGGCGCACAAGGGATCGAACCTTGGACCTCTCCCGTGTGAAGGGAACGCTCTCCCGCTGAGCTATGCGCCCGGGACCATCATGCCAACGGCCGGGCCTTTCGGCCGGCCGGCGCATCGGAGCCCGCGATTTAGAAGTGCGGGCTTGAGGTGTCAAGTTTCCAGGCGCCGCGGGGCCGGAAAACCTTGGCCTCCGCACGCAATTGGCGACGGAAGCCGGATTTTGGCCGCTTACGCGCCCTGCTGGCGGGCGCGGGAGGCGTGGGCCTGCAGCGCCCGGATCCGTTCGGCCAGCGTTCCGCCGCCCTCGGGCAGGCTCGGCGTGCCGTTGCTTGCGGCATCGTTGGCCGGGCGGGGCGCCGGCTTCGGCGGCTGGCCGGCCTCGGCCGCCAGCAGCGCCTCGATCGGCGAGTTCGGCCCTTCGAGCTGCATCGCGAGCTTCGCCACCTCGGCGGCGATGTCGTTGATACGCTCGCGCAGCAGCGCGTTCTCCATGCGCTCGGTCGCCCAGGAGCTCTCGGCCTGCTGCTGGATCGCGTTGAGGTCGCGCTGGAGCTTGGCGCGTTCGTCACGGGCGGTGCGCAGCTGCTCCTCCAGCGCGGTCTTTTCCGCGCGCAGCGCCTCCATGGCCGCCGACGATTTGCCGCCGCTGAGGCCTGCGATCTCGACGCGCAGCTCCTTGACGGTGCGCTCGTTGGCCTCATTGGCCTGGCGCAGCTGGTTGTTCTCGTACTCGCGCTCGGCGAGCAGCTTGCCTTGGGTGGCGAGGCGGCCTTCGAGGTCGGCGACGCGGCCGGACAACATCTCGGCTTCCTTGACCTGTCCGATCAGCTGGCGATCGAGCTCGGTGACGCGCTGGCTCAGATTCTCGACGCGGCCGCGGGCATCGCCGAGCTCGCGCGAGGCGGTCTCCGATTCCAGGCGCTCCTGCGCGAGGCGAGCCTGCGTCGCCGCGAACTCCTTCTCGGCATCGCCGACGCGGTTCTTCAATTCCTCGATCTGCGCACGCACCGCGACCAGCTCGACCTGACGGCTCTCCGCCATCATCGAGCGGTCCGAGAGTTCAGAGTTGATCTTGGCGAGCTCGGCCTGCTTGTCGGTCAGCGCGATCTCGGCTTCGCGCAACGCTTGAGTCTTGGCGTTGAACTCTTCCTCGGTGGCGCGGAGCTGCTCCTTCACCGCCTTCTCGCGCGCCTCCAGCGCGAAGATCGTGGCGTTCTTCTCGCCGAGCTCGATCTTCATGCGATTGATGGCGTCGCTCTTCTTGCCGAGCTCGGCGAGCTGGCTCGTGGTCTTGTTCTTGAGCTGGTCGACGCTCATCTCGAGCCGCCGCGCCGACATGGCGAATTCGGCGCGGAGCTGGTCCTTGTCGGCCTGGATCTCCGCCATCGACAGCGGCGTTGCGGCTTCCAGCCGGCGCGTGGTCAGGCGCACGGCGCGGTTATGCACCAGCGGCACGATCGCAAGCCCGCACAACATCGAGAGCAGGAAACCGATCGCCAGGTACATGATCGGTTCGACCATGGGCCAGAACTCCCAAGCTTAAGGAAAAATTCACCAACGACCATGCCATGGCGGCCCGGCAAAAAGCCAGCCCCGGCCTGTCGTTAACCTTGATCCCTAACAGGATGGGAGCGGAGAGGATCCTAGAACGGGTTCCAGGTCGCTCGCGGCGTGTATTTGAGATAGCCGATATTGGCGCCCAGCCGTAAGCCCAAGCCCGAACGGATCGGCACCAGCACGATGTTGTTGGCGGTGAGCGCCGTCATGCCGAAGCCGCCGATGATGTAGGCCGAGCCGTCGAGGCCCGCGAAGCGCTGGTAGATCGCGTTGGTGGCGGGCAAATTGTAGACCAGCGTCATGGTGCGCGCGCCGTCGCCGCCCCAGTCGAAGCCGACCGACGGACCCTGCCAGTAGACCCGCAGATCGCCGGCGTTCTTGGTGTAGAGCGTGCCTTCGCCGTACCGCAGGCCTGCCACAAAAGCGCCCGAGCCTTCCTCGCCGAGCACATAGCCGTTGGGCAGGCCCCATTGGCTGACCGCCCGCTCGATGACGGAGGCGAGCCCGCGCGAAACGTTGCCGAAGAACTTGTGCCCGGCCGAAACCAGCTCATCGGGCCCGAACGTTTCCGGGCCCGCCTGGCGCTGCGGCGGCGGGTAGGCCGCCGGCGGCTGCTGCGCGGGATACGCTCCCGGCGGCGGCTGCTGTGCCGGATACACCACCGGCGGTGGCTGCTGCGCCGGATAGGCCGGGGGCGGCGGCTGTTGTGCGGAAGCCGGAACGGTCCAGCACATCAGCGCGGCTGACAACACCGCGGCAAGGCGTGAAGCAAACGTCATGAAAGAACCCCTGGCATCGAAATTCTGGCCGCCGCCTTAACCTGACGCCAACAAGCATGGCTCTAGGTTGCGTCCAGTGTCCCCTCGACTCGCAATGTTATCGGCACCAACTATGACGGCACAACGGCAGGAAAGATACCGGTTGCGCCCCCAAATGGCCGTTTTTGCCTTATTGGCAAGCTTTTTTAGTGTGCTCGGCCTTGATTTCGCCGCGCGTGCCGCGACCACCGAGCGGATTGTCGTGAACCGCTATTCCGGTATCGCCATCGGCGGCTTCGATCCCGTCGCTTATTTCACCGATTCCATGGCGATCCAGGGGCTGCCTGACTTCGAAGCCGGCGAAGTCGGCGCGGTCTGGCGTTTCCGCAACGAAGGTAACCGCGCTTCGTTCGTGGCGCATCCGGAGATTTACGGGCCTCAGTTCGGCGGCTACGACCCGGTCGATCTGGGGCGCGGCGTCAGCTATCCGGGCAACCCGCATTTTTGGCTGGTGGTGGGGCAGCGGCTCTATCTGTTCGGCCGCGAGGAAAACCGCGATGCGTTCGCCGCCGAGCCGGCGCGCTTCCTGAAGGACGCCACCGAGCGCTGGCCGGCGCTGGAGCAGGG
>Ga0102591_1002937_pt1 | contig 16652 bp, 18 predicted proteins | sample AraplaCol_mCL_r2_2_FD_76860 | JGI IMG/M metagenome (GOLD analysis project Ga0102591, IMG submission 76860) | Arabidopsis root microbial communities from North Carolina, USA - plate scrape MF_Col_mCL_r2 (SPADES assembly) (version 2) | ecosystem: Host-associated > Plants > Roots > Endosphere... | reverse complement strand
CCGCCCGGTGGTCGTGATGAACTACCCGGAACAGATCAAGGCGTTCTACATGCGCCTCAACGACGACGGCAAGACGGTCGCGGCGATGGACGTCCTGGCGCCGGGCATCGGCGAGATCATCGGCGGTGCGCAGCGCGAGGAGCGCCTCGATTACCTCGATCGCCGCATGGACCAGTTCCATCTCGACAAGGCCACCTACGACTGGTACCGCGACCTGCGCCGCTACGGCACCGTGCCCCACGCCGGCTTCGGCCTGGGCTTCGAGCGCCTGCTGGTGTACGTCTGCGGCCTGTCCAACATCCGCGACGCCATCCCCTATCCCCGTGCGGCAGGGAGTGCCGACTTCTAGAACCCCGAGACGATCATGCCCCCTTACCTACCCCGTCTCCTGTTACTCGGCGCGACCCTCGTCGCGCTGGGTGCCTGCCGGAGCATCGTGCCGCCGAATTTCCGCCCGCCGGAAAACCCGACGAACACGATCGACATCGCACGCAAGACGCTCGAAGGGGCGGCGCCCTGCTGCGGCAGCTTCGCCGACCTGTCCTACCAGGACATGCTTCCGTGGCAGCCGCAGCGTTTCGAGCTGAACAAAGACAGCCCCGTCGCCAATCTCAACGGCGACCGCAGCTACTTCCTCGCGTTCCGCCTGCCGCAGGGCGCGACGATGCCGTACACGATCGCGATGAAGTCCGAACTCAACGGCCGCTGGCTGAGTTCGAGCTACCTGTTCGCGCCCACCGTGGTGCTGCTCGACGACGCCTTCCAGCCGCTGCACTCGGAAGACATCCAGCTGTGCGAGTACATCGGCTGGACGAACGAAACCACCGGCGCGTTCGGCAAGTTCAGGGTCGTCGACGACAAGGCCCGCTATCTCGTGGTGTACTCGTCGGCGAAACAGCAGAAAGGCCAGACGTACTGGGAGCAGTCGCCCACCACCTTCTCGGCGGAAGCACCGGTGAAGATGAATCCGGCCGGCAGCTTCAAGATCGCGCACGGACCCGACGGCGTGCTTTTCGTGGGCGTGCAGAACGACACGTACAAGCGCGCGATCAACAACGCCGTGTGCAAGCAGCCGCAGCAGGGCGACGGCGTAATCCAGACGATCCGCAGCGTGGTTACCACCGACATCCTCGGTACCGATGCGCCGGAAACCAAGAAAGACAAGGAAAAGGGCAGCTGATCTCGCCATGGTGACCGCGGTCTATCTCTACCTCCTGTTGCTCCTGGGCGCCGTCGCGTTCTTCCTGGTGCACTTCGTCGCCCAGTGGCGCTTCACGGCGCTGCTGCGCGCGCGCTATCCCGATCAATGGAAGACGATCACCGAGGCCGACACCGGTCGCCCCAACGGCATGGCGAACTGGCTCCGCGTGCGTCGCGTGCTGCGCTCGGACGCGCCGGCGCTCTTCAACGACGCTGCGCTCGATCGCTGGCAGCGCTGGTGGCGGCTCGCACCGTGGTTCGCCTGGCCGTGCTGGTTCGCCGCAATGGCGATACAGTGGTGGGCGATGAAACAGGGCTGACCCGCCCTACTCCACCCACCCAGGGAGCGAACGCATGGATCTTCGTCTCACCGGTCGTCACGCGCTCGTCTGCGGCGCATCGCAAGGCCTTGGCCGCGCCACGGCGTTCGAACTCGCGGCCCTCGGCGCCAGCGTCACGCTCCTGTCGCGCTCCGCCGATGCGCTCGCCGCGATCGCCGCCGAACTCCCCGCCACGCAGCCCGGGCAGACGCACGGGCACGTGGCCGTCGACATGCTCGATACGGATGCGCTCGCCGCGGCCGTGGCGGGCGTGGTCAGGAATCACGCCGTGCATATCCTCGTGAACAACAGCGGCGGGCCGCCGCCGGGACCGGTGTGGAGCGCCGAACCGGACGCGTTCATCACCGCGTACCGGCAGCACGTGATCGCGGCGCAGGTCGCCACGCAGGCGTGCCTGCCCGGCATGCGCGAGGCGCATTACGGTCGCGTGATCAACATCATCTCGACTTCGGTGAAGGAACCGATTCCGAATCTCGGCGTGTCGAACACGGTGCGCGCAGCGATGGCCGGCTGGTCGAAGACGCTCGCATCCGAAGTCGCCTCCGACGGCATCACCGTCAACAACATCCTGCCTGGCTACACGCGCACGCCGCGCCTGGAGGCCCTCGTCGAGGCGAGCGTGAAGGCCGGCCGGACGCGCGACGAAGTCGAGCGCGGCCTGCTCGCCACGGTGCCCGCGGCGCGTTTCGCCGAACCCGCGGAAGTGGCCGCCGCGATCGCGTTCCTCGCCTCGCCGGCCGCCGGCTACATCACCGGCGTCAGCATCCCGATCGACGGCGGCCGCACCCGCGGCCTGAACTGAGGCCGGCATGCACGCACTCGCCAACCTGATCGACGGTCGTTCGCGCGCACCGCGCGCCGGCGGTTACCTCGACGTCGTGGAGCCGGCCACCGGACAGACGTTCGCGCGCTGCCCCGATTCCGACGCCACCGATGTCGCCGATGCCGTGGCCGCGGCCGCGCGCGCCGCGGAGGGTTGGGCACGCACGCCCGCGGACGTCCGCGCACGATGCCTGCACCGGCTCGCGGATGCCATCGAGGCGCGCCTCGAACCTTTCGCGGCCGCCGAATCGCAGGACAGCGGCAAGCCTCTCGCGCTGGCCCGTTCCCTCGACATTCCGCGCGCCATCGCCAACCTGCGCTTCTTCGCCGCGGCCGCGGTGCAGTTCGGCGGCGAATCGCACGACATGGAGCACGGCGCCATCAATTACACGCTGCGCCTGCCGCTGGGCGTGGTGGGCTGCATCAGCCCGTGGAACCTCCCGCTCTACCTGTTAACGTGGAAGATCGCGCCGGCGCTCGCGGCCGGGAATACCGTCGTGGCGAAGCCGTCCGAGGTGACGCCGTACACGGCTTGGCTCCTCGGCACATTGCTGGACGAGGCCGGTTTTCCGCCGGGCGTGCTCAATATCGTGCACGGTACCGGCCCGGTCGTCGGCGAGGCGATCGTCACGCACGACGCGGTCAAGGCGATTTCGTTCACCGGCAGCACGCGCACCGGCGTCGCCATCGCGTCGGCGGCGGCGCAGCGGCTGAAGAAGGTGTCGCTCGAACTCGGCGGCAAGAATCCCGCCATCGTCTTCGACGACTTCGATTTCAGCGACGCGTCCATGGCGACGATCGTACGCTCGGGCTTCGCGAATCAGGGCGAGATCTGCCTGTGCGGCTCGCGCCTGCTCGTGCAGCGGACGATCTACAAGCGCTTTCGCGAAGCGTATCTCGAGCGCGTGCGCGCCCTGCGCGTGGGCGACCCGCTCGACGCGTCGAGCCAGCTCGGCGCCCTGGTGTCCGGAGCGCATTTCGCGAAGGTCATGGGCTGCATCGATCGCGCCCGGACGGAAGGCGGCACGATACTGACCGGTGGACGCCGGGTCGATGTCGAAGGGCGCTGCGCGGCCGGCTGGTTCGTCGAGCCCACCGTCATCGAAGGGCTGGCGCCGCATGCCGCGACGAACCAGGAAGAAATCTTCGGTCCGGTCGTCACGCTCATCCCGTTCGACACCGAAGCCGAGGCGCTGGCGATCGCCAACGGCACGCCCTACGGTCTCGCGGCTTCCGTGTGGACGCGCGACGTCGCCCGCGCGCACCGTTTCGGGGCGAAACTCGATGTCGGTATCGTCTGGGTGAACTGCTGGATGCTGCGCGACCTTCGCACGCCATTCGGTGGCAGCAAGCAATCGGGGGTCGGCCGCGAAGGCGGATTCGAGGCCATGCGTTTCTTCACCGAAGCCAGGAACATCTGCATCGATCATGGGCAATGACGTCATCCGCGCCGACGGCGCACCGGCGCCGGTCGGCGCCTACCCGCATGCACGCCGCGTCGGACAGCTTCTGTTCCTGTCCGGCATCGGTCCACGGGTACCGGGCAGCAACGCGATCCCAGGCAACGTCGTGGACGCGTCCGGCGCGCTCGTGTCGCACGATATCGAGGCGCAATGCCGCCAGGTGTTCGCCAACGTGCGCGCGGTGCTGGAGGCCAGCGGCGCGCGGTTCGAAGACCTCGTGGACGTGACCGTCTATCTCACCGACATGGCGGGCGATTTCGCGACGTACAACCGGCTGTACGCGGAAGCGTTCGCGGGCGTCGATGCGTGCCGTACCACGGTCGAGGTCAACGCGTTGCCGACCGCGATCGCCATCGAGCTCAAGTGCGTGGCGGCACTGGGCAGCACGTGAAACGCCCGGTGAGAGCCAGCCTGCTGGCTCCCACCGGTCAGCCGAGGCACACCTTCAGCAGATCGCCGATCACCATCTGCACGTTCGCGGCCTGTTTCGGCAGGTATTCGAAGGTGTCCTCGTCCATGTAGTTAAGCTGGGCGAGCTCGAGCTGCACGGCATCGATGCCCTCGTCGGGCCTGCCGTAGTGCCGCGTGATGTAGCCACCCTTGAAACGGCCGTTCACGGCGTGCGTGTAGTCGCCTTGCGCATCCAGCACCGCGGCGAGCCTCGCCTGCAACGCCGGCGAGCAACTGGCGCCATCGGCCGTACCGAGATTGAAATCCGGAAGGCGGCCCTCGAACAGCATCGGCACGTGGCTGCGGATGGAGTGCCCTTCCCACAACACGACGCGCCCGTGCAGCTTGCGCAGGCGACGCAGCTCGTCGAGCAACGCCGCGTGATACGGCTTCCACCAGCGCTTGACGCGATCCGCGATCTCGTCGGCATCCGGCTCGGCACCGGGACGGTAGATGGCCTCGCCGCTGAAGAGCTGCGTCGGCACGAGGCCCGTCTCGTTCTGGCCGGGATAGAGCGGATGGCCGTCCGCCGGACGATTCAGGTCCACCACGTAGCGTGAGGCGAAGGGCTTGATCACGCTCGCGCCCATCGCACGTGCGAAATCGTACAGCTCCGCGACGTGCCAGTCGGTGTCCGGGCTGCGGCGCGCGGGGCGCTTCATGCGCGCGGCCACGTCGTCGGGGATCGCGCTGCCGTTGTGCGGCAGGCTGATCAGGAGCGGCGCGGTGCCGCGGTGCAGGGTATACGGGGTCATGGTGCGAGTGTAACGCTCATCCGGGTACGCGATCGCCCAGCAGGACCATCTCTTCGGCGGAGGTCGGATGGATGGCGAGCGTCGCGTCGAAGTCGGCCTTCGTCGCACCCATCTTGATGGCGACGGCGAAGCCCTGGAGGATCTCGTCCACGCCCGGTCCGAGCATCTGCATGCCGACGACCCGCGAGTCCTCACCGACGCAGATGAGCTTGAACCGCGTGGTGATGGGACGGTGCGCCAGCGCCAGCTGCATCGGCACGAACGACTGCTTGTACAGGTGCACGTCGGCACCGTACCGCTCGCGCGCCTGCTGCTCGTTCATGCCGATGGTGCCCAGCGGCGGGTGCGAGAACACCACGCTCGGGATGTTGTGGTAATCGAGCTTCGACTCCGCCTTGCCGGCGAAAAGGCGGTCGGCGAGCTTGCGTCCCGCCGCCACCGCCACCGGCGTCAGCTGCATGCGCGGCGTCACATCGCCGATCGCGTAGACACCCGGCACGCTGGTGTTCTGGTAGTCGTCGATCGCGATGAACCCTTCCGCGTCCGTGGCGACGCCGACCCGTCCCAGGTCCAGCGACGCCGTGTTCGCGTGCCGGCCGACGGCCCAGATCACGGCGTCGTACGGGCCGGGGCGATCGCCGGTATCGCAATCGAGCATCAGCACGCCGTCCTTTTCGTGCACCGCCTCGATCTGGCAGCGGTAGTGGATGCGGATGCCATGCTGGCGCATCTCGTCGCCGAGCCCATAGGCCATTTCTTCGTCGAAGTCGCTCATCAGCCGGCCACGCACGAACACGTCCACGTCGCTGCCCAGCGCGCGAAGCACACCGGCGAGTTCGACGGCGATATACCCGCCGCCGACGATAGCCGTGCGCCGCGGGCAGGCGCGCAGGTCGAAGAAGCCATCCGACGTCATGCCGAGGTCGAACCCCGGTTTGTCGAGGCGATTGGCCGACGAGCCCGTGGCCACGATCACGTGCGGCGCCGTGAGCTCGCGATCGCCCGCCTGGATACGATCCGGCGCGAGAAAGCGGCCCATGGCCTTCACGAGCGTGACGTGCCCGTTGTCCAGCGTCTGCCTGTACTTCGTGTGGATACGATCGATGTAGGCGTCGCGTCGCTCGATGAAGCGCGGCCAGTCGAGGCTGCCGGGTTTATCGGTGAACCCATAGTCGACCGCGATGTATTGCGCCTCGGCCATCTGCGCGGCGTACCACATGGCTTTCTTGGGGACGCAGCCGACGTTGACGCAGGTGCCGCCGAGCTCGCCCGGTTCGATCAGGGCGACCTTCGCGCCGTGCTTCGACGCCCGTATCGCCGCGCCCAGACCGCCCGAGCCGCCGCCGATCACGATGAGGTCGAACGATTCCACGGTCATGCGCCGCTCCAGGGCTGGAAAAGATCGACCGTAGCAGATGGGTCGGGCCTGACGCATGCAGCCGCTTGCCGCGTCTCGCCTGTCTCCGCGATAAATTCGCGCGCTTTCGCAGGCATTCCTTGCAACCCATTGATTTGATAACCTCGGCTGGCCGCTCCTTACAGGGGAAACGCCCGATGTTCCGTTCCACCCGTCCCGCCCTGCCACGCAACAGCCTTCCGATGCTCGCGGCCGCTGGCCTCGCGCTGCTTCTGGCTGCCTGCGGAAGCGCTCCGCATAAGCCTTCTTCGTCGCAGAAGCGCAACCCGGCGTCGGCCGTGCCGATCGCGAAGAATCTCGGCTGGTCTACCCGTCCGGCCGACGCCCCGCCGGCCGATGCGGCCAACGACGTGCTCTTTCGCGCCATCGGCCTCGTGGGAACGCCCTATCGCTGGGGCGGCAATACCCCTCAGGGCGGCTTCGACTGCAGCGGCCTCATCAACTACATCTACCTGACGTCCACCGGCCTGCGCCTGCCCCGTACCTCCGCCGAGATGGCCGCGCTCGACAAGCCGAAGGTCGGCGAGGAAGACCTCGCGAGCGGCGACCTCGTGTTTTTTGGCCGGGGCCACGTGACCCATGTCGGGGTTTACGTAGGAAAGGGTCGATTCGTACACGCCCCGAACTCCGGCGGTACGGTACGTTTGGACGACCTCGACGGCGCGTACTGGAAAGAAAACTTCGCCTACGGCAGGCGCGTCCTGAACTGAACGGACGGCAACGGGCCCGGAGGCTGTCGACAAATTGAATTGCGCGCGATTCAATCGTGTGATCTTATAACACCACGGCCGGCAACCCCGTGCCGCAATCCCCTGTAGACGAGAAGGACACTGCAATGAGCAACGCTTCCAAGTTCGATGGCACGATCTCCCAGTTCGACGGCGACCCGCTCTACTTCGTCAAGGCGAAGGTCGAAGGCGGCCGCACCGGTCACGGCGAAACCCAAGGCGACGATACCCTGAAGGTGGACCTGCGCCTGCCGAAGTCGATGGGCGGCAATGGCGGCGGCAACAATCCCGAGCAGCTCTTCGCCGTCGGTTATGCCGCGTGCTTCGAAGGCGCCGTGCGTTTCGTCGCGGGCAATCAGAAGGTCAAGACCGACGGCGTGGGCGTGGACAGCGAAGTGCAGCTCGGTAAGCGCAAGGACGGCAAGGGTTTCGCCATCCGCGCCAAGCTCGATGTGCACCTGCCGACGCTGAAGGACGACCCGGCCAAGGCCAAGGCGATCGTGCTCGAAGCGCACAACGACGTCTGCCCGTATTCGCACGCGACCCACGGCAACATCGACGTGGAGATCACGGTGAATGGCGCGAAGGTCTATCCGGCCTGATCACGGTTCGCAGATAAGAAAAAAGGCGCCGGGTTCCCCCGGCGCCTTTTTTTGTGGGTGGGAGCCAGCCTGGCTCCCACCGACCGATCGGAAACGCGCGCTGTCAGTGGGCCGCGTCGCCGTTCGGGTGGGCGTGGCCGTGGGCGAGTTCCTCTTCCGAGGCGTCGCGGACGGTCTGCACGTCGATGTTGAAGTTCAGGGTCTTGCCGGCCATGGGGTGGTTCTGGTCGATGTCGACGACGCTGGAACCCACCTTCTGCACCACCACGGCGCGCTGGCCGCCTTCCTTCATCGTCAGCACGGTGGTGTCGCCCGCCTTGAGGCCCTTGCCCTGGTTCGGGAAGTACTTCTTCGGCACGCGCTGGATCATGCCTTCCTGGCGCTCGCCGTAACCCTGGTCCGGCGCGATCTCGAGGTCGACCTTGTCGCCGGCGGACTTGCCTTCGAGGCCGGCTTCCATGCCCGGAATGAGCTGGCCGTGGCCGAGCAGGATCCACAGCGGCTCGCCGGCGTCGTGCGAGCTTTCGACCTTCTCGCCGTTGACGGAAAGGGTGTAGTGGAACGAGATGACCTTGTCCTTGCCAGCCTGCATGTCGGGTTCTACCAGAGTTAAAGGCGGGATTTTAGCCGTGGACGGGCCCGGCGTCACGCCGGGCCGCGGTCGCGACCGAATCCGACGCCTCGCGCCTCGGGGCCCAGCCAGGTCAGTACGGCCAGCAGCACGGCCACCGCGGCGATCCAGCTCGACATGGCGAAGGCGAAATCGCCGCCATGCCGCGCGGCGATCCAGGTCTGCGCGGTCGCCGTGATGGCGGCCAGCAGGTTGCCCATCTGGTAGGCGAAGCCGGGCAAGGTCCCGCGCACCGCATCGGGCGCCAGCTCGTTGAGGTGGGTGGGCACGACGCCCCAGGCGCCCTGCACCATCACCTGGATGAGGAACGCGCCCAGGCCGAGCAGCAGCAGCGAGCCACCGTACGTCCACAGCGGAATCACCGGGATGGCGAGCAGCGCCGCGATGATGATCGCCTTGCGCCGGCCGATCCGCTCGGACAGCGAACCGAAGGTGAGGCCGCCGAACAGCGCGCCGAGGTTGAGCAGCGCCGTCAGCATGAAGGCCGTGGCGGAACCCGCCGGGATCTTCAGCGTCTCCTGCACGAACGTGGGGTACATGTCCTGCGAGCCATGGCTGAACATGTTGAACGCAGCCATCAGAAGCATGAGATAGACGAAGAGCTTCCAGTGTCCGCGCATCGACACGAAGACACTTTCGCGCGGACGGTCGCGGCGGCTTTCCCACACCGGCGACTCCGGCACCTTGCGGCGGATGTACAACACGAGCAGCGCGGGCAGCGCGCCGACCACGAAGAGCCCGCGCCAGCCGATCGCATCGACGAGCAACCAGTTCGCCAGCGCGGCGAGGAAGAAACCGCAGGGGTAGCCGCTCTGCAGCAACCCGGAAACGAAACCACGGGATGTCGCCGGAATCGACTCCATCGCCAGCGATGCGCCGATGCCCCATTCGCCGCCCATCGCGATGCCGAACAGGAAACGCAGCGCGAGCAGCACGCCGAGGGACGGCGCGAACGCGCACGCCACTTCGAGCAGCGAGAACAAGACGATGTCGAACATCAGCACCGGACGGCGTCCGTAATGGTCGGCGAGACGCCCGAAGAACTCGGCGGCGACCGCGAGGATGACGAAGGTGAGCAGGAAATAGTCGAACGCGTCGAGGGTCCAGCCGAGAAAGCTGGCGATGACGGTATGCCGCTGCGTGTGATCGAGATCGCGCAGCGCGGCGGGTAACGGCATGAGAATTTCCTCAGCTGACAGGCGGCGCCGAGGCTAGCACAGCGCTACTATCGGCCGGCGCCTCACGGCGCCACGACAGTGTCCCGTTACACTGCTTACCAACACGACAGACGGAGTACTCGATGAAGTTCTCGCGATCCATCGTTTCATTTGCCCTCGTCGCCGCACTCGGCACCGGCGCGGCCTTCGCACACGGTTCGCCGCAGGATTCGTCCAGCGGGGCACCGGCCTTCTCCGACGTGAGCAAGGACGGCAAATACGTCAAGCGCGGCGACCTGCCCAAGGACAACGACGCCGTGAAGGAACTGCGTGCCCACTTCCCCGAAGCGGACACGAACCACGATGGAAAAGTGGACAAAGGCGAGTACGAGGCGTACCTCAACAAGGCGAACGTGAAGCAGCAGGGTCATAACTGACTCATCCGCCGGGGCGGCGTGCGCCCCGGCTCTTCTACGGACGGAGTTCCATGATTCCCGATCCAGGCATCCGGCGACGCATCGCCTCCCGCTTCAGCCGCGCCGGCGACCGGATCTACATCCGCGGCAAGCTCGCGACCGACCCGGTCTACACGGCGACCGCGAACGCGATCGAAGGCCGGAGGCTCCCGCTGCTCGACATCGGGTGCGGCCTCGGGTTGCTCGGCCACTACCTGCACGCCTGCGATGCTCTGGACGCGTACATCGGCCTCGATCACGACGGACGCAAGATCGCGCAGGGCCGCGACGCCGCACGCCGTGCCGGCCTGGGCGACGCCATCGCGCTGCGCGAGACGGATGCGGCGACGCCCCAGGGCGTGCGCGGGCACGTAGCGATGCTCGACGTGCTCCATTACCTGCCCCGCGAACGCCAGGACGAACTGCTCGCCTTCGCGGTGGACCATCTCGCCGACGACGGCGTGCTGATCCTCCGCAATGTCATCCGCGACGGCTCCTGGCGATACCGGGCCACCGTCTGGGAAGAGAAATTCATCAAGGCCGTGGGCTGGATCCCCGGCGGGGCCCAGTATTTCCCCACCGAAGACGATATCCGGCGCGTGCTGGAGCCCCGCGGCATCCGGGTGGCGTTCCGACCGCTTTTCGGCCGCACGCCCTACAACAGCTGGTTGATGACCGCGACCCGCTGACGCCACCCCCATTGTGCGCCGCAATAAGCTATACTAGGCGGGTCGTGCCTGCGCTCCGACTCCCTTGCGGACCCCCGGCGTGGAGATTCTCCCGCCCGTTCCCCCACCCCCGGAAGCGCGCGCGACACCGATCAGCTTGCCGTCTTCGTCATGGTTCGCGGTCGCCAAATCCATAACTCGTAGCGCGGTTCCAGGGAACGCTCGAGTCACGCAGGAGTTCCTCCATGTCTTTCGAATCGCTGGGCCTCGCGCCCGCGTTGCTGCGCGCGTTGTCCGAAGCGGGCTACGAAAAGCCGACCCCCATCCAGGCCGCCGCCATCCCCGAGGTCCTCGCGGGCCACGACCTCATGGCCGCCGCGCAGACCGGCACGGGCAAGACCGCCGCGTTCTCGCTGCCGCTGCTCCACCGCCTCGCCGGCGACACCCGTAACGAGGGTCGTCGCCCGATCCGCGCGCTGATCCTCACCCCCACCCGCGAGCTCGCCGCCCAGGTGCAGGAAAACCTGCGCGACTACGGCAAGTACGTGCGCCTCTCCAGCACCGTCATCTTCGGCGGCGTCGGCATGGGCAACCAGCTGCAGGCGCTGCGCCGCGGCGTCGACATCGTCGTCGCCACGCCAGGCCGCCTGATCGACCACATGCAGCAGCGTTCGGTCGACCTGTCGAAGGTCGACGTCCTCGTGCTCGACGAAGCCGATCGCATGCTCGACATGGGCTTCCTCCCGGCGCTCAAGCGCATCCTCGCCGCCGTGCCGCGCCAGCGCCAGACGCTGCTTTTCTCGGCCACGTTCGCGCCGGAGATCAAGGCGCTCGCGCAGCAGTTCATGCGCGATCCGCGCGAAGTGTCGACCGCGCCTGCCAACACCGTGGCCAACACGGTCACGCACGTCGTGCATCCGGTCGACGCCGCGAACAAGCGCGACCTGCTCCTGCACATCCTGTCGCAGGACAGCCGTCGCCAGACGCTCGTCTTCAGCCGCACCAAGCATGGTGCCGACAAGCTCGTGCGCCACCTGGAGCAGTCCGGCGTGAAGTCGGCCGCGATCCACGGCAACAAGAGCCAGAACGCCCGCACGCGCGCGCTGTCCGACTTCAAGTCCGGCCGCGTCACCGTGCTCGTCGCCACCGACATCGCGGCACGCGGCATCGACATCGACCAGCTCCCGGTCGTGATCAACTTCGACCTGCCGATGGTCGCGGAAGACTACGTCCACCGCATCGGCCGCACGGGTCGCGCGGGTGCCGAGGGTCAGGCCATCTCGCTCGTCAGCCACGACGAATCGGGCCTGCTGCGCGACATCGGTCGCCTGCTGAAGTCCGACCTCGCGGTCAGCAACATCCCGGGCTACGAGCCGAGCACGCCGCTCCGCCTCGACGCCGGCGCGCCGCGTCCGAAGCAGCAGCAGCGCCAGCCGCGTTCGCAGAACGGCGGTGGCGGCGGCCAGGGTCGCCCCGGCGGCAACGGCGCGTCGCGCAACGCCGGCAACGGCGGCAACCGCTCTCCGGCACACCGTCCGCACGGGCATTCGGCGGCGGGCACCGGCGAGAATACCGGCAGCCACAAGCGCCGTCGCCAGCGTCGCGGCCCGGCCACCAACAAGGCCTGATGGCCTAGCCGCATGGGCGATGGTCAACCCATGCGGCATTCCGGAACATGCGCGGTGGCAGGTCCACCCGCACAGGTAACACCCCGCATGTCCCGCTTCCATCGTTATGGCGTCGCCGTGCTGCGCACGGCCTTCGGCGCCTTCTTCACGTTTTCCGGCCTGAACCACATCTTCGGTTTCTGGCAGCCACCCGCACCGCAAACGCACGCCGGCAAGGCCTTCATCGCAGGGCTCGATGCCAGCGGTTTCGTCGTGCCGCTGCTCGGTGTGATCTTCGTCTACGCCGGCGTCGCACTGATGGCCGCGCGACTCATCCCACTCGCACTGCTGCTTCTCGCGGCACCCGTGGTCGCCATCTTCGGTTACCACTTCGTCAGCGAGGGTCACGTTCTCGGGCCGCACGTGATCGTGCTCGCCGTCTATCTGTGGCTGGCATGGGAAGAACGCCGGACATGGCGCGCCCTGTTCGTGCGCACGCCCGACCCGGCCCGCGAAGACGAGGTGCCGCTCAGCGCTGCGTTCTGATTTTCGCCATGAGCACGTGGTCTTCCCACAGGCCGTCGATCTTCAGGTAACGCTTCGCATAGCCTTCCTTCTCGAAGCCGAGGCGGGCGAGCAATCGCCCGCTGCGGTCGTTCCGCGGCATGTAGTTCGCCATCACGCGATGGAAATCGAGTGGCCCGAACGCATAGCGGATACCCGCGTCGAGCGCCTCGTACATCAGCCCCTGCCCTTCGTGACGGCTCGCGATCCCGTAGCCCAGGTGGCACGCCTGGAACACGCCCCGCACCACGTTGGCGAAGGTGAAGCTCGCGATCATCTCCGTCTGGTCGGGCGTCAGCACGGCGAACGGAAATCCCCGGTCAGCGCGCGCCGCCTCGAGGCCCGCTTCGATGGCCTGACGGCAACCGTCGAGCGTGTAGTGCGACTCCGTGCGCAGCGGCTCCCACGGCAGCAGATGCGCGCGATTCTCCTGGCGATACCGCAGCAACAGCGGCGCCTCGTCGACGTCGAGCAGGCGGACGATCGTGCGCGCCGTGCGCATGCGCACCGGCTCGCTCATGCGTGGAGGGCTTTGGCGTGATGCCGCAGGTGGTCGTCGATGAACGACTGAATGAAGTAGTAGCTGTGATCGTAGCCGGCCTGCATGCGCAGCTCGAGCGGCTGTCCCGCGTCTTCGCACGCGGCCTCGAACCGCTGCGGCTGCAGCTGCCCGAGGAGGAATCCGTCCGCTTCACCCTGATCGATCAGGATCGTGCCGTCGAACCGCGCACCCTCCCGGACCAGCGCCGTGGCATCGTGGGCCTGCCAGCTGGCACGGTCGTCGCCGAGATAGCGGGTGAACGCCTTCTCGCCCCACGGCACGCTCGCCGGCGCCACGATCGGCGCGAACGCCGACACCGAGCGATACCGACCCGGGTTGCGCAACGCGATCGTCAGCGCGCCGTGACCACCCATGGAATGGCCGACGATGCCCTGCCGTCCCATGTCGAGCGGGAAACGTTCCACGACGACCCGCGGCAACTCGTCCACCACGTAGCTGTACATCCGGAAGCGATCGCTCCAGGGCGCCTGCGTGGCGTCGAGGTAGAAGCCCGCGCCCTCGCCGAACTCCCAGTCGCCCGTCGCACCCGCAAGGCCCGTGTCGCGGGGGCTCGTATCCGGCATGACCAGCGCCAGCCCCAGTTCCGAGGCGACCCGCTGGGCTCCCGCCTTGGTCGTGAACGTCTCGGCGGTGCAGGTCAGCCCGGCGAGGTACCAGAGCACCGGCACGGGACCCTGCGTGGCCGCCGGCGGGAGGTAGACGGCGAACCGCATCGGGCCGCCGCAGGCCTCCGATTCATGGGTGTAAAACCCCTGCACGCCGCCGAAGCAGCGCTGTTCCGACACCGTCGCGATATCCGCCATTGAGCCTACCCTTACGAAAACCTGACTAAGGAGTGTAACGCTCGCGCGACATAGGGCCACGCCCCACGGCGGACGACGCATATCGCTGCTACAATATCGCTACTGCCCGGCGCCGAATGTCGCCGCCGCGCCCCTCTCGAGGTCGCCATGTCATCCCCCGATACAGACAACGCTCCGGCCCTGCCCGGTTTCAGCGCGCTCGCGCTCGACGCTAACGTCGTGCGCGCGCTGACCGAAGTTGGCTATGAGACCCCCTCCCCCATCCAGGCCGCGACGATCCCCGCGCTGCTCGAAGGCCGCGACGTCATCGGCCAGGCGCAGACCGGTACCGGCAAGACCGCAGCGTTCGCGCTGCCGGTGCTGTCGCGCATCGACCTGAAGCCCGGCAAGCCCCAGGCGCTCGTGCTCGCGCCCACGCGCGAGCTCGCCATCCAGGTCGCCGAGGCGTTCCAGAAGTACGCCACCTACCTGCCCGGCTTCCAGGTGCTGCCGATCTACGGCGGCCAGAGCTACGGTCCGCAGCTGCAGGGCCTGAAGCGCGGTGCCCAGGTCGTGGTCGGCACGCCGGGTCGCATCATCGACCATCTCGACAAGGGCACGCTCGACCTCTCGGCGCTGCGCTTCGTGGTGCTCGACGAGGCCGACGAAATGCTGCGCATGGGCTTCATCGACGACGTCGAGAAGCTCCTGCAGGCCACGCCGGAAGGCCGCCAGGTGGCACTGTTCTCCGCGACCATGCCGGCGCCCATCCGCCGGATCGCGCAGACCTACCTGAAGAACCCGGCCGAGGTCACGATCAAGAACAAGACCACCACCGCGGCGAACATTCGCCAGCGTTACTGGTGGGTCAGCGGCGTTCACAAGCTCGACGCGCTGACGCGCATCCTCGAAGCCGAGAGCTTCGATGCGATGATCGTGTTCACCCGCACGAAGTCCGCGACGGAAGAACTCGCCAGCAAGCTGCAGGCGCGCGGTTTCGCCGCCGCCGCGATCAATGGCGACATCGCGCAGGCCCAGCGCGAGCGTGTGATCGATCAGCTGAAGACCGGCAAGCTCGACATCCTGATCGCCACCGATGTCGCGGCCCGCGGCCTCGACGTCGAACGCATCAGCCACGTGTTGAATTACGACATTCCGCACGACACCGAATCGTACGTGCACCGCATCGGCCGCACCGGTCGTGCCGGTCGTAGCGGCGAGGCGATCCTTTTCGTCACGCCCCGCGAGCGCAACCTGCTTCGCCAGATCGAGCGCGCCACGCGCCAGCCGATCGAGCAGATGCAGCTGCCGACGATCGAGGCCGTGAACGACACGCGCGTCAACAAGTTCAACGAGCGGATCACCGAGACCCTCGCCACCGGCGACCTCGGCCTGTTCCAGCAGCTGGTCGAGAAATACGAGCAGGAGCACAACGTGCCGGCGATCGAAATCGCCGCCGCGCTCGCGCGCATCGCCCAGGGCGACCAGCCGCTGTTGCTCACGCCGCCGCCGAAGCGCGAATACACCGAGCGTCCGCCACGCGAGTTCGATCGCGAGCGCCCGCCGCGCGATTTCGATCGCGATCGTCCGTCGCGCGACGGTGCCGACTTCAACGACCGTCGTCCGGTTCGCGAAGGCATGCGCCAGCCGCGTCCGCACGTCACCGAAAACGGCAAGAAGACCTACCGCATCGAGGTCGGGCACGAGCACGGCGTGAAGCCGGGCAACATCGTCGGCGCCATCGCCAACGAGGGCGGCGTCGAAGCGAAGTTCATCGGCCGCGTCAGCATCCGCGACGACTACAGCCTGATCGACCTCCCGGACGGCATGCCGCCCGAGACCTTCGATCACCTGAAAAAGGTGTGGGTCGCGCAGCAGCAGCTGAAGATCCGCGAGTGGGACGGCACCGAGCAGCCGCAGAGCGGCGCAGCTGGCGGCGCACCGCGCCCCCGCGGCAACTTCCGCCCGCAGGGCAACCGCCCGAGCGGTGGCAAGCCGCCACGCAAGAAGCGCGACTTCTGATGTGACGAGGGCCCCGGAGACGGGGCCTTTTTTTGGAGCGGGCTCGGCTGCGCCATCGCGTTGGGTTTCGCGTGGCCGCCAAGAGCCGTCGGCCCTCACCCTCGCCGCTCCGGGCTCCGGCGTCGCTTGGGTAAGGAGGCCGCTGCGCGGCCGTGTCCGATGGCTGCGCCCCTTCGCGCGCGGGCTTCGCGCGGGGGTTTTCGATTCGGCCTCCGTGCCTCAACGAAAACGGCCGGCCATCCGGGCCGGCCCCCTTCGGGCCTTTTCCGCGCGAATCCCTCACCTCCACAAGTCGCGCCGAGGGTGAGGGCCGACGGCTCTGCCGGCCGTTGAGGCGCCGGGTGGGAAAAGCAAAGGCTACCGCCAGGTGGGAGCCAGCCTGCTGGCGATGGGTGCTCGCCATGAGTGGAGCCTTTGCCCGGTGCT
>Ga0102591_1002933_pt1 | contig 16671 bp, 15 predicted proteins | sample AraplaCol_mCL_r2_2_FD_76860 | JGI IMG/M metagenome (GOLD analysis project Ga0102591, IMG submission 76860) | Arabidopsis root microbial communities from North Carolina, USA - plate scrape MF_Col_mCL_r2 (SPADES assembly) (version 2) | ecosystem: Host-associated > Plants > Roots > Endosphere... | reverse complement strand
AAAATCACTGGCTGCTCGACCTGCTCTGGGGCGGTCGCGCCATGACGGGTTACCACGCATGGGTGTTTCCCTTCATCGCGCTGTTCTTCCATTTCCCGATGGTGTTCCGCGGCTTCTGGAGCTGGCGGGCGCAGGTGCGCGCGATCGCCTGCGTGATGCTGTTCTGGGTCGCCGAGGACGGCCTCTGGTTCGTGCTGAACCCCGCGTTCGGGCTCGCGCGCTTCGATCCGGTCGACGTGCCGTGGCACCGCCACTGGTGGGGCCCGGCGCCGGCCGACTACTGGGTGTTCGGCTTCCTCTGCCTCGTACTCTTCGTTCTATCGGCGCTGCCCAAGGCGCGCCGTCCTGCTCACGAACCTCCGGTTGCACGCAAGCCCCGGGCGCATGCAAGAATTCCCCGATAGCCCGCTGCGGACATTTCCCCTTGGCACCGACAGCTAAATCGCAGATCAACGAAGGCGAGCTCCTGGCCGCCGTCGACCTCGGCTCCAACAGCTTCCACATGGTGGTGGCGCGCTACGAGCACGGCGAACCCCGCGTCATCGACCGCCTTCGCGACTCCGTGCGCATGGCTGTGGGCCTGCGCCCCGACGGCACGCTCGACGCGAGCCATCGCGCGGCCGCGCTGGCCAGTCTCGCGCGCTTCGGCCAGCGCATCGCCGGCATTCCGGCGCTGCATGTGCGCGCCGTGGCGACGAATACCGTGCGCCGCCTCGCCTCGCCGCACGCGTTCCTCTCCGCGGCGGAAGCCGCGCTCGGGCATCCCGTCGAAATCGTCTCGGGCCGCGAGGAAGGTCGACTGATCTTTCTCGGCGCCGCGCACGACCTGCCCGCCGCGCGCGACCACCGCCTCGTGATCGACATCGGCGGCGGCAGCACCGAATTCATCATCGGGCGGGGCACCGCGCCGGTGCTGACGGAGAGCGTGCAGGTCGGCTGCATCGCGTCGACGATGCGCTTCTTTCCGGGCGGCAAGATCACACGAAAGCGCTGGCAGCGGGCGCGCCGCGAGATCGGCGTGCTGCTCCAGCAATTTTCCGAGGACTACCGTGAAGCGGGCTGGGGCGACGCCTACGGCTCCTCCGGCACGGCAAAGGCCATCGGGTCGGTCGTGCGCGCGATGAAACTCTCCGAAGACGGCATCACACCGGAATCGCTCGCCGCGATCCGCGAAGCGCTGATCGAACAGGGCTCGTCCAGCACGCTGAAGCTGCCGGGCCTCGCCGACGATCGTGCCGAAGTCTTCGCCGGCGGCGTCGCCATCTTCGAGGCCGCCTTCGACGCGCTGGGCATCGACCGCCTGCGCGTGTCCGAAAGCTCCATGCGCGAAGGCCTGCTCTGGGACCTCATCGGCCGATCCGCCGGTACCGACCCGCGCATGGCCAGCATCGATTCGCTCGCGGCGCGTTACGGCGTCGATCGCGCACAGGCACGCCGTGTCGAAACCACGGCGCTCGCGCTCTTCGATCAGCTGGCCAAGGTCTGGAAGCTCGACGACGACGCGCGCGAGTGGCTCTCGTGGTCAGCCCGCGTGCATGAACTCGGGCTCGCCATCGCCCACAGCCAGCACCAGCGGCACGGCGCCTACATCCTAAAACATGCCGACATGGCCGGTTTCTCTCGTCAGGAGCAGCAACTTCTCGCCGCGATCGTTGAATCGCACCGTCGCAAGCCCGAGAAATCGGTCATCACCGCGCTCCCGGTCCGTTACCGCGTGCTGGCGCGGCACATCACCGCGATCCTGCGTCTGGCCGTCCTGTTCCGCCGCGCGCGCCGCGCCGAGGCCCTGCCCCGCATCCGCGTCGTGGCGACGCGCCAGCGCCTGCGCATCTCGCTGCCAGCGGACTGGCTCGACCAGCATCCATTGACCGAAGCCGATCTCGAGCAGGAGCGCGAGCCGCTGGCGGAACTGGGGCTGGAGCTCGAGATCGTTACGGAATGACCGCGATCGGGCCCGCAAAGGGGGGTATCATGCCGGGAATGTTCCACCGTCACGACCGGTTACCCATGCTCAGAGCCCTACTCGCCAGCGCCCTTCTCGCCCTGCCTGCCGCCGCGATCGCGCAGCAGACGACCAAGCCGGCCGCGCCGGTGCCGGGTGCCGTGGAACACCCCCGCGTGCTCGTGCATACGACGCAGGGCGATTTCACGCTCGAACTGTTCCCCGAGAAGGCACCGAAGAGCGTCGCCAATTTTCTGCAGTACGTGCGCGACGGTTTCTACGACGGCACGGTGTTCCATCGCGTCGTCGACGGCTACATGATCCAGGGCGGTCTCTACAGTCGCGACCTCACCCAGCGCCGCACGCGCGCCGCCATTCCGAGCGAAGCCGACAACGGCCTCTCGAACCTGCGTGGGACCGTCGCCGTCGCGCGTGGCACCGACGCGAACTCGGGTACCGCGCAGTTCTTCGTCAACATCGTCGACAACCGCCGGCTCGACTACGTCAGCAACCAGAGCGGCATGACCTGGGGCTTCACCGTGTTCGGCAAGGTGGTCTCCGGCATGGAAACGGTCGACAAGATCGCGAAGCTGCCCACGCGGCCGCAGGGGCCGTTCGTCGGCGACGTGCCGAACCCGCTCGTGGTCATCGACGCCGCCAGCGTGATTGGCGAAGAAAAAGCCGCGCCCGCCGGCAGCGCGACGTCCGCCGCGCCGCCGAAACCCGCGACCAACGCCCCGGCGAAACCGGCGCCGAAGAAAGTCGAGAAGAAATCCGCCACCCCGTCGACGCCCGCATGACCACGCTGTTCATCGCGGACCTGCACCTCGACGACGCCCGGCCCGACATCACCGCCCTCTTCGAACGCTTCCTCGCCTCCGACGAAGCGCGGTCCGCGAGCGCGTTCTATATCCTCGGCGACCTGGTCGAGGCATGGATCGGCGACGACGACGACGCCGAGCTACCCCGCCGCATCGCCCAGGCCACGCGCGGACTGCGCGAAGCCGGCGTACCGGTGTATTTCATGGTCGGCAATCGCGACTTCCTGCTGGGCAACGATTTCGCCGACCGCGCGGGCATGACGCTGCTCGACGACGGCACCGTGCACACCATCGAGGGCGTACCCACGCTGCTGATGCACGGCGACGTGCTCTGCACGGACGACGCCGAGTACCAGGCGGTCCGCGCGCAGGTGCGTACCGATGCATGGAAGCAGCAGATCCTGTCGATGCCGCTCGAGGCACGCCGTGCGTTCGCCGCGAAAGCCCGCAGCGACAGCAAGTCGCGCACGGGACGCATCGACGAAACGATCATGGACGTCAACCAGGGCGCGGTGGAAGCCGCGATGCGCGGTGCGGGCGTCACGCGCCTCGTCCACGGCCACACGCATCGTCCCGCCGTGCACGACTTCGCACTCGACGGCGCGCCGGCGCGGCGCATCGTGCTGGGCGACTGGTACGACCATGGCTCGGTGCTGCGCATCGACGGCGAGTCGACCGGGCTGCGTGGGCTGACGCTGGGCTAGCGAGGTGGGAGCCAGCCCACCACGGCCCACATCGAAGCGACGTGCGAATCAGCCCAGCGTCTGCAGCCAGGCGAGTTCCGTTTCGGAGAAGCCTGCATCCCGCCTCGCGTCCAGATTGAATGGCCCGCGCAGCGAACCGTGCATGTAATCGGCCAGCAGCTGCGCGAACGTCGCCTCGGGCTCGATGCCGTCGCGTGCGCAGCACCAGTGGAACCAGCGGGTGCCCGCGGCCACGTGCGCGACTTCCTCGCGCAGGATCACCTCGAGGATCGCCACGGTGCGATCGTCGCCCTGGCGACGCAGTCGCTCCATCATCCCGGGCGTCACATCGAGCCCACGCGCTTCGAGCACGCGCGGCACGAGGGCCATGCGCGCCGTGTCGCTATGCGCCGTCTTTTCGGCCATCTCCCACAGCCCGTTGTGCGCGTCGAAGTCGCCGTAGGCGTGACCAAGTTCGGCCAGCCGTGCGGAAAGCATGCTGAAGTGCCGCGCCTCGTCGTTCGCGCACGACGCCCAGTCGACGTAGTACGCGTCGGGCTTGCCGCGGAAACGATAGATCGCATCCCAGGCGAGGTCGATCGCGTTGAACTCGATGTGGGCGATGGCGTGGACGAGAGCGGCGCGCCCCGCATCCGTGCCCAGACCGCGTTGCGCGAGTTCACGCGCCGGTACGAGGCGCGGTAGCGCCGGGCGGCCCGGCGGACCAATGGGAACGGGTGCCGGCGAGGCGGCTTCCGCCGCGAGCGTGCCCGCTTGCAACGCAGCCCATGTCTCGAAGGTGAGACGCACCTTGTCGGCCGGATCGGTCGCTTCGAGGCAGCGGCGGGCGGCGACGTGGAGATCGTTCATGGCGTTAAAGAGCACGTGTGGGAAGCGCGCTGGCGCGCGAACGGGCGTTGCGGCAAGCACCCTTCGCGCCAGCGCGCTCCTACGAGCATCGTCAGGCGCTGCGGCGCTCGTTTTTCGCGGCGTCGGAGCGCAGGGCTTCCTGCTGCTCCAGGAAGCCCGCCGAAACGCCCGTCACGTATTCGCCCGAGAAGCACGAGGTATCGAACTGCTTGAGATCTTCGTTACCGTCGGTAACCGCCCAGACCAGATCGTCGAGATCCTGATAGACCAGCCAGTCGGCGCCCAGTGCCTTCTCGACCTCGTCGACCGTGCGGCCCGCGGCGATCAGCTCCGACGCGGCCGGCATGTCGATGCCGTAGATGTTCGGATAGCGCACGGGCGGCGCGGCGGACGCGAAGTAGACGTTCTTCGCCCCGGCGTCGCGCGCCATCTGGATGATCTGCTTCGAGGTGGTGCCGCGGACGATGGAATCGTCCACCAGCAGCACATTCTTCTTGCGGAATTCGAGGTCGATCGCGTTGAGCTTGCGGCGCACCGATTTCACGCGCTCGCCCTGTCCCGGCATGATGAACGTACGGCCGATGTAGCGGTTCTTCACCAGTCCCTCGCGCATCGGTACGCCCAGCGCCTGCGCCAGCGAGCTGGCCGCCGTACGCGACGTATCGGGAATGGGGATCACCGCGTCGATGCCGTGGTCCGGACCACGCTCGCGCAGGATCTTCTCGGCGAGCTTCTCGCCCATGCGCAGGCGCGCCTTGTAGACCGAGACGTCTTCGATCATCGAATCGGGCCGTGCGAGGTACACGTACTCGAAGATGCACGGTGCGTGCACCGCGCCCTCGGCGCAGCGCTGCGCGTGCAGCTGACCGCCCTCGGTGATGATCACGGCCTCGCCCGGCGCGATGTCGCGCACGCGGCGGAAACCGAGGACGTCGAGCGCCACGGACTCGGAAGCGACCGCGTACTCGCGGCCCTGGGCGGTCTCACGTTCGCCCAGCACCAGCGGACGGATGCCGTTGGGATCGCGGAACGCGATCAGGCCATAGCCCAGCACCAGCGCGATGCAGGCATAACCGCCACGCGCGCGCGAATGGACGCGGGAGATCGCCTTGAAGACGTGCTCAGGCGTCAGGTCGGCGCGGTCGTCGACCTGCAGTTCGTGCGCGAGCACGTTCAGCAGCACTTCGGAGTCGGAGTCGGTGTCGATGTGGCGACGGTCGTCCTCGAACATTTCCTTGCGCAGGGCCTCGGTGTTGACGAGATTGCCGTTGTGCGCGAACGCGATGCCGTAGGGGGAGTTGACGTAGAACGGCTGGGCTTCGTCCGTGCCTTCCGATCCCGCGGTCGGATAGCGGCAATGGCCGATGCCGATGCGGCCGCGCAGCTTGCTCACGCCTGCCGAATTGAAGACGTCGCGAACCAGGCCGTTGCCCTTGTGCAGGCGCAGGCGGGCGCCATCCACGGTGGCGATGCCGGCGGCATCCTGCCCGCGATGTTGCAGGACGGTCAGGCCGTCATACAGGGCCGATGCCACTTCCGTGGTACCGACGATGCCGATGATTCCGCACATGGGTCTTGCCTTCTACTTGGGAGCCGCCGTGGACGTGGCGGCAGGGTGAGCGTTCGGATCCTGCACGGGCCGCGAGGGTGTCGCGAGGTCGCGCAGCTTCATCAATTCTTCCCGGCTCGGCAACTGCACGTCGGGCACTTTCATGTTCTTCAACGCTTCCGGCGGATGCATGTAGTCGCGCACGTTCGCCGGGATCTGCTGGCCCAGCCAGGCCGCCGGCGCCGCGAACTGCGGCAGCATCGTCGACTCGCGCCAGAGCGGCTGAGCCGGCAACGGCGTGAAACCCAGCATGAACACCACGGCGCTGACGATCAGTACGCCGCGCGCCAGCCCGAACATCATGCCGAAGAGGCGATCCACGCCACCCAGCCCGGTGCCGGACACCAACCGGCCGATCAGGAACCGCACCATCGCACCCACCAACAGCACCACGACGAAACAGGTGCCATAACCGATGGCCATGCGCGCCGTGGGCAACGACACGCTGCCTTCGAGGTAGCTCGCCACCGTCGGGCCGAAGAGCCACGCCAGCCAGAACGCGGCGACCCAGATCACGAGCGAGAGCACCTCGGAAATGAGGCCTCGCACGAGGCCGATCAAGACCGAGAGGAACAGCACGGCGAGAATGACGTAATCGGCCCAGTTCACATGCTCTCCCTGGCTTGCGATGGCTTGGGTCGCGCCTTACGGCGCGGTCACGACGACGCCATCGAGGCCGACCTTGGCCTTGATCGTGTCCTTGAGACGTACCGCGCCGTCGCGCTGCGTCTGCGGCCCGGCGCGTACGCGCCAGAGCTTCGCGCCGCTGCTGGACGACATGCTGTCCACATAGCCGGGAAGGCCCGCGCCGCGAAGGCGATCGCGCAGGCGCGTCGCCTCGGCTTCACTGGACACGGCGGCGACCTGCACGGCGAACCCGCCGGCGCGCGGCGCGGCGGCCGGCACGGCGGGCGCGGCCGCGGCGGGCGCCGTTGCCGTCGGACGGGCCGGCATCGGCACGTCGGCCGTCTGGGCCTCCGCCTTCGACGAAAGGGTGGCGGGCGCGCCGGGCACGGCGGCGGCGATCTTCAGACGCGCCGCCTCCGCGGCCGCACGCGTCTCGAACGGGCCCGCGCTGACGCGGGTCAGGGACTTGCCCGCTTGCGAGGTGGCGGCCGTGCTGACGGGGTAGCCCAGGGCCTTCACCTTCTGCACCAGAGCATCGGCCTTGGAGCGATCGGCATAGGCGCTCAGGTTCACGCTGAAGCTGCCGCGAGCCGCCGTGCCCGGGGGCAACGACGGCGTTTCCGGCGCAACGGCGGCCGGCTTGGGCGGCTTCGGCGCGGGGGTCGGCGCAGCGGCCGCCGGCCTGGTCGCGGCGGGCGCATTCGCGAAATCTTCCGGCAGCGCGTCGGCGGGCTTGCGCGAGGCGATGTCGACGGAGGCCAGCTTGCTGCCGCCGCCCGGGGTCACCGTGGGCGCCGGCGCGGTGGCGGGCGCGACGGGTGTCGCGGCGGCCGGCGTGCCGGGCGCAGGCTGTGCGTCGGGCTGACGGGGCGGCGTGCCCGGCGGGGCCACATCGAGCGTACGCGTCTGCAGGTCGCGATCCGGCGCCGGCGGAATGGCGAGGCTGACGGTCTGGTCGGTGTCGGTCTTCGGCGGCGTGCTCGAGAACATCATCGGCACGAACAGGACGATGAGCGCGATCAGGACAGCGGCACCCAGCAGGCGTGTTTTCAAGGAAGGCTCCATAGGTCCGACGCAATACGGATCACCGCGATTATACCCGGCAACGGGGTCCGCCCGGCGGCCTCCGGCGCGTCAGCGTTCACATCGCCGTCGACAGGGCGGCACCCGCGACGAAGAACGAGCCGAAGAGAAGCACGGTGTCGTCGTCGCCCGCCTCGGTACGCGCCGCCGCCCAGGCCTCGGCCACGCTGCCGTACGTTGCGGACGCCGCGTCCGGCAGGACGCTCGCAAGCGCCCCGGCCAGCGCCCGTCCCGATAGCCCCCGCGGTGTGTCGCCATCGAGCCCCGCGAGGAACCAGCGGTCGATCCGGCGCCCCATCGCGTCGATGACGCCGGCCACGTCCTTGTCCGCCAGCGCCCCATAGACCGCGAAGACCCGGCCGCCCACGGGCTCGGCGTCGAGCCACGCGGCCAGCGCGCGGGCGGCCTGCGGGTTGTGTCCTACATCGACGAGCGTCCGCGGACGTATCCCGATGCGCTGCAGGCGCCCGGCGACGCGCACCTGCGTCAGGGCGGCAGCCCATGCGGCGTGCGGTATCGAGACCCGCGCGCCAAGCGCATGGATCGCGGCGATCGCGGTGGCGGCGTTGGCCAGTTGCACCGGTGCATCGAGCGCCGGCGGTGGCAGGCCGAACGCCGTACCGTCGCGGTGCACCCAGCGCCAGCCGGGTTCGGCACCCGTCCGCGGCTCGGCCGCGAAATCCTTCCCTGCCCGTACGACGGTCGCGCCGATCGAACTCAGGGCCTCCAGCAACCCCACCGGCGGCTCGGGCTCGCCCACCACGACGGGGCGCCCCGGCCGCGCGATACCCGCCTTCTCCCGGCCGATCGCGTCCCGGTCGCTGCCCAGCCAGTCCTGGTGATCGAGGTCCACGGTCGTCACCACGGCGACATCCGCGTCCACGATGTTCACGGCATCGAGCCGGCCGCCAAGCCCGACCTCCAGGATCGCGATGTCGACCGACGCCCGCGCCATGAGGTCGATCGCCGCCAACGTGCCGAATTCGAAATAGGTCTGCGGCGTCGCCCCGCGCGCGGCCTCGATACGTTCGAACGACGCGATCAGGTCGGCGTCCGACGCGTCGTCGCCATCGATGCGGATGCGCTCGTTGTAACGCAGCAGATGCGGCGACGTGTAGCAGCCCGTGCGATAGCCGGCGGCGCGGAACATGCCCTCCAGAAGAGCGACGGTCGATCCCTTGCCGTTCGTCCCGCCCACCGTGACGACGATCGGCGCGGGCCGAGGCGACCCCATCGCCTCCCAGACGCTCCGCACCCGATCGAGCCCGAGGGCGATGTCGCGCGGATGCGTGCGCTCCTGATAGGAAAGCCAATCGGAAAGCGTACGGGTCATGCGGAAACCTCGGCGCGATCGAGTTCGCGCATCCAGACATCGAGAACGTGCGGCGTCGCGGCGGAATGGCCCGACTCCCTCCACGAAAGCGTGCATGCCATGCCATCGACCGGCGCGTACCGGCGTTTGCGCCAGAACGCGTCGTTGCCGCGGTAGTCCCTCGGCGCACGAGTATCGCTCTCGTCGCGACGCACGGAGCAGAACGCGGTCCAGCGAAACGCGCCCGTTACCCGGGCATGCGCCTCGCGCGCATCGAAGAATGCGTGACCGATACCCCGTCCGCGCCACGCCGGAAGCAACACCGACTCGCCGAAATAGAAAACGTCGTCCAGCGCGAATCCGTGTTCGAGAAACGACCGATGAAACGTATTGTCGTCGTCGACGAGCGGAATGCCGGTCGACGCACCCACGGCCATGCCGTCGTCGTCGCGCGCCACGACGCACACGCTGCGCGGCGATGCGGCGTAGGCGGCAAGGTACTCGCGCTCGTAATCGCGATCGCCCTCGTAGAGGTAGGGCCACTCGCGAAATACCGCGATGCGCAGGCTCGCAAGCTCGTCCACGACGCGCAGGATGTCCCGCCCGGCATGGGCTCGCACATCGATGCCGGAGATGGGGCGCATGGATCGGGCCGCGAGGGAAAAGCGGAAGCTTAAACGCTTCGGCGCTCTTTGGCTCGGCTTTGCCATCGCGCTTGCTCGCTGGCGTCGGGGCGCGGGAGCCGGGTCGAGGGGCCGACCGCCCCCTCACCGTCATCCCGGCGAACGCCGGGATCCACCGCGATGCGGTCGGCTCGGGCGACGGCGCGACATCGGCGCTTTGCCCACGCGCCGCAACGCGCATCGATACGACGCCCACGCTCCGGCCCAGAACCGGGGCGGTGGGCACCGGCGTACGCCGGTGCGACGGGTCGCGGGGGACGGAACGCCAGGCTCCCCTCACCGTCATCCCGGTGAAAACCGGAATGCGCCGAATGCCGCCGGCACGAACGCGACGTGGTGCAACCGATCGAGGAGCCGAACGTCCCCTCACCGTCATCCCGGCGAACGCCGGGATCCACCGCGATGCGGTCGGCTCGGGCGACGGCGCGACATCGGCGCTTTGCCCACGCGCCGCAACGCACATCGATGCGACGCCCACACTCCGGCCCAGAACCGGGGCGGTGGGCACCGGCGTACGCCGGTGCGACGGGTCGCGTTTGCTCCACGCCTCCGCCACGTCCAAAGGCGGCGTCGGCTGCCGTTTTCTGAGCGTCTCCGCGGGTAGGCGAAGGCCGGACGAGGACTTAGCGAAGAAAACCGCAGCCGACGCCGACGCTCCGCCACACGCAGCGTCCCACGCGACGGCGCAGCCGAGGCTACGGCCGAAACGAAAAAGCCCGGCCGAAGCCGGGCTTTTTCGTCATGAGTACCGACCGATCAATACCCGTCGTCACGCACGTAGCGCGTGCCGTACCCATCGTCCACGTATGTCGTGGTCGTGGTCACGCGGCGAGTCACCACCGGGGCATCGTCGTAGACGACCGTGGCCGGGCGGCTGTAGTACACCGGGCGATCGTAGACGACCGTGCGCGGCGCCGTGGCGTTCGCGACGAGCCCGACGACCGCGCCCGCGACGATCGCGCCGGCGATCCAGCGGCCCGCGTTGTCGTAGTGACCGCCGCGGTAGTAACCGCCGCGGTAACCACCGCCGTAATAGCCGTGGTAACCGCCGTGGTAGCCGTAGCCGCCGCCGTAATAGCCATGGCCACGCGCGAATGCACCCGGAGCGAAGGCCATGAGGCCTGCGGCGGCGAGAGCGAGAGCCGGCTTGACGAACTTACCTTTCATGACAGTTACCTCCGGGTGTTGAGCGCAGATTCGCGCTCCGCCACTGAATCCGGACTGAAGTTTTCTCGACCCAACCTTCACGTTTTCCATGGATTCACGAACGGCCGGCGAAGCAGCCAGCATCCGTGGATATCGTGACGGCGGGCGAAGTCGAACGGGATGCTCGGCGCGCTCCAGTCTTCGATCGTGAAATGGGGTTCGAGGGCCGCCCGATCAAGCTGGAAGCGGCGGAAGTTGTTGGAGAAAACGATCACGCCGTCGGGCAGCAGCCGCTCGGCACAAAGCATCAGAAGCTTGACGTGGTCGCGCTGGACATCGAAGTCGTCGGCCTTCTTCGAGTTCGAGAAAGTCGGCGGATCGACGTAGATCAGCCCGTATTGCATTGATCGCTTTTCCAGGAACGTCAGCGAGTCTTCCTGCACCAGACGGTGGCGATTGCCCGTGAAGCCGTTCAACGCCAGGTTCCGCGACGCCCAGTCGAGATAGGTACCCGAGAGGTCGACGGTGGTCGTGTCGCGCGCGTCGCCTGCCGCCGCGTAGACGCTGGCGGTGCCGGTGTAGGCGAACAGGTTCAGGAAGTGCTTGCCCGCCGCCAGCTCGCGGATCTTCGCGCGGACCAGCCGGTGGTCGAGGAACAAACCGGTATCGAGGTAATCCGTGGGATTGATGAGGAAGGACAGGCCACCCTCCTTCACCTCGATGAACTCGCCTTTCTGGTCGAACTGTCCGTACTTGGAGCCACCCTTGCCGCGTTCGCGCGTCTTCACCGCGATGCGGTCGCGCGGCACGTCGAGCACCTCGCCCGCGACGCGGACGATCTCTCGCATGCGCAGGCGGGCGACGTCCACGGGAACGTCCTGCGGTGCCTTGTATTCCTGGATGTGCAGCCAGTTCTCGTAGACGTCGATGGCGGCCGCGTATTCGGGAAGATCCTGATCGTAGGCGCGCCAGCAGCTGATGCCTTCGCGGGCCAGCCGCTTGCGCAGGTGGCGGACGTTCTTCTCGAGGCGGTTCTTCAGCATCTGCGCGCCCTCGGAGAGCGGCTTCGCTTCCCGCGGCGCCTCGTCGCGCGCACGCAGGGCGAACGTCAGCAGAGGCGTCTCGAGCGCACCGTTGTACAAGGCGTAACGCTTGTCGGGGCTGAGGCGCAGCGCGCGGCCCAGTTCTTCGTCGCCGGCGAGCACGGCGGCGCGCCAACCGGCGAAGCGGTCCTTCAGCGCCTGGCCCAGGTCGCGATACAGCACGGGCAACTGGGCGCGGTCGCCCAGGCGTTCGCCGTACGGCGGATTCGTGATGACGAGGCCGAGCGGCGTTTCCGGCGGCGGCGACACGTGCACGGCATCGCGTTTGTCGAGGTGCACGAAGCCGGCGACGCCCGCGCTCTGTGCGTTGCGTTTGGCCGTCTGCACCATGTGCGGATCGGAGTCGCTGCCGAAGAACACGGGACGCAGCGCGCGCAGACCTTCGTCGGCACGCGCCTTCGCTTCGTCGTAGATCGTGCGCCACAGCGCGTAGTCGTGCTTCAGCCAGCCGAGGAACCCGTAGTAATCGCGACGCAGGCCCGGCGCCACGTCGGCGGCCATCAGCGCGCCTTCGATGAGCAGGGTGCCGGAGCCGCACATCGGATCGACCAGTGCGCCGCCTTCGGTATAGATGCGCGGCCATTGCGAGCGGACGAGCATCGCGGCGGCGAGATTTTCCTTCAGGGGTGCTTCGCCCTGTTGTTCGCGCCAGCCGCGGCGATGCAGCGGCGAGCCCGAAAGGTCGATGGACAGGGTGGCGCGGTCGCGGCGAAGTCGTACGTTGACGCGAAGATCGGGCTCTTCCGGATCGATGTCCGGACGCGCGCCGCTGGCGGCGCGAAACTGGTCGACGATGGCGTCCTTCGTCTTCAGCGCGATGAACTGGCTGTGGGTAAGCTTGCTCATCGCGGTGTTGGCGTCGACCGCCAGCGTGCCGTGCGGCGCGAGGTGCTCCGCCCATTCGATGTCCTGGACGCCCGCGTAGAGCGCGTCCGGATCGGCGGCGTCGAACTCGGCCAGCGGCAGCAGCACGCGGCTCGCCATGCGCGACCACAGGCACGCGCGATACGCCGTCTCGATGGACCCGGCGAACGACACGCCGGCGAGCGCCTCGCGCACGTCGGTGGCACCGAGCGCGACCAGCTCGTCCTTCAGCAGGTACTCGAGCCCCTTCGGGCAGGTGGCGAAGAACGCGGTCATGCCAGACCTCCGAGGAAACGGGTGAACTCGGCTTCGATGTCCGGCAGCGCGGCACTCAGGCGATGGTCGTCCTGCACGAGCAGTGCGGGCATGGCGTGCGTGCGCGCGAACGACACCGCCTCGTCGAGCGGGCAGACATCGTCCGCGTACCCATGCACCAGGAACGAGGGCACGCCGGCGCGCAGGGCGAACGGGCGCGGGTACCCCGGAATGCGGGTCGGCAACGCCAGGAGAAACACGCCGGCGACGGCGACGTCGAGCGACGCCAGCCCCGAGACGAACGCGCCCATGCTGGAACCGACGAGCACGGGCGGACGTGGCGATGCCGCGATGGCGGCGGCGAGCGTGGCGAGGCGGGGATCGATGCTGCCGGCATGGCCGCGGGCGTCGGCCTCGCGGTAGTCCGGGCGCTCCGTCGACCAGCCGAGGGCCTCGGCCACGGCGGCGAGCGCGCTGACCTTGGTCGCGTCGGGGCCGGAATCCGAGCCATGGGAAAGAATGATGTGGCCGCGCATGGCGGTCTCCGTACGCGGAATGACCGCCTATGTTATCAAAGCGGCATGATCGACATCCTGCACGCTCCCGTGCCCTACGAGGGCCTGCTCCCGACCCGCGACGCCGACGGCATCGACCTCGTCGTCATCCACTGCACCGAGCTGCCGGACCTGGCCATGGCCCGCGAGTACGGCGAGCGGGTGCTGTACGAATCCGGGGGCGGCGCCAGCGGCCACTACTACATCGACCGGGACGGTTCCGTCCTGTGCTACGTGGACCCGCTCCGGGTCGCCAACCACACGCGTGGCTACAACCCGCGCTCGATCGGCATCGAGCTGGTCAACACCGGCCGCTACCCCGACTGGTTCCATTCGGCGCGGCAGGTCATGACCGAGCCCTACCCCCCGCGCCAGATCGACGCCCTGCGCGCCCTGCTGGATCACCTGACCGGCCGCTTCCCGTCCCTGCGCCATATCGCGGGCCACGAAGACCTCGATACGGCGATGGTGCCCGCCAGCGACGACCCGGAGAACGAAGTGCCGCGCAAGCGCGACCCCGGTCCGCAGTTTCCCTGGGCGCGCGCCTACGACGCCGGCCGGCTGGGCAGGCTCGCGGGCTAGCCCCGCTATACTCCTCGCCCATCGCGGTACCGCCTCGCATCAGGGATCTCCATGTCGGACCATCACGTCGGCGAACTCGTCGAACTGCTTGAGCTCGAACGCCTCGAAGACAACCTCTTCCGCGGCCAGAGTCGCGACATCGGCACGCGCTTCGTCTTCGGCGGTCAGGTGCTGGGCCAGGCGCTCTCGGCGGCGCAGCGCACGGTGGATGCCCGCCGCGAAGCGCACTCGCTGCATGCCTATTTCCTCCGCGCGGGCGACATCGACGCGCCCATCGTCTACAGCGTGGAGCGCACGCGCGACGGCGGGTCGTTCTCGTCCCGCCGCGTGGTCGCGATCCAGCACGGCCAGCCGATCCTCAACGGATCGATCTCGTTCCAGGAACCCGAGCCGGGCTACTCGCACCAGCTCTCGATGCCGGAAGTGCCGGCACCCGAGGACATCGACCCGATGCCGGCCATGTCGGCGGAACAACTCAGTCGCCTGCCCGAGAAGACCCAGCGCTGGCTGGGCATCGACGGCCCGTTCGAATTCCGCCACGTCTGGCCGCGCGACGAACTGCGCCCGGCGAAGCGGCCGCCGTACCAGCACATCTGGTTCCGTCTGACCGCGCCGATCGAGGACACGCTGGCACTGCATCAGGCGCTGCTCGCCTACGCGTCCGACTTCCACCTGATCGGCACCGCCACGCTCCCGCACGGCATTTCTTACCTCACCCGCAACATGCAGATGGCCAGCCTCGACCACGCGCTGTGGTTCCATCGTCCGTTCCGCATCGACGAATGGCTGCTGTATTCGTTCGACAGCCCGACGTCGCAGGGTTCCCGCGGCCTCGCCCGCGGCATGATCTACACGCGCGACGGCGTCCTCGTGGCATCGACGGCGCAGGAAGGCCTGATCCGCGTCCGCCCGGACTGAACGCCGTGGGCATCGAGCTCCGGCACCTGCGCTATTTCATCGCCGTGGCCGACGAGCTCCATTTCGGTCGCGCGGCCGAGCGCCTCGGCATGTCGCAGCCCCCGCTCAGCCAGCAGATCCGCGATCTCGAGGAGCATCTCGGCGTGCGTCTGTTGCGCCGGACCAATCGCCGCGTGGAACTGACGGATGCGGGCCGCGCGTACCTCGATGCCGCGCGCGACATTCTCGGCCGCGTGGACGACGCCGGCGACATGGCCCGTCGCGCGGAGCGCGGCGAAATCGGCGAGCTGCGCATCGCCTTCACGCGCAGCATGCCGCTGATCGAACGCTTCCCGCGCACGATACGCGCGTTCCGCGACGCGCATCCGGCCGTCCGCCTCGCGCTGATCGAGCGCACCACGCTGCAGCAGTTCGAATGCCTTCTCGACGGGCGCCAGGACATCGGCCTCATACGCGGGCTCGCCGCGCCGGCGCCGCTGGTCGCGTGGAAGCTGCTGGACGATCCTCTCGTCGCCGTGTTGCGCGCCGATCACCCGCTGGCGCGACGCAGGCGCGCCTCGCTGCGGATGGAGGAACTCGCAGACGAAGGCTTCCTCGTCTTCACCCGCGCCTCCGGCACCGGCATCTACGACCAGCTGCTGACGATGTGCCGGCACGCCGGCTTCATGCCGCGCATCACGCAGGAGGCCGGCGAATCCTCGACGATGATCGGCCTCGTCGCCGCCGGCATGGGCGTCGCCGTGCTCCCGCGATCGATGCGCCACGTGCACATGGAAGGCGTGGCGTACGTGCCCATCGCCTCTCCCGATGCCGCGAGCGCGCTCTACCTCGCCCATCGCCGCGACGACACGTCGCCGCTGGTGAAGGCCTTCACGCAGCTGATGCGAAAGGCGTGACGGCCCGCAGTTTCAACGCTATCGCCAACCCCGCGAGCACGAGCACGGCGACGTAGACGACGACCCCGTTCCAGCCACCCCAGGTCCAGGCGATGCCACCGAGCGACCCGGCGATGCTCGATCCCATGTAGTACGAGAACAGATAGAAGGACGACGCGTGCGCGCGGGCGAAGGGGGCACGCTTGCCCACCCAGCTGCTAGCGATCGAATGCCCGCCGAAGAAGCCGAACGTCAGCATCGCGATGCCTGCCACGATCGCGACGAGCGACGCGCTCGCCGTCAGTGCGACGCCGGCGAGCATCAATGCCAGCGTTGCCCAGAGCACGCGACGTCGACCGAGCCTGTCGGCGATCGATCCGATCCACGCCGAACCGATCACGCCCACGACGTAGACCGTGAAGATCGCCCCGACGTGCGATTGCGACAGCGAGAACGGCGCGGCGAGAAGACGGAAGGCGACGTAGTTGTAGATGGTGACGAAGGCGCCCATCAGCAGGAAACCCTCGGCGAACAGCCACGGCAGGCCCTTGTCGCGAAACAGCGTCGCGAACGTGCCGAGAAACGCGCGCGGATCGACGCGGCGTCGTTCGAAGTGACGCGATGGCGGCAGGCCGCGGGCGACCAGCGCGGCGGACACGAGTCCGAGCACGCCGATGATGCCGACGGCCACGCGCCACGACGCGTGGTCGGCGACAAAACCGGAAATGCGGCGACCGCCCATGC
>Ga0102591_1002928_pt1 | contig 16693 bp, 18 predicted proteins | sample AraplaCol_mCL_r2_2_FD_76860 | JGI IMG/M metagenome (GOLD analysis project Ga0102591, IMG submission 76860) | Arabidopsis root microbial communities from North Carolina, USA - plate scrape MF_Col_mCL_r2 (SPADES assembly) (version 2) | ecosystem: Host-associated > Plants > Roots > Endosphere... | reverse complement strand
CCTGGAACGCGACGAGGATCCTGACGGCGCCTGGCGCGGCTACATCGACGCCGCCCTGGCCGGCGCCTATCGCGACCTCTTCGACCGCCTCGACTGGTTGGCCGTGCTCACCGCGCCCGACTTCGCCACCGTCCGGACCTGGCGGCGCGAGCAGGAGGCCAAGCTGCAGGCGCGCTTGGCCGCCGAGGGCAGGCGAGGGGGCCTGGATCCCGCGGCCCTGGAGCGCTTCCTCGACCACTACCAGCGGCTGACGGCCTGGTGCGCCAGCGACCTGCCGGAGCGGGCCGATTTCGTAGCGCGGTTGGACGCCCGCCGCCGGCCGGCGCCTGGTTGATCCGAGATCGCCGCCGCGCCGCTGGCGTAAGGGCGGCGATCGCGTGCTTTAGGGCTGCGGCGACTAGTCCTGGAAGAAATCCACGATCTTGCGCATGCGGTTCAGGTGCCGCCGATTGTCTTCCCCGACGGTCGACAGGAATTCGTAGCGCCGCAAGTTGCTGTCGGTGGTGGAATATCCAGGCTCCACAAGCAGCAAGGTGCAGGATTGCGGTAGTTTCGGATCGCAGCCGTGGCCTCTATCGATGATCTCGATGGGAAACTGTCCATTGGCGAGCATGCTTTCCCGCACGGCCTGGGCAATCAGCGAATAGCCGATGCTGCTGGGGTGCATGTTGTCTATCGAGAACAGCCCCCCGGATTCGATGGCTTTGCAGAAGTCATCGCGCCTGGATCCGAGTTGATTGCCATTGACCCGCGCTGGCAGGTTGTTGACGGATACGGAACAGGTCAGGCCAAGGTCCTTGCCGAGCGGGAACGGCTTGCCGCCGTCGTTGCAACCCGGGCGTGGCGTTCCCGTGCTTCCAAGGCAGCGCTTGTAGTCGACCGGGGCCATCGCTGTATCGATGTCCACGAACACGAACTTCGGCCGACCTGGCCCATTGGCCGCTTCGATATCGGATTTGAGGCGCCGGTTTACGCCGTCCACATCGATGTCGGTCCGCCAGACCTGAGTTCCGGGAATGACCCGCTTGCTGCCGAAGAGGTCGAGCCGGTAGGTGGCCGCATAGGCCGGGTCTTCCACCAGGCTCTGGTCCGAGGTCGGGACCAGGTTCGCCACGCGGCTCGGGCGGATCAGCCCGTTTATGTACACGCCCTCGACGCCGTCGACCTTGGCGAGCTCGGCCATGATCGTGCGAATATCGGCTCGAAGGTCGCCATCCAGGAACTGTCTGATCGTGCCGGAGCAGCGAGAGCGGCCCTTTTTCGCGGGAACGGCTTCGACAGCGTTGCAGGCGGGGTCGTCGAAGCGGCTGCCGTTGAAGCCCGCGCGCCAGATCCCGTTGTTGGCGCCGATGTTGATGATCACGAAGCGCGGCTTGCGCAGCGCCACCTGCTCGAGCGGCGTCATGTCGTCGAGGCAGTCCAGCCGCATCGGGTTCAGAACGAACGCGGCGTTGAGGTAGGTGAAGGCGTCTCGCCCCTTTCCACGCTTGATGGCCTCGGTCGCCGCGCTTCGCAGCAGTCGCGGGGTCATGGCGACCAGATCGACGGAATTGGCGCCGGAAAAGGCCAGGTTCTCGACAAGGGGGCGGCCGTTCGGCGGGCGGTAGACCTCCGACAGATATTTCAGATCCTGGGCGAGGGCTCTGTTGCTGTGAAGAAGACCGAGCAGGCCCGGAACGGCTTCCAGATTGGCGCCGAACTCGGCGTTGCGACCCTTCGTCGTCAGAATGGGGTACTGCGGCGTGTAGAAGCTGCGCTTGCCGGTGCGATCGGCGACGCCATTGACCTCGATGGTGTCGAGACGCGCAGCGACATAGACCGGGGGAGACCACTCGGCGAGCCGCCAGTTTATGCGACCTGACTGCACGCCGTTGTAGATGCTGTCGCCCAACGCCATCAGGGTTGGTCGTTCATATTCGGGCGTCAGCACAGGCTTGCCTGCCTGGCAGGATACGCCCGCGGATACCGATCCATCCCAATACCTGTGCAGGACCGTGCTGTAGTCGGCCGCGGTTGCAGGGTGATCCGGCTTTTTCTCGATGGTGGCGCAGGCGCCGACAATCAGAACGCTCAGTGAGACAGCAACAGCGCGAATATCCATAAGCGCCCCCATTTCTCACGCGCCAATAAACCATAAATTGAGTTATCTGTTAAGCTTCATCTGGGATGGTGTTTGACGCTCGTGCGGCTTGGGCCGCTTACCCCGCCGCGAGTCGCCTAAAAGGCAAGTCGGGCGACCTGCTCAAGCTGTCGCGCGACACGGCGTCGCACTACATGTGGTGTTGGTCACGTTAACGGTCATCAAGTGCTAGTGTCCGGTTGTTGCGATTACACGCAGATTCGTTCTCGGATCCGCCGCGTCGACAGGAGCCTTCGCGTCATGAACCGCCTCTTTTCCGGCCCGTTCTCGACCCACAGCCAGCGCGTCTCCGCCTGGGAGCGGGCCGAGCGCATTCCGGGATGCGACAAGGCCGTCTGGCGCTGCGACGCCGAGGGCCGGGTGATCCGCTGGGACGACTACGGCGACCGCTTCTCGCAGTACGGCTGGCTGCTGCACGCCGACCCCAGGGCCCACTGGCTGGCCAAGGCCCTGGGCGTCACCCCGCCGATGCCGTTGCACTGGCGCGGGGAGCGCAACGCGGCCTAAGCGGGAATTTTGTCCAGCATCCTTGACATGGATGCGTTCTGTCGTGTCAATGGTCCTTGTCATTTTGACGTGGGAGCTTGGCATGTTCGGTTTGAGCGTCGCCCATAGGCGGCTGATCTGGTTCGTTGGAGGCAGCCTGGCGGCCGCCTGTATCGGCGGCGTGGCCGCCGGGTTCGTCCTGGACCTGGGGCGTCGTCTGTCGGCCTTCGAAACCCCGGCGGTCCTGGCGATCGGCCTGACGATGACGGCGGTGATGGCCGTCGTCATGGGGCTGAACCTCCGCTGGTGGCGCGCGGTCGACGAGGCCACGCGCGAGGCCCACAAGTGGTCGTGGTACTGGGGCGGCACGACCGGCCTGTGCGTCGGCGCCGTGCTCTTCGTCCTGGTCAATTCCTTTCCCCGCGCCGTCGACGCGGCGCTCGACGGCGCCCTGTCGCCCGCCCACGCGCTGATGGCGGGCATGGCGGTTCTCGCCGTGCTGCAGGTGGTGGGCTACGCCCTGTTCTGGGGCGGCTGGTGGCTGGCGCGACGCTGAGCCGGCCATGAAGAACCGCCTCAAGGTGCTGCGCGCCGAACGCGACTGGAGCCAGGCCGACCTGGCCCAGCGGCTCGACGTCTCGCGCCAGACCATCAACGCCCTGGAGACGGGCAAGTACGATCCCAGCCTGCCGCTGGCCTTCAGGATCGCTCGTCTCTTCGGCCACCCCATCGAAGCCGTTTTCCAGGACGAGGCCTGACATGAGCGCCGAGCCGCAAGTTTCGAAAGTCTCGCCGCGCGCCCGCCGGGCGCTGATCATGATGATCGCCGGCCTGCCCGTCGGCTTCTTCGCCGGGCGCTGGCTGCTGGGGCTCAAGCGCGACGGACACTGGGGCGGGTTCGACCCGTCGGGCGGCGACATGCTGACCCTCGTCCTGGCGGCGTTCCTGGTCTTCGCGGGACTGGTCACCGCCGGCCTCGCCGGCAGCCGCAAGGCCCTGGGCCGGCGGATCAACGGCGACGACGCCCGCGCCGCCACGCCCGCCCAGGCGCGGTTCTACGTCGGCCAGGGCCTGGTGCTGATCCTGGCCGGCGCGATGCTGGCCGCGCCGCCGCTGGCCGTGACCCTGTTCGACCCGCTGTCGCCGCTGCTGGCCTCGGCGGTGATGACCGGCCTGATCGCCCTGTTCCTGCTGCAGACCGTCGGCAACATCAGCCAGTGGATGCGCAGCGACGAACTGCTGCGCCGGACCATGGCCGAGACGGCCGCCGTCTCGTTCATCCTGCTGCAGGGCCTGCTGTTCCTGTGGGCGGCGGGCGAGAAGCTGGCCCTGCTGCCGGCCCTGACCCTGTGGGACGCCTTCAACGTCACCATGATCGGCTATCTGGCGATCTCCATGCTCGTCGCCTGGCGGCGGGGATTCGTCGAATAGTCTGCGATCCAGGTCGTTTCCGACCTAGACTGACCATCCACCAGGGGAGCTGCATGTTCCAGTCGTCCATCAAGACCCTCCGCCGCGCCGTCGTCGGCCTCGTCTCGGTCCTCGCCGTCGGGGCGGCGACGCCGTCCCTGGCCGATCCCGCCCTGTGGGTCGTCAAGGACAAGGACTCGACCATCTACCTCTTCGGCACGGTCCACGTGCTGCGGCCCCAGACCCAGTGGCGCACGCCGAAGCTGGACGCGGCCCTGAAGACGTCGAGCGAACTGGTCACCGAGGTGGTCGGCGCCGACGACCCGGCCGTGATGCAGCCGCTGATGATCCAGTACGGCGTCGATCGCGCCACGCCGCTGTCGAAGAAGCTGTCGCCCGCCGACTGGGACAAGGCCAAGGGCTATGCGGCCGAGATGGGCCTGCCGCCCGCGGCGTTCGACGGCCTGCGACCCTGGATGGCTTCGATCACCCTGGCCCTGGGCCCGATGCTCAAGGCCGGCTTCGACCCGCAGAAGGGCGTCGAGCAGGTGCTGACCGCCGAGGCCAAGGCCGGCGGCAAGTCCCTGGGCAGCCTGGAGACCCCCGAGCAGCAGATCCGCTTCTTCGCCGACCTGTCGGTCAAGGACGAGGTCGACCTGCTGGAATCGACCCTCGAGGAGATCGACGAAGGCCCGGCCAAGCTCGACGCCCTGGTCACCGCCTGGGCCGCCGGCGACCAGAAGGCGCTGGAAGCCGAGTTCGTCACCGAGATGCGCGGCAAGTATCCGCCGCTCTACAAGAGCCTGATCGTCGCCCGCAACACCGCCTGGGCCGGCCAGCTCAAGACCAAGCTGGACGGCAAGGGCGTCAGCTTCATCGCCGTCGGCGCCGGGCATCTGGTCGGTCCCGACAGCGTCCAGGCCGAACTGGCCAAGCTGGGGATCAAGGCCGAGCGGGTTCAGTAGGGGCGCTCAGGCCTCGGCCGCCGGCGCCCCGCGCAACGGGACGGCCCGCTTCACGCCATGCGCGTCCAGCATGCGCGCGAACGGGTCCCCCTCGGGGATCGGCGCGCCGAGCGCCCTGGCGACGACGGTTCCTCCCTGGAACAGCAGGCCGGTCGGCACGGCTCTGACCGCATAGCCGGCCAGGACTTCGTGATGCGCGAAGGCGTTGATCTTCAGAACCCGCAGGTTGGGCTCGTAGAGCTTGGCGTAGCGGTCGGCGTTGATGCGGGTCACGCCGAAGCCGACCCCGAAACAGACTAGCAGCAGCGGGATCTTGCCCGGCGGCGGATCGCTCGCCAGGCTGTGGGCGAGGAACGCGTCGCCGCCGACCTCGTAGGCCCTGCCGTCGAACAGCCTGCGGTCGCACCGTCCGCACTGCGCGGCGATGGCGGCGGCGTCGGCATGGAAGTTGTTGTGCGTTCCGCAGTGCGGGCACGCGGTTCCATGGATCGCGGTCCCCTGGATGTCGACCATGTTCTCCCCCGCCAGATCGTCCGGCGCAGTCTAGGGGAGAGCGGGTCCGGAGCAACCTGGGCGGGTGCTCATTCCGGGCGCAGATAGATCGAGCGCTTCGGCGTGCTCATCACCCGCCGCAGCATCGGCTCGAACGCCTCCAGCGGCATCGTCTCATAGGCCGGGTCGAAGGCCGGCTGGTCGTACTGGTGGCAGAACTTCGCCGTCCGCTCGAAGTGCGGATGACCCCGGAACGCCTCGCGCATGTCGCGGTCCAGGCCCAGGTGGTGGAAGAAGTAGTAGCCCTGGAAGATCGCGTGGTTGGCCACCATCCAGTGGTTGGCCTCCGACACGAAGGGCTGGACGATCGCCGCGGCGATGTCGGCGTGATTGCGCGGCCCCAGGATGTCGCCGATGTCGTGGAGCAGGGCGCAGACCACGTATTCCTCGTCCTCGCCTGCCAGGTGGGCGCGGGTGGCGGTCTGCAGGCTGTGCTCCAGCCGATCCACCGCGAAGCCGCCGCAGTCGCCGGCCAGGAGCTTCAGGTGCCCGATCAGCCGGTCGGGCAGCTCGCGCCCGTAGTCGCCGGCCGCCCGGGCGATGATCCCCCAGTCCTCGGCCGTGCCCTCGGTCATGGCGTGAAACCGCGCCCGCGGATGCTCCTCGCCGTCGGCCATTGGCGTCCTCCTCCCGAACGTCTGTTTGACACGGAGGCTGCGCCAGTGCGGGGCGGCCGTCAACTTCGGGGCGGGGAGGGGGCGACGCGGGCTAGCGGCGACTTGTTCAAGTGCTAGGGGCAGTTTTCTGACTCATTGCTTCCGTTCGAAAGGTCCGCGCATTGCCGAGGGTGACCAGTTGCTCCTCGATTTGAGCGCCGCCGATTTCGGCCGCGCGGAACGGTTCGAAATGAAAACGGCCGGCTTTGATGATGAGCGGGTGGTCTTCGATATCGTCTTGAGCGACGTGTTCCAAAACCCCGCCCCCTTGAAAATCGTTCTTGGCGTCGACGCCGCAGGCCCCTTCGTCGCGCCGCCCCATGGGTTGGGAAGGACGAACCTGCTGCTCGACCCAGATGTTTGGGACCGGCTGGCCAGCCCCGTCAGGCCAGAGCGCTTCGCATGATGATGGGCCGTTTTTCTCAATGCGCATCGGCTTTTAGCCGTCCGCGGCGATGACGCCGTCCAGACAAGTGCAGGACGCCAACCAGCTGGACGGCCAGCGCCACACGGATTGGCCGCGCCAGGCTATGGGCACGTCGGATGTCCGCTTCCGGAGCGGTCGCTATTTCCCGTCTACGCCGCGTTTTGGTCGCCAGGGACGGCGTCTATCGCGAACTCATCTCCTGAATCCGAGCTCCCAGAACGTCGGCCGCGAAGGGCTTGGTCAACACGGCCATGCCCGGCAACGAGGCGTCCGTCGCCGACCAGGGCGTTCTCGGCATAGCCGGCGATGAACAGCACCTTCAGGTTGGGACGCAGGGCGCGGGCGGCATCGGCCAGCAGGCGACCGTTCATGCCGCCCGGCAGGTCGATATCCGTGACTAGCAGGTCGATGCGGGCGTCCGAATGCAGGACCAGCAGACCCGCCTTGGCGTCGGCGGCTTCGATCGAGGTGTAGCCGGCCTCCGCCAGGACTTCAGTGACCAGCATGCGCACGGTCGGCTCGTCATCGACGACGAGCACACCTGCGCGCCGACATCGACATCATCCCCGCCACCGAGAAGACCAAGCCCTCCTCGCCCGACTTTCGGGTGATGACCGGCGGCGTCTAACTGGGCGCGGGCTGGATCAACACCAACCAGGAGACCGGCGCCGACTACGTCTCGCTCAGCCTCTCCTATCCGGACGTCGGCCCGCGCACCATCAAGTGCAAGCTGGGCAAGGCGGCGGGGCAGGGCGGCGAGGACGTCCTGGCCATGATCTGAAACGCCGACGACTAGGGACCGATCTCCGCCGCGCCAGCCGGCGCGGGGGCGGCTTGGTCGCCGCGCCAACGCCGGTGGGAGGCCGCCGTCAGGATGCAGGCTCTGCATCCTCCTCCAGATCCAGGCTCGCGATCTGCTCGGCCGCCTCGAACCCCTCGTGCGTGACCTTGAAGATGTTGCGCTTGGCGTTCATCGGGGCGATGAGGCCATGACGCTCCAGCGTCTCGATCGCATCGACCCAGCGCGCGAGCTCGCGCGGCGTCGCCTGCTCCCCCACGATGGTCTCGCCGCCCGCGGTGACGCGCTCGCCGCTGAGATAGCGATCGTGCGACACCAGCGTGCTTTGCGAGTCCGCCGCCAGCCTCAGCAGGCGAGCGGCCTCCTTGCTCACCGACACGCGCTGGAAACCGGGCGGGACCGCCGGCGCGGCCGCCGGCGCCATCTGCTCGGCCAGATAGGCGTTGTCGCGCAGGTTCAGCTCGATATTCCGCCGCAGCATGTCGCGAAACTGATCGGCGCCTTCGAACGTCGCCACCAGGCCCTGGGTCATCGCCCAGGTCTTGAACTCAGTGAGTTGGGCGTACTGGTCGGGGTTGAGGCTGGCAGGCACCACCGGTGCGTCGGAAAAATAGAGCATGGCGGGCTTGCCCGCCGCCACGTGCTTTTCGATCTCCTCGACGGTCCCGCTGGCGGCAACGCCGGTCGGACTGCCAAGCCGCGTCCAGAAGACTCCCACCAGGAGGTCGCAATGGACCAGCAGCCGGTCGTTTATCATCTGCTGAGGGCGACCGCCCAGCTCGGGGGCCGAATGGGTCTCCCAGCCCACCGGGACCAGGAAGGCCTTGCGGGTCCGGGCGTGCATCACGTTCCATTCGTTGAGCACGTCGCGGACCACCTGGCGCTCGGCCGCCACATCGCCGGGCGAGGCGATCATTACCTCGAGGATCCTTGCGTCATAGGCCATCGAAAATCTCCCTGGTGGAGCCCTCGGCTCTCCAGCCATCGTTGCAGTCACGTCAGACAAGCCTTGCCAGATCAGCTCTTCTTGGCCTCCGCTGCAGCCGGTGTGCCGGGCACAGCCCCGCCTGCGGGCTTGGCAGAGCAGACCTTCTTCTTGGCGATCGAGCGCACCGTGTCCCAGCGGATCAAGGAAATGCTGTCAGCGCCAGGATCGTAGAGAAGCGGGCCGCGGTCAGTCATATGGACCAGGGTGGCGCACCATGTTCGCTCCCCGGTGTCGGTCACCAGATATCTCGGATCCGACAGCATCCGGGAGTAGCCGTTCACCGATCCCATCATGAGGACGATCACCATCAATTGGTAGACGCCGGCGGGAACGCGCGTGCGTTCCTGGTCGGCGGCGTTCGAGGTCCTGAAAAGAAGCACGACCCCTGACAGATGCACCATGCCCACCAGCGGCAGCAAGCGGACGATAGTGGCGGGCGGCAGCCCCGAATACATGCCGAAAACCAGCGTCGCCCACACCGGGATCGAGACCGCCGCGACGATGTACAACATCCGCAACAAGGCGAAGACGAGAGAGTACCAGCGATCGGCGTCCAGGATTCTGTTCGACAGATCTGCCAGGACCTTGGACGGACTGTGCGTGGCGCTGCCGACGGTGGCGGCGAACACCGCGCCCAGCGCCACGATCGGGAACGAGGACCAGGTCAGGGCCAAGAGGTCCTTGACGGTCAGGGCGGTGATCCACTCGATGCCGAATGGGAAGATGAAGCCGAAATTGTAGAAGACGGCCGACACCAGGGCGATGGCCGTGAAGGCCGGCAAAAGGGAAACTATCTTTTCGAGCTTTTCCATCATCGCCCCCTTGTGGAGGCTATTGTGAAGCTCGCAGCGATTCACGCCAAGGTCGAGGCTTTGCAGGGGCGCTCGCGCCCTAGGCTGCGCCCTGCAGCTCCGCCAGGCGCTTGTCGCAGCGCTCGCGCACCATTTCGCGCGAGACCCCGATGCGCTCTTCCAGCCAGGCCAGCTGCTCGGCGCTGATGTGGTAGTGGCGCGAATATCGGGCCTTCACATAGGCCTCGCGGATCAGCTCGTAACAGCGCCGCTCGAACTTGTTCTGGCCGGGGCACACATGGGCAAGGGTCGGATCCAGGCTCTCGGCCAGCTTGCGCAGCTGGTTCAGGCTGTGGGTCTTGGGGCTGTAGAGCGTCAGGACCAGGAACAGCGTGTGGTAGTAGCGCTCGGTCGCCTAATGAAGCTGGAAGGCAAGGGAGCCGAGACAGTTCGACTCATCTTTCGCAATCTGTCGGCGCTCACTCAGTTCCTGACAGAATTGCGGGGACTATATGGCTCACGGCATGGGCGCGACGGAAAGCACCTTGGCCTTGAACCGCGCCACGCCCGCCTCGCCGTTGGCGCGGCCGTTGCATTTTTGATTTCGTGACGGAGACGCACAAGAAGCGTCCGCCAGAGTGACCATCGACCTGCCGGTTAGCGGATCAGTCCCTGGCTTCAGCGCTGTCCAGGTGCACGACGCGTCTCCACGGAACGTCGTATTCCTGGAGGTGCGCCAACGTCAGCAACTGGCGCACCTTTGCCGCCCCTCACACCCTTGGCCTGGAGATTCCGGTGTCTCAGATGGTCGCGCTCCACCGTCTAGGAGCGTCGCATGCAGCGGTTCATCGTCTACAATCGGGCCTCCATCAAGCGGCAGGGCGATAGCCGCCTGGAGGCTCGGATCTCGGTGTGAAGCAGTCCGCTTCCGCGACCACGCCCACACACCTCATTGCGCTTGAGCGGGTCGCGAAGACCGGGTAGACGGGACGCCTTCGGAACGGTCTCTGTTGACCGCTGTGTAAACCGATCAGGTTCAGAACAGCGGGTAGAGCGCTAAGCTCTTGAAAACATTGACGCGCGCGGGCGTAGTTCAGAGGTAGAACGTCAGCTTCCCAAGCTGAATGTCGGGGGTTCGATTCCCCCCGCCCGCTCCAAACTTCCCAGACAGTCGAGACAGGGCCCTGGCCGGTCGGCGCGGTCCGGATCGTCGGATCCGTCCGCGCCGGAAGCGTCCTACTTGTCGTCGCCGGTGATGAAGCCGTCGCCGTCCTTGTCGCGGCCCTTGAATTCGCGGTCGGCCAGGGCGGTGATCTCGGCCAGGGTGACCTTGCCGTCCCCGTTCCCGTCCTTGTCGGCGGCGGTGACCGCGTCGATGCGCTTTTGGGTCTTGGGATCGTCGGCCGGGGCGGCCTTCAGGTAGAACTGGGTGACCTCGTCCAGGGTCAGCTTGCCGTCGCGGTCGGCGTCGAGCTTCTTGAACAGGCCGGCCCGCTCGGTGGTCCATTCGGCCGGGCTGACCTTGCCGTCGCCGTCCTTGTCGATCCGGGCCAGGCCGCCGTTCAGGGGCTCGCCGGCCAGGGCCAGGCCGCCCAGAGCCAGGGAGGCGCCGGCCGACAGGATCGCGGCCAGGGCGACGAGGGTCTTCGTGCGCTGCATGGGAGTGTTTCCTCGCTATCGTTTCTTGTTGTCGGGCGCGCGCCGGACGGGTTCGGAGGCAGCGCCCCCGCGTCCTGCTCGCACGCCCGAAATAGCGGCATTATTTCAATATACGAGTCAATGGCTCATATATTGGGATTTGTTTCCGTCAGGCCTGGGCCGTCCGGCGCGACGCCCAGACCGAGGCCGCTAGCAGGCCAGCCCCCAGCACCAGCGAGGCGTCGAGGATCCAGGCGACCGGATCCACCGGCCGGCCGGTGTTGAGGCCCAGGTGCACCAGGGCGACCAGGGCCAGGGCGACGGCGCTGGTCAGGCGCAGGCGGATCGACAGCGTCGCCGGCGTCCACAGGAACGCGCAGGCGTTGGCCGCCAGGGTGACGCCGCCCCACACCGCGACCGGCGGAACGCTGGGCGCCAGCAGGGCGACGATAGCCGAGACGGCGTAGGCCAGGGGCTGGCTCCAGCAGAAGGCGACCCACACCCGCTCCCAGCGCGGGGCCGGGCGGCCCTTGTCGCGCCGCCGGGCCAGCCAGATGGCCACGCCGCTGGCGGTGACGGCCGTGAGGCCCAGGCCGAGCAGGAAGTAGGCGACCTTCACCGGCCAGCCGCCGAACCAGCCGAAGTGCAGCGGCGTCAGGCTGGAATAGATGGCCATGCCCAGGTTGCCGCTCTCGAAGCCGGCCGGGCCCAGCACCTTGGCGTCGCCGTCGACGATGATGATCTCGCCGCGCGACAGCTTGCCGGGCGTGGTGCGGTTGACGCTCATGTGCTGGCCGGTCTCGCCGGGGTGCTCGACGAAGATGTAGTTGAAGCCGGCCCTGGGGTTCTGGGCCTGCAGCACCGCCAGGCCCCTGGCCACGTCGATCACCGGGGCCGGACGGGCGTCGTCGGCCACCGGCGGGCCGCTGAACAGGGCGAAGACCTTCTCGCGATCGCCGTCGAACACCACCATGGCCAGCACGCCGACGATCAGCACGCTAAGGCCCAGGAACGCGCCGGTCAGCGACACCACCACGTGGAAGGGCAGGCCCCACACCGAGATGCGGTTGTGAAGGTCGGCCTCCTGCAGGCGCTTGGAGCCGCCCCATCGGAAGGCGAAGGCGTCCTTGAACACCCGGGGATGCGACAGCACGCCCGAGACCAGCGACGACAGCAAAGCGACGCCCGTCAGCCCGACCAGGAAGAAGCCCCAGGTCCCGGGCAGGTGCAGGGCGGTGTGAAGCCTGGCCTGGAACTCGCTCCACGGCGTCCTCTGCTCGGCGACGATCCTGCCCGAGGCGTCGGCGAACCAGGTATGCTCGCCGCCCTTGGCGTCGTCGCCGTGCACCGACAGGCGGGGCAGGGCGGGCTCGGGCATGCGGATGAAGAGGTCGTGGGCCTTGGGGTTCTTGGCCAGCACTTCCTCGAAGGCTGCGCCGACGGCGGCCGGGGTCACGCTGTGCAGCACCGGCGCCGTGGGCTGCTCCCAGCGATTGAACTCGCTGGTGAACACCGCCACCGCGCCCGAGAAGCAGACGAGATAGATCAGGGCGGCGAACGCCAGACCCAGCGCCGAGTGGCCGGCCAGCATGGCGCGCACGAAGGCGGCGGGGATCTTCGGCCAGATCGGCTTGCCGGGCTTGGGCTTGGCTTGCGGGACGTGCATCAGAGGGTGCCCTTCAGGAACACGGCGCCGAAGCCGAGGACGGTGACGCCGACCAGCACGGCCAGGGCGCGCAGGATCTTGTCGTCCGACAGGGTCCAGGCCATGCCGCCGGCCCACAGGAACGGCACCAGCATGCCGCCGATGATCAGCCGGGTCTTGACCTCGGCCGGGAAGCAGACGGCGACGGCCAGGCCCACGCCCATGGCCGCGGCGCCGCCCAGCGGACCCGCCAGGAACCCGCGCAGCCAGCCGCGCCAGGCGACGCGGCGGCGGTCCGACGGCTCCAGGGCCAGCTCGCGCGGGGCCTTGCGCCTGGCCGTGCGCAGCTCGACCCCGACCGCGACCACGGCCAGGGCGACCGTCGAGGCCAGGGCCAGCATGATCGACGGACCGCGCACCACCCCCAGGATCGGGGCGGAGGCGACGAGCGCCGCCGCCAGCAGCGCCCAGCCGCCGACGATCAGCCAGGGCCGGCGGGCGTCGGCATGGGTCCAGGCGCGCCGCAGCAGCAGCGCGCCGGCGACCGCCAGCGGGGCGAGGGCAAGTCCGCCAACCCCGATCACCAGCGGGTCTCCAGCGTCACGCCCAGGATGCGAGGCTCGCCCAGCAGGGCCACCGGCACGTCTTCGCGGGTGTACTGCTTGTACTTCTCGTTCAGCAGGTTCTTGGCGAACACATAGGCGCCCCAGTGGCCCCCCAAGTGCGCGGCCTCGTAGCCGAAGCGGCCGTTGACCAGGGTGCGGGCGTCGGCGATGCGGCCGTCCTGCTCGCCGCCGGCCTCGGTATAGGCCTTGGCGCGGTAGTTGGCGTTGAGGTTGGCGACCAGGCCGTTGTCCCAGCGATAGTCGCCGCCGACCGCGAAGGTCCAGTGCGGGGCGTAGGGGAATTCCGAGCCCGACAGGTCGCGGATGTCCGAACCCGTGCCGACCCGAAACTCGTCGAACTTGGTCTTGGTGTGGCCCAGAGACGCCCACCAGCTGGCCTTGGGCGACAGGTGCTGGTTCAGCTCCACCTCGAAGCCGTAGAGGTGCGAGGTCCCGGCGTTCTCGACCTGGTAGTCATAGGTGTTGAGGCCCAGATTGACGATCACCTGCTGGTCGCTCCAGTCGACATAGTAGGCGTTGGCGTTGGCCGTCAGTCCCCACTGCGGCCAGTAGGAGCGCAGCGAAAGCTCGTAGTTCCAGGTGAATTCCTGATCGTAGGGCACGACGGTGGCGCGGGCGACGTTGACCGTCGAGCCGCCCGAGCGATAGCCGCGCTGCACGACGAAGCTGGTCGAAAGGTCGTCGGTCCAGGCGTACTTGACGCCGAGCTTGGGCAGGAAGGCGTCGAACTTGCGCGTCGAGCCGGGCGAGGCGGCGCCGGCCTGGGCCACCATCGAGGCGACGAAGTTGTTCACCAACGACACATAGGGAACGTAGCCGGCGCTGAAGGTCGCCGGGTCCGGATAGACGCCGGCGAACACCGCCGTCTGCCTGGATTCCTGCGCGTTCTCTTCATGGTCGTAGCGGAAGCCGGCCAGCACGCTGAATTTCGGAGTCAGCGCGAAGCCGCCATCGGCGAAGAGCGCGGTGGTCGTGACGATCTCCGGCGCGTCGGAGCTGTAGTCGACCGGGATCACCGGCAGCTTGGCGATGTACTTGTCGGCGAAGTCGTTGGCCGTGGCCAACGCCGTTGCCTGGGGCATGCTGGGATAGGTCGCCAGCAGGGTCGAGGTCAGCACGTTGACCAGGGTGGTTCGCGGGAAGGTGACGTTGGTCAGGCTGGCCGACTTGCGGTCGGAGTCGCGCTTGGCGTGGTAGAGGCCGACCAGGCCCTTCAGCCGCTCGCCGTCGTAGTTCAGGCGCACTTCCTGGCTGGTGGTCTTGGTCAGCTCGTCCTGGCCGCCGTAGGACAGGGTCTGCGGCGTCAGGTCGCCGTCGTAGCGCTGCACCAGGTCGACCTTGCTCCACGAGAACGCGCCCGACAGGGTGAAGCGTTCGCTTAAGGCCTGCGAGAGCTCCAGGTTGAAGATGTCGGTGGTGATGTCGCTGGTGTTGGGCGTGTCGGTCTTGCTGACGCGGTGGTCGTAATAGTCCGGCGTGTCGGTGCGGGCGTAGGTGTAGAGATAGCCCGACTTGTTCTCGTTGCGGCTGTAGGTGGCGATCGCCTTGAAGCCTTCCAGCGCCGTGGGCGTCAGCAGCAGCTTGCCGCGGTAGGAGCGGGTGTCGGTCGCGTCGTCGTCGCGCTTCTGGACGGTGTTGTAGATGAAGCCGTCGCTCTGGCGATCCTCGAAGGCCAGGCGGAAGGCCAGCTGGTCGGCGACGATGGGGCCGCCGCCGGCCACGCCGATCGAGCGGTCGTTGCCGCTGGCCGCGGTGGCGCGGGCCTTGAAGCTCCAGTCGAAGCTCGGGTCGGTGGTGCGGATGATCACCGCCCCGGCCAGGGCGTTGCGGCCCTGCAGGGTCGATTGCGGGCCCCGGAAGATCTCGACCTGGCCTACGTCCCACATCTCCAGCGGGCCGCCGTACATAGCGCGCTCGGGAATGGCCGCGCCGTCCAGATAGACCGTGGCCAGGCCGCTGGTGCCGCCGCCCGAGACGTTGTTGTTGGCCACGCCCCGGATCGTGAAGCCGCTCTTGCCGTAGGTCTCGCTCATGTTCGCCGTGCGGGCGACCACGTCGTAGAAGCTGCGGATCTGCTCGCGCTCGATCGTGCGGGCGGTGGTCACGGCCACGCTGGTGACGGTGTCCTGCAGGGAGCGGGCGGTCTTTTCGCCGGTCACGACCACGGCGTCGACCGCGGTGGGGGTTTCGGCCGCCGTCGCGATCGGCTCCTCGGCTCGAACCACGCCCGCCAGCGCCGCCCACGCGCCCAGGGCGCTCGCCATCATCAACCGCGATCTCATGCACTTCCCCCGTTACTAAGAACGGGTCGCAGCTACCGGGCGTTCAATTGCGAGTCAAATGCAAACTCATTCGCAAAAGTAATCGCTGGGCGCGCGGTTTCGATGGCTGACGTTCCGGTTCAGGAGGAGGGCAGGGCCGGTCCCGCCGCCTTGGCCGCGTCGTAGGCGGCCCATTCCTCCTCCATCTGTCGCTGCCATCGCGCCCGCAGTACGGCCGGCCGCTGGCCGTGGCGGTCGTCGAGGAACTGCGCGGCCACCACCCGGTCGGTGCGGAAGTTGCGGAAGTCGCTGCGCAGTTCGCACCAGGCGATCAGCATCCGCACGGTCGAGAGGTAGCCCACCGTCACCGGCCAGACGACCCGCTGGCTGACCGCGCCCTTCTCGTCGCGATAGTCCAGCCGGATCTTGCGGCCGGCGTGGATCCAGGCCCGGGTCTGGGCCATGTCGATATTGTCGGGCGTCGGGTTCCACGGCGCGGGGGCGCGGGTCGCCGGCTCCAGCACATAGGGCCGCAGGTTGTCGGGCACGGCGGCGGCGATCTTGGCGATGAGATCGCGGGCGGCGGTGGCCAGGGCGGGATCCCCACGTCCGGCCACCCATTGGGCGCCCAGCACGGCGGCTTCGATCTCGTCCGGCGTCAGCATCAGGGGCGGCATGTCGTATCCGGCCTCCAGAACATAGCCGACGCCCGCCTCGCCGCGGATGGGCGCCCTCTGACCGACCAAGGCGGCGATGTCGCGATAGACGCTGCGCTTGGAGGTCTCCAGTTCGGCGGCGATGGAGTCGGCGGTGACCGGCGTCCGGCTGCGGCGAAGGATCTGGATGATCTGGAATAGGCGTTCAGCGCGTCTCATGGGTCCCACAGTGCCGGATCGTTGCTGACAGCATGCTGGCAGCAGGGTGGCGGCAGTCTGTCCTCATCGCAATACCGCACGAGAGGGACCTCGAGATGATCACGCTCTACGCCGCCGGCCCGGCCTACGGCCTGCCTGAGGGAAGCCCCTACGTCACCAAGACCGAGATCCACCTGATGATGGCGGGCCTGGCCTACCAGAAGGTCCCGGCCCATCCCGAGACCTCGCCCAAGGGCCAGCTGCCCTGGATCGACGATGATGGCGTCAAGGTCGCCGACTCCACCTTCATCCGCGCCTATCTGGAGCGCAGCTACGGCGTCGACCTCGACGCGGGCCTCACCCGGGTCGAACGCGCCCAGGCCTGGGCGATCGAGCGGATGGTCGAGAACCAGCTGGGCTGGGCCAACTGCTACTTCCGCTTCTTCGACTTCGAC
>Ga0102591_1002927_pt1 | contig 16704 bp, 7 predicted proteins | sample AraplaCol_mCL_r2_2_FD_76860 | JGI IMG/M metagenome (GOLD analysis project Ga0102591, IMG submission 76860) | Arabidopsis root microbial communities from North Carolina, USA - plate scrape MF_Col_mCL_r2 (SPADES assembly) (version 2) | ecosystem: Host-associated > Plants > Roots > Endosphere... | reverse complement strand
TGCCCGGCTGGGCCAGCAGCGCGATGACCGCAGGCCAGCTCGCCCGCAGCGTATTCACCGGCACGTGGGGGAGCGTGGCCGCCGTGTTGCCGTCATTGGCGGCGGCGCTTCCGTCGCTGCGCACTCATGCGCAGTTCGACGCGCTGGTGCAGTCGTTGCCCGAAACACTCCGGGCCAGCCTGTGGACCCTGCATGAGCAGATCGCACAGGCCGACGCGCAGTTGCGCCCCAACCTCGGCGGCGGTCACCTGATGTCGGCGCTGGCGGTGGCCGCACTGCTCTGGCAGGTGCAACGCGCGCTGCCCAAGCCGGCGGGGCAGCTGCAGGGGATCGGTCGCTTCATCGCCGAACTGCCGTTGCACTGGCAGCGCATCGCCGTGCTCAATGGCGTGGGCGGGGCGCTGCTTGCACCGGGCGCGGTGGCTGCCGATGGGGAAGCGGACGTGCCGGTCGAACGCGACCAACGCGCACTGCGTCCAGGCCCGGAAGAAAAGGCGCAACGGATCGAGTTCCAGCGCTGGGCGGACCGGGGCATGCGGCCGGGCCCGCCGCGGATCCGTCCCACCATCGACAGCCTTGAGCCGGTGACGTTTGAAGCGTCGCGCGCGCCCGGGGCCCCGCAGGCAGGGGGGCCGACCCGCGAACCTGCCCCGGCACCTAGCCCGGCGCGGCCGGCCGATGCGGCAGCGTCACCGGGCAGTCGCCCGCAGAGCGGTTGGCTTGCGTGGCTGGGCGCCGGCATTGCCACCTTGGGCCATGCGGCACGGGGTGGCTTCCAGTCGGTGCCACAAGCCGCACCCGCAGTGGAAATGACCTTGATGGGTGGCTCGGCGCTGCGCGAGGTAGTGACCGAGCCGCTGATGTCGCCCGAAGCGGTTGAAGTGGCGACGGGAGCTGCTGCCACCGCGCGCATGTTCCCCAATCTGCGACGGACGCCGCTGGCGCTGGCAGCGGCAGCGACGGTAACCGGTGCGGGTGCGGCAGTGATTGGCTTGAAGCGCTATTTCTGGCCCGATACCGCCGCGGCCACGCCGATCTCGCTGGCCGAACAGCTGGCCGGCGAGGTGGTTGGGTTGCCGGACGGCCACTGGGGCACCGCGCTGGATCTGGTGCTGGGCGAACTGGAGCCCACTCCGCGTAGCGGTCGCACGCGGCGCGCGGCACCCGCCACCACCGCCCACCGCGCAGGCGAACAGGAAGCCGACCTGCAGCGGCACGGTGTGTCGACCGCGCAGCTGGATGTACTGCGCGCCGACCCTGCCCTGATACAGCAGCTGCAGTCGATGCGTCTGTGGTCGGTAGCGGTAGCGCGCGACATCGCCACGCAGCCCGGCTGGGAATGGGTGGCGCGATTGTCGGCCTCGGAACAGGAACTGCTGGTCGGCCACTGGCAGGCGCTGCGCAGGATCGCCCCCACCCTGGCGGCGGTGGACAACGCGGCCGATGCGGTGATGGAAGAACTGCTGCAGAAAGCGGGGTGGCAGGGGAACTGGATGGACATCGAAGTGCGTCTGCCGCACAAGGACGTGGCCGGGATGCAGGTGGACGATCGCCTGCCGCTGCTCGCGTACTGCCTGTCACGGCCGCGCGCCGGTGAGGCGTCGTTCCTGCGCGATGACCTGCCGGTCACCCCGCGTGAGTGGGCCCAGCTCAGGCAGGCGCTGGCCAGTGCCGACGCCAGCCGCCTGCGCGTGGACATCGCCGCCCGCGTCGAACAGGCGCGGCCGGCGCTCAGTGCAGCCGTGCAGGCGCAGCTGGTGCTGGACGCGCTCAAGGCCAAGGCGCTGGGCCGGCTGGGCAGCGGCGACGCGCATCGGCGTGGTGCGGAGGTGGTGCTGGGCTTCCTGCAGGGCACCGGCGCGGTCGAACGCGCCACGTTGACCTATGTGGACCGGCTGCCCGACGGCAGCGCGATCACGGTGCCGGTGCCGAACTACCTGGTGCTGCGCAGCGCCGCCAAGGAGGAGGGGCTGCGCGGCCAGGTGGTGCTGTACCGCGCGGACCTGTCGCGTTTCCAGGCGTTCGGCGACGAAGACGCGTTCCGCGAGTTCCTGGATACCCAGCGCGCCCGCAGCGGGGCCTTCGCCGCCGACGGCGGGGTGCAACGCAGCCTGGGCGACGACATCGTGCAGGCCGCGCCGCCAGAACACCGCAGGGACGTGCAGAGACTGGTCGATGACTGGGAAGCGCGTCTCGTGCTTCACCAGCGCGGCCAGCGCGGACCACAGGCATGGAGCCCGGCCACGAGCTTCACCTTTGCGTTCACTCCGGTCGACCACGCCGACGGGGCGCGCCAGCAGTGGGCCGACACGCTGGTCAATCACGGGCAGGCGCTGGCGCAGCAACAGCTGGGCCGCAACCTGCTGCGCTGGAGCCCGCTGGGCATTGCCAACGTGGCCGCGGACGCCGCCTACCAGCAGCGCCGCGACAGCGCCCTGCAGACCCTGGACACGCACGCGCAGGCCAGCGTCACCGATGCCATGGTGGGCGCGCTGCGGATGGCCGGTTTCGAAGGCTCGCTGGCGGGCTTCGATCCGAGCCGGGTCCACCTGCAGCTGGGCGAGCAGCACATGGACCTGACCCGTTGGGCGACCCGCGGCTGGCAGCAGCACGGGCTGCCCCGGCCGCCGGTACCGCTGAACGCCCCGGACTGGGCGCCCGACGCGGCCGGCATGCCCAATGCCCGGCTGCCGCCAGCCACCTGGCTGGACGATGCGACGCTGGACGCGATGCAGCTGGTGGCGTGGCGCGGCGACGCGCAGGGCGGGGTGGACACCGAGCTCACCGCGCGGCTGGCCGACCCGGCGCTGCGCCGGGCGATCTGTGGCGAGCTGGAGAGCTTCGCCACCAGCAACCGGCTGGCCGCGGCCTACATTGAGCACCTGCGCGCGCTGCCGCGCACCGGGGAGGGCAGGGCCTTCGCCGCTGCGCTGGGCAACCAGATCCGCGCGCGCACCGCGTGGATGATCGAGGTGGCCCGACAGGACGGCCTGCTGGACGCAGCCACCCACGCCGCGCTGCAAACGGCGCACACGCAGCTCGACCCGGTCGGCAAGCAGACCTCGACCCTGCAGGTAGTGACGCTCAAAGGCCACCCGCTGGTGGGGCTGTGGGCGATCCAGACGCCTGCCGGTCGCCATGTGTTCCTGCCCGATACCCCCTACGGAGACCAGGTGCTGGACGAGCGCGCCTTTGCCCTCTGGCTGCGCCGACCCGAGGCCGAAGCCTACGTTCGCGCCCGCGCGCAGTATCGCTACCACCCGGACCTGGCCGGGGCGTTCGAGCATACCGCCAGCTCGCGCGGCATCCCGTTCGGCTTCGCGGCCACGCGTGGGCCGCAGGCGGCGGCGGCCACGCTGATCGCCGCGCGCATCGACGATGTGGACGAGCTGACGGTGAGCCCGCACGAGCAGCTGGTCGAGACGCTCAGGATGATCGGCACGATCGGGGTGGGCGCGTTGTGTTCCCTCGCCAGTGGCGGCACCGGCACGCTGCTGTGCCTGGCCGGCACGCTGGGGGTGGTGGTCGACAGTTTCCACCGGGGCCTGGTTTACCTGGAGCGCGGCCTGGTCGATGACGGCATCCTCGAGATCGGCGGGGGGGTGGTCGACCTGCTCGACCCGGCCCAGATCACCGCGATCCCCGGGCTGCTGTACCAGCTCGGCAAGCGCAGCCTGGGCAGCATCGCCGAGGCGACCGCTGCAGTGCGCCAGCTGCGCCTGCAGCGGCGGGGATTCAGCGCCGACGGGCAGGTCAACCAGGGCTTCGCGGTGTCGGACAGCGCATTGGCGACCGCAGCGCTGCCCATGCTGGAACAACCGCTCGCCGGTGGCGGCCTGCTGTACCGGCAGCGGGACCGTACATATATCCGGCAGGAAGGTCATTTCGTCGAAGCGGTGACCGATGGCCGCGATGTGCGCCTGCGCATGCCCGATGCATCCGAGGCGCCAGGTCCACCGGTGGAATTCAGGAACAACGCCTGGTACCGGCAGGAGCGCCCGCCGGCGCACCGCGGCACCACCACGCTGTCGCCGGTGGGCGGGCGCGGGTGGGTGAGCCGCCTGCCGGAGGCGGAAAACCTGCCGCCGGAGAAGCTGGACGAGCTGGAGGCGGTGTTCGGCGTGCGTTCGCGTGATTCCTCACCCAGTGCCGACCTGCGCCACGTGGTGCAGGAGCTCACCATCGACCAGCGTGTGCAGCGCATTCTCGGCGACCCCGATTCGCTGGGCATGCCCGGCGACGAGGCGATCATCATGCGCGCCTGGGCCGACAGCCCTGCACTGGGCAACGGCAAGGGTGTGGAAACCTATGTCGACACCATCGGCGAGTGGACCCGAGGCGCACGTTTCGGCCGCGGTCCCGTCGGGCTGATGGTGGAAGTGGCCGACACGCGCACCTTGCCCGGCGTCGAGGCCCTGGTTGACGCTGCTGACGCAACCGCCCTGGCCACGCGGCTGAAACTACCGGCGGACACCGGCCGCGACGCGCTGCTGCAGGCAGTGCGCAGCGAGCTGGGCCGGGTGATCAAGGCCGACCCGGCGCAGAGCCGCCTCACCTGGCAACGCTGGATCGCCGCCCAGCACCGCCTGCCAACGGCAGCGGACAACCTGGTCAAGCACTTCCCCGATCTCACCAAGGCCGAGGCGGAAGAGATCATCACCCGCTCCAACGGCCTGCAGAAGCGCGAGGTGGAATCGTGGATATTCTCCACGGACATCCGCGCGATCGTGGCCGACACACTCACCAGCCGGACGCAGCGCCAGCAACGCCAGGCGGTGGTGAACGACGCCTTCGGCACGCTTGCCGATGTGCAGCAACTGGGCACCCACCTGCAGTCGGCACTGCCTGGCCGCACCATCAAGGTGCGTGACGATGGCCAGGGCGGTTCCGTGCTGCTGGTCGGCTCGGCAACGCCCGGGGTTGCCGAAGCACGGCTGGCCTTCAGCCCTGGCACGGGTAGCGCACTGATCGTGTCGGATGCGCAGCACAAGGTACATACGCACTGGCAGGACGCGTTGTTCGAACAGCTTGCCGCACCCGAAAAACGCCGGTTGGGCGACGCAACCACGCTGCGGCGCGAAGTGGTCGAGCAGATGAAGCAGATGCCGATCGCGCAGCGCTGCAGCCTGAGGGGACCGCTCAAGCCGGTGCCCGACAGCAGCCCCAACAGTGAGGCACGGCCGCACGAACGCACCCGCCGTTCGGCGGACTGCGATCCCCCGGACAGCATCTCGCTGGGTCCGGACATGATTGCACTGCGTGACGACATGCAGCGCAGCCTGGGCGCGATGCGGCACGAGCTGGACCGGACCTACACCGGCCTGCGCGCGGAAGAACGCGAACTGAAGGCGCTGACCAGCCGCATGATGCAGCTCAAGCTGGAGAAGCAATCCCTGCCGCCGGCCGACGCCGCACGCATGAAGGAGCTGCAGAAGAAGAACTTCCGCACCTTGAACGGCTACGACCTGATGAACGCGGCCTACTACCGTCTGGACGGCATCGCGTACGGTGGGGTGCCGCTGGGTCCATCACCGGATTTCCCGGACAGTGGTTTCGCCTTGAGTACCGTGCCGCGGGCATGGATGCACCCGGAAAACTTCGTCAAGCCGGTGCCGGTGCGCCGCGTGTTCCTGCCCGCTGCACAGGCCGAGGGCAAGCCGATGCAGAGCGACCTGTTCCGTGCGGACTATCCGCTGGGTGCAGACCTGATGCCCTCGGTGGGCAAGCTGGCCGAACCGGGGCAGGCGTCGAAGAAGATCACCCTGACCGAGCGCGACCTGCAGGTGACGGTGCCGGGCGGGAAGCAGGCCCGGTCGTTCGCCGAGCTGACCGACGCGGAGTTCGACGCACTGGATGGCAAGTCGCTCTCGGAGGCAATGCGGCAGTACGTTGGCGAGGGAAATCTGCTGGCAAGCAATGCAAAATCCCTGACCCCCGGCGACTACTACCTGTACCAGATCCGCTCATGCAGCGAGAGCAAGATCCTGAAGGGCTGGTTTGACGCATTGAAGAAGGCGGTGCCTGCGATCGCGGACCTTCTCGATGGAAGGGGCCCGATACCGAAGGTCACGGGGAAGGTCGGCATCCTGTCCGACAGCAACCCCTGTTCCTACAGCTGTGATCGCCGCCTGGCCGAGTTGGAGGAGATGCTGCCCGATGTCGAACTTACCGTGTTCTATCACTTCGACACGCCAACCGAGGCCCTGGAGTGGCGGTCGGAGCAGGCCATGCTGCGGGTGATGGAGAAACACCGCGTCGCATGGGAGGGTGCAGGCCATTCCGAAAACGACATTCGGCAGATGGCCGCCGCCGAGTTGAAGAAGCCCGATGTGCGCCAATGGGCCGAGGAACAGCTGCTGGCATCGCCGCCGCCGCGGCCGGTGCCGCGGCTCTGGACACGGACGGAGTATGAAGCCGAGGGATTCTGAGGCGCGCCGCATGCGGATGCGGCACCATGTCGATGTGCGACGGCCGGGGTGCGAGCCCCGGCCGCCGCTGGACCACCGATTCCGGGAGCACTTGCAATGATCATCAACGGCGCCGGCCGTCCTGCCGCACTTTCCAGCACACCGGGCCTCACCGCGGCGGACGCCTCCGTTCTCGGGGCCGACCGCGAGCAGGCCCTGGCCACGCGCGAGCACGATTTCCTGCTGTTCGGCAGCCAGGCCACCGCGTTCGCCCGCGACCTGTTCCGCAGTGGGATCGCCGACGACCTGCGCGCCTATCTCGAACAGGGATTCCTGCACGACGCTGATGCCAGCGGGCCGGTACAACGGAAGGTGGCGCCCGGGGACGGCGACGACGGGCTCGATGCCTGCGGCGGGAATCTGACCCTGCGCGACGGGGTGCTGATCTTCGGCCGCTACAACAACCACGGTAACGGCGACTGCTATTACGCCTGCGTGCCGGGCAGGGGGGCGCCTGCGTTCTTCAGCATCTGCATCGAGTCCGGCGTGGACAGCGGTGAGGCCTACGAAATCTCCGTGTCCCCCTCGATGGACTGGTCACAATTTCTGGCTCACCTTCCGCCTGCGTGAATATGGCGTGATGCTCGAGGCCGCATGCACCGCAGCGACGGGCTTCGTTTTTGGCACGATCCCGCTATCCTGTGCCCATGCCGCCTTTGAAATATTTCCTGCCGCTGTTGTTCCTGTCGCTGGCGATCGCCTCGACCGCGCATGCGCGCGGCACCATCGAGAAGGTGGACATCACCGGCCTGGACAGGGACGACGATGCCGAGATGATCGAGAACATCGAAGTCTCGCTGTCGTTGTACGACACCATTGGCAAGGAACAGGGCGAGTCCCGGCTGGAATACCTGCTGTCGCAGGCCGAGCGCCAGACCCGGCGCGCGCTGGAACCGTTCGGCTACTACAACCCGGTGATCACGGTGGAAAGCCCGCGCGAAGGTGAGAACCTGCGCGTGGTGATCCATGTCGATCGTGGTCCGCCCACCCTGGTACGCCGCGAGAACATCGACATCACCGGTCCGGCGCAGCTGGACCAGTACCTGCAGGAAGACCTGGAGAACTTCCGGCCGCGCAAGGGCCAGCGCTTCGAGCACACGCTGTACGACGCCAGCCGCGTGACCATCACCCGGCGCCTGGCCGAACGTGGCTACTTCGATGCCGATTTCACCCAGCGCCGGGTCGAGATCACCCGCGCCGAGAATGCCGCCGACATCGATCTCACCTGGGACAGCGGCCGCCGCTACAACATGGGCGATATCCGCTTCCACCAGGATTACTTCGTGGAGCGCCTGTTCGACCCGCTGGTGTACTGGGAAAAGGGCAGCTACTTCCACGAAGGCAAGCTGGACCGCCTGCGCGAATCGCTGACCAAGCTGGATTACTTCAGCGTCATCGACATCCAGCCGCAGCCGGACCAGGCCGACGAGAACGGCAACGTGCCGGTGGATGTCACCCTGACCCGGGCCAAGCGCAGCATCTACACGGCCGGTATCAGTTACGGCAGCGAAAGCGGTGCCGGTGTGCGCGGCGGCCTGGAGCGGCGTTTCCTCAACAGCCGCGGCCACAAGATGAACACCCAGCTGGACTACGCGCAGAAGCGCAAGAGTCTTGTCACCACCTACCGGATCCCGGCGTTCAAGTGGCTGGACGGGTGGTACGGGCTCACCGCCAGCGCGTATGACGAGCAGACCGACTACATCGACCTTCGCAACTTCAAGCTGATCGGCAGCCGCAGCGGCGAGATCAACGAGAACTGGACGGCCATCGCCTCGATCAATGCCCTGCGCGAGCGCTGGCGCTATGCCTCGGGCACCGAATTCACCAACGCGATCTACAACACCTCCACGCTGGTGTATCCGCAGCTGGTGGCCGACTACGTGAATGTCGACGACCGCCTGGCCCCGCGCAAGGGCATCAGTGGAAGCGCGACCATGCGTGGCGGCATCGAAGGCGCAGGTTCGGATACCAGCTTCGTGCAGGCCAGTGTGATGCTGCGCTGGTTCATCCCGGTCGGCGATGCCGACCGCCTGATCCTGCGCGGCGAAGGTGGTACCACCTGGACCAGCGACCTGGTGGCGATGCCGCCCAGCCTGCGCTTCTTCGCTGGTGGCGACCGCAGCATCCGCGGTTACGCGTTCCGTGAAGTAGGCCCGCGCACGCCTCCGCCGGATAAATTCGCACTGGGTGCCAAGAACCTGGTGACCGCCTCGGCCGAGTACGAGCACTACTTCAAGGGCGGGCCGTGGGGCGGCGCGGTGTTCGTCGATACCGGCAGCGCGTTCGACAACACCATCGACCTGCATACCGGCGTGGGCTTCGGCGTGCGCTGGAAATCACCGGTGGGTCCGGTGCGCGTGGACATCGCGCACGGTCTGAACAATCCGGATTCGAAGTTCCAGCTGTACCTGAGCGTGGGAGCGGACCTGTGAGCACGCCGACCCCGACCACACCAACCCCGCCGCCGCCGCGCGTGCGCTTCTACCGCAAGCGCCGGTTCTGGGCGTGGTCCGGCTTCACCGTGCTGGGCCTGGTGCTGCTGGCACTGCTGCTGGTGTACTGGCTGCTGCAGACCGTGGCCGGGCGCGATGTGCTGCTGGCCCAGGTGGTGGCGCGGCTGCCGGTGGGCGCCACGCTGACCTGGAGCAAGGTGGATGGCCCGGTGGCCGGGCCGCTGGTGCTGCACAACCTGGATTTCCGCTACGACGACATCCACTTTACCGCCGAGCGCGCGTACCTGGATCCGGATATCCGCCCGCTGCTGGGCCGCAAGCTGCAGCTGGATGCGCTGCAGATCAAGAACGCCACGTTGAACCTGGCCAAGAGCGATGAACCGTTCGAAATGCCCTCGTGGCCCGATTCGCTGCCGCAGATCGAAATGCCGCTGGCGATCCAGGCCGACACCATCATCATCGATGGCTTCCGCATCACCCAGGCGCAGGAGCCGTTGATCGACATCACCAGGCTGCGCGGTGGGCTGGAAATTGCCAACGGCGAATTCCGCGCGCGCCAGCTCAAGGTGGACAGCGACCTGGGCGACTTCCGCGTGGACGGCCGCTATGTGCCGCGCAACGACTATTCCACCGACATCACCATCGGCGCGGTGCTGCCGGCACCGCGCGGGCGCACCCCGGCGCGGCTCGGGCTGGTGGCCCGTGGCAACCTGGACCGCATGGAAATCGCGCTGGCCGGGCATGCCCCCGCGCCGCTGCAGGCCAACCTGGTCTTCGACGGCCGCGACGCACCGGTGTGGAAGGCCAGTGCGCGCAGCAAGGAACTGGATCTGGCCCTGCTGGTGCCGGGCATGGATGCCAGTACCAGCACGCCGCTGTCGCTGGATTTCCAGGCCACCGGAAAGGGCGGGCAGGCCAACCTGCAGGGCCGCATCCAGCAGGGCGACCTGGCGGTGGAGCTGGCGCCGTCCAATGTCGGCCTGGCCGACCAGGTACTGACCGTCTCACCGCTGGTGGTGAAGGGCTTCGGTGGCCAGGCCCGGCTGCAGGGCACCGCCGATTTCCGTGACCGCGAAAATGCCAGCCTGCGCTTTGCGATCGTCGCCAACGACCTGACCTTCGTGCCCGAGGCCGATCCCACCACGCCGGGCGCCGCCAAGCCGGTGCCGGTGACGCTCAACGAGGCGCGCATGGGCCTGGCCGGCACGCTCAAGAACTGGGCGGCGGTCGGCACGGCCTCGGTGGAGCGCGAACAGCAATCGGCCGACCTGACGTTCGATGTGCGCGGCAGCGACACCGCCGCCCGGATCAAGCAGCTGCAGGCCAAGACCCCCGGCGGCGCGCTCGACGTGACCGGCCAGGTGGCGTGGGCGCCGCAGCTGGATTGGGACGTGGCCGCCAAGCTGGCTGCATTCGATCCCGGCTATTTCGTGCCCGGGTGGGATGGCCGCCTGTCCGGCAACGTGGCCTCCAAGGGCCGCCAGCTGCCGCCGCCGGCGGGCAGCCCGGCCGGTACCGCCGGGATCTATGAAGCCACCGTGGACGTGCCCGGCATCAACGGCATGCTGCGCAACCGCCGCGTGGATGCGCAGGGCCGCTTCGCGCTGCGCGGGCAGCAGGGCGAAGGCAACGTGCGCCTGGCGGTGGGCAACAGCCGCCTGACCGCGCGCGGCAGCGTCGGCGACCGCCTCGATGTGCAGGCGCAGCTGGAACCGGTGCAACTGGATGACCTGATGCCCGGCAGCACCGGCACGCTGCGTGGCCAGGTGCAGGTGCGGGGACCGCGCACCGCACCGGACATCACCGCCGACCTGGTCGGCAGCGGGCTGCGCTATGCCGATTACAGCGCTGAAGCGCTCAGCATCCGTGGCCGCCTGCCGTGGCAGGGCAGCAACGGCACCCTGGCGCTGCAGGGCACCAAGGTGCAGGCCGGCATGCTGCTGGACACGATCAACGTGGACGCGCGCGGCAGCGTGTCCAACCTGCGGCTGGATGCGCAGGCGAAGAACGAACTGGGTGCGGTGGCGCTGGAGGGCGGGGTACGCCAGCAGGGCAATGCATGGCGGGGCGATATCGCCGCGCTGCGGATCGCACCGATCAAGGGCGATGCATGGGCGTTGCGCGCACCGGCCACCTTCGGTATCCAGGGCAGCACCTTCACCCTGACCGACACCTGCCTGGGCGCGGCCACCGGCGGCGCGCTGTGCGCCAGCGCCAACTGGCCGCGTGATGGGTTGAAGGTGCGCGGCGATGCGCTGCCGCTGGCGCTGGTGCAGCCGTGGCTGCCGCCGCAATCCGGGCGCCGCCTGCACCTGCGGGGCGAAATCACCCTGGATGGGCAGATCCGCCCGCGCGGCAACGCGTGGGAAGGCAGCGCCAGGATCGCCTCGCTGGAAGGCGGCATCCGCCTGGGCGACAACGCGCGCGGCGAGCTGGTGCGCTACGACCAGTTCTCGGCCACGCTGGAAATGACCCCGGCGCAGATCAACGCCAAGCTCGGTGTCGGCTTCCAGGGCAACGGCTTCGTCGATGCCAAGGTGCAGACCGGCTGGGATGCCAACGCGCCACTCAACGGCGAGCTGTACCTCAACATGTCGCGGCTGTACTGGATCGAGCTGTTCTCGCCGGACATCGTGCGCCCCACCGGCCTGATCGAAGGCCACGTCAGCCTGCGCGGTACGCGCGGCACGCCGTCGTTGGGCGGCGACGCCAAGCTGAGCAACTTCAAGGCTGAATTCCCGGCGCTGGGGCTGACCTTCGACCAGGGCAGCGGCAGCTTCACCGCGCAGCCGGATGGTTCGGCGAAGATCACCGCACAGGCGAACTCGGGCAAGGGCACGCTGTACGTGGACGGCGGGCTCTCGTGGTTCGGCGATGCACAGCCGCTGCAGCTGCATATCCACGGCGAGAACGTGCTGCTGTCCAACACGCCGGAACTGCGCATCGTGGCCAACCCCAACCTCGACTTCACCCTGGCCAAGGCGGCCATGCAGCTGCGCGGCACCGTGCACGTGCCCGAAGCCGACCTGGACCTGGAGCGGCTGGATCGCGGCACCTCGGTGTCCGAAGACGTGGTGGTGCTGGACCCGGCCGATCCGGAAGAAGGCCCGAGCCTGCCGCTGGACATGGACCTGACCGTAAGCCTGGGCGACAAGGTCCGCATGGCCGGCTTCGGCCTCAAGGGCGGGCTGGGCGGCAAGATGCAGGTGTGGGCGCGGCCCGGTCGCGAGATGACCGCCAACGGTGCGCTGGAAGTGAGTGGCCGCTACAAGGCCTATGGCCAGGACCTGACCATCACCCGCGGCAACCTCAACTGGAACTTTAACGCGGTGTCCGACCCGCGCATCAACATCCGTGCAGAGCGCCGGGTGGGTGATGTCACCGCCGGCATCGACGTGACCGGCCGCGCGCAGTCGCCACGGGTGGACGTGTGGTCGGACCCGTCGATGTCGCAGTCCGAAGCACTGGCGTTCCTGGTGCTGGGGCGCAGCCTTACCGGCGCCAGCAGCGACCAGACCCAGCAGGTCAACGCGGCCTCCGCTGCGCTCTCGGCCGGCAGCGGCCTGCTGGCCTCGCAGCTGGGCGCCAAGCTCGGCCTGGACGACGCCGGCGTGAGCCAGTCGCGCGCGCTGGGCGGCTCGGTGATCGGCGTGGGCAAGTACATCTCGCCCAAGCTGTACGTCGGCTACGGCGTCTCGCTGGTAGGCAGCGGCTCGGTACTCACACTGAAGTACCTGCTGCGCCGCGGCTTCGACATCGAAATCGAATCCAGCACGGTGGAAAACCGCGGCTCGCTCAACTGGCGAAAGGAAAAGTAGAGCCAGGCCCTGCCTGGCTGCTGACAATGATCGGCGCCACGGCCCACCGGACGTGTGGGGACCTGGCATCGGTAGGGTCGCATCCCAATCGAACGCCGACGCGGCGCCCGCGCCCGGTGAAGGCATTGCAGTAATCGGCATCGCGCCTCCGTCAGCCCGTGTGATTGCGGGTCCGACACCGGTAGGGTCGCATCCCAATCGACCACCGACGCGGCATCCGCGACCGTTGATGGCATTGCAATGATCGGCATCACGCCTCCGTCAGCCATGCAATTGCACAGGTCCATGCGTCAAAGCGATCGCCCACATTGTCGGCAGTCGTTTGGGAACCGACCCTACCGCGCGGTACATGCCGAATGCGGCATGGAAAATCCTGGCGTTTCATGCTGCGCAGAGCGCACAGAAAGAAAGTTCGCCTACCGCATCACACTTCGCGATGTGCTTGCACCGCAATGGATGCAGGGCACTCGCGGTCCATTTCCGACGCAGTGTTAGGCACCGCCTACCGGTTCGACCAAATCAACAGATAAAACCGAATTCCGATATCGTCATCGCGTACGCATGGTAGGTCCTGAGTCTAAAAGCTCAGCAATTCAGCAAGCTTGATGTACTGCGTCGGGAGGGTGGCGGAATACAACACCCTCGTGGAAATACGTCGCACCGTTTCTTGCTAACGGCTTTTAGCCTCCCGACTCCCTCGCCATCCCGGCGAGGGAGACATCCAGGAGAGGCCTACCATGCACGACAACAACGATGATTCCCGCGCCGACGCCCGATCCCGCGTCACCTACCACTGGCGCATGCCCCGCACCGTCCTCATCGGCGCAGACCGTCAAGACGACGACGAACCCAGGCCCGGCGAAGTGCTGATCCCCTCACTGCACCTGCGCGGCATGTGGATGACCACCGCCGGCATGGAAACCGGCTCGCGCGTGAGCCTGCACATCGCACCCGGCTGCCTGCTGCTGCGCATGGTCAACCCGGTAGTACGCGTCGCCTGCCGCCCGGGCTGGTACCAGGCCGCGCAGGATTCCACCCGCGCGCGCTGGTAGGGTCGCATCCCAATCGACCGTCGGCTCTGCATCCGCATTCGGTGATGGCATTGCGATGATCGGCATCGCGCCTCCGCCAGCCGTGCGATGGCGCCGGTCCATGCGCCAAAGAGATCGCGACCAGAGTCGGCGGTCGTTTGGGAATCGACCCCAGAAGGAACGCACCGGCAGACAATCAACGCGTGGACCGGACAAGTCACGGCCCGCGTCCGTCAAGAACTCACTTCGTCTGCTGTGATGGAGAAGAAGCGCTCCGCACCTGCATGGTTAGTACGGCAGTTGAGCAGAAGCTTGGTCGGCAACTGATCCGGGCTCGTCGAGAAGTTACGAACAAACGTAAGGGCACGTTGCTCGACCAAGGCCAGGATATCAGTCGAAGTTAGTCGTCTGACGAGGGATTCAACACCCGAATGATTCTGCATCATGATTTCAACCTCATGAACCTCAATGTCGTCGATCAGTGTGAGGCAAACTGAGATTCGCAACATCCGCCTGCATATCAAGCCGGACTCCCAGTCTTTGGTGCCCAGGAGAACGTGCGCTTCGTCCGGCTCGCCGGGTAGCAAGGAGTCTCGATGAACGCCGCGATGCGAGAAGCTGAGTCCCGCAAATCGCTCGTAGTGGTGAAGTGACCGACGGCTACCCAGCCCATACGGCGATCTTGTCACTGAGTTCGGAGAATCGATCGCGAGCAGGAATCTCGCATGCTGGACCGAGACATGCGCCATATCGTCAGCGCTCTTGGCGATGGAGCCACCAACCTTCAGGTCCTCTGTGAGATCTTCCCATACCTCTGGTGCGGACGACTCGTAGTCGTGCCAGAGAAGCGGCACGTGGGGATGAAAGAAGTCATAGCCATGGCTATGAGCTCGTACCGCCATGACTATCTCTTCTGTGAAGAAGAAGTGGTTCGGATCTTGTCCGACTTCGTCAACAAACATCCCGTCCGAGAAGACAAATCCGCCGCTCATGAATCGAGCCCTCAGTGGAGCTGAGAACCTTCCATCACCTGGAAGCATCACCGACTTGAATCTGACTATGCCCATAGGTGTGAACTCGTCAGCCAGCATTACGGCCGACTGCTCCTGTCGGCCACTTGGGTAGGATGCAGGCGAGAAAGCAGGTGGATAGCCCGTCAGTAGCGGTTTGGCGGAGCGGCTTCTCAAGTCCTCAAGCATTGCGACCATCTGGCCATCCCAATTGGAGACGAACCGGTGGTGGGCATCGATCTGCAAGTTGTACTTCTCACCTTCAAATCTCTGCTGAGCAATGCTCCTCGCCCAGCCAGCGCCCTTCGCCTCCAGGAAGGGAACGTCGATAAGCTCGATCTGGACTCCAATGAACTCCAGAAAGTGCACGTCATAGGGGCCATTTGATTGCGAGGACAGGAACTGAAAGCCCTGGCAGGTAAAGGTGTCGATTGATTCCTCAGCGTCATGTTGCCAGCAAATCACAATACGAAGCTGTCTCGGAGCGCGTGCCTGTTGGGCAATGTCAATGAGCGTCGGAACAAGCTGTGGGTCTCGGTAGCTGGGAATCTGAACAAAGATGCGACGAATGTTGGTCATTGGACCATGATCCATCCAGCGCGCGTTGGTGAGATGAGATCGAGGCCACAACTTGAACGTAACACGCCGAATTTAGGAGTAGTACGAGTGAGCAAGCGACGGGCTGCCCGAACACTTCTCCCGTGGCAATTCGTCCACGAAGATGGAGAAGACAATGAAATCCAGTGTCGTCAGCGGATTACTGGTCGGGACGGGTTTGGCCCTCAGCGCAGGGGAAGTGGAGGCAGCATCTACGATCGTATTCAAAGGGGATCGATACTATTGCCAAACAAGTTGTCAGGTCGCAGTGTCGGGCGGAAATGCATGGGTAGTGGATGCGGCGGGCGGCTGGGTTCAGGGACCTTCGCGACGCCCGATTCCTACTTACCCGCCTGGGACCTGTGAAGCGTACGGTTGTCCGTGGAGGTGAGATGGAAAACTTGATTCCGAGCCGCATGGAGCGGGGCGTTGCGATGCCCCGCGCGATACGCGCCACGCTACTCCTCGTCCTGAGCCAGTGTGCTGGCTGCTCGCACGAGGAGGCTGCCAATCCAAACGCCGTTAATCTGGAGCCCAAGTCGAGTGCAGGGTACGCCAATCAACTGGAGATCAAGGATGCTCGTGCTGGAGACGAGCGGCCTGACATCAACGCGGAGACGCGTGCTGTCGGCCAGCAGTCCTTGGAACCTCCCAACTCCGTCTACCTGGCGACAGAGACCAGGTTCATCGAGCATGGTGGTCTATCCCGCGTCCGCGCCGACGAGGTTCTTGAATCACGCGAACAATTCTTCCGTGCTCTGGATGAAATGAGTTCCGACGCCGCCAAGAGCATGGAGGCGCAGGATCAGGCAGCTCACTATCGCAGTGCGTTGACGCAGGCAGTCGGCGCCGATGGCGCGGTGGCCAGCTTTTCCTGTGGATTAAGTATGTGCATGGGGACGGTGCAGACTCGAAAGGAGGTAGACAACGAGCAATGGACCCTACGGTTCCTGGAGGCCGATTCGACGCGCGTTTTTGGTCACATGAGTGCAATGGAACAAGTCGGCAACCTCCATGAGAGTCGTTTCATCTTCTCAACGGATCCGAACTTGCCGGGAATCGTTGTACCCATCAACGATTGAGCCGGTGATGGCACTGCGATCGTCGGAAGCGCACCTCCGCTGAATGGGCGCTGCCGCCCACCCCTGACCATCGGGCGTTTCCCCGCGCGCGCCCAGTGGCTAAGGTGCCCGCTCGTTCCGCCGTACTGGATGCACCCATGCCCGCACGCAAGCCCCTCAGCGCCGCCCTGGCCCTTGGCCTCACCCTCGCCGCCGGCGCGCACGCCGACGAAGGCATGTGGATGCCGACCTAGCTGCCGGACCTGG
>Ga0102591_1002925_pt1 | contig 16727 bp, 10 predicted proteins | sample AraplaCol_mCL_r2_2_FD_76860 | JGI IMG/M metagenome (GOLD analysis project Ga0102591, IMG submission 76860) | Arabidopsis root microbial communities from North Carolina, USA - plate scrape MF_Col_mCL_r2 (SPADES assembly) (version 2) | ecosystem: Host-associated > Plants > Roots > Endosphere... | reverse complement strand
TCGTCTATGGCTGCCTCATCGGACTCGGCACCCTCCTGCACCTGATGGTCGCGCTGCTGACCCTTGGCGCGCGCACGTCGTGCGCGTGGCCGCCGTGTCATACGTCGATGTGGTTCCATGCGTGGGCGTGGTTCTGGAGTGCCCCGGTATTCGTCACGCCATGGGTGCGGTTGCCGATCGAGGAGATGGGCTTTGGGTGGACGCCCGAGCTGGTGGCTCTCATGGTTCTCAATTCGATCACGGCCATCGCGTTGTTGCTTGTGGGTCTACTCGTAACGTTGCGCTTTGTGCATCGTATCAGGCGTCGTCATACCGATTCATCTTCGGTTTGAAGCTTTGCCATGGGTCAGTTGTCACCGCTACCTTTTCGCGTCGGTGCGTCGCCAGGCGTGGCTGCGATGTAGTGACGACCATCCCACGAACATGGCGGCATCCATGCTCATCACAGAGCTCCAGGTGTTCGTCGCCGTCGCGAGATACCGAAACCACCGGACGTGCGCGGGTACCCTGCTCGAGCACTTTCGTTATCTTGTGCGCGCCGATCTCATAAACAACTACCCAGTATGATGATCCAGAGGTCCACACGGTGATGAAGCGAGGCCTTTCGTCGATCGACGTCATTACGTAGAGAGGCGAAAAGCCGGAGCTGGCGCGATAAGTAGGGGCGTTAGCTGGGCACTCATCGACGTAATGGACCTCCATGCTTGCAGCGGATTGCTGGTCGCGTTTGATGTCCAACTGAAACGTACATATAGGCTGTGCCTGCCTAGGGTGGGGGGTCCGCCATATCGCTGTGCTTGGATCCGAGTTGCTTTGCGCTACGGTCGTAAGTCGCGTCTGGTTACCGTCGAGGACGCACTTGTCGGCGACGGGCGCTCTGCGACTTGCCCGAAGCAGCCGCGACGCGATATAGGAATTGTTCCCGATTGACTTCAGGATTTCACGTTCGCTAGATTTTGCGAATGCCGGCGTGCGCCGGTGCACAGGGGAAACATGGAATGAGTTTGGACGTGCATGGCGCGGTGTTTTGCTGCGCGCGTTTTCGCGGGCGGGTGCCTCGCTCGCTCCTGAGGGTCACTGCTTCCTTGCTTCTCGTGCACGCAGCCGCCGTCGTCGCGCAGACGCAGCCCAACTCGACGCCGGAAGACGAATACAAGCGGTTGATCAAGGTCAACGAGGACATCCAGCCCTTGGGCGACACGCCGTTTGGCGAGCGCATCAGCCTCTACGATGGCAGCCTGTCCTTCGAACAGACCGATATCTCCGTTCCGGGGCGCGGGCCGACGATTACTATCGGGCGCGTCTACCGCCAGCGCAGTGCAGACGAGCGCATCGACTTTGAGAAGCGGGCATTCGGCGACTGGGATATCGATATCCCGATGATCACCACGATCACGCCGTTGAAGTCGGGTCTGAGGGTTGGCTGGCTGGTCAACTCGACCAACAAGAAAGCCATCTGCACCTCGTTCCGGGAGCCGCCCAGCGTTCTGGGCATCAACGGAAATGCGACGTGGGAGCCAGCGAACTGGTGGTCCGGCTACCAGATGCGAATCCCCGGACAGGGCTCGCAGGAGCTGCTGTCCCGAGCTTCTGGCAACCTCGCTCAACCTAGCGGCACGTTCCCTGTCGTGACCAAGCAGAACTGGACCCTAGGGTGCATCCAGGAGTCCCGCGACGCGACTACGCAAGGCTTCCTCGCGTATGCACCGGACGGCACGAAATATTTCCTCAACCGACTGACCTATCGGTCTATGCCGGGCGTGAGCCGACCCTCGGGATCGGGACCCGCAGCACGTAGCAACGGAATGATGAGCCCGATGGGCTTCGTCGAGGATCTTCTGAATCGCGAAGAAGGCCGGATGCTCGTGACCCGCATCGAGGATCGCTTCGGCAGCGCGATCAATTATAGCTACGACGCGGCCGACCACCTCACCAACATCGATAGCGATGATGGACGCCATGTCGTTCTGGCTTACGACGGTGACCGGGTTTCGACGATCACGGTGCAGGGCGGAGCGGCGGGCAATCGGCTGTGGCGCTACGGGTACGTCGCTAACGGGACGATTACCCAGCTCGCATCAGTGACGCAGCCGGATCAATCCTCCTGGTCGTTCAATCTCAAGCCGTTCAACGACAGCTACGTGAATATGGAGGATCAGCCCAGCTCTTGCGACATGCTTGGCACGCCGGTCAACGCTTTGCAGTCCTATACGGCGTCCATGACGCATCCGTCCGGCCTTGCCGCTAGTTTCACGGTCCACCCGACGAGGCGTGGACGCTCGGCAGTGTCGAGGGTTTGCCGAGCCGCGCCCGGCGCGCCGTCAAATCCGACTGCGGCTGGCACCTACGCGTATACGCCCAATGCCTACTACTCGATGGCGATCACCCAGAAACAGTTTTCGGGTGCGGGCATCGGGACACAGACCTGGCAATACAGCTATTCGCCGTCGAACGAAAGCTGGAGTGTCAACTGCGCCGGCGGATGCGTCAATACCGTCTGGACTAAGGTCGTCTATCCGGACGGGCACGCAGAGCGAAGCAGCTTCAGCAACAGGTACGACTACAGCGAGAGCCTGCTGCTTTCCGAGGAAGTCTTCGAGGGTGAGGTCGACGTCAGTCGTCGTCGGCAACTTACGGAGTATGGGTACGTTAGCCCGGTCGCAGGGGCCGATGCACGTAACTCGAAGTATCCGTCACCTTGGGGGACTACACCGGGATCGCGCATGAACGATGCGCAGATACAGAATCACATCCCCATGGGTTCACGTGTCGTCACCATCGATGACGATCCGCACCCGGCCGACCCACGTGGTGACGACCAATTCGTATGGAACGTGCTGGAATTCGACGGGTTTGCCAGGCCATACGATGTACAGCGCTATAACAACTTCGGGTATGGCGTACGCGAGCGGACGGACTTCCTGGATGACAATGCGCGGTGGGTGCTTGGGATGCCGCTGCAGAGTACGAACGTGACCACCGATGAAGTGGTGAGTCGGAACGTCTACGACGGCAACAGTATGCTCGCGGAGCGGTACCGTTTCGGCCGGAAAGTCATGGGGTACTCGTTCGATGCGGCAGGCCAGTTGGCCAGCTTTACGGACGGCAACGGCAAGACGACGTTTCTAGGCAATTACAAGCGTGGCATCCCTCAGTCGATCAATTACCCTGATTCGCGTACGCAGTCCATCGGCGTGGATGACCTGGGCCAGATCGCTTCGATTACGAATCAGGCAGGTGCCACCACATCGTACGGCTATGATCCCATTGGCAGGCTCGCGGGCATCGACTATCCGGGCGGCGATTCCGTGGCTTGGGCGCCCAGGATATTTCAGTACAGTTTCGTTGGTGCCGCCCGCGGTGTGAACGGCGCGCACTGGGTACGCACAGTCACCCAAGGCAACAAGTTCCAGCGCACCGATTTCGACGCCATGCTGCGCCCTGTCATGTCGGGTACGGCTCGGGCGAGTGACCAGGCTTTCTATGTCTCGGCTCGCACCGATTTCGACTGGAAGGGTCGCAAGACCTTCGCATCCTATCCGGTCGATGGCTATGTCGATCTTCAGAACATTGGCGCCGGCGTTGGAACGACGTACGACGTACTGGGCCGCGTGGTCCGCACGGTTCAGGCGTCGGAGCTGGGCAACCTCACCACGACAACGGATTACCTCTCGGGTGGGGCGAAGCGCGTAACGGATCCAAAGGGCAATCCGACGACCAGCTGGTTCCAGACGTTTGACCAGGCCTCGTTCGACCACGTCGTCAAAGTCATCGCGCCCGAGGGAGTCGTGCAGACGATTTCCCGCGACATCTTCGGTAAACCTACGGAGATCACGCAGGGGGGCGGTGGTACTTCACTGATGAAGACGATGAAGTACGACGGCGAGCATCGCCTCTGCCGTACGTGGGAACCGGAGTCCGGCAGCGAGATCATGGCCTACGACGGTGCCGACAATCTCGCGTGGAGCGTATCTGGCGCCTCGTTCAATGGAGCGGGCTGCGGTCAGGACCAGGTGGCTGAAGCCGCGAAGACTTCGCGTGGTTATGACGCTATGAATCGCGTGACCTCGGTGGTGTATCCGACCGGTACGCAGCCGAGCACCTTCACGTATGATCCTCTCGGCAATCCGGCGACCGCGACCTCGGGACTGGTCAGCTGGACCTTCGGCCGCAACAAGCTCGGTTTGATGACGGCCGAAGTGCTTGCCGTCGACGGATGGAGTTGGGCCTTGGGCTACGGCTACGATCCGAACGGAGCGCTGAGTACCGTGCTGTATCCGGACGGAGAGATCGTTTCCTACAATCCCGATGCACTTGGGCGGCCGACGACCGCAGGTGCCTATGCCGGAGGCGTGGGCTACTTCCCCGACGGTGACGTCAAGTCGTTCGGGCTCGGTAATGGCACGCTTTACAGTGCGGAAAAGAACCCGCGCAATCTGCTGAAGAGCTTCACTTATGCACGGAACACCGTACGTGTCGTGAGCGAAGGCTTTGCTTACGACGCCAACGGGAACGTGAGCGGGATCTGCGACGATTTCGTCTACGACGCTAACGGGAATGTAGACAGCACGTGCGGACTTACCGGTCACGGTCAGCGATCGAAGACCATGACCTACGATGGCCTCAATCGCCTCCTCAGTGCGACAGCGATCAACCTGTGGGGCACGGAGTCATACACTTACGACACGCTGAACAATATTCGGTCCCTTACCAGTGGCGGCGTCACCAACAACTACGGGTACGACGGATCCAATCTCCTCAGGTCTATTAGCGTAGCGGCGAATCCGATTCACACGTTCGACTACGATGCGCGCGGGAATACGATCAACAAGGACGGCCAGCAGCTCAACTTCGACATGGCAAACCGCCTGACGTCGATCCCGACCAAGGGTGAATACACGTACGACGCCGCGGGTCGCCGTGTGAAGAAGGTTGCGGCCGGCGCGACGACGTACTACGCGTACAACAGCGCCGGTCAGTTGATGTGGGAATACGACGCTGCCACGACGAACGGAACGAATTACGTCTATCTAGGCAAGAAACTCGTCGCCAACGTCAAGGGGCCAACCTCGAAGATCATGGGTGTCTTCAATGGGGTGACGTTCGATGGCAATACAGCCTACCTTGGAGGTTGGGTCTGTTCGTCCGGCCTGGATCGATCGGTAGACGTGCATGTCTACGCAGGCGATGTGGGTGCCGCTGCGACATTCGTGCAGGCGGCGACGGCGAACCTGGCCAGCGAGCCCGCCCTCCGCACGCTGTGCCATGCGAACGGAAACGCCTATCGCTTCAGGATCCCGCTTTCCGAAGAAGTTCGCACTGCTCGTGTCGATCAGGCCATCTCGATCTACGGTATCTCGCCTGTCGGCAACAACAACAACGCACTCGATAACTCCGGGAACGTATTCTTGCCGGCGGCGACGGCGGCGCCGAGTTCACCAGCTTCCGTCAGCGCGACCGCTCCTGGCGACCAATCGACCATCAGCGTTACATGGGCGGCATCGACCAACGTAAGCAGCTACGCTGTCGAGCGTTCCTACAACGGCCAGCCGTGGGTAACGCTCTGGACCGGCGCGGCGACCTCCGCGGCGTTCGGCGGAGCAGTAGACGGTGCGTATGTCTTTCGCGTCAGAGCATGCAATGCGCAAGCTTGCGCTGCCCGCGTGAAATCGAACACGGTCACCGTCGCTCACATCCCCCCTGCACCCCCGGGCCTCACTGTTCCCGGGACCTCGTCAGGAAGCGTTGGAATCAGCTGGGGAGCGGCAAGCTGGGCCACGTCGTATCAGGTCGAGCATACCTACGACGGTAACTGGTCGCAGATCTACAACGGCACCTCTACGTCCTTCACCATGAATGAAGCGATCACCGCTGGCTGGTATTACCGGGTTCGCGGCTGCAACGTGAATGGCTGCGGTCCATATTCCACCAGTGCAGGCGTGTCGGTGACGATTCCCCCGCAGGTTGCTCCTCCCATTTTCGGCGGCGGCGCGAATCACTCGGGGTCGTACACGATCTCGTGGAATGGCGTAGCAGGGGCGACCGTTTACAACCTTGTCGAGTCGGCGAATGGTGGCGGTTGGCAGCAGGTTGCGTACGGATCAGGCGGTGCCTGGTCGACGGGCGGCAGGCCGAACGGTACTTACGCTTATATGGTTCAGGCTTGCAACGCGGGTGGATGCAGTAGCTGGAGCGCTCAAGCGGTGGTCGTGGTGACCTTGCCGCCGACGACTCCTGGCATGCCTTCGGTAACTCAGTCAGGCCCATCCAATAAGCCTGTTGTTAGAGTGGCCTGGACCGCTCAGACCTACGCAACCCGATATGAAGTAATGGAAACGCTGCCCTCGGGATACTCCGAGATCATCCAAGGCACGACGGGAACGTTCATTACGTTCGTTAGGTTCTTTACGGGATCGCTGTCGTACAAGGTGCGTGCGTGTAACGACGTGGGGTGCTCGCCGTGGGGTCCGAGCAGAAGCATCGGTCTGGTTTCGGGAGGGTGATATGAAGGCGAAGGCGAAAGTGAAACCTCGACAGCTCGTGCGACTTAGTGTTCATCGCAGAAATCGATTCTTGGCGCTGTGCACTCTCGGTGCTGCTTGCCTTTTCATTGGTCCGCAAGCGTTCGCAGAACGCCGAGTCACATACTATTACGTCGATGCTCAAGGCTCGCCTTTGGCAGAGGCGGACAGTGCCGGAGTTGTGACGGATGTACTTGACTATCATCCATACGGCGCATCTGCAATTGGCAACGAGACCGATTCGCCTCGATATACGGGCCATCTGTTCGATTCCGGTACGGGGCTTCTTTATATGCAGCAGCGCTACTACGACGCGATAGTAGGAAGATTTCTCAGCGTGGATCCCATACGACAGGGTTCACGGCGCATGAGGAGGTCCTCGAGATACGGATACGCTGACGGCAACCCCTTCAGTTTCACCGATCCGGACGGGAGAGATACATACGCGCTCGGCGTTGGCGGCGCCGCCTCTTGGCTAGGAGGTGTCTCGGCGCAAGGTCAGTTGACAGTCAGTATACCGAGCTCCAATCCTGTAACGTGGCGAATGGGGATTCTCGGTTCCATCGGAGGTACCGCAGGCACTCAGTTGGGCGTTGGGCTTAGCGCTGTGGCTAGTTGGTCGGAAGCAAATTCGGCAGAGGAGATGGCCGAGGATGGAGGTGATGCTTCGGCAGGAGGGTCCGTAAATATTGGTCCGGTGGCGTTCGGCTATGAGCAAAGTATGTGTAGCGAATGTTTGACAACTAGATCGGTCAGTCTCGGCGGGAGGCTTACCCCGCTTCCATTTGAAATTCACACCACGGTTGCAAAGTCGGCTGGCATTACCTTGATCGGGACCACGCCAGCCCCCCCGACTGTCACAGTTGGACCACTTCAGGACGTTACTCCTAAATCCGTTCCACCCGATCCTGTAGAGCAACCAGTCGATTGAAACAACGACGTTTAAGGGGGGGCATAACTCGTGAGTGCAGGTGAATGGGGCTTCTTTATCGGACTGACGCCGGGGGCGATCTTGGCGATAAAGAACATGGTTTACTTTCAGAAAGTCATCAATCGCGCGGAGTCAATTGCTAGGGCTAGCGGGCAGCTCCTCGACTTCAACCTATCGAGTGAACTCAAAAGTGACTTTCTCTTGCGCCCCAGTCGCCTTATTAAGGCCAATGACAGCCCGGCGATTGTGGAGGCGAAAACGTGTCTCTTGGAGGCGAGACGCGGCGTCTTACGCAGGCATGCCCTCGCATTTGCTTACATCGCGATCGGAGCATTCGTCGGCATGGTGAGCGCCATTGCTCTGAGTGAGCACCTCTAGGTGCATCAGTTGCGATTGATCATGTCCCTATCTTAAGGACGATAAGTCCATCATGTGCCTTCTGCGCAAGGTGCGCGAAGCGCTCGACGCGAGCGATAGCCAGGGCGGCTGACGGCAACCGGACGAAAGTCCGGTTTTTCAGATTTCTTCCATAGCCTGACTTCCGGTGCCCATTTAGCGTTGCGGGTAACGCAATGGGAGATCGGCATGGACCTCGAAACCTACGAACGTCGTCACCGACGCTTCGTCTATGGCTGCCTCATCGGACTCGGCACCCTCCTGCACCTGATGGTCGCGCTGCTGACCCTTGGCGCGCGCACGTCGTGCGCGTGGCCACCGTGTCATACGTCGACGTGGTTCCACGCCTGGGCGTGGTTCTGGAGTGCCCCGGTATTCGTCACGCCATGGGTGCGGTTGCCGATCGAGGAGATGGGCTTTGGGTGGACGCCCGAGCTGGTGGCTCTCATGGTTCTCAATTCGATCGCGGCCGTCGCACTGTTACTCGGGAGCCTGCTTGTAGCGTTGCGCCTTGTGCATCGTATGATGCGTCGTTACTGGTTACCTTCAGTTTGAAGCGTTGCCGTGAGTCACTTATCACTGCGACCTTGTTGCTTCGGTGCGTCGCTAGACGGTGCTGCGATGTAACGATGACCGTCCAAACTAGGGCCTCCTACGAGTAATACAACCAACATTCAGTACTCGACGAGTTGCCACGATGAACCTCCGAATCAATTGCAGTAGTGCGGTACTGGCATCACTGTTGTCTGTCGCAGCAACATGCGTGTCTGGTTCACCCAAAGGGCAGGACTTAGGTCAGGATAGCTACGCGCTTGTCAGCTCGATGGATTCCCAAATCGGGAGAGACGCGGCTGCACGCATTTGCTCGGCTTTTACGGAACCGGGTTCGGACGGTCAGGCTAGCCCGGAGCTAGTCGGGAATCTCAAGCAAGCGCTGCGGAGTCGAAATACGAATGTTCGATACTTGGTAATAAGGACGCTAGCGTTAATCGGACCGAGGTCGGCGTCAGCCTTGCCGGATTTGAGGCAGCTATTGAGGGCGGCAGAACGTCCAGAGCCTGGGTCGCTCATGTTCGGCATCAGTTTCGTGCCGCAGCTCAGAAATGCGATCGACGTGATCGAGGGGAGGGCGACAGGCGTTCGATCATCGGTATCGGAAGAGTGCGACGCGCCGGTGAGGGAGAGCCCGCCGAGAAAGGCCTTGCCGCGTTGATACGCGGATCGTGTTCGTTCGCCTTCCGGCGGTGTTGACAGGGCAGCTCCGCTGTCGCTAGTTTTTCGCGAGCGCATCGATGCGCCCCCGGGGGAAAACTTGACTGTCTACAGGAACCGCGTGTTCTGGCCTTCGATGGTGGCCTTCCTTCTGCCGCTGGCTGCGGCCGCTGCTTCGGTCCAGCAGGGAACCATTCGATACGCGCCGCTTCCATCGGTTCGGACCGCGTTGCTTCAGGGCGATAGCGATCGATTTCCCTATCCTGGAAACGCCACGGTCAATGCGGTCTTGGCGAGTTTCGACGACATCGTCGTCCGGCTATTAATGGACTCGGGCCGGCGCCGCACGGAGGGGCCGGGTGCTCTTCTTGCCGCGATCCAGCGCCCCGATCCGGCGATGGTCGCCCTTATTCTGGCCACTGGCGTCGACCCGAACGCTGTCGACGGCGGCGGCGTGGGCTCGCTCGCTTATGCGGTATCAGCGGGCGAGGACCGGACGATTTGTCTATTGGCCGACTACGGCGTGGACTTCACGCCGGGTCCCGCGCCTCACCAGCCGATGCTCGTCGCATTGACGTCCGGTAGCCTCGACGCGGCTCAGTTGCTGGTAGCGCTTGGCTACGTGGCTGGCGACGACGAGCGTGGGCGCCTGCATGCTCTCGGGAAAAAACGCGGTCAATCGACATTGTGGGATACGATCCTCGCGAAGCCGAAGGACACACTGGCTGCCGAAGCGATGTGTCGACGGATTCAAGCGGTTCCGCCGCTACCGACGCGGTTGGAAGTGCGTCGCGCCGACCCTCCATCGCCCGATGTGTCGACAGGCCGCCACGACGGCAAACCGCTTGGTATTGCAGATCCTTGATTATCGAAGCCTTCGTCGCTCCCACCTGTTTCGGAAGACCGGATATGTTGACGGCATCAGAGCGGCACTCTCCAGCATCCGATGCATGCAACCACCTTGTGAGGTTCGGAAAAGTAGCCCATGCCACGGATCCAGACTGGAGTCGGGGCTTCATCGACGAATACATCGGCCCCCTTCGCGACTTCTACCGCGAAGCCGCGAGACGTGGTGCCGGCATCGTGCTCTGGCTGATCTGAGTCCATGGAACGTAACACTTTTGAAGGTGACCACGGAGCATGGCGCGCGGTGACGGTGTTGACGCCGGAAGAGAGATCGCTGCTCGTTCACCTGATGCGTAAGGCGGGGCTCCCTTATCCGGCCGACGCATTGGCTCGACGGCCTTTTGAAGGTTCCCGTCGGCCCTGGGCGTAGCAGCTTCATATTGGTGCGAGAGGCGGATCGTGACTATGACCATCTGGCGTCCGACGTCGAGTTCCGCGACGAGGACGGAGTGCACGTACTGGCGTCGCTGTTCGTCGATCGCGAGCGCGTGCCGTACGAAGTCGAGATATGGAAGGCGGACGACACGCCTTTGATTCGGTTGCCGATGTTCCCCGACGAGATCGATGTGTCGCCAGAACTCATGGGAAACGCGTCGACGGGTGATTTCCGGCGCCTCTCCTTCTTGTTCCTCGCCCTTGGCTTCATCGCAGCGGGAGCGTTTGCCTGGGTGATGGGCCTCCTTGCCGGATTGCAGGTGTTCGGGGCGGTCAGCTTGATTGGGCAGGGTGGTCTCGTGTGGATCTACCGGCGCGAGCTTGTGCGAGGCTGGCGGACGCGTGGTGGGCGGTTGTAGGTTCGCTAACGCGTTGCTCGGGAGGGACGTGTTATCGAAGTCGGGCACCGGGATGAGCGGGATGATGAAGGGGGCTGTGTGCTGCGCCGGGTGTGTACTTCATCGTCAGGGACATGATTCGGTCTCAGCGCGTCATGAGTGCGTCGGAAGACTTGGCCTGGAAGCAAGGAGAGCTGCTGGACTTCAATCTGTCCTTTTCGCTGAAGGCCGATTACCTGCTTCGAGACAAAGCAAAACCTGCTTTCCGTGCGTCGGCGGGTTCTCGTGCGGCAGGCTCTGGGAGGGCTCATCATGGTGACCGGAGCGTTAATTGGTAGCGTTTCAGCTGTCGCTATCGTGCAAGGCCACTGACGGGCCGTGAGTGGCCGCGTGGCCTCGTTGACATTCTCTCGCGAGCCCCTTCGCGCGCGAGCGCGCTCCCACACCATCGTTCTGGCTTTTGGCTGCGGGCTCGTCTTAATCTGCTGGAGGCAGTCGTGTACGCGTTTCGACGGTCGATCTATGTGTGCCTGATCGGCTCGCTCTTCGCGGGAGGTCTTTACGCTCTCGACGAAGGAATGGCGGTGGGGCTCAAGATCTTTCTTGCGTACGCCCTGGTGTTCTTGCTGGCGACCATGTGGGAGTTTCGGCGCGCCTTGGCGAAGGCGTGGCGTCGGCGTGGCGGGAGGTTGTGAGGCCTCCGCGGGAGGCGCTTTCGCGAGCACCCATCGCGCGCGAGCGCGCTCCCACAAAATCAGGCGATGGGCGCTAGTGTCGAGCGCCGTCGATCAGTCGATGCCCAGCTTCTTCAGCTTGTAGCGCAGGGCGCGGAAGGTGATGCCGAGCTTCTTGGCTGTCGCGGTCTTGTTGTAGCGGGACTCTTCCAGCGCCTTGATGATCGTGTCGCGTTCGATGTTGGAGATGTAGTCTTCCAGCGAATCGGTAGCGGCGACGCGTGCGGCCTGCGGTGCCTGCGCGACGTCGGCGAGCACGGCCTGCACCGCCGGTGCGGTGGTTGCGGTCGGGGCGCGCTGCGGCAGCATCAGGTCGTCGGCTTCGATGGTGTCGCCTTCGCACATCGCCATCGCGCGTTCGAGGATGTTTTCCAGTTCGCGGACGTTGCCGGGGAAGTGATACGCCTCGAGCGCGGCGAGCGCGTCGGGTTGCAGCTTGCCGACGGGGCCGCCCGATTCCGTGGCGAGCTGGCGCAGCACGAACTCGGCCAGACGCGGGACATCGCCGCGGCGCTCGCGCAGCGGCGGCACGCGGAGTTCGATGACATTGATGCGGTAGAAGAGATCCTGACGAAACAGGCCCTGCTCGACGAGCGCGGCGAGGTTCTTGTGCGTGGCCGAGAGGATGCGCACGTCGACGGGGATCTCGTCGCGGCCGCCGATGGGGCGCACGGCTTTTTCCTGGATCGCGCGCAGCAGTTTCACCTGCATGTGCAGCGGCAGTTCGGCGACCTCGTCGAGGAAAAGGGTGCCGCCCTGCGCGGCCTGGAACAGGCCTTCCTTGTCCGCGTGGGCGCCGGTGAAGCTGCCCTTGCGGTGGCCGAAGAACTCGCTTTCCATCAGCTCGGACGGAATGGCGCCGCAGTTCACCGGCACGAACGCGCCGGCGGAGCGCGGGCCCAGTTCGTGGATGAGGCGCGCGACCAGTTCCTTGCCGACGCCGGATTCGCCGCCGATGTAAACCGGCGCCTGGTTGCGGGCGAGCTTGGCGATCTTGCCGCGCACTTCGGTCATGGCGGCGGAATCGCCGATGAGGCGGTCCGCGCCTGGCACCGTCTTGCTGCCCGCATCGGCCTTGCGTTCCTCGGAGAGGCGCAGCGCGGTGCGGACGAGGCGGCGGAGCAGGTGGATGTCGACCGGCTTCGACACGAAGTCGAAGGCGCCGGCCTTAAGCGCGTTCACGGCGGCGTCGACGTTGCCATAGGCGGTGATCATCGCCACCGGCATGTCCGGGAAGCTGCCGGCGATCAGTTCGATGATCTCCTGGCCGCTGCCGTCGGGCAGGCGCATGTCGGTGAAGCACAGGTCGTAACGACGTGCTGCCAGTGCGCTCCGCGCTTCGTTGACGCTCCCCACGGCGTCGACGTCGAGTTCCATTCGACCGAGAGTGATGGTCAGCAACTCGCGGATGTCCCGTTCGTCGTCGATGACCAGTACGGTCTGCTTGCTCATTGGGTCCGAATGCTTCGGTTAGTGGTGCAAATGTAACCGCCCTGCGGACGGACGCATAGGGCGCCCGTCACGCGGTGGCGGCCACGGGGGCCGTCGCGGCGGTGCGCGCGGGCGGGGTGAGGCTGATGCGGAAGCAGCTGCCGCCACCCGCCACGCGCACGTATTCGAGGGCCGCCTGGTTGGCCTCGGCCATCTGCCGCGCGAGATAAAGGCCGAGGCCCGTGCCGTATTCGTGCGTGGTGAAGAAGGGTTCGAAGATCTGCGCGGCCACCTTCGGCGGGATGCCTGGGCCGCGATCGATCACTTCGAGGATGGGGATGCCGGCGTCGGAATGGCGCGCCACCAGCATCACGCGCGCCGGCTCGCCGGGCATGCGACCGTAGCGCAGCGCGTTCTGCACGAGGTTCCAGATCACCTGTTGAAGGTGCTGCGGGTCGGCGACCGCGGCGACGGGCTCGCTGCCGGACACGGCGCGGAGGATGTCGGAACCGAGATCGTTGCCCTGCCGGTATTCGGTCACGAAGTGGTGCACCCAGCGACCGAGGTCGAGCGTCTCGGGCCGCGAGCGCTCGCGGCGGGACAGCTGCAGGATGTTTTCGATGATCTCGTTGAGACGGGAGCAATGGTTGTTGATGATCTCGACCATGCGCAGGTCGGCGTCGTTGAGATCGGTGGATTCCGCGAGCAGCTGCGCCGAATAATGGATGGCGGCCAGCGGGTTGCGGATTTCATGGGCGATGGAGGCGGAGAGGCGGCCCAGCGAACTCAGCGTCAGTTCTTCCGCGCGGCGAGACACGAGCGAGGTGTCGTCGAGGAAGATCAGCACGTGCGAATCGTCGTTGGGGGCCAGTCGCGAGAAGCGCGGAATCACCTCGGGCGTGCCGTCGGCCAGCATCGTCGCGCTCTCGTCGAGCTTGCCCGAGGTGCGCCAGTGATACAGGCGGCGGGACAGCTCGGGCGCGAGCGAGCCGAGGTCGCGCTGGTCGGCCGAGGGGTTGCCCATCAGCATCCATGCCGATTCGTTGAGCTGGTGGATACGGTTGCCCTCGTCCACCAGCAGCACGCCGGTCTTCATGCGGCGGATGATCAGTTCGTTGACCTGCGACAGGTTCGCCAGGTCGATGCCGCGCTGTTCGGCCAGCGCTTCGGAGGCCCGGATATTGCGCCCCAGCACGTAGCAGAGCGATGCGCACGCGAAATACGCCGCGCCGAACAACCCGTATTCGGCGTACTCGCGGTCGGTCGTGTCGAAGGTGGCGAAGTCGAAGACGGAATGGCCGAGCATCGCCAGCGTCGCCAGCGCGGCGAAGAACATCGATAGCCGGAAGGGCAGCAGCAGCGCCCCCGTGGCGATGTTCACCGCGAGCATCATCGCCACGCCCATCCGCACGTCGTGCATGAGGATCAGGGCGAGCAGCGCCGCGGCCACGTCCAGGGCCAGGCCCACCGATACCATCAGCACCGGGCGATGCAGGGTCTGCCGTGTACGGGCCACCATGACGAGGGCGGCCAGCAGGTAGGCCATGGCGAATACCCGGGCGATCACCGGCTCCGGCAGGGCCGGCCAGTTCATGTGCTCGGGGCGGAACGCCAGCGCCGTGTAGACCGCCGCCTGGCCCAGCCGGAAGTAATTGAAAAAGAAGAGTTCGTGGCGGGACGAGCCGTGGCTCGCGTTGGCGCGGGTGCCGATGGTCGACGCGGGCGTGGACACCTTGATGCTTCTCCGCCAGGGGCCCCCCGGGGCCGTGGATGACCGCCAGTATAGGGGGCCCGACCGCCCCGGCAACCCGTCCGGCGGAGACGTCCGGGGGCGCCGTGCGTGGGCGTATGCGGCACCGCCCCTTTCCATCCGGGGCGCCTTCCGGGAAAATACGCGGCCGTATTGCGTGATTTACGCGCATTCGACCGTTCCCCCTCCCCGTGCAGGCCTCACGGCCGGCACGCTTCCACACGTTTCTCCGTTCGCTCGAGGTATCGAATGAATTTCCACGAGTACCAGGCCAAAGAACTGTTCGCTAAGTACGGCATCGCCGTGCCGCCGGGCAAGGTTGCCAACTCTCCCGACGCCGCCGTCGATGCCGCCAAGCACCTGGGCGGTACGCAGTGGATGGTCAAGGCCCAGATCCATGCCGGTGGCCGCGGCAAGGCTGGCGGCGTCAAGTTCTGCCGCAGCCTCGACGACGTCCGCGCCGCCGCCAAGGGCATGCTCGGCACGAACATGGAAACCTACCAGTCGGCCGGCCGCGCGCTGCCCGTGAACCTGGTGCTGGTCACCGACGCGACCGATATCGCGAAGGAACTGTATCTTTCGATCCTCACCGATCGCGACACCAAGTCGATCTCGTTCATCGCCTCGAAGCACGGCGGCGTCGACATCGAGCAGGTGGCCGCCGAAACGCCGGAAGACATCCATACCTTCCAGGTGGATTTCGTCGAAGGCCTGCAGCCGTACCAGTGCCGTGACCTCGGGTTCAAGATGGACCTGAATCCGAAGCAGGTCGGCCAGCTCGTCAAGATCATGATGGGCCTCTACAAGCTGTTCAACGAGAAGGACCTCGCGCTGGTCGAGCTCAACCCGCTCGCCATCCTCGAAGACGGCAACCTCGCCGCCCTCGACGGCAAGGTCAACTCCGACGACAACGCCGAGTTCCGTCACGCTGACCTCGCCGCCATGCGCGACCTCACGCAGGAAGACGCCGCCGAAGCGGCCGCCGTCCAGCACAACCTCAACTACGTCACGATGGACGGCACGATCGGCTGCATGGTCAACGGCGCCGGTCTCGCGATGGCCACGATGGACGTCATCAAGCTGGCAGGCGGCGAGCCGGCCAACTTCCTCGACGTCGGCGGCGGCGCCACGAAGGAGCGCGTCACCGAGGCCTTCAAGCTCATCCTCTCGTCCGACAAGGTCAAGGCCATCCTGGTCAACATCTTCGGCGGCATCGTGCGTTGCGACCTGATCGCCGAGGGCATCATCGCCGCGGTGAAGGAAGTGGGCCTGAAGATTCCGGTGGTCGTGCGTCTGCAGGGCACCAATGTCGAGAAGGGTCGCGAACTGCTGGCCAACTCGGGCCTGGCGATCACGCCGGCCGACGATCTCAACGATGCGGCCCGCAAGGCCGTGGCCGCAGCGGCCTGAGGAGCGTATTTAAATGAGCGTCCTGATCAACAAGAACACCAAGGTCCTCGTCCAGGGTTTCACCGGACAGCAGGGCACCTTCCACGCCGAACAGGCGATCGACTACGGCACCAAGATCGTCGGTGGCGTGACCCCGGGCAAGGGCGGCACCGAGCACATCGGCAAGCCGGTCTTCAACACGGTGCGTGACGCGGTCGACCAGACCGGCGCCGACGCCTCGGTCATCTTCGTGCCGCCGCCGTTCGCGGCCGACTCGATCCTCGAAGCCATCCACGGTGGCATCAAGGTCATCGTCGCGATCACGGAAGGCATCCCCGTGCTCGACATGATGCGCGTGAAGAACGTGCTCAAGTCGCACCCGGACGTCGTCCTTGTCGGCCCGAACTGCCCCGGCGTCATCACCCCGGGCGAGTGCAAGATCGGCATCATGCCGGGTCACATCCACAAGCCGGGCAAGGTCGGCATCGTTTCGCGCTCGGGCACGCTCACGTATGAAGCGGTGTTCCAGACCACGAACGAAGGTCTCGGCCAGTCCACCTGCATCGGCATCGGTGGCGATCCGATCAACGGCCTGAACTTCATCGACTGCCTGAAGCTCTTCCAGGACGATCCGCAGACCGAAGGCATCATCATGGTCGGCGAGATCGGCGGCAGCGCGGAAGA
>Ga0102591_1002924_pt1 | contig 16733 bp, 17 predicted proteins | sample AraplaCol_mCL_r2_2_FD_76860 | JGI IMG/M metagenome (GOLD analysis project Ga0102591, IMG submission 76860) | Arabidopsis root microbial communities from North Carolina, USA - plate scrape MF_Col_mCL_r2 (SPADES assembly) (version 2) | ecosystem: Host-associated > Plants > Roots > Endosphere... | reverse complement strand
TGTGCGGTTCTTCCTGCGTGTGCATTTCGCGCAGCGGACCGCGGGTGCCTGTCGGCACCCGGCCTTCCCTGCGCCCTCTTGGATTTGAGGGTGCGAAGATGAAGCAAAGCTCGGGCGAAACGCGCCGCGAGGCCGAAAAGGCATGTCTGCAAGCGCGATGCTCGCGGGAAGAGCGATGCCCTTGCGTCAAACTCCGTCATTGCGAGCGCAGCGACTTGTCCGCCGAAGCCGGGGCCCATCCTGGCCGCTTGCCGGGCCGCCTCTGGGTCCGAGCTCTGCGCCGCATCGCTTGCGCGCTGCAGCTTGACCGGGACACGGAGACCTCCCCCCAACCAGGTCAGCCCCCTTGACCATCTTTTGGCGTTGCAGTTGCTGCCATTTCTCGTCTAGAAACGACCTCACTGGGCCTCCCGGCAACCAACCGTCAACGGTTTTGGCCGAGGATTTGTGGGCTCAAAAGGGTCTGGCAATGCTGATTCGCGGCCAAATCGAGGGGATTTCGGGGGAGGTGGCTCTGGCCGCCGCCACGATCCCGGCCGCGCTGCTGCCCACCCTCCTGATTGGCGGGCTTCTTCTTAGCTGCCCCTGAGGGCCGGCTGGGCGCCATGCGCCTGGGCGCTCAGGGGTTGGTCGAGATCACCGGACACCTCAAGCGCCAAGGGACGAAACGGTCTGAACGGCGCAAAAGCTCAAAAGGAAAATTTGAAATGGCCACCGTGAACAAGTCCGAGAAGGACCGCGTCATCATTTTCGATACCACGCTGCGCGACGGCGAGCAGTGCCCCGGCGCCACCATGACCTTCGAGGAAAAGCTCGAGGTCGCCGAGCTGCTGGACGATATGGGTGTCGACGTGATCGAGGCCGGCTTCCCCATCACCTCGCAGGGTGACTTCGAAGCGGTGAGCGAGATCGCCCGCCGCTCCAAGAATTCCGTCATCGCCGGCCTGTCCCGGGCCCATCCGGCCGACATCGATCGCTGCGCCGAGGCCGTGAAGTTCGCCAAGCGCGGCCGCGTCCACACCGTGATCGCGACCTCGCCGCTGCACATGCGGGTGAAGCTGAACAAGACGCCGGAAGAAGTGCTCGAGACCTCGGTCGCCATGGTGGCCCGCGCCCGCAACCAGATCGACGACGTCGAATGGTCGGCGGAAGACGGCACCCGCAGCGAGATGGATTTCCTGTGCCGGATCGTCGAGGCCGTGATCAAGGCCGGCGCCACCACGGTGAACATCCCCGACACCGTCGGCTACACCGTGCCGGAGGAATACACCCACTTCATGAAGACGCTGATCGAGCGCGTGCCGAACTCGGACAAGGCGATTTTCTCCGTGCACTGCCATAACGATCTCGGCATGGCGGTGGCGAACTCGCTGGCCGGCATCGTCGGCGGCGCGCGCCAGGTCGAGTGCACCATCAACGGCATCGGCGAGCGCGCCGGCAACGCCGCGCTCGAAGAGATCGTGATGGCGATCAACGTGCGCAACGATAAATTCCCGTACTGGAACAAGATCGACACCACGCAACTGACCCGCGCTTCGAAGGTGGTGTCGGCGGCGACCTCGTTCCCCGTGCAGTACAACAAGGCGATCGTCGGTCGGAACGCGTTCGCGCATGAGAGCGGCATCCACCAGGACGGCGTGCTCAAGGACGCCTCCACCTACGAGATCATGCGCCCGGAAATGGTCGGACTGAAACAGTCCTCGCTGGTGCTCGGCAAGCACTCCGGCCGCCACGCCTTCGTGCACAAGCTGGAAGAGATGGGCTACAAGCTCGGCCCCAACCAGCTGGAAGATGCCTTCACGCGGATGAAGGCGCTGGCCGACCGCAAGAAGGATATCTACGACGAGGACATCGAGGCGCTGGTCGATGAGAACATGGCGGCCTCCCACGACCGCATCAAGCTGACCTCGCTGACCGTGATCGCCGGCACCCATGGCCCGCAGCGCGAGACCATGAAACTCGACGTCGACGGCCAGATCAAGATCGAGGAGGCCGAAGGCAACGGTCCGGTGGACGCGGTGTTCAACTGCATCAAGCGCCTGGTCCCGCACGAGGCCAAGCTGGAGCTGTACCAGGTCCACGCCGTCACCGAGGGCACCGACGCGCAGGCGGAAGTGTCAGTGCGGCTGTCGCAGGACGGCCGCTCGATGACGGCGCGCGCGGCGGATCCGGATACGCTGGTGGCATCCGCAAAAGCCTATCTGGGCGCGCTCAACAAGATCGTCATGAAGCGCCAGCGCGACAATGTGACGACGGCTGCGGCGAGCTGACGCGGCTTGCTTCGCCTCTCCCGCTCGCGGGAGAGGCCGACCTGTCCCGGGCGATGCGAAGCATCGTCCCGCGCAGGGCGTGGGAAGGTTCTGCAAGCGGGAGTGCGGTGGCGTTCGCGGCGAGCGTGAATAGCTGCCCTGCTAACGGCCAATAGCAGCGCAAGCCGGCGGCCTGTATTGATACTGCCGGCATGAGGACCAGCCGCCCGCGCGCCGGGCGGCTCAGAAAATAAACAGGGAGAGAACATGCGCACCTTCGCGATCGCCGCGTCCATCGCGGCATTGGCACTCGGGCTGGCCGGGCCGGCATCGGCGCAATCGCCGGTTATCATCAAGTTCAGCCACGTCGTCGCCACCGACACGCCGAAGGGCAAGGCTGCGGAGAAGTTCAAGGAGCTCGCCGAGAAATACACCGCCGGCAAGGTCAAGGTCGAGGTCTACCCGAACTCGACACTCTACAAGGACAAGGAAGAGCTCGAGGCGCTGCAGCTCGGCAGCGTGCAGATGCTGGCGCCGTCCAACTCCAAGTTCGGGCCGCTCGGCATCCGCGAGTTCGAGGTGTTCGATCTGCCCTACATCCTGCCCGACCTGAAGACGCTGCGGAAGGTCACGGAAGGTCCGCTCGGCACCAAGCTGCTCAAGCTGCTGGACGCCAAGGGTATCACAGGCCTTGCCTATTGGGACAACGGCTTCAAGCAGATGAGCGCCAACAAGAAGCTGGTGACCCCGGCCGACTATCAAGGCGTCAAGTTCCGCATCCAGTCGTCGCGCGTGCTGCAGGCCCAGTTCAAGGCGCTCAGCGCGCTGCCGCAGGTGATGGCATTCTCGGAAGTCTACCAGGCGCTGCAGACCGGCGTGGTCGACGGCCAGGAGAACACCTGGTCGAACATCTATACCCAGAAGATGCACGAGGTGCAGAAGTACATCACCGAGACCAATCACGGCTACATCGGCTACGTCGTGATCGTGAACAAGAAGTTCTGGGACGATCTGCCGGCCGACATCCGCGACCAGCTGTCGAAGGCGATGAAGGAAGCGACCGACTTCAACAACACGCAGTCGCAGAAGGAAAACGACGACGCGCTCGCCGAGATCAGGAAGAGCGGCAAGAGCGAGATCATCAAGCTCACGCCGGAGCAGGACGAGGCGATGCGCAAGGCGATGGAGCCGGTCTACAAGGACGCCGCAGGCCGCGTCGGCCAGCCGCTGATCGACGAGTTCCAGAAGGAAGCCAAGAGCACCAATTGAGAGCGCGACCCAACTTGAGAGCGCGGTCAGCAGATCTCGACGAACGCTGAATGAAAGGGCTTCCGTGCCGGGCGCGGAAGCCTTTTTGTTGCGAGTGATTTCTGATTGCGACTGGCGGTAAAATCAGGGGTTACATCTTGGTAAGGATGCCCTCTCTGTCCAAGTTGTAAGTTGCGTGTCAGCCGTGCGGCGCCCATCTTCGCGGCATCCTTCCAGAGGAGAGGTCGCATGAGGAAGTTCACCATCGCCGCCATCGCCGTGCTCAGCATCGCCGGCTCGGGCGCGGTCTATGCTCAGTACCATCGCCCGTGGATGCACGAGCACATGCGCCACATGCGCATGAACCCGGAGGATCGCGCCGCCTTCGTCGACGCGCGGATCGCCGCCGTCCACGCCGGCCTGAAGCTCAATGCCGACCAGGAGAAGCTGTGGCCGCCGGTCGAGGCTGCCGTGCGCGACTTCGCCAAGCTGCGCATCGACCGCGCCAACGCGCGGATGAATGCCGGCCCCGGTGATGCCGACAAGCCGGAGGATCCGGTCGCCCGCCTGCGCCAGCGCGCCGAGGACATGGGCGCCACCTCCACGGCGCTGAAGAAGATCGCCGATGCCGCCGATCCCCTCTACAAGACGCTGGACGATGGCCAGAAGCGGCGCCTCGCCGCGCTGACCCGCCACCGCGGCCCGTTCGGCGGCGGTGAGGACGGCCCGCCCCGACACTTCATGGAACGGGGCATGGATCGCATGATGGAGCGCGGCATGGACCGTTTCCATGGCGATCGCTTCGACCGGGACGGCGGTCCGGACCGGGACCACGAGGGCCGGCTCTGAGCCCTCGGGGATTTTGCGGGGGATCAACCGTTGCATTAACCTTGGCGAAGCCGCTGGAATCCAGCGGCTTTTCGCTTTCTGGGGACTTTGGAAAAACCTTTACCGCATCGCTTGCCATCCCCGGATCGCTTTGCTAAACGACCGACCTCGCAAGGCTTTGACCGCCTTTCGGGCGCATAGCTCAGTTGGTAGAGCAGCTGACTCTTAATCAGCGGGTCCCAGGTTCGAGCCCTGGTGCGCCCACCATTAGAAAGGTCATATTTTCCAAGACCTTTCCGAAGTGATCGCCGAGACAAAATGGGTCTCGTGCGACTTTTCCTATGTCGACCGCATCGCCATCGCTGTGCGACTTCTCCTCCGCTTTTGTACCAAGACCCGTCCTAGAGTATGCAGACTCGATGGTACGGGTCGATCGGGACTCGTCGTGAAGTAGGATATTCGGGCGAGCAAAGCCGACAATCAGTTCTGCCTGTCCCCGGGGAGCATCGCGTCCTGCAAACGGTCCGGTGTTTACTCGGCCATCAGGGCCGACATCGGCAGCGCCCGTGATCGACTTGATCTTCTCCATCGCGAAGTGCGAGGTGACGTTCTTGAGCGGGACGCCGTGGATCAGCTTCTTGTAGAACACGTGTAGCTCGGCATGTCCGGAATGACGACGTGCATCATGCAGTCGACGTCGCCGGCCATCCGGTAAAATTCCATCACCTCTGGCATGACGCTGACCGTCGAAGCGAAACGCTTCAGCCAGACGAACGCGTTGTGAGCTTGCGCGCTCAACGATGGGAGCGTCGGTTCAAAGGCCATCTTCGAGTTCAGGGCTGAGATGGTCTCGCAAGGAGAACCCGGATGCGCCGTCGGCGCGATATTGTCCTCGAACATCCGGGGCAGCCAATTTTGCGGCTTTGGAAGGACGGAGAGTACGTCAGGGTCAAGCTGATGACCTCCGCGCCAAAGGCAACAGCTCTAACGTCCTAGCACTCGCCGGACGCATAACATTCTGATTTCGTTAGTTTGGTGTAGTTGCTCAGCACTCGGGGGATCAACGGAGCCTAGAGTCTCGGTACTAAACTTCGTCTCCAATTCTGAAGCCATGCAGATGCAAATCTGCAAGCAAGCGTCTGTCGAAAAGCCGCTTTGCTGCCCGCAACCGTTTCGACACGCTGAGAGAAACTGCGGTCGCCATTCTGCGGCCGTGGCGATTGTTATAAAATTGATAGCAGCTATCGCCAGAGCTGGGAGAAACGCGGACATTGCTTCGCTTCCCTTTTTTAGTTTGCTAAGGGGCCGCTCTAATCCGACTCCATCTTTTTCAAGATCCAGCTACTTGCGGAGTTGTCCCTTGAAGCGGAACCACAAATGACCGATCAGTGATAGGACTATGGCGGCCACAATTATCGGGAGCCAAATCGACGTGGTTATGATGAACAAGGAAAAGATGACCACACGTCCAAAGACCGATTCGCTGACCGGATTCTTAAGGCGAGCGAAATAGGCGTAGATGATAAAAATGGTGGCCGGCACCATCCACGCGGCGACAAGCACCAGTAACAGGTCAACAAGTTGGCTGGCATAATGGTGCATGAGCGCACCTCCTGACAGCGTCGGCGCGAGTTGCTGTCACCGCTGCGCGAGATGCGGTGATTGTCGACGATAATTGGTCTTCGTTCGCGTTGGTGGGCATTTGCACGCTCGGCATCGCTGTCACGGCCGGTGCCCAAACTCGTGCGAACCCACAGCCTTCGAAGCTGGGGCCTCTCAACGCGCACTCGTTGAGATGGCTCGGGCAAGGGCTCGTCCAATGCAATCATAACCATCGGTGGTGTTGTGCAGTCCGTCCCACGTTACAAGTGCGCTTTGCGCAACTCCTGCACTGACCGAGTTTCGCATCAGCGCAAAGCGAGAGAACAGCCCGACCCGTTCCTGTTTGGCGACATCGATGATGATGTCCTCCATCGTCGAATAGCCAACTGAAGCGAGCACCTGTGGCGCATATTGCAAATCCATCAAGACGACATCGGCAGACCCCGCCTTAAGTGCCCTTACCCCTTCAAGAACGCTTCTTTTGAGTCCTTGGTCCGGCCGGCCACCCCAGGCGACGTCATTAGTACCCAATTGCCAGATAACGAGATCAGGCGTGTGCGCGAAAACGTCACGCTCGAACCGTGCAACGTTGTTCGGAATCGTATCGCCGACTCGGCCGCTGTTGATGACCTCGATCGTCGCGTTCGATCTAAGTCGCGATAGCTCCCGGCGCATGACCTCCGGATATGTGGCCGCGGATCTAAGCACCCAGAGTCCCACTGTCGACGATGATCCGATCGCTACAATCCTTAACGGCTCACCAGATTTCAAACGCGACGCTGTGCGGGGCAATTGTGCACCCAGCGAGGTGTTGGAATTTGCTGAAAGGCATTTCTCGGCAGAAGATAACTCGTCCTGCGCTTGAGAGGACCCGCTGCCAGACAATCCGATAAGCAACGCCGCGCCGATTGACGCCATTATTCCAGCGGCTCGATTACGGAGGGCAAAATAGGTCAAAAACATGTTCCCCCAATAGCTGGTCGATTCTCTCTTGACAACCGTTAGCGTCAGACGCTTCGCTATGTCCTTGAATTACAGGTCGATTGACGCGCGGGCAGGAAGTAACACGATGAATCCGCGGGTAGTCGCGGGTGGGACCATGACCAGAAAGCCTGTAGCGAAGCGGCTGGTATTCCATATCGGCGGCTATGATCCAATCACGTTGCATGTCAGCGCGCAACGACGCTTCGTGCGCGAAATTGCCAGGTTCCAACGAACTTGGTCGGTGAAAGCGACCGTCGACGGTTCGCATGATACCGCCGACCAGATACAATGGAACGTAACGACAATCGGCCCCGATTGGCTCGTCGAAACCGATTACCGTCTGGTCCGATGGCACGATGTAATTGAGGTGTTCGGGGGGCGAAGCATCGTCTCCCGCATTTCCGTCGGCATTCTTGTGTTTCTGGATTTCGTATTGGCCGGCGCTCTTTGGCGTTACTTGCAGACAAATTGGCGATACGCACTTTTCTTTCTTTATCCATTCGTTACGTTCGGATTGCTCATCGCGGCCGCCGTTTTGATTGGCGTGGTTGCATTCAAGATCACTGGATCAATTCCCATTGCTGCCGGTGGCGGCCTTTTCGGGCTCGCAGCCGTGTTGGCGGGTCCGTGGCGCTGGCTGCACCTGGGCGACTTGTTCGACGATTGGATTTTTTCCTGCGAGTACATTCGATTCGGTAATTCGGAAATAGAGCAAAGGCTGGACAGGTTGGCCGCCGAGCTCGTGCTTGCGGCGAGCAACTCTGCCGCAGACGAAATTTTGGTCGTAGGGCACAGCCTTGGCGCCGTACTAGCGATTGATCTACTTGATCGCGCCTTGAAGCTGGACCCTGCGCTCGGTCAGAAAAAGATTCCCGTCACATTCTTGAGCGTTGGATCATCCATACTCAAGATCGGCCTGCACCCGAAGGCATTACGATTTCGCAGGGCGGTGGAACGCGTCGCCAATTCCCACGCGATCTTCTGGGGCGACTATCAGGCCCTCACCGACGTGTTGAACTTCTACAAATGCCGTCCAATGGCTGAAATGGGCTTGTCGACAGAAAACGAGGCGACCGTCAGGGTCGTGAAGATTAGTCGAATGCTTAACGACGACATGTATCAACGCATCCGCTTCAATTTCTTCCGCGTGCACTGCCAGTTCGTCAGTGGAAATGACAGGCGAACATCGTACGACTACTTCATGCTCACATGCGGACCTATTTCAGCCAAATCCCAGACGCTCGCTCCGGATGGCGCTGTGTCGATGATTGCTGACGACGGAGGCCTTATTGCGGGCGCGCCGGTGTCGGAAAGCGAACTGCTGGGAAGTTCGGGCGCGGCAGCCTGAATCAAATGACGCCCACCATTTCAAAAATCATCTTCGTTGCGTTGGCGATCGGCTGGTACGTCATACGTTATAAGTACGCGCGGCGTTCTCGCCGTGCCAGGGTCGTGTGGAGCGCTCGCGGCCCCCTGGAAATTGCCCTCCTGCTCATATCTCTTTCGGGACTCGGACTTGTTCCGCTTGTCTACGTAGCGACAGGAATGCCTCGTTTCGCAGATCACAGCTTTTATCCCTCGTTGGCTTGGCTGGGGTCTTTCCTTGCGATTGCGGCTTTGGGCGTGTTTCACCTCACTCACCGTGCACTCGGCCGGAACTGGTCGGTAAGTCTCGACGTGCGGGAGAATCATGAACTCGTGACGGAAGGAATTTACCGAAGAGTTCGACACCCGATGTATTCGGCATTTTGGCTGTGGGCTATCGCCCAGGCATTGCTGCTGCCTAACTGGATTGCCGGTTTCGCCGGCCTGGTCGGCTTCGGGATTTTGTTCTTTGGCCGCGTCGCAAGAGAAGAGCGAATGATGCTGCAGACGTTTGGCGACAGCTATCGCGAGTATATGGCGCGGACCGGTCGGGTCCTCCCGCGGGTACTCTGAAGTAGGTTCCGGCGCGCCTCGATCTATGGGACCGCGAAGATCGAAATGGAACCCAATGCCTCAATTTGCGTGCCATTTCCGCAACATACGGTAGAAAAAGCTGTCGGAGGCGCGGACTCCCCGGTCTATTCGTTGGTGTCGTGGCGAGTGTCGGGTTATTCCTATGGGCCTCAGGGTGAATTCCAATCGCTCCCGAACAATGGTGGGGAACCTATGCTGAAATTCGTTGTACTGGGAATCGCTTCTTTGGCCTTCGTGGGAACCGCAGTTGCTGCCGACCTGCCACGGCCTCAGCCGGTCGCCGCCGCCGCGCCGGTTGGCAAAGCTCCGATCGGCAAATATCCCGTGGGTAAGAGCCCCGTGGGCAAATACCCGGTCGCTGCCCCGGCTCCGTTGGTGACCAAGGGCTGATCTGACTACCCAAGCGTACGCCAGCGGCGTACGTTTGGGGTAGCAGGTTACCTGTGGCATCGGATCTTGGATCCAAGGGGATTCGAAGATGGCGGAAGTGATTCGGAAATATCCGGGTCTAAAGCTTCTTGCAAAGGCCGCCATGCTGGCGGCCTTTGTAGGCTTGGGGACCGGGATCAGTAGCGCGCAACCAATCGTGGCGCGTACCGACCAGCAGCAACGGGATGCTCTCCCAAGTTCGGCGACGAAGCATGCGGCGAGCATGGCTGCTGTTACGCCGGCGATATCCGATGTAAAGCCAGCCCGAAGAGCTGCCGCCACGGGCCCCTATTACGTTGATTTTCGTGCCCGCACGGCGGCAACGTACGGTCATGCATTTGTCTGGTACGGAAAGACGGGCGAGAAGCAGGTCGAGGTCGCTGGTCTGGCTCCGGCCGGCGACGAGGTGCCCTATATCCTGGGACACCTCATGTTTGTCCCTTCCGAGACTGGTGCGACCTACGGTGATCTTGACGAGCAATATCTGACGGCCAGCTATCGCGTCTATTTGTCTGAGGCAGACGCCAAGAAGGTCTTTGCTTATATCAAGCGCCAGCAGGAGACTTCGCCGCTCTGGAATGCAGCAACAACCAACTGCACTGCTTTCATCGGCCGCATAGCAACGTTTATGGGCCTCAACGCTCCTTTTCATCTGCTAAAGCCCGAGGAATACGTCAACAGGCTCAGAGAGCTGAACGGCGGACGAAAAACGGTTCAGCTTGAACCCGGTCGCGGCTAGCACCTTCGGATAGGGTTCATTCTATTTTCCTTGCGGGGAGAATAGGTGCATGCCTCCTCTTGGTCATGTCTACACTCTTGCCGCCTATGTTGATCCGCGATCATGATCGCGGTGTAGCCGACCTTTGCGGCGGTCACGGCGTGGAAATCTGCGTGCGGTCAAGTCGACAAGCGCTCTTTCGGCTTTGTGGAAATGGAAGAGTTGAGTTCACGTCGCTCGTATTCGAGCGCGATGGATCAGGCGCATTTTTTGAGCTAAGCCGTCTGAGCCGCCTGGAACGGCGCGGGCGGCCGCTCTATTGCGGCATCCTCAATGCCTGCAAGCTATCGCGCCGGTTTTCGGGGGACGCGGATGCGGGTCCATATGATTGTTGCCGGCCTTATCCTAGCGATCATCGGGAAGGCCAGTGCCACGGTTGTCGATAAGGGAACCGACGCGCAAAAGTCTTGCGAACTGCTTGTCAAGAACGCGCTTCGCAATCAGGACGAAGCTCGGTCCGCAGGCGCATGTGAGGGAATGATCGAGACCGCGATGCTCTTTTCACCAAATCTGCCCGCTGACGTGCGTGCGTGCCCCCCCGCGCAAGGCAGCCCTTTGCAAAGTGCGAAGGTTTTTCTGCAGTATCTTGATAACAATCCGGATCGAGTGAATGAACCGGGGATCACCGTCGCTATTGAAGCATTCAGGGATGCCTGGCCCTGCCGTGGGGACGATGCCGGAACTGGACCGAAAAAGCGTGCCCAAAAAAAATCCAAATAGAACGCGTATCTGCGGATATTGATGCTAGCCTCACGGTCCGCGATGTCCGTGTCAGTCCTGATTGATTCGCAATGCACTACCATCGAGGTGCGTGAACTGAATCGCAGTGCTCACCTCCATGACCAGCACTCAAACGCCTTATCGACGAGCGAAGCGAACCCCTGAGCCCCGATAAACAGCGGGGCATTGTGCCATCAACGCCCGGGCTGGAACAGCATGACAATCGCGTGCCGCGTCCTGATGATCTATCCGAAGTTCGTTCCGAATTCGTTTTGGAACTATGCGGAGGCCTGCGAACTCGTCGGCGCGAAGTACCCCACGGCGCCACTCGGCCTGATCACCGTCGCTGCTATGTTGCCGAAGCATTGGGACATCCGGCTCGTCAACCGCAATACCGAGGCGTTGACAGATGCGGACCTCGATTGGGCCGATCTTGTGATGATCGGTGGTATGCTCAACCAGCAGCCGGATGCCATCTACCTGATCGATCTCGCCCACCTGCGCGGCAAGCCAGTATGTGTTGGTGGGCCGGACGTCTCCTCCAGCCCGCATCTTTACGCGGACGCGGACTTTCAGGTGATCGGCGAGGCCGAGCATGTCATCGAGCAGTTCATCGCCGCCTGGGAAAGCGGCGAACGCAAGGGCGTGTTCATCGCCGAGAAATTCAAGATAGACGTCACGCTGAGCCCGATGCCTCGCTACGATCTGCTTAACTTCGATCACTATCTATACATCGGCATGCAGTATTCGCGTGGCTGCCCGTTCACCTGCGAGTTCTGCGATATTATCGAGCTGTATGGTCGCGTGCCGCGTACCAAGACCAACGATCAGATTCTCGCCGAACTGCAGGCGCTCTACGATCACGGTTATCGCGGGCATGTCGATTTCGTCGACGACAATTTCATCGGCAACAAGAAGAACCTCCGCACCTTGATGCCGCGGCTCAAGGCCTGGCTGGAAGAGCACGACTATCCATTCGAGTTCTCAACCGAAGCCTCGATCAATATCGCGGACGACAGCGAGCTGTTGCAGGCAATGAAGGATGCAAACTTCTTCGCGATCTTCGTCGGCATCGAGAGCCCGGATCCCGAGACGCTCGTGCAGATGAAGAAGAAACAGAACACCAAGCGCAATATCGCCGAGTGCATTCACAAGATTTACGGCTACGGAATGTTCGTCACCGCTGGTTTCATCGTCGGGTTCGACAATGAAAGGGCCTCGATAGGACAGGCGATGGCCGACCTCATCGAGGAGGCGAGCATTCCAGTCTCCATCGTTGGACTTCTTTATGCGCTGCCCGGCACGCAGCTCACACGGCGGTTGGCCACGGAAGGTCGCTTGCACCGGGGCCATGACCGTATGAACGTCGAGAAGGCGGGTGATCAGTGTACGCTCGGGTGCAATTTCGATACCAAGCGTCCGCTTCGTGACATCCTTTCCGATTACAAAGCCGTGCTCGGGCACGTCTACAGTCCTGCGGCATATGCGGGACGGCTGTCCCGTCTCGCAGCCATGCTCGACCGGTCCGACCGGCGCCGCGATCTGCCGGATGGCGATGTGCGCAAGAGGCTTGGTGGCATCGACAGCCTACACAAGATCATGCGGGCTCTGCCGAAAGTCCGTGAGCCGTTCTGGAAGACCTTTGTCGAAGTCGCCAAGACCAATCCGGGCGCGCTGCGTTACGTCGTGATGCTGATGGCGCTGTACATGCACCTCGGGCCGTTCTCGGAGCGCGTGATCGGCGAGATTGACCGCCGCATTGCCGAGTTGGACGATGTGCCTCCATTAAGGGCAACCGCAGTCAGTCAAGTGCTACCTCCAGCGACGGTGTAGCCACAGCCATTGATCGGGATATTCGCGGATCCAGCCCTCGATGACCGATGTAACCGCCTGCATCGTTCCCTGAATGTCGATTTGTCCTGAGGCATCGCGGACCGGCTTCACTTCTTCAGATAGTTCGCCACGAAAGCGGTGTCCGGGCAGACGGATGATGCGCACGCCGTGAATTGGGCACTCAATCTGCCGTACCAGCCGGGCAAGCATCGGATTGGCCCGGGTCTTGCGGCCGAAGAAAGTGACCTCGACGCCGTTGGTCAGATACTGATCGACCAGCATTCCAACGTGCTGGCCACTTTTAAGGGCCTCGGCAAGTCTTAAGGGCGCGCTACGACCCGCTGGAATGAGCGTGCCCATTTTCACGGCGCGCAAATCCTGGATGATGCGGTCGGCGGACGCGATGTTGGGTCGGCGATACAGGATCGCGGTATCCAGCCCGTGCGCGACGGCTGCCAGGGCCGGAAGTTCCCAGTTAGCGAGATGACTCGCAAAGATCAGCGCCGGTTTTCCGTCGAGCCGCAGCTGCGTAAACAAATCATACGAGCGCTTGTCGATTTCGATCCGGTTATCCTCGGGCCGCGCGGGATCATAGTTCCAGATGTGATCAAGATGCGCGAATTCGGCGGCGACTCGACCGAGATTGTCCCATACGCCCGCGAGAATGGTCTCGATCTCTACAGGCGATTTTTCCGGAAATGCGGCGGTTAGATTGGCACGACCGATCTTTTGTTCCCGCATCATGGGCCCGATTGAGCGAGTGATCCGAGCGAATAAGTTGGCGGTCTTGGTTGGATCGAAATAGCGAGTGGTACGCAGTATTCCGATCGTCAACGCGCCCACCGTCGCTTGGCCCAGGCGTTTGGTCACGTCGCGAAGTTGGGGCCTGGTCCGCATTGCAACGACAACCTTGGCTTACACTTTCGGCTTTCCACGGGCTTCAGCGCGCATCCTCATACCACCAATACGCGATGCGATCAAAGACACCGACGAGTTGCACAGGGCGCGCGTCTCGAGCCGGCGTCGATCGAGTTCGCGATGGAGTTGACCTGTCAGCGGAAGACGCGCCATGGCATCGCACGGTTCGAATCGAGCGTGCGGGGTGTTCAGTTCGCGGAGTACGTCAATGCAGCGAGCGTCAGCACGAGCAGGAGCAGGCAAATACCCGCGGTCGACCATTGACGAAGGACGCCGTCGCCTCTTTCAACAAGGCTGCACAGTTCGACGCAGGTGCGCCGCAACGGCTCGATCGGCCTTGTCAGCTGTTTCCAGGCGTCCGAAGAATTCGGTGGATGTGCCCAGGGACTGAACAGGATTGCGAGCGCCGCACCTCCCAGCACGGACAGGAGCAGCTCGGCGAGCGCATCGATGCCGAATGATTTCGCCGTCACGTCCGGGGGAATCGGCAGGCATGCTTCCCACGGTACCAGGCCGAGCAACAGCGAGCAGGTCGCCAGGGCGAGCGCTGCCAGATCGCGGCCCGGCGGCGATGTTCGGACGAGCGAGATGCGCTGATCGGAGGGCGCGAGTGCATGAGCCAGAACCAGCACCACATAAGCTGTCGTGAACATTGCGCCGACCTGGAGCACGACGACCCACCACCATTGTCCGGTGCTCGCCGCCTCTTGAAGCCATAACTCCTTTGCGAGGGCCGCGCCGCCGGGTTGGACACCCATCAGTGCGAAGCCGCCGATTGCGAAGGCCAGGACGCTGATAGGCAGGGCCCGTGCGACACCGCTCAGCCCGGTGATGCGGTCATGGCCCAGCCCGGCATAGATCGATCCGACGGCCAGGAACATTGCTGCCTTTGCGGTGGCGTGAGAGATCGCCTGCAGCACACCGGCCGCAAGCGCCGATCCGCTTTCGAGGCGACCCGAGGCATTGGCTGCGAGCGGAAACATCAGGAAGAGGTATCCGATCTGGGCCAACGTCGAATATGCGACGAGCAATTTGAGGCGCTCTTGCCGCAGGGCGACCACGCTTCCGACCACGATTGCGCCCGCTCCCAGGGCCGCCAGCAATTGCGCCGCGGCAAAGCCGGACAGGCCCGGCAGGACGTTGAACCAAAGCCGCAAGAGGATGAAGAACGAGCCCTTCACGACCAGGCCGGACAGGATCGCGCTCGCCGCCGCAGGTGCGCCTGCGTGAGCAGGCGGCAGCCAGAGGTGCAGGGGAAAGAGCGCGGTCTTGGCGAGAAGGCCGGTCGTCATCAAGGCCGCCGCGACGTAGACGCCGGGCTCTGCACGGACGCGATGCGACAAGAGCATGATGTCGAGCGTGCCGTAGAGGCCATAGAGCAGGGCCGTGCCCAGCAGGTAGAGGACCGAACCGAGCAACGCGAAAAGAAGATAGCGCAGCGCAGCTTGAACCGTTTCCGCACGTCCTTCGAGAGAGGCCATCGGCACTGCGGCGAATGTCAGCAATTCCAGGGCGACATAGAGAGTGAAGAGATCGCCGCCGACGAAGATGATGTTCAGCGCCGCCCAGATCGCGAGCAACAGGATCCAGAATGCGAAGGATGTGCGTCGCGCATCCGCGGCTCGCGGGCGGAAGACCGGTGCGGCAAAGACGGCAACCGCACAGATCACGACAGCGGTCATCGCGAGCATGACCGCCGACAGTCCGTCCGCGCGCAGGGCCACTCCCAACGGAGGCGGCCAGGCACCGAGCAGATAGACTAGGGGGCTGGTCTGCGCCGAGGTCACGACAACGGCCCCGGCGATCGCCAGCCCCAGCGGTATCACCGCGAAGGCAATCTGCCGGACGTGACGGTCGTCGAGAACAAATGCCAGCAGGACGCCTCCGACCGGCACGATGATCGACAGCACGAGCAGGAGGCCGGATGCGGTCGTCGCCAGTGCGGGGGCAGAGGATGGCATCAGCCACCGGACGGATCAGAGCGCAGATGCTCCGTCGCGCGGTCGTCGGCCGTCGTGGCGGCGATGTTGAACCACCGGAGCAGCAAGGCGATCGCCAACGCCGTTGCCGAAAAGGCAACCACTATTCCCGTGATCACCAGGGCCTGTGGCACTGGATCGTTACCAACGCCCGCCGCAGCACCTCTCTGTCCGACGACGCCGAACAGGAGAAACACGCCATTCCCGAGCACATTGAACGCGACGATCTTGCGAAGCGGTTGCGGGTGGGTGATCAGACCGTAGAGTCCAAGTCCGACCGCTGCAGCCGCGCACAGGCCGAATACCGTAACGGCACTCATTGCGACGCTCCCCTTTCCGGTACGCCGGCGAGCAGGAGGGCGAGAGTGGCGGCAATCGTCAGGATCATCGCGACCTCGATGCCCAGGATCAGAGGCTTGGCAAGCGCAACAGGATAGGCAAGGAACGCCGGCGCGAAGCAGAGCCCACCGATGCCCACGGCAAGAAACAAGCCGGGCCCGGCGACCAGGACGAGCCGCAGCCGCCGGCTGCTCACAGGTGGCGTATCTGCCAGCCCGGCCATCATGACCAGCAGCCACATGGATGCCAGAACTGCGCCGCCCTGGAATGCTCCGCCGGGTTCATCCGCGCCTGCCCAAAGGATATAAATTCCGACGACGATCCCGGCGGGAGGCAATAGCCGGGCGAGGAACGCGAGGACGCCGTTTGGATCGGCCTCGTGCCGCGGTCCGGGACGGCCGCCCCAGGCTTGTTCCGACGCGAGGGACCAAACACCGACAATCGCCATCAGGAGCACGACCTTCTCCAGCATCGTGTCTAGTCCGCGAAAGGCCATCAGCACGTTGGTGACCGGGTTGGCCATTCCGGTCGCCCCGGCATTCGCGACGACGGCCGGCGCGAGTGTCGGTGCCGGATCGGGCAGCAGCAGGATCGCGAGGGCCAATGTCACCGTGATCGCAGCAGATAATATCGCGGCGCCCAGATGCACGGCCCGGCCGGCTCGCTCGGTTGCCATCGCCTCGCCATCGCGCAACCGCGCGGTCGCGCTCAACAGCAGGACACCTCCCAGGCCTCCACCAATAGCCGCCTCGGTCAGGGCGACGTCGACCGCATCGAGACGAACCCATATCAGCGCAACCAGAAGACCATAGGCGACGAATCCGACCGTTGCAGAATAGGTTTCCGGCACGGCGATGGTCCAGACAG
>Ga0102591_1002919_pt1 | contig 16767 bp, 13 predicted proteins | sample AraplaCol_mCL_r2_2_FD_76860 | JGI IMG/M metagenome (GOLD analysis project Ga0102591, IMG submission 76860) | Arabidopsis root microbial communities from North Carolina, USA - plate scrape MF_Col_mCL_r2 (SPADES assembly) (version 2) | ecosystem: Host-associated > Plants > Roots > Endosphere... | reverse complement strand
TGCATGAGCGCTTCACGCTCACCCTGGGCCTGCGCTGGGACAACACCGAGAACTACGACGACAACCTGAGCCCGCGCATCTACGGCGTGTGGCACCCGTCGGACGACTGGACCGTGCGCGGCGGTGTGTCGCAGGGCTTTCGGGCGCCGAACCTGAAACAAGGCAGCGCCGGTGCGGCCACGCAGTCGGGCGGCAACGGCTGCCGCAGCCTCACCGTGGAAGGCTGGACCAACCGCTCGGTCAGTGCCGATGGCACCACCGGCTGCTACATGGCCGGCAATCCCAACCTCGAGCCGGAAACCAGCACCAACTACGAGCTGGGCGTCGGCTTCGACCGCGGCGGCTGGTCGGCCTCGGCCACGTACTTCCTCACCGATTTCGACGACAAGATCGAGCAGGTGCCGCTGCGTGAGATTGCCGGCTACGACACCAGCTTCGTCAACGGTTTCTGGTGGACGGTGGCGCAGAACATCCAGGAGGCGCGCACCCGCGGCGTGGAGGCCAGCGTCACCGTGCCCCTGCACGAGCGCCTGAGCTGGACCACCAACGCCACGCGCATGCTGGAATCGAAAAACCGCACCACCGGGGCGAACCTGCTGGTGGTGCCGAAGATCACCGCCAACACCTCGCTGGACTGGCAGGTGACCGACGCCTGGTCGCTCAACCTGAGCGCGCAGCACATCGGCGAGCAGCTGGTCTCCAGCACCAGCGCCACCTTCGCCAAGGCGTACACGACGTGGGACCTGGTGACCGGGTTCGACGTCAACGAGAACCTGACCCTGCGCGCCGGCGTGTTGAATGCCGGCGATGTGTCGACCATCGATGAAGGGAACAACTACGACGGTGGTGCGCGTACGTTCTTCGTAGGGGCCACGGCGCGGTTCTGATGATGGCTGGGGCGCGCTTGGCGCGTCCTGGTTTCGGTATGGGTTCCGTGGGACACGCATGGCGTGTCGCTACGTGCGGATGCTCGGGTTCCTGGGACACGCATGGCGTGTCGCTACGTGCGGATGCTCAGGTTCCGTGGGACACGCATGGCGTGTCGCTACGTGCGGATGCTCGGGGTGGCTTGCGTAGCGACACGCCATGCGTGTCCCTCGGAATGCCTGCCACATGCGACCCAGACTACTTCACGTAATCAAAGCTTCATGTTCAGACCGAGGTAAAATCCACGCCCCGCAGCCGGTGAGAACATCGGCTGCGCTTGTTCCCAGAAGAAGCTGTCGTACCACGCGTATTCGTACTGGCGGTCGGTCGCGTTCTTCACCTGCACGTCCACACTCCAGCGAGGATTGAACTGGTAGCGGGCGCTCAGGTCCAGCACCGCGAAGCCACCGTACTTGCCGGCCACGTTGCGCTCTTCCAGGTAGTAGTCGCCCTGCGCCCTGCCCTGCAGCCCCAGCTGCAGAGCCTCGGTGGCCTGGTAGTCAAGCCCGACGTTGCTGATGTAACGCGGCGTTGCGGCCACCTCGCGTCCTTCCAGCGAGAGGCTCGCGTCACGGAAGTCACGCTCGATCTTCGCCTCCTGGTACGCGTGGGACGCCCACACCGTCCACTTCTCGCCTACCTGCGCGCTGATCTGCGCATCCACGCCACGGCGGCGGGTCTTGCCCAGGGTCACGGTGGTGCCGGTGGCGGGCATGTTGGAGACCTCGTTGGCCGCATCCTGCTGCCATACCGCGATGCGCGCCTGGCTGCCGGCGAACGGGCTGAACTTCATGCCCAGCTCCATGCCGGTGTTGGTGGACGGGCTCATGGCGCCCTGCCCCGGCGTGAGGTAAGCCGGCGCCGTGGAGCCGGTCAGCACCTGGAAGGTCCGGCCCCAGTTGGCGTAGACATTGGTGCTGTCGGTGAAGGCATAGACCACGCTCAGCTTGGGCTGCTCGATGGTGCCGTAGCGCTGCAGCGGGCCGGTGATGCCGCCCGGCAGGCGGGTGTCACCATCAAAACGGTCCACCCGGTAGGCCGGCACGATCTTCAGCGCCTCGATGGGCTGGTAGATAGCCTGCACATACGCGCCGTAGTTGTCGAAGGTGTGGCGGTCGTTGTTCTGCACGCGTGCGGGTGTGGCGCTGAAGTCGGTGGGCTCGGCGTAGCTGAAACGCTCGCGGATGTAACCGTTGTCCTGATGCTCGATGTTCACCCCGCCTTCCAGCGTAAGCGTGGCGCCGGGCTGCCAGGTCAGCGTGGTGAGCATGCCGGTCTGCTTCTCATCCCACACCCGGCGCTGGCGCGGAGCATTGCCGATGGGCAGGTCGCTGAAGGTCACCCGGCGGTCGTCTTCGTAGCGGTTGTAGTACAGCTTGCTGCCCAGATAGAGGCTGTCCGCCAGCTTCAGGTCCATGTGCACGCCGATTTGACGCATGTCGCGGTCGTCGCCGTCGTTGGCGTTGCGCAGCTGCGAACCACGGCGGTCGGTGCGCAGTTCCTCAGCGGTCATGAAGCCCGGTTCGTCGGCCTCGTGGTGGTAGGCCCGCGCGGTGAGGCCGATGCGCATGCCGTCATCCAGGCTGCCGTAGAACCATTTGCCACCCACTGCGTATTTCCGCGAGGTGTCATGGTCGCGGTAACCGTCCGACGCCTGCGTGCCGACGAAGTAGTTCTGGGCAACGCCGTCGCTTTCGCGGCCGATGGCCAGCTGCGCGTCACGGGTGTTGTAGCTGCCGTAGCCGAACCGGCCATCGGTGTAGTTCCCGCCCTGGCGGGTGCCGAAGTTCACGTTGCCGCCGATGTTGTGCAGGCCGTAGCGCGGGTCGTTGGTGCCGCGCACCACTTCGATGTAGCTGATTTCCAGCGGGAATAGCATGTCGATGAAGCGCTGGTTGCCGCTGTTGACGTTGCTGGGGATGCCATCGATCAGGGTCTTGATCGCATTGAGATAGCCCTCGCCATTGAACGCCCGGAAGCTGACCTTGCCGGACTCCGCGCCCTGCCGGGTTTCTGTCAACTGGATGCCGGGCATCTGACCGAGCAGTTCCCAGCTGTGCGAGACGTTCTTGTCTTCGATCTGGTCGGCGCCGAGCACGTCCACCGAGGTCAGTACCTGGTGGGCGGTGAGCTGGCCCTCCGTGTGCTGGTGCACGTCGACCTTGCCCAGGGTAAGGGCGGAATCGGACGACTGGGCGCGGGAGTCGGGGGCAAACAGGACGGCAGCGACGGCGGCAACGAGGGCGTGGTTCTTCATGGCGGGGAGCTGGATGGCAATGTGACACTATAACATTACGTTAATGTCGCGTATCACCTGCTTTCACCAACTGCTGCATCCCAGCTGCCTAGGATGGCCGCAGGCACGACGGAGGGTCGTGTCGAAACACGTTGTGGAGGCACCGGATGACCGAGAGCGCACGCCAGGCAGCACTGGATTCCCTGCGGATCCTGGATTCTGACCCCGAGCCGTTCTTTGATGCCCTGACCCACGCTGCCTACGCCATGACCGGGATGCCGGTGGCGATGATTTCGCTGATCGATGGCGAGCGCCAATGGTTCAAGGCGCACATCGGCCTGGAGGCGGCGTCGGAGACCGCCCGCGACATTTCGTTCTGCACCTGGGCGATCCAGTCCGACATGGTGCTGGAGGTGCAGGACGCGCGCGAAGATCCGCGTTTCGCCGACAACCCCATCGTCCAGGGCCCACCGTACGTCCGCCACTACCTGGGCGCGCCGATCCGGCTGGAAGGCGGCAGCCGGATCGGAACGCTGTGCCTGCTCAACCCCGAACCCGGCCATGCCACCGCCGCCCAGCGCGAAGCACTCGCATGGCTGGCACGGGTGGCGGCCATCGGCATGGAGCAACGCGCCAGCCTGCTCAACCGCATCGCCGAGAGCAACCGGCTGCATCGCCAGCTGCAACGCAGCCAGGCGTTCCTGGAGCGCACCAACACCCTCGCCAAAGTCGGCGGCTGGGAACTCGCCCTGGACAGCAATACCCTGGACTGGACCCGGGAAACGCGCCTGATCCACGGCGTAGCCGAAGACTTCGACCCCAACCTGGCCGCAGCACTGTCGTTCTACCCGGACAGCAGCCGCGAGCAGCTCCAGGACGCCATCGCCGCCTGCGCAGCCGACGGCACCCCGATCGACCTGACCGTGCGCGCGCTCAAGGCCACGGGTGATCGCACCTGGGTGCACATCGTCGGCCAGCGCGTGGAGGACGCCACCGGCGCACGGTTGGTGGGCGCGATCCAGGACGTCACCGAGCAGCGCACGGCCACCGACGCCCTGGCCCACAGCGAGGCTCGGTACCGGCGCCTGTTCCAGCACAGCCTGGGGCTGATCTGCACGCACACGCTCGACGGCACGATCACCTCGGTCAACCCGGCCGCCTCGCTGTCGCTGGGACGTCCCGAAGCGGAGCTGATCGGTCGCACGCTGGCCGAGATCATGCCGCTGGAGCGGCTGGAGTACCTGCAGTATTACCTGGAGCGCATCGTGGAGAACCAGAGCGATTCGGGCCTGATGGAGCTGGTCGCCGAAGATGGCTCACGCCGCTACTGGGCCTATCACAACGTGCTGGATACCGAGGCCGACCCGCCCTACGTCCTCGGCCACGCCCAGGACATCACCACCCAGCACCTGCAGGAGCGGCAGCTGCTGGAGATGGCCATCCGCGATCCGCTCACCCGGTCGTTCAATCGCCGCTACCTGGCCGAACTTGCCAGCAAGCAGCTCGACGCCTGGGGCTGCCTGGTCTTCGACCTGGACCACTTCAAGGAGATCAACGACACCCGGGGCCACGCCCATGGCGACGCGGTGCTGGTCGAGTTCGTGGCCTTCCTGTCCGCGCCGCTGCAGCAGGACGAGGTGGTGGTCCGCCTGGGCGGCGATGAGTTCCTGGTGTTCGTGCCGGGAGCAACGCTGGGCAGGCTGCAGGCCCTGGAAGCCGAGTATCAGCAGCGGGCCCACCTGGCACCGGTGCGGTTCTCCGGTGGCTGCGCGATCAACCGCTCTGGCGAGACCGTGGCCGACACCATCAACCGTGCCGACATGAAACTGTACGAGCGCCGCCGCCGGGAGCGTCCCGGCAGCGCCTGACGCCCGCATAGTGCCTCACGCGTGCACGGCGTGGGTGCTGACCTGCTCGGATTTCCTGGGGGAACCCCCGCCCTGCACGGCCTGCAGCACCCGGCTGACCCGCTGCAGCGTGCCACGCAGGCCGGGCTCCAGCCCCACGATGTAGACAAAACGCCCGTCGCATCGCGCGAACGCGTATTCAAGCCCGTCACTCTGCCCGAGCTCGCGCTCCAGGGCCTTGACCCAGTTGGACGAAGGCGGCTGCTCCAGCTCGATCACCACGGCCAGTTCACCGGGATCCAGCGACAGCGTTTCAAACCGCAGCACGTGCGGGGACGAGGAGGTTTTCTGGGATGCGCCGCTCATGACCGGTCTCCAGCTGGACACGCCTGGAAGTATCCTCGGACGATGCCAAGATGGCGTCAAGACGGCCGGCAGGCAGGCTGCGGGCGGAGCATGCCGGTCAGCAGGAATGCGGTCCACGCGCCGGACCTCTTGCCGACGGAGCCTTAACCAAGGTTCCCTAAGCTACCTGCGCGTCGACGGCGTACCGCCCGACGTTTTGATTGTTCCGCTCGAATTGTTCGAAGGAACCTGATGGACACTGCTAAGGAGCCGCAATGAAGAAGCTGCACACCGCCATGCTTGCCGCATGCCTGCTGGGCATGAGTTCCCTCGCCTTCGCTGAGGTGGCAAACCTGACCAACAGCGCCGACGGTGCCACTCGGGACGCAGGTATCGCCTCCGTCAAGAAGAAACTGCAGGAAGCCTGCACGGACCGCAACGGCACGCCGAAGGTGGACTCTTTCGAAGTAGTGTTCGAAAGGACCAGCGACAATCCAAACGTGCCCAAGCCGTACTACGTAGACGGCAAGATGCAATGCGACCTGCCCTGAGTACGGTCGTCACTCCGTCGGATCGGCGAGAGTGCCCTCGCCTGTTTCCGGATCCGACAAGATTTTTACTGAGGAACCATCGTAAAAATCCTGCCTGGTCATATGAAGCCCGGTTGAAACAATCTCATTTTCCCTGAGGCTCCAGCTCTCCCGGCTCTCCAGCATGGATACCGAGTATGACCACGCCCCGGTTTCCTCGTTCTGCGCCTTCCCTATCACAGCGCCCCGGCGTCCGACTACCTCACCAATTATTGGCCTTCCAGCCACAACCTCTACGACCCCATAGAATTCAAACAGGGAATCATCGGCTCTACTCATTCCAATACCAAGCGAATACGCTTAAGCGTGGCCTCAAAATCCTTACAGCCATCTTCTGACCTAACTATGGATTGCGAGCCTGGAAGCTTGATGCGCGACACGTTGATGCCTGACCAGCACGTCTCGCACCATACAACCTTCCAGCCGTACTCTCCGGAGGCAGGGCCAAAGTACTGAAAACTCAGCCCTGTACTACCACAGGAAGGGCACCTTGCAGACGGATACTCGCCATCAGACGTGGGCAGCTGCTTCAGCCAATGCAGGTACATCTGTCCTCCAACCATGTCACCAACTTGATCCAGCGATGTAAAGCCACAAAAGCCGCGCGCTCGTCTTCAAGCCTGAGATCGCCCGCCCCTCAGGAACTATCCCCTTGGGCACTGGCGCTCCGTAGAGGTGAGTAGAGCGCCAAGCCTGCTTTCCACCTACATTCCCAGCCTCAATGCCAAGGTACCGAAAGTTAATTACAGGCTCCACAGGCTGAGCACCAGACCCAGGCAGACCGCTGGAGACTAATCCGCATCGCCCAAGTCAACGACCCCCAGCCTGAGACTTCGTCAAGTCATGTCAACAATCTGAAGGCGCTTCTCCAAAACAATGCTCTTCCAGCCATCGCTAAGCAGAATTTCATCTTCTAGAGCTTTGTACGCTCGACCGTCGCGATCAACAATGTAATAGATCTGCCTCGCAATTTCGTCGGTGAACAGATAGTCAAAGTTGAATGATGCCTCAAACTGGAACCAGATGAATACCGCGCCCTTGGCCTTGGCCACGCCCGTACAGACCTCCAGATAGCCTGCCAGATCGTCGGGAATTCTTGAGAGTCTGACCTCATAATTTACCAGGGATCGACGAGGGAGGGTGTTGAGCTCATCTTCCAGCGGAAATGGGGGCCACACCTTTATCGGTTCCACATCGCCAGTAGCAAACGAACACTCCTGCAAATTGGGGTCGCCCTCAAACAGGGCATACATCCCGATGTTTGCGTAAACCCCATCCCATAGGAGCGCATCCTCAACAATGCTCATCACTCAGTTCCCCACTCAGTAAGCTGCCAAGAACCCGGCTGGAACGCGAAGACTACGCGCCCATTGTACGGACCCTCCTTTGCCACGACGACTGCTATGCGCTTGCCGCCTACATACGCCACAAATCCCTTTGCCTGCACGTCTTCAATATTCCAGTTAAACGTGTGATTCGTGGCTTTGCCAGCAATGGCGACGTCGACCCATGAACTGGGCAGCGCCCAACTGCCCCTTGGCAGCACAGCCTCAGCCTGCCTCGATCCCTGCACCGAGATAGCTATCCTCACCGGCTGCGCACCCTCGTCTGCAGCCTGCAGCCATGCAAAGGTCCAATGTATGCCTGGCTGGAAGCGCCGTCGCAGAGTATGGGCTGGCCGCTGGCACGCCGGCCGGAAAGACACTGGTAGAGCGCGCAAGGCGCTGAAATGGCGCGGCGGCAGGCCGGAAACTACGACCCTCGCCCGCCGTGCTGCCGCGCCAATGACAGGCAGCGCCATGAGCAGGTCGCCTGGGCGCCGCCCAGATCGAATTCGATGGGGATGCGATCGACACTCGACACTCGACACTTCGCCCGGCCGGACTACCGGTTGCACGTGGCTGCTCAATGGCGGCGTCGTCAATTCGCAAGGCTACGCCCTACAATGGTGCCCATCAACGCGTCTTCCGCGTTCCTGGGCTCGCGTCAAGTGGATGGAGTACCCACGCTATATGTGGCCATGACCTCCATAGCGTGAGTCCATCTTAATGGCATCAATAATTTCCCGCCAAACACTTTCGTGAACGATTAGATTTCCTTCGATATTGCATGCTCGATAGACCTCCTCAACCGCGGCGGCGAATGCGTGAAACTCATCCGACGAAAGGTCGATGGCTGAAATAAAATCCATCCCGCCGTCGTCAATCGGACTGAAAACCTTATTTCGGACAGCAATCTCTCCTGACAGAAAAGCACTCCTTATCCTGTTCACAATAAGCGCGAATGGAATCGTGCCGATGGAAATGTCACCCATCTCACCGATGAGTATTGCCCCTGCCATGAATTACCCCGCTAATACTAGCTTTCTGTTTCAGGCGGAAGGCGGACCTCCTCGCAAGCAGCATACCGCCATTCGCTGGCGTCAAGAAGAGTGTGTACTTCGGCGCGACCAATCGGCTTTTTGCAATGTGCATCCAAACTAATACCAAGGTTGCGCTTGAGAAAGCCACCGGGTCGTTGCCAGCACCTCCTACCAGGTTATCGTCCCTGTCTCGGCCTAAGGGCGTAGCGTTCCCGTTCAAACCATAGATTACGTCTACACCTTCGGTCCCGATCAGATAGCTGTTGCCTTCATTGCCGGTGATGATATCCGGGTCGGGCAAGGTGCCGGAAACGCCCACTCCCGCTCTTCTCCCCGCTGCTATAGTCCCTTCATCGTGACGGGCACCCCGCCCGTCCTTGGATCTCAGGGAGCGGGCCATGGGTCTCATTCAGGCGGTGAAGGGTGCAGTCGGCGGCGTGCTGGCCGACCAGTGGAAGGACTTCTACACCGTGCCGGCAGGCCTGCCGGCCACGGCGGCGCTGTTCGCGGCGGTGCCCCAGGGCACCAACGCCGGGCGCGGGTCCAACACCAGCGGCTCGTCCAACATCATCACCAACGGCTCGAAGATCGTGGTGCCCGAAGGCTATGGCCTGCTGCTGTTCCAGGACGGTGCCATCACCGGCTTCGTCGCCGAGCCGGGCGGCTATGAATGGCGTTCGGATGACCTCAACTCGCAGTCGATCTTCGCCGGCGACGGCATTGTCACCCCGTTGATCAAGCAGAGCTGGGAGCGCTTCAAGTTCGGCGGCCAGCCGGGCGGCCAGCAGGCCGCGTTCTTCGTCTCGCTCAAGGAGCTGCCGGACAACCGCTTCGGCACCCAGTCCGAAATCTACTGGGACGACGGCTTCCTCAACACCCAGGTTGGCGCGATCACGCGCGGCTCGTACACGCTGAAGATCGTCGACCCCATCCTGTTCGTGAAGAACTTCGTGCCGGCCAGCTACCTGCAGCCGGGCAAGGTGTTCGACTTCACCGACCTGGACAACGCGGCCGCCAGCCAGCTCTTCAATGAGGTAGTGGGTTCGCTGGCGCCCGCCTTCAGCCTGTATACCAACGATCCGGGCAAGGGCAACCGCATCACCAAGCTGCAGCAGGATTCGCTCGGCTTCGCGCAGAGCCTGTCCGCGGCCGTCGAACAGGGCTACCAGTGGAAGTCGGACCGTGGCCTGGCCATCGTCAAGACCGCCATCGTCTCGATCGAGTACGACGCCAATACACGCGAGCTGCTCAAAACAGTGCAGCGTGCCGATGCCTTGACCGGCGGCCGTGGCAACTCCAACCTGCAGGCCAGCGTGGCCCAGGGCATCCAGTCGGCCGGTGAGAATGGCGGCGCGGCCGGGCTGGTCGGCGTCGGCATGGCGACCGGCATGTTCGGGGCCGGCGCGATGCAGCAGCCGGTCGCCCCGGCAGCGCCGGCGGCCGACGACCCGGTGGCCAAGCTGAAGAAGGCCAAGGAGATGCTGGACCTCGGCCTGATCACCCAGGACGACTACGACGCGCTCAAGGCCACGGCACTGGGTCTGTAAGGCGGGCGCACGATAACCATGTCCGATCCAAAAACACCGCCCCCGCTGCCCGGGGGCCCGCCGCCGTTGCCCGAGGCCGTCACCGGACCCGGTTCGCCACGCGACGTGCCGCCGCTGTCCGGCAGCTTCCCGCTGGACCCGGCCACCCTGCCCGACCCAATCCGGGCCGAGATCGAGGCGCCCGATCCGGTCGCGCTCGATACCCGGGCCGAGGAGCTGAAGGACGGGCTCAACCGTTGCCCGAAGTGTGGCTCGACCGACGTGCGCCTCAAGCTGGGCACCGACGTGCTGGTGTGCCAGTTCTGTCGCCACGAGTGGCACGGCGCGCTGGTGGAGCAGGAATTCGGGCTGGGTGAAGGGCTCGACCAGCTGCGCGGCACCGTCATCGCCTCCGGTGCCCGCGACATCCAGGCCGGCACAGCCAGCCTGATGAGCTTCAAGTGCACCGGCTGCGGCGCCGAGGTGACCATCAACACCGAAACCACCATGACCGCGCGCTGCCATTGGTGCCGCCACGTGTTCGGGGTCAACGAACAGATCGCCAACGGCGCGGTGCCCGATGCGGTGCTGCCGTTCCGGATCACGAAAGACGACGCGGTCGCGCGCATCCGCCAGTTCGTGGACAAGCGCCGGCTGTTCGCGCTGAAGGCGTTCAAGGAGCAGTTCACTCCGGAGAACGTGGTCGGCGTGTACATGCCGTACATGATCGTGGACAGCAATGTCAGCGCCCGCGTGACCGGCAAGGGTGAGATCAAGACCCGGCAGTACACCCGCGGCGAAGGCGACAAGAAGAAAACGTACTACGACGCGGACGTTTACCAGGTGGACCGCCAGGTGGATTTCACCGTGGACGACCTGCCGCTGGAATCCTCGGCCGAGCGCGGCAACCTGGATACCAAGGTCAACACCAACAACATCATCAACGCGATCCTGCCGTTCGACACCAAGAACGCGTTGAAGTGGAATGCCTCTTATCTGCTGGGCTTTACCTCGGAAAAGCGCAACCTGGACGTGGAGAAGATGAAACCTCGGCTGGAAGACCAACTGCTGTCCATCGCCCGTTCCGAGGTCGAGGGCTCGGTGCGCCGCTACGACCGCGGCGTGCGCTGGGAAACCGAGCAGGTGGACGTGCACGGCTCGCGCTGGGTGTCGATGTACCTGCCGGTGTGGCTGTATTCGTACCACCAGCCCGGCAGGAACGGCGGCATGCTGCATTACATCGCGGTCAACGGGCGCACCGGTGAAACCATGGGCAGCGTGCCGGTACAGCAGTGGAAGCTGCTGCTGGCCGCGCTCACCACCGGCACGGTCGTTGAAGCCATCACCCTCTGGTTCCTGGTAGCTGCCTCATGAGCGACGATAGTGGACTCTGGTTGCTGTTGGCTGGCCCTGCCAGCGCAACAGCCCTGTACTGGGGCTTGTACCGGTACTACCGCAACACCGACAAATCGCACGCGTTCGAGCGCGAGACCACGGTGGAGTCCAAGCCGGTGACCGGCTTGGACCAGCAGGTGGGCACCAACAACGGCACCCAGGAGACGCGGATACGCGGCGACAACGTCCGCGAGTATCGGAAACGGGTGGTGCGCGGGGGAGGATGAAAGCGGTCCATCAACGCCCGTCTTCGCGCTACGTGCATCCACCATGCACTCTGACTAGACAAGACATGGCACACCGTGGGGCAAATCGCCCCAGCCGGAATTGCCATGAGCGAGTACGACCGCCCCGACCCGCGTCCGCGCGAGCTTTACCCCATGACGCTCACCGTCAACGGTGCGCTGCACACCCTGCAGCTCGAATCCACGGTCAGCCTGCTCGACCTCCTACGTGAACGGCTTCAGCTGACCGGCACCAAGAAGGGCTGCGACCACGGACAGTGCGGCGCCTGCACGGTGCTGGTGGATGGGCGGCGCATCAACAGCTGCCTCACCCTGGCGGTGATGCAGGACGGGGCCGAGGTGCAGACCATCGAAGGCTTTGCCGAGGGCGACGTGCTGCACCCGCTGCAGGCGGCGTTCGTGGCCTGCGATGCCCTGCAGTGCGGGTATTGCACCCCCGGGCAGATCTGCTCGGCACAGGGCCTGGTCAACGAAGGCAAGGCCTGCAGCCGCGACCAGGTGCGCGAGCTGATGAGCGGCAACATCTGCCGCTGCGGCGCCTATCCGCAGATCACCGATGCGGTGATGTCGGTGCTGGACGGCGACGACGAGCGCCCCAGGCTTACCCCGAAAGACTGGGTGCCCGGGACGGTGCCGGCATGATTCCCCCGACCTACCAACGCGCCGAATCGGTGCAGCAGGCGCTGCAGGCCCTCGCCGATTCCGAAGGCGCCAACACCACCCGCTTCATCGCCGGCGGCACCAACCTGCTCGACCTGATGAAGCTGCAGTTGATGACTCCGGCTGCCCTGGTGGACGTGAACCGGCTGCCGCTTGATACCATCGAACAGCGCGAAGACGGCGGGCTTCGCTTGGGTGCCACCGCGCGTAACGCCGATACCGCCTGGCATCCGCTGGTGGAACGCAACTATCCCCTTTTGTCGGCCGCGATGCTCGCGGCGGCCTCGCCGCAGCTGCGCAACATGGCGAGCAATGGCGGCAACCTGCTGCAGCGTACGCGCTGCACGTATTTCTATGACCGGGCTACCCCGTGCAACAAGCGCGAACCCGGCACCGGCTGCTCGGCCGTGGGCGGGCTGACCCGCCATCACGCGATCCTCGGGGCCAGCGAACACTGCATTGCCACCCACCCTTCAGACATGTGCGTGGCGCTTGCAGCGCTGGAGGCCACCGTGCACGTGGCCAGCGTGCGGGGCGAACGGACCATCCCGTTCGCCGGGTTCCACCGCCTACCGGGGGATGCCCCGCATATCGACAGCACGCTGCAGCCGGACGAACTGATCCTGCGCATCGAACTGCCACCGGCGCCGGAATACGCCGCGCACAGCGCCTACCTGAAGTTGCGCGAACGGTTGTCCTACGCCTTCGCTCTGGTGTCCGTGGCGGCGGCACTGGATATTGCCGACGACGGCAGCATCCGCGGCGCGCGCCTGGCGCTGGGCAGCGTTGCACACAAGCCGTGGCGCGACCCGGCGGCGGAAGCCCTTCTGGTCGGCCAGCGGCCAGGCACCGAGGCGTTCGCTGCCGCTGCCGACCGGCTCCTGGACGGCGCCGTGTCGCAGGGCCAGAACGCCTTCAAGATCCCGCTTGCCCACCGCGCCATCATCCGCGCGCTCACCACCGCCGCGAACGGCACGGTCACCAACCAGGGCGTGCCCCTGCTCCCCACCGGAGATGCCGCATGAACCTGCCCCTGCAGCCGCCGGTCGCCGTCCCCGGCACCGGCCACGTGCCGACCGGCACCGGCACGCCCCGCATCGACGGGCGCGCAAAGGTCACCGGCCAGGCGCGCTATGCGGCCGAATGGTTCCCGGAGGGTGAACTGGTTTACGGCGTGGCGGTGAGCAGCACCATCGCCAAGGGCCGCATCGCCGGCTTCAACCTGCAGTCCGCTGAAGCGGTACCGGGCGTGCTGAGGATCATCACCCACCTCAACCGACCACACATGCGCGGCAATGGCCTGTTCTACAAGGACATGACCGCACCCGCTGGCAAGCCGTTCCGGCCGCTGCATGACGATCAAGTGCTGTACAGCGGCCAGCCGGTGGCGCTGGTGCTGGCGGAGACCTTCGAGGCCGCCCGCGAGGCCGCCGAGCGGGTGGAGGTTTTCTATGCGGTCGAGGAGCACGACACCAACCTCCTCGCCGCGATCGGACGCGCATACGAGCCGCGCAAGATGAAAGCGGGCTTCTCGGCACCGCCCAAGGACAAGGGCGACCCGCAGGATGCCTTCGCCGCCGCGCCCCACCAGGTGGTGGCGGACTTCCACCATGCGGTGGAGCACCACAACCCGATGGAGCTGTTCGCCAGTACCGTCATCCGCGGCGACGACGGCCACCTCACCATCTACGACAAGACCCAGGGCTCGCAGAACAGTCGCTGGTACGTGTCGCACGTGTTCGGCCTGCCCAAGAAGAAGGTCACCGTGCGCAACCCCTATGTGGGCGGCGCGTTCGGTTCGGGCCTGCGCCCGCAGTACCAGCTGGCCCTGGCGGTGATGGGGTCACTCGCCCTGGAACGTTCGGTAAGAGTGGTGCTGACCCGCCAGCAGATGTTCACCTTCGGCCACCGGCCGGAAACCGTGCAGCGGGTGAAGCTGGCGGCGGACGCGGACGGCACCCTGCGCTCGATTTCGCACGACGCCATCGCCGAGACGTCCCGGATCGAGGATTACGTCGAAGTCGTGGTCAACTGGAGCGGCCAGCTGTACACCTGCGACAACGTGCACCTGGGTTACAAGCTGGTCGACCTGGACCAGTACAGCCCGATGGACATGCGCGCGCCCGGTGCCGCCCACGGCATGCATGCACTCGAAGTGGCCATGGACGAGCTGGCCGCGAAGATCGGCATGGACCCGTTGGCGCTGCGCCTGAAGAACTACGCCGAGACCAACCCGGCCGACGGCAAGCCGTTCTCCACCAAGGCACTGCGCGAGTGCTACCAGCTGGGTGCCGAACGCTTTGGCTGGAGCCAGCGCGCACCGTTGCCGCGCGCACGTCGCGAGGGCGACGAATGGGTAGGCTGGGGCATGGCCACCGGCCAATGGGATGCGATGCAGATGTTTGCGCGCGCCCATGCCGAACTGCACGCCGATGGCCGGCTGGTGGTGAGCAGTGCCGCCAGCGATATCGGCACCGGCACCTATACGGTGATGAGCATGATCGCCGCCGAGGCGCTGGGTCTGCCGCTCGAGCAGGTGAGCTTCCAGATGGGCGATTCCACCCTGCCCGTCGCGCCGATCGAAGGCGGCTCGTCCCACGTCGCCACCGTCGGCTCGGCGGTCGAGGGGGCCTGCGGGAAGCTGAAGAAGCAGCTGCTTGCGCTGGCCCGCAAACAGGGCCGCGCCGAGTTCGCACGCGCGCGGCTGGAGGATGTGGTCTTCGCCGGGGGACGCATGGCGCTGGGCGCCGACCCTGCCACCGCGATCCCGCTGAGCGACCTGCTCGCCAGCGGAGGGATCTCCAGCATCGACGCCAAATACCTGCTGCTGCCCAACATCCTGGAGCAGCGCAAGTTCGTCCGCGCTACCCACAGCGCGGTGTTCGTGGAGGTCCGGGTGGACGAGGAACTGGGCACGGTGCGGGTGATGCGGGTGGTCAGCGCGATCGCCGCCGGGCGCATCCTCAATCCAACCACCGCACGCAGCCAGATCATCGGCGGCGTGATCTGGGGTATCGGCGAGGCGCTGCATGAGCAGACGGAGTCAGACCACCGCTTCGGCCGGTTCATGAACCACGACCTGGCCCAGTACCACGTGTCCGTGAACGCCGATATCCACGACATCGAGGTGCTGTTCGCCGACGAGGACGACCGGGTGGTGAGCAGCCTGGGCGCCAAGGGCGTGGGTGAGATCGGCCTGGTCGGCGTCTCCGCCGCGATCAGCAACGCGATCTACCACGCCACCGGCAAGCGGATCCGCAGCACGCCGATCACCCCGGACAAGGTCATGCGTTGAGGGTCGCGCCTGCCTTCACCCGTTTCACCGTATGCCGACTGCGTCTGCCCCAGGATGGCCCGGTCGGCACGCTTGGGGCGTGCCCGTGCCTATCCCGTGAGCCAGGCGGCCGCAGCCAACGAGGAGCCAACCGATGCCTACCCCTCCGCACCTTTCCCTGTCGCGACGCGACGTGCTGAAACTCGGCGCCGGATCGGCCACCACCATGGTCCTGCCCGCGGCCGTTGCCGAAGCGCAGGGAAACCCGGCCGGGGCCCGTGCGCCGGTCAGCGCCGAGGTCGCCTTCGAGGTCAACGGTCGGCCGCGCACCCTGCAGCTGGACACCCGGGTGACCCTGCTCGATGCGCTGCGCGAGCACCTGCACCTGACCGGCACCAAGAAGGGCTGTGACCATGGCCAGTGCGGCGCCTGCACGGTGCTGGTCGACGGCCGCCGGATCAACGCCTGCCTGACCCTGGCAGTGATGCACCAGGGCGCGAAGATCACCACCATCGAAGGCCTGGGCAGCCCTGACAAGCTGCACCCCATGCAGGCCGCGTTCGTGAAGCACGACGGCTACCAGTGCGGCTATTGCACGCCGGGCCAGATCTGCTCGGCGGTGGCGGTATTGCAGGAAGTGCGCGACAACATTCCCAGCCACGTTACCGGCGACCTGCAGGCGCGTACCCCGCTCTCCACCGATGAGATCCGTGAGCGCATGAGCGGCAACCTGTGCCGCTGTGGTGCGTACTCCAACATCATCGACGCGATCGAAGACGTGGGAGGGAAGCGCGCATGAGGGCCTTCAGCTACGAACGCGCCACTTCCCCGGCCGAAGCGGCCGCCGCGGCAGCGCGGACCCAGGGCGCGCGCTTCATCGCCGGCGGCACCAACCTGCTGGACCTGATGAAGCTGGAGATCGAAACCCCGGCGCATCTGATCGATGTGAACGGGTTGGCGCTGGACACCATCGAGGCAACCGAGGATGGGGGCCTGCGCATCGGTGCGCTGGTGCGCAACACCGACCTGGCGGCGGATGCACGCGTGCGCCGCGATTACGCGCTGCTGACCCGTGCGCTGGTCGCCGGTGCCTCCGGCCAGCTGCGCAACAAGGCCACCACGGCTGGCAACCTGCTGCAGCGTACGCGCTGTCCGTACTTCTACGACACCGCCCAGCCCTGCAACAAGCGCCTGCCCGGCAGTGGTTGCGGCGCAATCGGCGGGTTCAGCCGGCAGCTGGCGGTGGTCGGCACCAGCCCGGCCTGCATCGCCACCCATCCCAGCGACATGGCGGTGGCGATGATGGCGCTGGACGCGGTGGTGGAAACCATAACCGGACGGCACCAGCCGGCGCATCCCG
>Ga0102591_1002917_pt1 | contig 16773 bp, 10 predicted proteins | sample AraplaCol_mCL_r2_2_FD_76860 | JGI IMG/M metagenome (GOLD analysis project Ga0102591, IMG submission 76860) | Arabidopsis root microbial communities from North Carolina, USA - plate scrape MF_Col_mCL_r2 (SPADES assembly) (version 2) | ecosystem: Host-associated > Plants > Roots > Endosphere... | reverse complement strand
ACTCCGAAGAAATCCTTAGTGGTTCGGAGGTGCCCCATGACTGATCGCGATCCGCGCATCACGCCCCTGCCGGGCGACGTCGTCACCAACGGCACCGACACGTTCTACGTCACGCGCGTCGACGGCGACGAAGTGTTCTACACCGAACAACCACCGGTGCCGGAGCTTTCCGCAACCTTCGAGGAATGGCGAACCTATTCCAAGAACGACACCGTCGTAGCCCGTGCGGAGGTTCAGTCGTGAGCCGCGAACTCCCGATCATCATGGGCCAGCACGACGTGCGCGCCATCCTCGACGGCCGCAAGACGGTGACGCGGCGGGTGGTGAAGCCGCAGCCTCGACCGGGCACGACGCACTACGCGCCCAACTGGCGGAAGAACTTCGTCGACGGGCATTTCATGCCCATGGCTGGCTCCTACCTCAACGGAGGTGGCAGCGGGGAGGCGTTCTGCGACGGCGCCATCCGCTGCCCCTACGGCGAGGTTGGCGATCGCCTGTGGGTGCGCGAGACGCACGCGCTTGAGCATGACGTCGATGGCGGCGAGCCGCCGCACGCCGACGGGCGCCCCATCCTGCGCCGGCCTGACGATGACATCGACGGAATGCTGCCGGCGTGGACCCAGCCGCACTATCGCGCGACGGATCCGGCGCCGGACCTGTGCTGCGAGAGCCCGCGCTGCGCGCAGTGCCGCGATCACGACATGGGCCCGCACTGGCGACCGGCTATCCACATGCCCCGCTGGGCCAGCCGGATCACGCTCGAGGTGAACGCCGTGCGCGTGGAGCGGTTGCAGGACATCAGCGAGGAACAGGCTATCGCCGAGGGCGTCCGGGAGCTGCCGCTCCAGAAAGACGAGCCGGGGGCGTGGTGGTGCGCTGACCCGCTAGGCAACCCCGAACTGCATTGCCGCACGCCGCGTGCCGCCTTCTGCCGACTGTGGGAATCGATCAACGGCGCCGGCAGCTGGGCCGACAACCCGTGGGTGTGGGTGGTGGAGTTCAAACGAGTGGAGGTGTCGCGTGGGTAGCCGCACGTTCCACATCGGCGTCAGCGTCGCCGGCTCCCTAAGGCAGACCGACCGCGAGCTTGAAGGACTGGTGACGCTCGACAACGGCGTCGAGGCGACCGGGCACCAGACGCGCCAATGGCTTCGCATCCAGCAGATGAAGGGCCGGAAGCTGATCCCCGTCGGCGAGCCGTGCGATGGGTGGAGTTACGAAACCGGGTGCCCTGGGCATCCGAAGAACGAGGAGGTTCCCAATGGGGGCAGCTGAAGACCTGAACCTCGCCGGCAAGGACTGGCTGACCGTCGAGGAAAGCGCCCACTACTGCGGCGTGTCGATCAGCCAGTTCCGCGAGCACGCCCTCGCCTACGGTCTCACGCCACGGCGATTCATGGGCAAGCAGTTGTACGAACGAGCAGAACTCTACGCAGCGATCCACGGGGCGGAACCTTGGCGACGATCTACTGGCGCGGCGAACGCGCCTATCTCAACTGGCGCGAAAATGGCCGGCAGGTCCGGCTCTCCCTCGGGGCGATTGACGCCCGAGAGGCGGAGAGAATTCGTACCGCGAAAGAAGCCGAGCTGACGCACGGCGTGCGGATCCTCGCACGCCTTCCCACCGTCAAGGCGTACCTGGAGTGGTATCTCGACTGGTACGAGAGCGAGCATCCGACGACGGCCGGCAAGGCACGCAGCGAGGTGAAGCGCTTCATCGCGAAGTTCGGGCACCGGCCGATCGACACGCTACGCCCGACGGAGATGGAGGGGTACAAGCGCGACCGCCTCAAGGTCGACCGCGCGGCACCGGAGACGGTGGGCAAGGAGATGCGCAGGCTGAAGGCGGCATTCCGCCGCGGCGTCGAGTGGGAGGAAATCGACATGAACCCGCTGGAGAAGGTGAAGGCGCCGCGCGGCGTGCGCAGCGTGGCCGTGCGCTTCTACGAAGCGGGCGACATGGCGAAGCTCTACGCGGCGAACCCGGCGCGCGCGCCGCTCTGGGCGTTCACGGCCCACACGGGCGTGCGCCGCGGCGAAATGTGCAAGATGCGGAAGGCGGACGTCGTCGGCGGGACTCTGCGCGTGGAGTCTGACCCGGACGAGGATGGCGACGGCCGGACGAAGTCGGCGCGATGGCGCGAGGTGCCGCTGAACGACAGGGCGCGTGCCGCGCTCGCGCTACTGCCTGACCCGCCCGTGGCCGTGCACCCAGACACCCTCTCCGACTGGTTCGCGGCGGACGCCAAGGCGGCCGGTATCGGCGGCTCGCTGCATCGGCTCCGGCACACCTTCTGCGCGCACCTGGCGATGGCCGGGGTGCCGCTCCGGCGCATCCAGATCCTCGCGGGCCACAGCGACTACAAGATCACCGAGAAGTACGCCCATCTGGCGCCGGGCGGCGCGGACGGAGCGGTCGCGAAGCTCACCTTCTGAGGGGTGTGCTTACTGTGCTTAAGCGGTGCCGTTTTGTGGCGGGATATGGCAATCCATCGTGCCCAGAATGGCTTCAGATGGTGACCCCGGCCCGATTCGAACGGGCGACCTTCCCCTTAGGAGGGGGACGCTCTATCCAGCTGAGCTACGGGGCCTCATGGCACGCGGAAGTGTACCCAATCGCCTGCAAAGCCGTCCAACCGCGGATTCAACCGCGCCGAATCGAGTGAAACGCCTACCCAAGCGCGTGCTTCCACCATCGCTTCCCATTCGGCATATCGAACAGGGCGAGCGGCCATGCTCAAGGGAAATTCCCACGCCTATACTGGGCCCACGATCGTCAGCGACGCCACACCCCCACGGAACGGGAGTCAGCCATGAGCGACAAGGATCAGAACTACACCAATATCGCTTTTCTGAGAATCACGATCGACGCAGCGCTCAGCCAGGATGCGCACCAGCACGCGTATCTTTTCAACAATACGCGGCAGTCCTGCCCGATCGTGATCAAGGTGAGGGCCGAAGACGACAACCATAATCCCGTCAAGATTCCGGACGACCTGGATCATGTCTATCTGATCGAGTACGACGGCGGCGAACCGCTGCCCACGTCGGCGAAGAACGGCCGCTGGTGGCAGAGCATCGCGCCACTCGACTACGAGTACGACGGCAACTATGCCTCCGAAGTGGCGGCGCTCTATTTCGACGCCAATCTCGTGCTCGAGCAGCCACGGCTACTGTCCCTTGCGGCGAAGAAAACGTCGGCGTACCAATCCATCACCAACGATCGCCACACATGGGATCGACCGTGGTTCGACGCGTTTCTCGCCGATCTGACGGCGGCACGAAAGACGGGCTACGACTTCCTCGAAACACCGCCAGCCGAGGCCTGGAAGCATGCGTTCGCCAACGCCAGGGTGTCGGGCACCGATGCCGATGCACATCGGGAGCCCACACCGGACGTGGACAACGTTCAGGTGTTCCGCCGTTATCTCTTCACCGACGAGAAGAACGGGTACGCGAAAAAGATCGCCGTGGCCATCTCGCGCCCAATACCCGATGTGGCTATGCCCATGGGCACGACCAACAGCCTCATCGAAGATCCGGACGGTCAAGGGGACGGCACGGGCCTGTTCAACTCGTCGGTGACCATGCACGCGGTGGGCCAGCCCCACTTCGGTTTGTCCGCCTATGGCGAAAAGGTGCCGGGCGATCTGCATAAGCTGGAAGACACCTTGATCGTAGGAGAGACGGCCAAGGGTATCCGGTCTTACGAGCAGCGCATCAATGTCAACTTCAACGGACGGAACCTGCCGCTCGCATGGTCGAGCGCCGGTTTCGGGGGCAATAACTATTCGGTGTTCCGGAGCAACGGCGAGACGAGCAACGGCACGGAATGGTCCATCACCTATCGTGGTCAACCTGGCTCGAGCGTCACCGAATATTACGATACGTTACTTGGTTACATGACGTCCTTGCTGGGAATCACAATGAACGTCCAGTCGATGATCAACGAAGACTACGGCGATTACATCAGGCACAAGAGCGATCAGCACGTCGTCATCGGCCAGGTGATGGGCAACTCCAATTGGTGGTTCCTGGACTGGGACGAGAATGAGATAAAAGGCAATTACTCCACGACACCGCTCACCATTCGCGACGAATACGGCAACTACCACTATCTCACCCTGAGCATTACGGACGAACTCAATTTCGTCAGTCTGTTCGATGGTGCCCGCTGGCCGCTCGATACGCTTCCTCCGCCCAACCTGCTCACCAAGGCCGACGTCGAGCTGTCGACGGGGCGGGTCTATACCAACGGACGTCAGCAGATCGCCGTGACGCTATACATCGAAGCGGTCGTGAATGGCACGCTCGTCGCACTGACCGAGGAAGAGATCGAGTCGATCCGGCTGATCGACTTCACGCATCCCGAAAACGCCATTCCATTTGCCGAAAGCCCAGACGAAGCTGAGCCGTACATGGGCTGGCTGGCCCAGCGCTGCCGTCACCGGGACTTTCTCGAATTCCCCGACGCGGCGCGAAGTGCCGACGGCGACGTGCGCAGCAGCGTGGGCACCTACATCACGCTGTTCCTCTCGGCGCAGCCGGGCGCCCGCGACCTGACGCTCGCCTTCCGTATCGTGGGGCGGGATGATTTCGAGTACCGAAGCAACGGTACGAAGGTGTTCGAAGGCGCGGTCACGAAGGTCCCCGAAATCGAGGTGAAGGATCGCGTGGTGAGTCCGGAACCCGCGCTGCGCTACGGCGCGGAAAATTACCGCCTCGATGGCCTCGTCGAAAAGCCGCCCGCCAATTTCGACACCCGGCTCGATCTCTCCATCATCGATGCGTACGGCACGGTCGTACCGCTCCACAAGGCGACCTGCGAGCCGGCGGGCATCGTGATCTGGGATAAGTTCTCCAACATACGCGCGGTGTACACGGGATATGCCGGTCCCGGTGAAACGACGCTGCACTGGAACGCGGACATTCCCACCAGTGGACGGCCCAACCCCGAACTCGGCGCACCGGCCGCGGGCAAGTGCACGATCATGCTGTGTGGACGCAACGACATCTCCAAGCCGGAGAACGCCCTTCCCGATGAACTCACGGTGTCGATCGTCGACGCCTACGGTAGCGATCAGTCATGTCGACTGAGGCTGATCTACGGCGAATGGGGCAAGCTGGAAATCGTCTGATCTTCGGGAGACTGAATGCCATGGAAGGCACGCAACGAAACGGCCGGGACGGCGGCGGAGACATGTATTCCACCGCCTTCAACTTCTTGAGCCATATTTCCGCGCAGGTGGATCCGCGCACGGGTTCCTACGGCGCGAGCGTCGAACTGAAGACGGGCGAAGGTAACTGCCTGCGTGGGCCTGGGTTCGTCTTTCGACTCGTCTTCAACGCCCTCAGCACGCGGGACGACGGTTTCGGCGAGGGCTGGGAAATCGACGTCACTCGCCTCGAAGTAGGCACGGCGGAACCCATGCTCAGCGTGAGCGGTGGCGAGATGCACCGCGTCGAGCGATTAAGCGAGGGAAACCCCGCGTTCTTCCCCGACCGCAAGCTCGACAGCTTCTCGCTGACGCCTGGTCCCGGACTGCTCAGTGCCACCCTCGAGCACATCACCGGCATGGTCGAAGAACTGGCCGCGCCCGCCGGGGACGATGTGTTGCGGACGGTACGCGTGGTCCAGCCTAACGGCGACGGGCTCACTCTCACATGGGAATCCGTCACCGCCCGGGCACTGACGTGCCTGACGTCCGTGGTGGACGATGACGGCGTCGAACTCCTTCGCATCGCCTATCCGGACCTCGCCCGCATTCAATTGACGATCGCGCAGGGCGGAGACGAAGCGCTCGAGGTGAACTTCACGCGCGAGGGCGCGCAGCTGCGCGATATCGCCATCCCGACGCTCGCCCGGCTGAACGCGGCGGCCGTCGCCGCGGAAGACGAATCGCGCTGGACATTCGTCTACGACAACGTCGGCGCGCCGCCGTTGCGTCTGCTCACGGAGGTCACTACCCCGAACGGCATACGCGAGGTCGTCACGTATGCCGCGCAGGGACTGCGCCTGCCCCCGAACGGCCCGCGCGCTTACATGCCGGTCGTGGCATCGCGTACCCGGTACCTCGCGGCGGATCCGTCCATAAGGCTGGCGGCATTCACCTACCGGTTCAACGACAGTCGCAATTACTTCGGCTACGGCGAGGTAGGCGACTGGAAAGACCGTCACGACCAGTTGCTTCATCTGGTCAGCCCTGGCGGCTACGACTACACCTCGACGGAAACGCAACTCACGGATGACGGGAACACCTCGACCGATCGCGTCTTCAATCATTTCCACCTCATCGTGTCGGAGAGCACGCGGAGGGGCGAGGTCGTGCAGACGGTGGAGACGACGTATGGCGACGTTCCCGGCATGTCGTTCGACGATCAGCCGGCGGCACTGCAACTGCCGCACCGCGTCGTCACCCGCCGGATGCATGCGGCGAACCCGTCGATCGCGATGGAAACCGAGGTTCGCACGATCTATGACGACATGGGCAACGTCATCAGCTCGACGGACACCGCGACGGGCGTGGTCGAGACGTCGGAGTACTACCCGGCCGAAGGCGAGGCCGGATTGTGTCCGCCCGACCCGATCGGTCGCGTGCGACGACTGAAGAGTCGCACCACGACGCCTGGCCCGGGCGGTGGACACGTGCGCCGGGTGAGTTACCGATACTGCGACGTGCCCGTGCTCGCCAGCCCGGTCGCGGCTCCGCGCGCCCGGACGGTCTACGTGCAGGCGTGCGCGGAAATCGAAGAGGTGGCCGACGGCGACGGCTGGCGCGTACTGAGCGAGAGCAGGCAAGGCTTCGTCGACGATGGCGGACCGCAGCACGGATGCCTCCGGGCCGAGTCGCGCGATATCGACGGTATCCTCGAACGCCGTGACTACGACTATGTCATGAGTCGTCCGTCCGGCGATGGCGAGCCTCGGGGGCCGGGCACGCGGACCACCACCATCACCCATACGGTGGACAACGGCATCGACCGATATGGCATGTCGCGCGTTATCGTGAACCGGTCGAGCGAAATCCGGCGACTGATCGACGGTCTCGTCGCGGAGACGGTCGACGCCGCGGGCAACCGCGTCGTCGTCACCTACGACGCACTCGGTCGACGCCTCACTGAAACGGTGCATCCCGGCGTCGCCGACTACGAGGCCACCAGCCGCTGGACGTACATGCTCTCCTTTCGCGAGCGCTGGATCGAGCGCATCGGACGGACGGGGCTTCACCATCGTCAGTGGTTCGACCCCGACGGCCATCCGGTGTTGCAGGAAGAGCCGCTCGAGGATGGCCGGTTCTACCCTGCCATCGCCATGGAGTACGACACGCTGGGTCGATGCGTACGACAGGTCACCACGGACCATCTGGCCGACGACCGGGTACTCAGTCTCGAGACGCAATACACCTACGACGATTGGGGCCAGGTCGACCGTACGTGGGAGCCCGACGGGAGCGAAACCGTCGCTTCGACGGAACTCGTGCGCGACCCTGACCTCTACGGCGACGAGACCGTTCAGCGTACGTGGGCATGGCGCGAGCATCAGGGAGTGCGCCCCGCCGGGTGGACGTGGACGGATACCGACGCGGCCGGGCGTCAGCGTCGCACGCAGACAGGCCTCTGGGCCGACGACGGTACGCCCGTCGCCGTCGCCACGCAGCACTGGGAATACGATGGCCTCGGTCGCTGCACCGCCGCCGTCGATGCGATGGGCTACGAGACCAGGCAGGTGTGGGATGCGCGCGATCGCGTCGCGGAGACGCTGCTGCCCGATGGCACGCGCGTCACGCGGGAGTTCGCGCCCGGTCATGAAGGCGAGCTGGTATCCCGCCTGTCGGTGACGCCGGCCGACGGCGACCCGATCGAACTCGGCACGCGGCAATGGGACGGGCTCGGCCGCATCGAGATCGAACGGGCCGGCAGCCTCGTCTACCGCTACGGGTACGTGCCTGGCCAGCTGAACCCCGCGACGCGAACGATGCCGGGCGGCGGCGTGCTCCACATGGCTTACGACAGACGCCTTGGCGAGGCGCTTCTCGACCTGAGTCTCGACGACGCGCCGGCTCGGGGCAAGAGCCCGGGTTGACGACCCGAGGCGATCGCGCGACTGGACCGCGCAGGGATGGCGTATGTGGGACGAAAAGGATATCGCAATGAACGACGGATCATCCGCGCAATCACCGAGAGCCCCGCTTCGCCTGCTGGAGGCGTCCTACGATCGACGCCTCCAGCAGCCCCGGATGGTCACATCGCCCGGCGGCGCCATGTCGATCGGCAGCGACTGGCTGGGCCGCATGACGGCGCAGCGCATCGCGCTGATCGGGGATGCGATCCGTCACATGACGACGACCGTCTCGCCGGATGGCCGCACGCTGACGGAATCCGGCGCGGACGACATGTCGCGCACGTTCACTTACGACAGCGCCGGACGCCTCGTGAGCCTCGGCGATTCCGAAGTCGTCACGTCGCTCGCATACGACGGGCTGTCGCGCCTGACACGACGGAGCACACGCATCGGCGATAGCGGCAAGACACTGACCGAGTATCGCCGGTACGACGCGCTGGGACGCATCGATACGGTGACGATCGCCCACGATGCGAACGATGGGCAGCGTACCGTCCACTTCGGCTGGCGGCCGGACGGGAAACTCGAGACGCGGCGTTGGGAGGATTCCGACCGAAAGCTCGTGCGCGACGAGGCGTTCGCTTACGATGCGCGCGGCCGCCTCGTCGATCACACGATCCGATTCGCGCGAGCCGGCGAATATCCCCGGGACGCCATGAACATGGAGTTCGTGGCGCAGCATTTCGTCTTCGACGCGATCGACAACCTGATCCAGGTGGACACGACCTTGCGCGACGGCCGCGTCGCCGCCGCCGTGTACGAGCACGACGCCGTGGATACCGATCGTGTGCTGCGGGTGCGCCACCGTCTTCCGGAGTACGGCCCGGACCTCGTCCTCTCCTACGACGCCAACGGCAACATGACGCACGACGGTGCGGCGACGTCGCTGCACTGGGACGACGCCGGGCGGCTCGAATCGATCACCGTGAACGGCGATATCCGTACCTACCAGCACGGACCGGGCGGACGAATTTGCGCGAGCCGCGAGGGCGGCAGAACCACGTGGCGATTCCACAGCGAAGGGCGGCTGGCTTTCGAAACATCGGGCGACGAGCAGCGCCGATACGTCCGGGCGAACGGCGCCGCCGTCGCGGAAACCCACCAGATCGGTGTGACGCGCAGGACCTGGCTGCTCGGCACGGACCCCCAGGGATCCGTGGTGACCGAGTACGGCGATGCGGCACGCACCCGCGTCTACGAGGCGCACGGCTGGCGAAACCTCGACGATGCCCAGGCACGCACCGCGTTCGCCGGCGAGGTCGCCGAGTCCACGGGAGGCCACTACCTTCTGGGAGAACGCCTCTACTGCCCGGTGCTAAGACGCTTCCTGAACGCGGACCCCGTGAGTCCGTTCGACGAGGGCGGGCTGAATCGCTATGCGTACTGCCTCGGTGACCCCATCAACCGCATCGATCCCGACGGCAATGCCTCGGAGGCGGTCGCGGACGCCGTATCCAATCTGCTACAGGCGCTCATTGGCGTCACGATCACCGCCTTCTCGATCATGACGTTCACGGGCCCGGCAACGGGCGCGCCGCTTTTCGCAGCCCTGTATTCGAGCGGTTCGGGCATAAGCCTGCTGGCGTCGGCGATCCTGGACACCGGTGCCATCGTCGCCGCGGTCGGCGACATTGTTTCCTTGGCAAACGACGACGTGGCGCTGGCAAGGCTCTTCGGCAGCATCTCGCATACGCTCGGCTACATGGGGCTCGGCATGAGCGCCTTCAACAAGCGTATAGGGAAGGCGGGCAGCACCTTTATGCGAACGGCGACCGAGACACGCCGTAGCGTCGCCCGCGACATACAGAACAGCGTACGCCGGTTCGTCGGCGAGGTCGGCGAAACGATCAACCCGCGTCCGACACGCCGATCGTCGTCCGCCATGCGCGTGCTGGAACGCGCTGGCGCCGGGTCACCCCGGTCGACCCGCCCTGCGCCGGCGGCGTCGCGGAGACCTCGGGTCAGGTTCCCTTCCAGGGCCGCCTCGTTCAGGACGGCCGTGCGCAGCGCGCCGGGGAGGCGTGCCGCCCGGAGCCGTCCGGGTCGGGAGCGTCCCGACGATCGTCGCGTGGTGTCGCCGGCCGGTCGGCGCCCGCCACTCAGACGACAGGCGCCGATGCCTTCCGAGCCCGGCCGAGCGACCCCGCTGCCATCGAACGAGCCGCTACGGTTCGACGAAGCACTGTCTCCCGACGTGACGGCGCCGTCTTCCGCGTTGGACATCGACGTCGTGAGCCAGGGGAGTCCGGACACGCACCGGCGATCGTTCGGCGCTGCCGACACCCTGCTCGACGATCTGCTGAACCTTCCGGACGATGGGGTCTGAGCCACGGATCGACGAGCGGTATACCAGGGACGTTCCGAGCTATGGCCCGATGTTCACCTTCAAGGGCTGCCGGCTCACTTACGTAAAGATGAATAACATCGACGCCGCCACCTACGAGGCGCAGCTGAGAAAGCCGGGGATCCACCTGCACGGCTTCTGCTATGGCGTCGCGGAACCGAAGATCCTCGTCGCCTCCGACATGTGGCCCTGGCCCGTCTTTCTGGACGATCCGTGAGCCCCCAAGGGAAACAGGCCGTTCAAGGAGAAATGCATCATGGACGATCGGGAACGCGACGCAGATGCGCACCGCGCACTCGTCGGCAGCATGAAGGAGTTCGCGCACCTCGCGGGCAGCGATCTGCTTGCACGCATCGACCCGTTCTTCGCATGGCAGCAATCACGTCGAGACATGTCCCTGTGGAGTTACGGGAAGGTGTCGCAGAGCTCCCCTCGAGCCGAATGTGCCGCTCGGTACGACGACGGAACGTCGTTCGCGGGCGTCAACCTCGCGACGCAGGACTATCTCGGCCTGGCTTCCCACCCGGCGATCCTGGATGCGGCGAGACGCGCGATGTACGCGCATGGCGTCCACAGCGGTGGCTCCGGTGTCCTGCTCGGCCGAACGCGCTTCGGTACCGATCTCGAAGCGGCGCTCTGCGATTACCTGCACATGGAACACGCGGTTCTGTTTCCGACGGGATGGGGCGCCTGGTACGGTGTGGTGCAAGGACTCGTTCGCGCGGACGACCACGTACTCATGGATGAGCGCGCCCACGCGTGTCTGCAACAGGGGGCCCATGCCGCGACCCGCCATGTCCATCGGGTAAGACATCTCGACACGGCGGCGGTCGAACAGAAACTCGCCGCGATACGCGCAGGCGACACGCACAACGCGATCCTCGTCGTGACCGAATCGCTTTTCTCGATGGACTCCGACACGCCGGACATCGCGGCACTGCAGGCCCTGTGCGACGACTACAGGGCGACCCTTCTCGTCGATGTCGCTCACGACCTCGGAGCCGTAGGCGACGACGGCAGGGGGTTCGTCGGCAGGCAGGGCATGCTCGGCCGCGTCGACCTGCTCATGGGGAGCTTCTCGAAGACGTTCGCATCCAACGGCGGCTTCGTCCTGACGCATTCCCGAGGGGTCAAGGAATACCTGATGATGTTCGCGAGCACGCACATCTTTTCGAACGCACTTTCTCCCGTGCAGGCGGCGGTCGTCGGTGCGGCGCTGGACGTCGTCCGGTCTCCGGCCGGCGCGGCGATGCGGCACGCGCTCGCCGCACGCGCGACGCAACTCCGCGCGGCGCTCTCGGCCGCCGGGCTGATCTGCATGGGCGACCGATCGCCGATCGTTCCCGTCGCCTTCGCCGACGAAGCCCTCGCCCGGCTCACCACACGCGCCCTCCCTGCTCACGGCGTGGTGGCGAACCTCGTCGAGTACCCGGGCGTACCACGCGGCATGGCGCGGCTTCGGTTGCAGCTGATGGCGGCGCATTCGCCCCGCCAGATCCGACGGGCCTCCGAAGGCCTCGTCGCCGCGTATCGCGCTGCCGTCGCGGAACGCGACAGCTATCCATCCATCGTCGCGCCTGCGGTGGCGGGGGCGGATGGCCCGGCCGGAGAGAACGCTTCATGCTGATCCGTCGTGTGGAATACGACCGCCGCTCGAGTCTGCCGCGCGTGATCGAGACGACGGCAGGCCGTATGGACACCGGCGCGGACTACCTGAGCCGGCTGGTCCGGCAGAGCGTGCACCTGAAGGGCGACGTGGCTCGCGCCGCGGCATCCATCGTCTCTCCTGGCGGACGCGTAACCGGGGCAACGCACGTCGACGGCAGTCACCGGGCGATCGACCGAGACGACCTTGGGCGTCCCGTATCGGTGCGTGACGGCGACGTCCTCGTCGCCTTCGCGTACGACTCGCTGTCAAGGCTGGCGCAACGCGTTACCCGAGTCGACGACAGACGGCTGGCCGAGGCATTCGCCTATGACGCCCTCGGGCGAGTGCACGAGCTGTCGATCACCACGGATGGCGCCACGTCTCTAAAACGACGCATCTCATTCACGTGGCGTGCCGACGGGAAGATGAGCACGCGAATCTGGCAAGACGACAATCGGGTACTTCGCGCCGAGCGTATGGCATACGACGCGCGCGGCCGCCTCGTCGCCCACGTGATCACCGAAGCGGATGAGGACGAGCTCCCGCGAGACGAGGTGGGCAATGCCTATATCGCGCAGTCGTTCACGTACGACGCTATCGACAACCTCGTGGCGGCACGCACTGAACTGCTTAGCGGCGAGGTCGACGTCGCCACCTATGAATACGATGGCACGGATCGCGACCGGCTGCTGCGCATCGTGCACGGGCGACCGGAATACGGACCGCCGGTGAGTTTCGCCTATGACGACGACGGCAACGTCGTTAACGATGGCCTTGGCCGTGTCTATGGCTGGGACGGCGCCGGTCGACTGGATTCCGTCACGCGTGCAGACGGCAACTGGCAGTACCGCCATGGTCCAGGTGGGCGTGTCTGCGCGATCTTAAATGGCGGGCACATCCTGTTTCGCTATCACGAAGACGGTGCCCTGGTGACCGAAATCGGTTCGACTGAGGAGCGGCGCTATGTCCGCTGCGGCGCCGCCATCGTCGCGGAATCGCGCCTTACCGCCGCGATCCGCGAAACATGGCTCCTTGGTGACGACCCCCAGGGCAATGTGCTGATCGAGGCTGGCGATAGCGTGGCGCGGACGAGGACCTACGGCGCCTTCGGCGCCCGGGACGCATCGACGGACGCGGTGCAAAGTGGATTCACCGGCGACACCTTCGAGCGTGCCAGTGGCTGCTATCTGCTCGGCAACCGACTCTATAGTCCGACACTACGCCGGTTTCTCAATCCCGACCCGCGCAGCCCGATAGGTGCGGGAGGCTTCAACCGCTATGCGTATTGCGGCGGCGACCCGGTCAACCGGGTGGACCCAAGTGGGAACAGCTGGTTGCCGATCTTCTTCTCCGCACTGGGGCTGGCCGCCGCCTTCCTCGGCGCCGTGGCATCGGCCGGCGCACTTTCCGGTGCGGTCGCCGCTGCGGGAGGCGAACTCGCAGTCATGTTGTCGACACCATCCATGGCGGCGGCGACCATCGCCGTGGTCCTGGAGACCGTGTCCGTCGTCGCCGAAGCCACGTCGCTCGCCGCGCTCGCGACGGGGAACGACGGCCTCGCGACGACGTTCGGCGCATTGGCCTTCGGTTCGGGGATCGCGTCCGCCGGATTGAGCGTGCTGACGAGTGCGGTAGCCCGAAGCGCGCGATTCGTCGGCCTCGCTGGTGCGTCGCGTGGCAACGTGGGGCCCGGCAGGTCGATCCGACCCATGGGCGGCGCGTCGTCGTCGATGAGGCATGCCGAACCGCCGCGCCAGTTCACCTTCATGCAGCTGCACGAGATCGGTACCGAACGGTTGAGCATCCATCCGTCGAAACCCGAGTGGGTCGTCGAGCCCATATTTCACACGTTCCGACATCCTTCCAACCGACTGTCGATCCATCACTTCGTCGACTCGACTATCTACAACGACATGATTCCGCGTGCGGCCGAGTCGATTCGTAGCAGCCCGCTGCGCAGGACGAAAACGGCGGTTTACGTGTATGCGGGTGTTCACGGCGAATACAAGAAGCCGAATTTCGGCGCGACACGGCGTAATCCCGATCTCGATGCGGCCGACCAGCTTGAGGAGCAGCGCTACTGGTTCAGAGAGCTCCAGAACATTCTCGGCGACGACTTTGAGGTTTTCCCGGAAAACGTGGGAAAGATGAGCCGAGACGCCTACCGTAACGCCATGGAGAGGACGGGCCATCATCTTCACTGGTTCTGCTACAGCCTCGCCGACAACGTCGCGATCGCCGAGATCCGCATACCCGCAAACATACCGCTGTCCGTCTACCCCGTCCCGACGGGTACGTGATTCGTGCCCCATCGCGACGGCGCCGCGCCGCACCCGTGACGAAGCGGCGCGCACGTCGCCAAACCGCCATGCCAAAGCGCCCGACGAACGGCCAACAAGGACACGCCGATGCCAACACCGCTTACCACACTCGCATACGACGGCCGCACCGGGCTGATGCGGTCGCTGACGGCGGGTTTCGACGCATCGATTTCGCACCGGACTATCTCGGTCGCCAGACCGGACAGAGGCTGCGCATGCCGGGTATCACCGAGCGATGCGTCCACACGACCGTGTCCCCGGCAGGCAGGCACCTCGCACAACGCGGCGCCGACGGGACGGCGCGCCTCTTTGCCTACGATGGCCGGGGCCGTTGTGAGCGCATCGACGACGAACACGTGACCGTGGCCTTCGAATACGACGCGCTCTCCCGCCTGTCGTCGCGAACCGTGACGATGCAGGACGGGACCATGATCGCGAGCTTCACGTACGACGCGCTCGGACAGCTGGCGACGCAGGTCTGGGAATTCGCCTCGGCGACCGTCACGAACCGCGTGGCCCTGGTGCTCCGCTGGCGCGCGGACGGAAAATTCGACGGACGTGTCTGCACCGACGCCGACGGGTCATGCATCCGCAGCGAAGCGTTCGGCTACGACACACGTGGTCGCCTCGTCACCCATGAGATCGTGCAGGCACGCGACGACGCGTATCCATCGGACGACATGGGTCGCCGTTATCGGTTCCAGGCCTTCGATTTCGACGCGATCGATAACCTGGCGCGTGTGGCAACCACGTTTCTCGACGGCACGATCAATGAGGCGACGTATCGTTACGCCGACGACGAGATCGATCGGCTGACGTCGATCGCGGAGACGGCAGGCCCGGGGACTGTCCTTTCGTACGCCGTGGATGGCGGCATCGCGGAGCTGACGGACGCGCGCGGCACCCAACGGTTCACCTACGATGGCGCGGGCCGAATGTCGACGATGACGGACGCGAACGGATCGACGTCCGAATACCTATACGGGCCCGCCCACCGTGTGACCGGCGTGCTCAGGGACGGCACGCTGACCCACCGGATATTCGAGGAAGGTCGGCTTGGCTGCACCATCTCCACGGCGGCCGGCACGCGCCGGTACGTGCGCGCACAAGGCGCGCTCGTCGCGGAAGCCGTGTTGTCGGATCCCGTCGTCACGACACTCGTCGGATCCGACCCGCAAGGCTCCGTACTCATAGAGGATGACGAGCCTCCGCGCGGGTACGGGGCGTACGGCATGCGTGCGCCGAACGGCCAGAAAGCGACGACGGCTTTCGCCGGCGAGGTGCCTGACGACGGCAGCCAGGGCTACCTCCTTGGCCATCGCCTCTACCTGCCGGCGCTTCGCCGGTTCGCCAGCCCCGACCTTTTCAGCCCGTTCGACGATGGTGGCCTCAACCGCTACGCCTATTGCGCAGGCGATCCGGTCGGACGGATCGATCCGTCCGGCCAGAGCTGGCTGAACATCGGCCTGGCCATCTTCGGTATCGCCACGGCGGCGCTCGCCACGATCGTATCCGCCGGCGCGGCATTACCCGCGGCAGTGGCCGCCGGGAGCGTGTGGGGTGCCGTATCGACACCGTCGGTACTCGCGCTCGCGACCGTTGCCGCGATCGACGTCGTCTCGCTCGCCGCGGAGGCCGGCAGCGCCATCGCGACGATCAAGGGAAACGACTCGCTGGCATCGATCTTCGGCACGATCGCCACGGTGACGGGCGTGTTGGGTGCGGCGACGGGGCTGGCATCGCTGGGCGAATCCATTGCACGTGCGGCCACGCGCGCGCGGCCAACCGTACGCTTTGTCGGATCGACTCTTACGCGAGGAGGGACGCCTGCGGCTCGTGGGTCGATAGCCGACGCTACGCTGGGCGGTCGCGGCGCGGGGTCCCGAGGCGCCAACCCCATTCGCACGTTCGCCGAGCTGCCGTCATGGCGGTCGACGCATACCAGGGACGAGGCCATCAAGCCCGATCCCGGCTGGCATGCGCAGACGAAAGGACCGGCGACCTACTGGGCGGCGGACACCGAACTCACCGCCAACCTGACGATGATGCGCCTGCGGTCGATCGCCGCCGAACTGCCGGAGGGCTCGGGAACGATCTATGTGTATGGAGGCGGGCATGGATGGGCGACACAGGAGCCGCGTTGGGATTCGCACGGCCGGCGAATCAGCCCCGATGACGAGGTGGATGGCGCGTACCGCGAACTACTCCCCGCCGTCAGGCGGCGTTTCGTCGCGAAAGGATACGACGTGTGCTATGTGCCGCTGAACAAGATCGACACAGAGATGTACGACGCCATTACCGCCCTGCCCGGCATACACGTCGACGGAACCTGCTTCGG
>Ga0102591_1002913_pt1 | contig 16775 bp, 13 predicted proteins | sample AraplaCol_mCL_r2_2_FD_76860 | JGI IMG/M metagenome (GOLD analysis project Ga0102591, IMG submission 76860) | Arabidopsis root microbial communities from North Carolina, USA - plate scrape MF_Col_mCL_r2 (SPADES assembly) (version 2) | ecosystem: Host-associated > Plants > Roots > Endosphere... | reverse complement strand
TCTCGGCTCACCATGCCCCTGCGGGACAGATCACCGAGGTTGGCGATGGTCAGGTTGTTCAAAATGCTCCACAGCGGAAACACCCCGTTCAGGGCGCGGTCGCCCGCCACGAAAGTCACGTTGGGATTCGGACGGCGAAGCCAGCTGCCGGTTTGCGAGAGGTAAAGATCAAGGAGAATATCCGTCTGACCATGCCCGCCCAACCCCGCGAGACCGACCAGTTCGCCGGGGAAAGCGGCGAATGGCAAGCCCTTGCCCTTTCGCGGCGCAGCCGTCAACAATGGCGGCCCCTTGCCGCCACCGGAGCGGCGTGGTGACAGGTCGCGCGCCTTGACCACGCTTCCCATGGTAGCGACGAGGCTGCCATGATCGAAATCCGCGGATTGTTTCTCGGTTACGACCTTTCCATCCTTCATGACGATGATGCGGTCCGTCGCGGACAGGATTTCGCCGAGGATGTGGGAAATCAGAATGATAGAGCCGCCCTTCTTGATGAAGGTGCGCACGTAGGCGAGCAATTGCGCCGCAAGGCTCGCGTCGAGCGAGGATGTGGGCTCATCGAGGATCACCAGCTGGGCCGGATGGGATATCGTCGAAAAAGCCATGGCGATCTCGACCATCTGGCGCTCTGAAATGGACAGATCGCCGACCACGGCTTCGGATTTTATGGCATGGCCGGGAAATATCTCGTCCAGCGTCTTGCCGATCATGTCGGCGGCGCGGCCGCGCCAGCCCCAGCCCTTTAGCTCTGGGTGCATGACCCGCGTGTTTTCGATCACCGTCAGATTGGGACACAGCGACAGTTCCTGGAAAACGCAGCGCACGCCGTTGGCGCGCGCGGTGCCGATGCCATGGCGCTCGACGTCAGTTCCGCCGTAACCGACGGTTCCCGCATGGGGCGTCAGCCCGCCGTTGATGATGTTGACGATCGTCGATTTTCCCGCCCCGTTGTGACCGACAAGACCGATACACTCACCAGCGGCAATTCGGATCGTTACGCCGTCCAGGGCTTTGACAGCACCGAAATGTACCTTGACGTCCCGGACCTCGACGACGACCGGACCTTGAGCTTCAACGGTCAAAATTCAATCTCCCAATAAATGGAGGATCCGCCCGACGAGTCGGGCGGAGCAATGCGTTGGGAGGACCGGTTACTTGCTGTCGGCGATGATCTTCTCGGCGTCAGCCTGCGAATACTCAACGTTTGCGACACCGCCAGCCTGGGTGGTGGCAAGGTTGGCTTCGAGATTGTCCTGGTCGATGCGCAGGAAAGGCACGACAAGATCTTTCTTGACATCCTTGCCGTCGAGGATTTGCTGCGCCACCCAGAACGCCAGCGTCGAGACGCCGGGTGCGATGGAGACGGACATGGTCTCGTAGTTGTTGGCGTCCTTCTGCTTCTTCCACCAGACGAGCTCATCCTGGCGGTTGCCCATCACGACGGTAGGCGTCGGGCGCTTGGCGGCTTCGAACGCCTGGGCGGCGCCGTAGCCGTCACCACCCTGGGTCACCACGGCGGCGATCTCGGGCAAGCTTGGCAGGATGCCCGCAACCGCCTTCTGAGCGACGTCCTGAGCCCAGTCGCCGTGAACGGAACCGACGATCTTGAACTGCGGGTTCTTCTCCACGCCCGCATGGATGCCGGCCGAGATCTCATCGTCGACCGAAACGCCTGCGAGGCCACGGATTTCGAGAAGATTGCCGCCCTTCGGGAGTTTCTTTGCAAGATAATCGATCTGGCTTTCACCCATGGCCTTGAAGTCGACGGCAATGCGCCAGGCGCAGGGCTCCTTCACGATGCCATCGAACGAAACAACGACGATTCCGGCATCGCACGCTTCCTTGACGGCGCCGTTGAGCGCTGTCGGAGAGGCTGCGTTGATGACGATTGCATCGTAGCCCTGCAGGATCATGTTCTGGATCTGCGCGGCCTGTTCAGTGGCCTGGTTTTCCGCCGTCGTGAAGGGATCTGCAGAAGCGACGACGCCGGCCTTCACGGCTTCGCCGGTCACCTTTTCCCAGCTCGTCAACATGGCCTGACGCCAGGAATTCCCTGCGTAGTTGTTGGACAGTGCGATTTTTTTTGCCGAAGTATCGGCCATGGCCGTTACCGGAATCGCCGCGCAGGCCACAGCCGCGGACGTCAGAAGCAGTTTTCTGAAATTCATGTGCTCTCTCCCTGTTGCTCGCGGCCCCACTTCCGGGGCGGATGCAACTTTGCAATAGTGTCGAGTTTCCTCCTCTCGACGAGCGGGAGAATGTTATAGATCGACAGGCCTGTATAGTAAGAAAGAGGCACCCAATTTGCGGCATTTGCTCTAATTGATGCGGGATCCTGCAGGACGCAACCATACCATCTGGCGCTTACTAGAGCTGGCGCGCGCACGGAACCGCGCGGGGAGGAAACTATGCTCAAGCTGGCGCCTTCGGCGCTTCTCGACCATTATCTGGCGATTTCCCGACTTCTGGCGGGACAGCTGGAATTCCGGTCGGCCATCCGCGCGGTTGCCGCTGAGATTTCCCATATCATCCCGCATGACCATCTTGATGTATGCATCATGACCCATGGCGGAAAATATCATACCGCCTACGAAACCGGCATCGAAACGGCGTGGGGCAACCGCCCATCGGCGCTCGTCTTAGAAAGCCCGATCCGCACCCTGCTTTGGGGTGAGGTCGGCTATCTTCTGACCGACGACGCCTGTGTCGATCCACGGTTCAATTTTGATGGTGCCTTCTCCCGCCCCATACTCGAAGAGGCGCTGCGAAGCCGCATTCACGTTCCACTCAAGGTCGAAGGCGACGTTATAGGCGCGCTCAGCTGTTCCGCCCATGATGCGGCGTTGTACACGCTCGACGACGTTTCCAACGCCCGATCCATTGCCGATCTGCTGTCGCCCTATTTCTTCGCGCTGCGCGCCGCCGAGCAAGCCCAGCAGTCGGCAATCGTCGAGGCGGAAGCACGGGCACGAGAGGAAGGCTTGCGTCTCGGCGCGCTCAAGCTGACCGAGGCGCTTGAAGCCGAACGGCAGCGCATCGGCATGGACCTGCACGATCAGACGCTCGCGGACCTGACGCGCCTGTCGCGCCGTCTGGAACGGCTGACCCGCGAGCCGGATATTTCGGGGGAAACGCTGGAGCCGCTTGCACGCAGCCTCCAGCACAGCATGCAGGATCTCCGTCAAATCATCGACGAGGCGAAGCCTTCGATATTGCAGCTGTTCGGATTTGCCCAGGCAGTCGAAAACCAGCTGGATCGCGCCATCCGTGATAGCGGCCTGTGCGTAACGCAACGACTTGTCGACAACACCGCCGGCATCATCGACACGCTCGAGCCGACCGTCCGCATTGCACTTTTCCGCATCACGCAGGAAGCTATCAACAACGCCGTGCGGCACGGGCAGCCCGATCACATCACCGTCACTCTAAGCGGGAAGCCCGACGGCATTTCGATCGAAGTATGCGACGACGGCATTGGCATTGCAAAGCTGAGACGCCGTAATGGCTCGGGCATCGACAACATGAAAACGCGCGCACGACTGATTTCAGCCAGGTTCACGATACTGGACGCACGGGATGCATCTGGAACCATCGTTGCAATTCATCTACCGACGACTGCCCAGTCGATCCAATCGGGGAATCAAGCATGAAGGTTCTGATCGTCGAAGATGACCCTCTCCACCGGTCCTATCTGCATGAGGCCATCTGCGCCTCGCTGCCGGAATGCGAGATGGTCATCGAGGCGCAAAATGGCAAAGAGGGAGAGAAACTTGCGCGCGACCACAAATCCGCGCACGTCGTCATGGACCTCCAGATGAACAACCGCAACGGTATAGAGGCTGCGCGCACGATCTGGAACGAGCGGCCTGATACCCGCATTCTCTTTTGGTCCAACTATTCCGACGAAGCGTATGTACGCGGCGTATCGCGCATCGTTCCCGACGGCGCGGCTTACGGCTACGTGCTGAAGTCTGCCTCGGACGAACGCCTCAGACTTGCGTTGCGGAGCATTTTCATCGAGGCGCAGTGCGTGATTGACCGCGAGGTTCGCGGGATGCAGCAGAAGAGCCTTGGTCACGCAAAAGGCTTCAGCGATAGCGAGTATGAAATCCTTGTCGATATCGCGCTCGGCCTTACGGATCGCGCGATCGCCCGCCGGCGCGGTCTTTCTCTGCGCAGCGTTCAAAACAGGCTACAGCAGCTGTATGAAAAGCTCGAAGTCTATCAAAACTCATCTGAAGACAATGAGGACGGCCGCTTTAATCTGAGGGCCAGGGCAGTGACCGTCGCGCTGTTGCGGAAGCTTTTGAACTACAGTGCTCTGGAACGGGCCGAAACCGAACTCTCAGAATGGTTGTCGTCACTTTAATTCTTGCTTTCGGCTATACTTGACGGCCCTATGCAAAGGGCGCTATCAATTTCGAACATCGAAAAAAATCAGGCGGTTCGGCCTCACCGGGATGACATCCCGCGTGGGGTTTTTTCGTTCATAGGTGCTTTTTGGATACTCGGACGGTTGTTCAGGTCGGCGTGTTGTTTTCCCGGTCCGGTCCCTACGCGGATCTGGGTGAGCAGGGCTACGCTGGCACAATGGCTGGGATCGCCGCAGTCAATGCACGCACCGGCCTGCCGTTCCGGCTTGAGGCCAGTGTTGCCGATCCGAAGGGAAATACCGATCGCTATGCCGCGCTTGCCGCCGAGCTGGTGAGCGGTGGCGAGGTCCGACATATTGTCGGCTGCACGACATCCTGGAGCCGCAAAGAGGTCATCCCGGTCCTGGAAAAGACGCAGGCACTCCTCTGGTACCCCTGCGTCTACGAGGGGTTCGAGGCGAACGAGAATGTTGTCTATGTCGGCGCCTGCGCCAATCAACACATTCTACCGCTTCTGGAATTCGCCCTTCCTGCCTTCGGCCGTCGGGGTTTCCTCCTCGGCTCAAACTACATTTGGGGCTGGGAGACCTGCCGTATTGCTCGTGACGTGATCCTGCGTTCCGGTGGCGAGGTCCTCGGCGAACGGCACGTTCCGCTCGGCGACGCCGATATCGACCGTATCATCGATGAAATTCGCCGCAAAAAGCCGGATTTCATCCTTAATTCCCTGATCGGACCCTCATCCTATGCTTTCCTGCGCGCCTATCGCGCGCTCGGCGAGCGCGACGGCGATTTCGCGCCGGGCCGTCGCCCGGTGCTGAGCTGCAATCTCGGTGAGAACGAGATCGTCAAGATCATGCCCGCGGCCGAAGGGCACTACACCACGGCCACCTATTTCGAAACGCTGGAGACGCAGGAGAACGCGCGCTTTCTCGCGGGACTTCCAGAAGATGCTCGCGCCGCCGGCATATCGGCCTTCTTCGCGCAGGCCTATTCGGCGGTTCTGCTGATCGCTGCCGGGATCGAGGTCGCAGGCGAGGCGGCGGCACTCGATGTGCTCGAAGCGGTCAAGGCACGCGCGGTCGAAACGCCCTTCGGCCCGTTGCGGATCGACCCGGCCAACAACCACATTCACGTGGTCGCGCATGTCGCTCGGGCGACTGCCGGCGGCCGTTATGATATCGTCCGGCAAGGACGCGACGCGATCGCACCGGATCCCTTCCTCATCCGCTCGGCGCTTGCCGTTCCCGCAATCGAAACCGCGACGACGCCGTCCCGACCACAGCTGAGACTCGTCTAATGAACAATGGCTTCATGACGCCTTCCTTCGAAGGCCTAAGAGCGCTGATCCTGCACCGCCAACACGCCAATACCGAGGCGCTGGAACGCCAGTTCGCGCGCATCGGCGTCAGCGCCGTGACCGTCTGGCCGGAGCTTGCGGCCGAACAGTCGTTTCAGGATTTCGACGTGCTGATGTTCGACGCAGACATGGGCTATGATGAGCAGTTTCCCTGGAGCGCCGGCGAGGCGCCCATTCCGACGATCGCCCTGATCGGCAGCGAAGCGCCGGGACGGATCACCTGGGCCGTCAGCCACGGCGCCGACGCGCAGCTGCTGAAGCCGATCGGCAGCTCGGGCGTCTATAGCGCGCTGGTCATTGCCACGCATGCGTTTAAACGCCGCAAGTCGCTCTCAAGCGAAGTCGCAACGCTCTCGGAACGTTTGGCGAACCGGGAAAACCTTGCCGAGGCCACCGCGATCCTGATGGTGCGGGAGCGGCTGCCGGCCAACGCCGCCTATGCGCTTCTTCGCCGCCGCGCGATGGACGAACGCCGAACGATCGACGAGGTCGCTCAAATCATTCTGGAGAAAACCGGGTTGAACGAGGGCAAGCGCCGTGGCTGAGGTCGCCATCTCCGTCCCTGTTGCCCCGACACCTGGCGTCTTTCGCCGCCTCCTGAAGCGCAAACTTGCCGTTTTCGGGCTGATCGTCATTGCACTGATCGTTTTCGCTGCAGTGTTTGCGCCATGGATCGTTCCTTACAATCCGGATGAACAGTTCTTCGAAGGACTGACGCTCGAGGGCGCGCCGCTCGCGCCGAACGCGCAGTTCTGGTTCGGCACCGATCTGGTCGGCCGCGATCTCCTGAGCCGCATCATCTACGGCGCGCGAACCTCGCTGATCATTGGCGTCATCGCCAACGGCGTTTCCGTCCTCATCGGCTCGGCGGTCGGTATCACTGCCGGCTATTTCAAGGGCTGGGTGAGTACTGTGCTGATGCGTTTCACCGATCTGATGATGGCATTTCCGGCGCTGTTGCTTGCCATCGTGCTTGCGGCGATCTTCCGCCCGAGCCTCCTGATCGTTGCCATGGTGATCGCCATGGTCAACTGGGTGCAGATCGCCCGCGTGCTCTACACGGAAACGCGTTCGCTTGCCGAGCGGGATTTCGTAGAGGCTGAACGGGCGCTCGGAGCAGGGACTTTCCGCGTCCTCACCCGCCACATTTTCCCGCATCTGGTATCGACCATCGTCGTCTATGCGACCCTCGGCATTGCAACGACCGTGCTGCTCGAGGCGACGCTCAGCTACCTCGGTATCGGCGTCCAGCCGCCGACGGCCTCCTGGGGCAACATCATCTTCGAGAACCAGACCTATTTCACCAGCGCGCCCTGGCTCGTCTTCATTCCGGGTTTTGCGATCATCTTGCTCGCGCTCGCGTTCAATCTCGTCGGCGATGCCCTGCGCGACATCCTCGACCCGACTCAGCAGGGGCACCACTGATGATCTCCTACGTCGCCCGCCGCCTGCTGCAATCGGCGCTCATTCTGGTCGGCATCAGTCTGGTCACCTTCGTGCTGCTTTACCTTTTACCGGCCGATCCGGCCCGCCAGATCGCCGGGCGCAGCGCAACGGCCGAGACAGTGGAAAGCATCCGTCAGCAACTCGGGCTCAACCTGCCATTCTACCAGCAGTATCTGCGCTATGCGACCGGACTGCTGCACGGCGATTTCGGCCGCTCCTACCTGCAGAAAACCGAGGTGGTAGAGCTGATCGCCTCGCGCCTGCCGGCAAGCCTGCTTCTGATGGCAGGGGCGATCACCTGCGAACTCATTCTCGGCATCGCCATGGGTCTCGTCTCGGCGCTGCGCCGTGGCTCGGGGCTCGACAACGGGCTGATGCTCCTTTCCTTCGTCGGCGTTTCGGCGCCGCAATTCGTTATCGGCATCCTGATGCTCTATGTTTTTTCCGTGCAGCTCGGCTGGTTTCCGATCGGCGGCTACGGCACCTTTTCGCATCTTGTGCTGCCCTCACTTACTCTCGGAGTGCTGGGAGCGGGCTGGTATGCGCGCATGATGCGTTCCTCGATGATCGACGTGCTGCGCCAGGATTTCATCCGCACGGCTCATTCCAAGGGGCTTGGCCGCGCCACGGTGATTTTCCGCCACGCGCTGCCCAATGCCATTCTGCCGGTAATCGCGATGATCGGCATCGACATCGGCATGTTCATGTCGGGCATCGTCGTGGTCGAAAGCGTATTCGGGTGGCCCGGTATCGGCCAGCTTGCCTGGCAGGCGATCCAGCGGGTGGACATTCCGATCATCATGGGAGTCACGCTGGTCTCGGCCCTGGCCATTGTCGTCGGCAATCTCATGGCGGACCTCATCGCCCCGATGATCGATCCGCGCATCAAGCTTCGCTGACAATCGTCGGCGGATAACGTGAACAGGTACAAAAAAACCAGAGGAGAATTACAAATGCGTAAGACACTTCTTGCAGGCGTGGCGTTCTTTGCCATTGCCGCAGCGGGTATGACGGCGGTACACGCCGATGACATCAAGCAGGGCGGCCAGATGGTCGTGACCTACAAGGACGACGTGTCGACGCTCGATCCGGCCATCGGCTATGACTGGCAGAACTGGTCGATGATCAAGAGCCTGTTCGACGGTCTCATGGACTACGAACCCGGCACTTCCACACTTCGGAAAGATCTCGCCGAGGACTACACCATCTCCGACGACGGCAAGACCTTCACCTTCAAGCTGCGCAAGGGCGTGAAGTTCCACAACGGCCGCGAAATGACTGCCGAGGACGTGAAATACTCGCTGGACCGCGTCACCAACCCGGCGACCCAGAGCCCCGGCGCCGGCTTCTTTGGCTCGATCAAGGGCTTCGACAAGATGGCCGACGGTTCGGCCAAGTCGCTGGAGGGCGTCACTGTCGTTGATCCCTACACGATCAAGTTCGAACTGACCCGTCCGGACGCCACCTTCCTGCATGTCATGGCGATCAACTTCTCCTTTGTCGTCCCGAAGGAAGAAGTCGAAAAATGGGGCGCCGATTTCGGCAAGCATCCGGTCGGTACGGGCGCGTTCAAGCTGGGCGAGTGGACGCTCGGCCAGAAGCTCGTGTTCGAGCGCAACAAGGATTACTGGAACGCTGGCCTTCCGAAGCTCGACCAGATCACTTTTGAGGTTGGCCAGGAGCCGGTTGTGGCACTTCTGCGCCTGCAGAAAGGCGAGGTCGACGTCGCCGGCGACGGCATTCCGCCGGCGAAGTTCCTCGAGGTGAAGAACGACCCGACCTATGCCAAGCTGATTGTCGAGGGCGGTCAGCTGCACACCGGCTACGTCACCATGAAGACGACGATGAAGCCCTTCGACAACGTCAAGGTGCGTCAGGCCGTCAACATGGCGATCAACAAGGATCGCATCATCCGCATCATCAACGGCCGCGCCGTTCCGGCGAACCAGCCTCTGCCGCCGACCATGCCGGGCTTCGCCAAGGACTACGAAGGCTACAAGTACGACGTGGAGGGCGCCAAGAAGCTTTTGGCGGAAGCCGGTCTGGCGGACGGATTCGAAACCGAACTCTACGTCTACAACACCGACCCGCAGCCTCGCATCGCCCAGGCGATCCAACAGGATCTCGCCGCCATCGGCATCAAGGCTGAAATCAAATCGCTGGCCCAGGCCAATGTCATTGCCGCCGGCGGTGAGCCGGACCAGGCGCCGATGGTCTGGTCGGGCGGCATGGCCTGGATCGCCGACTTCCCGGATCCGTCCAACTTCTACGGCCCGATCCTCGGCTGCTCGGGCGCAGTCAAGGGTGGTTGGAACTGGTCCTACTACTGCAACAAGGCACTGGAAGAGCGCGCAACCGCGGCCGATTCGATCACCGATCCGGCCAAGAAGGCTGAGCGCGAGGAAGCCTGGCGGTCGATCTTCCTCGACATCATGAAGGATGCCCCGTGGGCACCTGTCTTCAACGAGCAGCGATTCACCATCCGCTCCGAGCGGCTCGGTGGTCCGGACGCGATTTTCGTCGATCCGGTCCACATCCCCATCAACTACGAGCAGGTTTACGCCAAAGATGTGCAATAACTGTAACTACACCATCCACGGCGCGCATCATCACTTCGGGTGGGATCGTTCGATCCCGCCCGTCGAGAAAGTCGCGCCGGGCTCGACGATCCGCTTCGAATGCATGGATAGCGGCAGCGGGCACTTCAATGCCAACAGCACCGCGGCCGATGTCGCGACGCTGGATTTCTCGAAGGTCAATCCGGTCACCGGTCCCGTCTATATCGACGGGGCCGAGCCCGGGGACGCGGTCAAGATCACCATCCACGAGTTCGAGCCGTCCGGTTTCGGCTGGACAGGGATCATTCCGGGTTTCGGACTTCTGGCGGATCAGTTCACCAGCCCGGCCCTGACGGTATGGAAATACGATCCCGTCAGCATGGAGCCGGCTATGTTCGGCAAGAACGGCCGCGTGCCGTTGAAACCGTTCGCCGGCACGATCGGGCTGGCGCTGGCGGAAGAAGGGCGTCATTCGGTTGTTCCGCCGCGGCGGGTGGGGGGCAACCTCGACATTCGGGACCTGTCCTCCGGCTCTGTGCTTTACCTGCCGGTTGAAGTCGCTGGCGGCCTGTTCTCGATCGGCGACACGCACGCTGCACAGGGCGATGGCGAGGTTTGCGGCACGGCGATCGAAAGCCAGATGAACCTCACGGTGACGCTGGATCTCGTCAAGGGCGCCAAGCTGTCCATGCCGCGCTTCACCACGCCCGGCCCGGTGACCCGTCATCTCGACGCCAAGGGCTACGAGGTGACGACCGGGATTGGAGCGGACCTGATGGATGGGGCCAAGGCCGCCGTTTCCAACATGGTCGATCTGCTCGGCAAGCTTTACAACCTCTCCGCCGACGACGCCTATATGCTTTGCTCGGTCTGCGGCGACCTGCGCATCAGCGAAATCGTCGACATGCCGAACTGGGTCGTGTCGTACTACTTTCCGCGGATCGTGTTCGAATAGGCCATGCTGGGCCGCGTTTGAAACGCGGCTCCGCTTCTTTCACCCTTATTGATCGCAAGCCATGACGACGACGCACAAGACATCCTCAGAACCGCTACTTTCTGTTCGCGATCTCGTGACACAGGTGGCGACCCCCATGGGCGCGAAGACCGTCGTCGACGGCCTGAGTTTCGATCTCATGCGCGGCGAAACGCTGTGCATCGCCGGCGAAAGCGGTTCCGGCAAGTCGATGACGGCACTGTCGCTGATCCAGCTGCTGCCGAAACCGATGGCCCGGGTTGCTTCCGGCCTGGCGCTGTTCAAGGGCCGTGATGTCTTCGCGCTCGACGACGAGGGACTGCGCAAGCTGCGCGGCAAGGAAATCGGAATGATCTTCCAGGAGCCGATGACCTCGCTCAATCCGGTGCTGACGATCGGGCGCCAGCTCGTCGAAGCGATCACGGCGCAACGGCCGATGAGCCATGCCGAAGCCATGGCCGAGGCCCTGCGGCTTCTCGAACAAGTGCAGATTTCAGACGCGGCACGGCGGTTAAGCCAATACCCGCATGAACTTTCAGGCGGCATGCGTCAACGTGTGATGATCGCGATCGCGCTGTCGCAAGGCCCCGATATCCTGATCGCCGACGAACCGACCACGGCGCTCGACGTAACCGTGCAGGCGCAAATCCTGAGCCTGATCCGCCACCTGCAGACGGAGCATGGAACCGCGGTGATCATGATCACCCACGACATGGGCGTCGTCGCGGAAATGGCCGACCATGTCCTGGTGATGAAGAATGGCAAAGCCGTGGAATACGGCACCGTGCACGATATCTTCGAAAGACCGGGCGCGCCCTACACCCAGATGTTGCTCGAGGCGGTTCCAACGCTCGGGGAAATGCACGGCATCGACACGCCGAAGCGTGCAAAACCGATCCCGGCGGTTCCCGCTTCTGCCGCCACGGGGGCTGCGGCACGGACCGACGGGGCGCTGGTGGAGGTGAGGGATCTCACCGTCCGCTTCGACATCAAGGGCGGTATTCTCCAGCGTCCGGTGAGCCGCGTCCATGCGGTCGAGGGCCTGAGTTTCGAGATCGCGAGGGGCGAGACCCTCTCGCTGGTCGGCGAAAGCGGCTGCGGCAAGTCGACGACCGGCAAGGCGCTGATGAACCTGATCCCGTGGACAGGCTCGATCCGGGTTAAGGGACAGGAGACGAGCGGACTCGGTCGCCGGGCGATGAAGCCAATCCTCCGCGACGTGCAGATGGTGTTCCAGGATCCCTATGCCTCGCTCGATCCGCGCTATCGCGTTGGCGATCTCGTGGCCGAGCCGTTGATAATCCATGGCCTTGCCAAGGGCTCCGAGCTCAAGGACCGGGTGGAGTACTTGTTCCGCCGGGTCGGTCTGTCGCCGGATCAGATCAACCGCTATCCGCACGAATTTTCAGGCGGCCAGCGCCAGCGCATCTCGATTGCGCGCGCCTTGTCGCTGTCACCGAAGGTCATCATCGCGGACGAAAGCGTCTCGGCGCTCGACGTGTCGATCCAGGCGCAGGTTCTTGATCTACTGCAGGATATCCAGAACGAGACCGGCATCGCCTATCTGTTCATCTCCCACGACATGGCCGTGGTCGAACAGATCAGTCACCGCGTCGCGGTGATGTATATGGGCCAGTTCGTGGAAGTGGGAACCCGCCGGCAGATCTTCGAAAACCCGCGGCACAGCTATACCCGCCAGCTGCTCAGCGCGGTGCCGGTACCGGATCCACGCCGAGAGCGCCGGCTTTATGACGCCGCAGCGCGCGAGATCAAAAGCCCGATCCGGCCGCTCGGATACCAGCCGGTCTACAATCAGCTGACGGACATCGGCGATCGGCATCTGGTCGCGGCGGCCTGAGGCGATCACGGGCAGGGGACGGTGTTGCCCGCATTGCTGGGCGTCCGCCCACTTTGGTCATGAGGGATGACGAGTGGCGCACCTCACTCCAATAACCCTCCGCGACGACGTAACCGAAGATTTTGAGTGGGAGAGAAATCATGGATTGCGGCTCTCACCCCAGACCGGCCGCCGCGGCGATTTGCTAGACCGCCTTCAGATCCCCGAGCAATGTCGGAATGAGTTCTGACACGGTTGGATGGATCGGCACCGCCCATTTCAGCACCGGATAGGGCGCCTTGGCATTCATCGCGTCGATGAAACCGTGGATCGCCTCGTCACCTTCGATCCCGAGGATTGCAGCACCCAGGATCTGCTGCGTTTCGGCATCGGCGATCACCTTCATGAAGCCCTTGGTCTCGGCGCGCTCGTTGGCGCGGCCGACACGGCTCATCGGCCGTGTGGAGATCATGATGGTGCGGCCCGACGCCCGTGCTTCCTTCTCGGTCATCCCGACGCGACCGAGCGGCGGGTCGATATAGAGCGCATAAGCAGGAATGCGATCGCTGACCTTGCGATCCTCGCCGTCGAGAAGGTTCGCGGCAGCGATCTCGAAGTCATTGTAGGATGTGTGGGTGAAGGCGCCTCGGCCATTGCAATCGCCGAGCGCGAAGATCCCCTCGACATTGGTGGCAAGCTTGTCGTCAACGGTGATGTAACCGCGCCGGTCGGTGGCGACGCCTGCCTTGTCAAGACCGAGGTCGTCGGTGTTCGGCGTGCGCCCCGTGGCAACCAGCACGTGGCTCGCCTCAATGGCCGGCTGACAATTACCGATGCTGACACTGATGCCGTTGGCCGTCTTGGCAAATCCGATCCCGTCGGCATCCGTGTGTACGGCAATGTCTTCCGAGCGCAGGATGTCAGCGATCGCGTCTGAAATGTCGGCATCCTCACGCGAGGCAAGCTTCGGCCCGCGTTCGATCACCGTCACCTCAGCCCCGAACCGGCGATACATCTGCGCGAACTCAAGCCCGATATAGCTGCCGCCGATGACAGCAAGGTGCCTTGGAAGACGGTCGAGATGGATGATCGAGGTGCTTGTCAGGTAGTCAATGCCGCCAACCCCGGGCATATCGGGAATGGTCGGCCGCGCGCCGACATTCAGGAAGATCCTTGGGGCCGTCAGGATCTCGCCATTGACGGTCATGCTATGGGCGTCCTGGAAGCGGGCATGCCCATAGATGACGGTCATGCCGTCCATTCCGGCGAACCAGTTGATCAGGCCGTTGCGGGCGTTCATCGTCACGGTTTCGGCACGCTTGCGCACGACAGTCATGTCGATACCCACGCCACCTGGAAGCACCACCCCGAAGTCCGCGCCGCGCCGCGCCATGTGGGCGGCACGGGCACTTGCCACCAGCGTCTTGGTGGGCATGCAGCCGGCATTGACACAGGTGCCACCCAGGAACTTTCGTTCGATCAACGCCACCTTCATGCCATTGGCGACCATGCGCGCGGCGAGGAAGGGACCGGATTGGCCGGCCCCAATGACGATGGCGTCGAAACCAGGCATCACACTGCTCCCACGATGATGAGCGCGCCGATGATCGCAACCGCATCCTCGATCAGCGCTGCCGGTGTATCCTTGCCGAAGGCGGCGGCGAGTTTACCACGAGCCGCCGCTCCACCGAACGTGCCAATCGCTGCGCCAACGACGCCCGCAATCAGTCCGCCAATGAGTGAGACGCCGGTAACACCGATCGTGGCGCCCGCCAGCCCGCCCATGATCAAGCGGGCGGCAAATTGCATCGGAACCTTACGGGACGGGGTCGAGGGCAGCTGGTCGGTGATCAGTTCGACCACAGCGAGCAGGGTGAACACCCATGGGGCCCAACGATATCCCATGAAGGCAAGCGGCGTCTGCGAAACGTCAAGCCAACCGAGAGAAGCCGCCCAGGCAACGGCGGCAGGCGCCGTCATGGCCCTGAGACCCGCGATAATTCCAATCAGAAATGAAAGAAGCAAAAGCATGTGAAATCCCCCATGCCGCGCACAATCTCAGCGCGGTCATGGGAAGCTTGCACATTGTCGCGCAGGTTTCAATTTGCGCGATGGTTTAGGTGTTTCAATTGGCGAAGGCGGCAATGCCTGTGACGGCGCGGCCGAGGATAAGGGCGTGGACGTCATGCGTCCCCTCATAGGTGTTGACCACCTCGAGGTTGACGAGATGGCGGGCAATGCCGAACTCGTCGGAGATGCCGTTGCCGCCGAGCATGTCGCGGGCAAGTCTTGCGATGTCGAGCGCCTTGCCGCAGGAATTGCGCTTGACGATCGAGGTCAGTTCCACCGGCGGATGCCCGTCCTCCTTCATGCGGCCGAGGCGGATGCAGCCCTGCAGGCCGAGCGAGATCTCGGTGATCATGTCGGCAAGCTTCTTCTGGACCAGCTGGTTGGCGGCCAGCGGCCGGCCGAACTGCTTGCGGTCGAGAACATATTGCCGTGCCCTGGCATAGCAGTCCTCGGCAGCCCCAAGCGCCCCCCAGGCGATGCCGAAGCGGGCCGAGTTCAGGCAGGTGAACGGTCCCTTGAGGCCGGTGACATTGGGCAGAAGGTTCTCGTCCGGCACGAAGACCTCATCCATCACCACTTCGCCGGTGATCGAGGCGCGCAGGCCGACCTTGCCATGGATTGCCGGCGCCGACAGGCCCTTCCAGCCCTTTTCCAGGATGAAGCCGCGGATGACGCCGTCCTCGGCCTTGGCCCAGACGACGAAGACATCGGCAATCGGGGCATTGGAAATCCAGGTCTTGGCGCCGGTCAGGCTGTAGCCGCCATCGACTTTCCTTGCCCGCGTCACCATCGAGCCCGGGTCCGAGCCGTGGTTGGGTTCGGTGAGACCGAAGCAGCCGATCCACTCGCCGGAGGCAAGCTTCGGCAGGTACTTCTGCTTCTGCGCCTCAGAGCCGAAGGCATCGATCGGCACCATGACGAGGGAGGACTGAACGCTCATCATCGATCGGTAGCCGCTGTCGACGCGTTCGACCTCGCGGGCAATCAGGCCATAGGCGACATAGCCGAGGCCGGCGCCGCCGTATTCCGGCGCGATCGTCGGTCCAAGCAGCCCAAGCTCACCCATCTCGCGAAAGATTGCCGGGTCGGTCTTCTCGTGACGGAAGGCCTCGAGCACGCGCGGCAAGAGCTTCTCCTGCGCATAGGCATGCGCAGTCTCCTGCACCATGCGCTCCTCGTCCGTCAGCTGCTCGGCAAGCCGGAACGGATCGGCCCAGTCGAAGATCTCGCGGGTATGTAGCATGATCGTTCCTCCTCACTCACTGCCGGCGCGAATATCCTTCGGGCATAGACCCGCAGTCTGGAAGGGTCAACTCGCCGGACGATTTCAACGTCGATCTAACGCTTGACCCAAGGCGGAATGAACCTGACATCGTCGCCAGTCACCGCCTCGCGCAGGAAGTCGATCACCGCCCGAACCCTCGGCGACTGGCGAAGATCACGATGGCATGTGATCCAGTAGTGCCGCCTGAGATCGACCTCGTCGGGAAGCACCCGTTCGAGTTCGGGATAGCGGCTGGCGAAGAAATAAGGAAGGACACACAGTCCAAGCCCGTTTCTGGTCGCCGTCAGCTGCGCAAAGATGCTGGAACTCTGGAACTGCGGCTTGATGCGCGGATGCACGTCACCAAGATAGTCGAGGCCGGGCGCAAAGATCATCTCCTCGATGTAGCTGATGAAGGGATGCTCCAGAAGATCGTCGCGGCAGGTGACCGGCGTGCTTCGTTGCAGATAGTCCCGTGAGCCGTACACTTGAAGATGGTAGTCGGTGAGTTTGTCGGAGAAATAAGGTCCGCCCTTTGGCTCATCGAGCACGACGGTGATGTCGGCCTCCTTGCGCGACAGCGACATGATCTGCTGGATCGTCACCAGCTCGAGCGACAGGTTCGGATGGCGCGCGACGAACTGCGGCAGCACGCGCGCAAAGAAGAAGTTCGAGAAGCCCTCCGGTGCGCTGAGCCGCACCACACCGCGCTGCGTCATTGCGCCGTCGATCAGGTCGGCGCGCAGCCGTTCGGTCTCCTGCTCCATCTTCTCGGCGGTCTCGACGAAGCGCGCACCCATCGCCGTCATCACGTAGCCTCGCGGGCTGCGCTCGAAGAGCTTGACCTTGAGCGCGAACTCCAGCCGATCGATGCGGCGCGAGACGGTCGCGTGA
>Ga0102591_1002908_pt1 | contig 16824 bp, 16 predicted proteins | sample AraplaCol_mCL_r2_2_FD_76860 | JGI IMG/M metagenome (GOLD analysis project Ga0102591, IMG submission 76860) | Arabidopsis root microbial communities from North Carolina, USA - plate scrape MF_Col_mCL_r2 (SPADES assembly) (version 2) | ecosystem: Host-associated > Plants > Roots > Endosphere... | reverse complement strand
TCGGGCAGCTTCGTGGACATCGAAAGCGACGTCTGCATCATCCCGCCGAACTCCTTCGCGCTCGCCCGCACGGTCGAGTACTTCCGCATCCCGCGCGACGTGCTGGTCGTCTGCCTTGGCAAGAGCACCTACGCGCGCTGCGGCATCATCGTCAACGTGACGCCGCTGGAGCCGGAGTGGGAAGGCCACGTCACGCTCGAATTCAGCAACACCACGCCGCTGCCGGCGCGCATCTACGCCAACGAAGGCGTCGCGCAGATGCTGTTCTTCCAGTCCGACGAAGTCTGCGAGACCTCCTACAAGGATCGCGGCGGCAAGTACCAGGGGCAGGTCGGCGTCACGCTGCCGCGCACCTGATCTTCCCGCGGAAAGACTGAACGAAAGGCCCGCATCGCGGGCCTTTTTCGTGCGGCATTCGGATTCCTCCGATGTGGCGTGCGCAGGGCGCTATCGAGAATTGCAGGACGCGCGACTCCCGCGCGATGGAGACGATGCATGGCAAGCGGCATGAAGCGACTGAATACGAAACGACTCGCCCTGGCGATGGCCGCCGCGATGTGCCTGGCCGGAAGCGCGCAGGCCGGAAAGCTCAACGATCTGCTCAACAGCGCCGGCCTGAAGGACGCGGGCAGCACCGCGATCACCGGCCTCACGCTCACCGATGCGCAGGTGGTCGAACTCGGCGCGAAATCCGTCGCGCAGATGGACAAGGAAAATCCCGTCGCCGACGCGAGCGACGCCTACGCCAAACGCCTGGCCAAGCTCTCGCAGGGCATGGAGCGCGAGGACGGCATGCAGCTCAACTTCAAGGTGTACCTGGTGAAGGACGTCAACGCCTTCGCCGTGCCCGACGGCTCGGTGCGTGTGTTCGCCGGCCTGATGGACCTGATGCCCGACGACGCCGAACTGATGTCCGTCATCGGCCACGAGATCGGCCACGTGAAGTACGGCCACAGCAAGGAGCATTACCGCGCCGCGTACCTGTCCAGCGCCGCGCGCAAGGGCGTGGCCGCGATGGGCGGCACGGTAGGCAAGCTGGCGGCATCGGATATCGGCGCGATCGGCGAAGCCGCGGTCAACGCGAAGTTCAGCCGCGCGAACGAAACGCAGGCCGACGAATACGGCGTGGATGTCCTGCGTCGCCACAACATGGACCCCAACGCTTCGGTGCGCGGCATGCAGAAGCTCGCCGCTCAGGACGGCAAGGCGAAGACGTCCTTCCTCGACGACCACCCGGCATCGCAGGAGCGCGTGACGCACCTGCAGAAGTACATCGCCAGGAAGAAGTGAGGATGCGGGAGTGAGGAGCGAGGCCGTTCCCTCACTTCCCACGTCCTCATTCCTGCCTCAGTGCGTGGCGCCACCACCCATCCGCACATCGTGCTCGATGGTGAGCGCGATCCCCACCGCCAGCCGCAATGCCTGCGCCACCACGGTCGCAGGCAGGCTGGGCGCACCGGCATGCAGCGCCGCCTGCGCGGGCGAATAGGGGATGTGCATGAACCCGCCACGCACGCCGGGAAAACCGCGCAGCGCGTGCATCAGTCCGTAGAACACGTGGTTGCACACATACGTGCCCGCCGTCTGCGAAACCTCCACCGGGAAGCCGGCGTTGCGCAGCGCCGCGAGCATCGCCTTGATCGGAAGACCGGTGAAATAGGCCGCCGGGCCATCCGCGACGATCGCCTCGTCGATCGGCTGCAACCCCGCGTTGTCGGGAATGCGCGCATCGATGACGTTGATGGCGATGCGCTCCAGCGACATCTGCGCGCGACCGCCGGCTTGGCCGATGCAGATCACCAGCGCCGGCGCGAGTTCGTCCAGCGCGTGATGCAGCGCGTGCAGCGACGCCTCGAATTCCACCGGCAGGCAGCGCGCCACGATGCGATGCCCGGCGACGATCTCGCCTTCCAGCGCCTGCACGGCTTCCCAGCTCGGGTTCGTGGTCTCGCCGCCGAACGGCGCGAAGCCGGTCAGCAGCACGTTCGGTAGCGGGTTTGCGCTCATCGGAAGGCCAGCCAGTACATCAGCGCGAGGTTCACCAGCAGCAGCGGGATCGCGGTCGGCAGCTGCGCGCGGATCACCGCGTTGGGATCGTCCAGCTCCAGCAGCGCAGCCGGGACGAGGTTGAAGTTGGCGGCCATCGGCGTCATCAGCGTGCCGCAGTAGCCGGTGAGCATGCCGATCGAACCCAGGATCGCAGGCGCCGCACCGTGCTGCTGGATCAGCAGCGGCAGGCCGATCCCGGCGGTCATCACGGGGAATGCAGCGAACGCATTGCCCATGATCACGGTGAACAGCACCATCCCGAGCCCGTAGGCGAGCACGCAGGCCAGGCGGCTGTCGGCGGGAATCAGCGCGGAGACTATCGACGCCACCGCATCGCCGACGCCGCTGGCCGCGAACACGCCGCCCAGCGTCGCCAGCACCAGCGGCAGCAGCGCGGCCCAGCCCATGGTGTCGAGCAGGCGGCGGCCTTCGCCGAGCGCGGCGGCGGGGCGTTCGCGGGTAACGAAAATCGCAGCGAACGTCGCGATCACGCATGCCAGCGCCAGGCCGATCAGCGTGATGCTGCCTTCGCCGAACAACGGCGTAGCGCCAAACACGATCTTCGCCCCGAACAGCACGACCAGGACCGTGATGACCGGAATGACCAGCGCCGGCACGAACAGCTTGTGGCCAAGGCGCTGCGCCGACGCCATCCGTTGCGCGAGCGGCGCTTCGTCGATGTGTTCGCGACGCATGCGCGTGGCGAGCAGTGCGAGCGCGATCACCGCCGCGCCTGCGAGCTGCGCGGGCCACTTGTCGCCGGCCTTCGATGCCTCGAGCACGGGTTTCCCGGCGGCGAACAGCACCGCGATGAGGATCCAGAACGCCGCATGCGCGAAGCGGCGATCGCGCAGGTTGCGCAATCCTGCATACGCCAGGAACAACGCGAGCAGCAGGTAGAAGTGTTCAATCGACAGCATCGGCGTTCGCGGCCTCGCTGGCTTGATGCGGGCGGCCTTGCGTGCGCTGCATCGCGGTGCGGCGATCCAGTCGGCGCTGGAAGAACACGATGCGCACGGCGTGGATCACGAATGCGGCGATCGCCGTCGGCAGCGCCCACAGCGCGATCTGCAACGGTTCCAGATGGATGCCATGCTCGGCGTAGAAACCCTGGATCAGCAGCACCGCGCCGAAGGCGAGGAACACGTCCTCGCCGAAGAAACGCCCGACGTTGTCGGTCGCGGCCGCGAGCGCGTGGACTTTCTGCGTGTCGTCGCGCGAGATCGCACCGTTGGGCTTGGACGCGGCCGACTCGGCCATCGGCGCCAGCAGCGGGCGCACGGTTTGCGCGTGGCCGGCGATGTCGATCAGCCCCAGCATGCTCAGGCCTTGCCGCGCGGCGAGATATCCGGCGAGCAGCCTGCTCAGCGTCAACCCGCGCCAGCCTTCGATCCAGCGCAGCGCGTGCTCGCGCAGGCCGGCGCGTTCGAGCAGGCCGATGGTCGGCAGCGTCATCGCGAACATCAGCAGCGCGCGGTTGGAGACGAAGCTTTCGCCGATCAACGCCAGCAGTTCGCCCATCGACTTGCCGGCGAGCAATCCGCTCACCAGCCCCGCGCTGACCACGACGATCACCGGATTGGCGCGCAGCACGAAGCCGACCACGACCCACGCGACGCCCAGCAACGGCCAGTAATTGATGACGTCGTTCATCCAGTCGCTCCGAACGGACGCACCGCGATGCCGTCGCCTTCCAGCGCGGCGCGCACGGCGCGGGCGAATTCCGCGGCGTCGTGACGGTCGCCGTGCAGGCACAGCGTGTCGGCGCGCAGGTGGACGATGCGGTCGTCGTCGGCGACGACTTCGCCGTGCAATGCGAGCCGTCGCACCTGCGCGATGGAGGCATCCAGCGATTCGATCACCGCGCCCGGCGTACCGCGCGGGCGTAACCGGCCGCGCGCGTCGTAGCCGCGTTCGGCGAAGACTTCATGTGCCACGCGCAGGCCGCGTTCGATACCGGCCTGCGCAAGCGCCGAGCCCGACAGGGCATACAGCGCGAGTGTCGGGTCGATATCCGCAACCGTCGCTGCGATGGCGTCGGCGACCGCGCGATCGTCCGCCGCGACGTTGTACAGCGCGCCGTGCGGTTTCACATGCGCGAGCGGCACGCCTTCCTCTCGTGCAATGACGCGCAGGCGATCGACCTGTTCCCGCACCATGCGCGCGACCTCGGCGGGCCCGACATCGAGCACGCGCCGGCCGAAGTGTTCGCGATCCTCGTAGGAAGGATGCGCGCCCGCGGCGACGCCATGCTCGCGGCACAGGCGCAAGGTTTCGCGCATCGTCGCTTCGTCGCCCGCGTGGCCACCGCAGGCGATGCTGGCCGAGGTCACGTGCGGCAGGATCGCCGCGTCGTTGCCACAGCCTTCGCCCAGGTCGCAGTTGAAGTCGATGCGCGCGCTCACGACGGCGTGTCGCGCGGCCTCAGCCGCGCTTGAACAGCATGCCCAGGCCGACCACGATCAGGATCGCTGGCCACCAGGTCATCAGGAGGCGCCCCAGGCTCATGTCGGTGAAGCCGAGGTTGTTGAGCAGGAACAGGGTGCCGATCACGACCAGCACCAGCGCGCCGACGATATGGGATTTCATGGATTTCGCCCGAAGAGTGGAAGGTGTTCAGACCGCGGCGAGGCGCGCGTCGATCATCACGCCGATTCTGGCGATGCGCGCACGTGCCGCGCAAGCCAGCCGATGGGCGGTGGCGCCATCCACGGGCGCGAAATGCAGCGGCTGTCCCGGAACGCATTGCGCCAGGCGCGGCAGGTCGGCGGCGATGACGTGGCCGAGCTTCGCGTAGCCGCCGACGGTCTGCGCGTCGGCGAGCAGGACGATGGGGCAGCCGTCGGCCGGCAACTGGATCGTCCCCGGCGCGACCGGCTCGGAGACCCCATCGCCGCCCGGCGAGGCCAACGCTTCGCCCTGCAATCGCAGGCCCTGGCGGTTGCTGCTGGCGCTCACGGTCCAGCCGCGGCGGGCGAGGGCGGTCGCCGCGGCATGCGCGGAGGGGCGATAGCGGATGGGCTGGTGCGCGTCGTGCGAGGGGTCGATCCACCATGCCGGCGCGTCTGGCGTGTCGACATCGAGGCCGAGGCCCCGACCCAGCGGCAACACGTCGCCGGCCCGCAGCGCGCGCCCCTGCAGTCCACCGAAACCGCCACGCAGGTCCGTGCTGCGGCTGCCGAGCACCGGGGCGACGTCGATGCCGCCATCGATCGCCAGCCACGCACGCGCACCGCCGCGCAGCGAGCCGATTTCAAGCGTGCCCGCGGGGAGCTGGACCGGCCGACCGCTGCCCACGCGTTCGCCGTCGAATCGCGCCGATGCCGAGGCGCCGACGATCGCGATGCGCGCTGGCGCGTCGAACCGCAGTGTCGGCCCACGCAACGTGAGTTCGAGCACGGCGGCGCCCGCATCGTTGCCGACAAGGCGGTTCGCCAGCGCCGCCGCATCGGCATCCAGCGCGCCGGCGTGCGCGACGCCGAGATGGCGCCATCCGCTTCGGCCGCGATCCTGGACGGTCGTCTGCAATCCGGGTGAAAGCACGTGCAGATTGCGCCTCACGACGACGCGTCCTGCTGCGCGGCGAGGCGATCGAACCCGTCGGCGTCGATCGCGACGAAGCGCACGCGATCCCCTGGTTGCAGCCGCGACGGCAGTTCGCGCGTCGCATCGAACAATGCCCACGGCGTGCGCCCGAGCAGGCGCCAGCCGCCGGGGCTTTCGCGCGGATAGATGCCGGTCTGGGCACCGCCGATCGCCACGCTGCCTGCCTCCACGCGCGCGCGTGGCGTGGCCAGTCGCGGCAGCGCGAGCGCGGGGTCGAGGCCGGAAAGGTACGGAAACCCCGGGGCGAAACCGATCATCGCGACGGTGTAGTCGCCTGCGGCGTGGCGACGGATCAGTTCGTCTGGCGAAAGGCCCAGTTCGGCTGCGGACGATTCGAGATCGGGGCCGTGTTCGCCGCCGTAAAGCACGGGAATCTCGACAACGCTGTTCTCCGCTTCCTTCCGCGAGGGCATGGACAGCGGGCCATCGGACGCGCCTGCTTCCACCAGCGCCAGCAAGTGCGCGTGCACCCGCGCCGGATCCACCGTCGCGTCGAAGAACACCCCGAGACTCGCGAACGCCGGCACCAGGTCGCGAAGCCACGAAGGGTTCGACGCACGCAGCCGCGCCGCCATTGCGTGCACCGCGGCATTGAGGTCCGGGTCGATGCGGTCGCCGAAGCGCAGCAGCCACGCGTCGTCGGCCAGCGCTTCGATGTCGCAGGCCGGGGGCGGACTCACTGCTTCAGCGCGTCCTGCAACTGCTGGATGCGCACGACCAGCGCTTCGGGCGAATACGGCTGCGCGGTCGCCGTGCCCCATACCGGGCGCGGCCAGGCGATGTCGTCGGGAAAGCGCGCGATCACATGCACATGCAACTGCGACACCACGTTCCCCAGCGCGGCGACGTTGAGCTTGTGCGGTTTGAACAGCGCGCGAAGCGCATGGCTGGCGAGGCTGATCTCGGCCCACAGCGTCGCCTGCTGCGTCGCGTCCAGGTCGATCAGCTCCACCGCTTCGGCCACGCGCGGCACGATGATCAGCCACGGATGGTTCGCATCGTCCATCAGCCGCAGCTCGCTCAGCGCCAGGTGCGCGACCGGATGGGTGTCCTGCGCCAGCTGCGCGTGCAGTTGCCAGGGGCCGGGGTTGGCCGAGCGGTTCATCGCAGGTTCTCCTGCAGGAAATCGAGCGTGCGTCGCCACGCGAGATCGGCCGCGGCGGGATCGAAGACATGGTTGTCTACGTCGCGGTTGAACGCATGTCCCGCGCCTTCGTAGACGTGGATCGTCGCATGCGGCTGTTTCTGCCGGTGCTGCGCGATCGCGTCTTCCGGAATGCTGTGATCGGCCTGGCCGAACTGGAACATCATCGGCGCGCGCAGCGGTTCGTCGAGGAAGGGCAGGGTGCGCGCGCCGTAGTACGACACCGCCGGCAGCCCGAGGCGCGTGTTCGCCAGGAACGCCACGCTGCCGCCCCAGCAGAAGCCCACCGCGCCCACGCGCAGGCCTTCGGCGTGCAGCGTTTCGGCGGCGACGGCGACGATGTCGACCGCGCGATCGAAGCCCAGTTCGTTGCGCAGCGCGACGCCGCGCTGTGTGCCGGCCTCGTCGTAGGGCAGCTCGATGCCGGGCGCCACCGGGTCGTACAGGGCCGGCGCCAGGGCGACGAAGCCCGCCGCGGCGAAGCGTTCGGCGACCTCGCGGATGTGCGCGTTCGCGCCAAAGATCTCCTGCAGCACGATCACCGCGCCGTGCGACGGGCCACCCGGATCGGCGCGCCAGGCGCGTACGGGCCCGTGGGGAGTGTCCAGTTCGGTCCAGGAGGCCATGGTCTGTTCAGCTTGAACGGGGGAAAGGGGCCGGTCGATTCTAGCGCCGGGGCTATAATCCGCAGCTCTCCCGCCGCCGCGCGCCATCTTCGGACCCGATCCGGATGGCCGCCGCGCCTGTCCCGTCGTCGCCGTTCCATCCATTCCAGCTCGCTCATGTCCCTAGCCAATCCCAAAGTCGGTTTCGTCAGCCTCGGTTGCCCCAAGGCGCTGGTCGACTCCGAACGCATCCTCACCCAGCTGCGCGTGGAGGGCTACGACATCGTGCAGAGCTACGACGATGCCGACGTCGTCGTGGTGAACACCTGCGGCTTCATCGACTCGGCCGTGGCCGAATCGCTGGACGCGATCGGCGAGGCCATCGCGGAGAACGGCAAGGTCATCGTCACCGGCTGCCTGGGCAAGAAGCCCGAGCAGATCCGCCAGGCGCATCCGGACGTGCTGTCGATCAGCGGCCCGCAGGACTACGGCAGCGTGATGACCGCCGTGCACGCGGCGCTTCCGCCCAAGCACGATCCGTTCCTGGACCTGGTCCCGGACACGGGCATCAAGCTCACGCCCAAGCACTACGCGTACCTCAAGATTTCCGAAGGCTGCAATCACCGCTGCAGCTTCTGCATCATTCCGTCGATGCGCGGCGACCTCGTCAGCCGTCCGGTCGACCAGGTCCTGCGCGAAGCCGAAAAGCTCGCGATGGGCGGCGTGAAGGAACTGCTGGTCATCTCGCAGGACACCTCCGCCTACGGCGTCGACATGAAGTACGCCGAGCGCGAATGGCGCGGCAAGTCGTACCAGACGCGTATGAAGGCGTTGTGCGAAGGCCTGAGCGAACTGGGCATCTGGACGCGCCTGCACTACGTGTATCCGTATCCGCACGTGGACGACATCATTCCGCTGATGGCCGAAGGAAAGCTGCTCCCGTACCTGGACATCCCCTTTCAGCACGCCAGTCCGCGCGTGTTGAAGCTGATGAAGCGCCCGGGCGCGGTCGACAAGACGCTCGAACGCATCCAGCGCTGGCGCGCCACCGCGCCGGACATCGCGATCCGCTCCACCTTCATCGTCGGCTTCCCCGGCGAGACCGAAGCCGAGTTCGAGGAACTGCTGGACTTCCTCGACGAAGCGCAGCTCGACCGCGTCGGCGCGTTCGCCTATTCGCCGGTCGAAGGCGCCACCGCCAACGCGCTGCCGGATTCGATCCCGGAAGAAGTGAAGCAGGAGCGTCTGGCGCGCTTCATGGAAAAGCAGGCGGAGATCTCCGCGGCCAAGCTCGAAGCGAAGGTCGGCACGACGCAGCGCTGCCTGGTCGATGCGATCGACGGCGAGCTGGCGATCGCGCGCACGATGTACGACGCCCCGGAAATCGACGGCCTCGTGCAGATCCAGAACGGCTACATGGCCGGCGTGAAGCCGGGCGAGTTCGTCGACGTGGAAATCATGGGCAGCGACGAACACGACCTGTTCGGCGAAGTGCCGTTCGACGATTGATCCGCCGCGCGCCATCGCGTCGCGGTCGATGGGTTCCGCCTCGCGGAACCCGTCCTACGGTTCGGCGATGCCCGCCACCATGCCTGTCACCACCGCGCACGCGACGGCCATGCCGATGAGGCCGCCGCCGACGAGCATCCCGTAACGCCGGTTCCCGCTGGCGAAGGCGAGCACGGTCTTGGCGATTGCGCTGGATGCGAGCAACGCCGCGACACCCCATTGCGCATGCGTCATCGTCAGCCCGCCCGCGGCCGACAGCTGCGCGATGGTCGCCGCCGACGCGTGCAATTCCACAAGTGCGACCAGCACCGCCGTCGCCAGTGCGCCCATGTCGCCGAACACGCTGCGCAGCCATGCCGATGCGACCAGCACGATGGCGATCACCAGCGCCAGCAGCAGGCCGTGGCTGAGCTTGAACGCGCGCGCCTGCGGTTCTTCCGGCAATGCGGCGGCGTCGCCCTGGCGTCGCAGGCCGATCGCCGCCATCGCCGCGAGCACGCCCGCTGCCGCCGCGAGCGGCCATGCACTCGCGCGCAGCAACTGCGGCGCCGCCGTCGCGACGATGCCGACCAGCAACAACAGCGATGCCAGGTTCGCCAGCAGCGCTGCCGACGCCGCGCCCGCCGTGACCTCGCCCGCATCGCGCGAGCGCTGGCCGAAGCCCGCGACCGCCGCGGTGGAAGACGCGAATCCCGCGAAGAACCCCGCCACCGGCAAACCCCATCGCGCACCCACCGCACGCAGCGCGACATGGCCGAGCATGCCCACCGTCATCACCAGCACGACGAGCTTCCACAGCTTCGACGGCACCAGCACGCCCCACGGATCGACCGGCTCGTCGGGCAGCAGCGGCAGGATCACCAGCGCCGATGCGGCCAGCAGCAGGGCGTCCTGCACTTCGCGTTCGCTGACGATGTCGCGCACGAAACGGCGCAGCGGATGCTTGGCGAACAGCAGCGTCGCGCTGATCACGCCCAGTCCCGCCGCGACGGCGGTGTCGATGCGTGCCAGCGCGGCCAGCGTCGCGGTGACCAGCAGCGCCATCTCGCCGGTCAGGCCGGGATCTTCGTCGCGCGTGCGCACATAGGCGGCCACCGCGAGCACGCCGACCGCCAGCACCACGGCGACCAGCACGGCCGGACCGATGGCAGCGGCGACCGCCGCCGCGGTGGCGACCATCGCATGCGTGCGGATGCCTGCCACGATCGCGCCGCCCTCGCGATGCTGGCGCTCGCGCACCACGCCGATGAGCAGCCCGATGGCGATGGCCGTCAGCAGGGCCTTGAGGTCGTCCTGGTCCATGCGCCCACGCTACCGCATGCGCGTGCCGAGCGCGTCAGTAGAGACTTCGTAGCCTTGCCTCGTCGTGCGTCGAGACCATCATCGGATGCCATCGTCAGGGAGACAGGTGGGTGCCGATGCGATGGTTGCGTTCGTTGTGGCTGCTCGCCTTCGCGCTCCCTGTGTTCGCCGGCACGCTGGAAGTCCCCCGGCCGCGCCAGATCGGCGTCGAGGGCGGACTTCCCTCCAGCCAGATCCAGGCGCTTACCGAGGACCGCGACGGGTATCTGTGGATCGGCACCGCCGATGGCCTCGCGCGCTACGACGGCAAGGACTTCCGCGTCTGGCGCGTGGAGGATGGCCTGCACGACAACGACATCTGGTCGCTGCACGTGGATGCGCGCAACCGGCTCTGGATCGGCACGCGCGAGGCGGGGCTGGCGATGCTTGACAGCACGCGCCGGCATTTGACGTTCTACGACCGCGCGCACATGCCGGTGATGGGCGGCAACCAGGTCTGGTCCATCGCGTCCACGGCCGATGGTGCGATCTGGTTCGGCACCTCGCCCGGCGGCCTGCATCGCCTCGCGCCGGACGGCACGCTCTCGCGCTACATGCCGATCGCCGGCGACGAACGCAGCCTGCCCGGCGATGAAGTCGGCCAACTCGTGGTCACCCCGCGCGGCGAGTTGTGGGTGGGCACGCTCAACGGCGCGGCGCGGTGGACCGGAAGCGCGTTCGAGCGCGTGCCCGACAAGCACCTCGCGTCCTCGCAGATCAACGGCATCAGCGTCGATCCCGACGGCACGCTCTGGTTCGGCACCGCCAGTGGCGTGACGCGACGCTACCCGGATGGCCGCTTCGAACGCGCACCGTGGCCCGATGGAAACGACATGGACGTGTTGCAGGTGCTGTTGCGCGATCGCCACGGCCGCTATTGGCTCGACATCCTCAAGGGGCTCGGTTACGCGCACGACGGGCGCGTCGACGTGGTGCCGCTCTACAGCCAGGCCACGCAGGGGCTGGTGCGTCCGTCGTGGACCACTGCCTACGAAGATCGCCAGGGCGGCGTGTGGTTCGCCAGTTACACGCATGGGCTGTGGTATCTCGCCCCGACGTGGCGGCAGTTCGCGGTGTTGACGCGTCGCATCGGCGACCCCGCATCGCTGGGCAACGGCATGATCACCGGCATCGCGCCGGCCGCGAAGGGCGGCGTGTGGCTCGTGGGGAGCAGCGGCGTGCTGGATCTTCTGGATCCGGATACCGGCAGGGTGCGGCACGTCATCGACGACCGTCATTCGTACAGCGAACTGCAATCGCTGCAGGTGCTGGAGGATTCGCGCGGCGCGGTCTGGGTCACCGATGCGGCCGGCATCGTGCGCATCGATCCGGCGACGCGGACGTTCCATCGATGGACACGCGAAAGCGCACGCGATGCGACGCCGGACTCGGTGCCGCAGATGGCCGAGGTGGGCGGGCAGCTGTGGGTGTTCGGCGAACGCGGCGATGCGCAGATGCGCGACCACGACGGCCGGGTGGTCGCGTCCATCCCGTCCGGTTTCGACGGCGGCCTGCCAGCGGATTTCGTGGTCGAACAGATCGGCGCCGGCCCCGACGGCGCGCTCTGGGTGGCCGGTTCGCTCGGGCTTTGGCGATGGGACGCGGGCGTGCGGCGTTTCGTGGCCGTGACCGACGCGAAACCCCGCCATGTCTACGGTTTCGCGATGCAGGGCGAACGCGTGTGGCTGGCGCGCTTCGGCGCCATCGAGCCGTACCGGTGGACGGGCCGCTCGCTCGAACCGGTGGCCGGCGGCCTCGATACACGCCAGGGCATGCCGTTGACCGCACTGAGCGGCCTGGTGGTGGATGCGCGCGGCATCGTGTGGATTACGGCGGTGCGCGGTCTCATCCGCGCCGATCCGGTGGGCCGCACCGTGCGCGTGTACGGCACCAGCGACGGCCTTCCCAGCCAGCGTTTCGAAGGCCCGCCGGTGCGGTTGCCCGATGGCAGCCGCATCCTGGTGGGGTCGCCCGAGGGCTTGATGATCTTCGATCCGGCCACCGTGCGACCGGACCCGCAGATGCCGGTGATGATCGAAGGCATCGAGGTCGATCGCGGCGAACGCCGCATCTCGCTGGACCCGACGCAGCCGTTCGAACTCACGTCCGAAGATCGCGACCTGCGCATTTCCGCGCGGCTGCTTTCGTTCAACGATGGACGCAACCATACCTACCGCTTCCGGCTGTCCGGATACGATGCGGACTGGATCGACGTCGGCGACAGCGGCGAGCGCGTGCTACCGCGCCTGGAACCGGGCGCCTATCGCATGGAGGTCATCGCGCGCGGTGCCGACAATGTCTGGTCCAGTCCGCGTTCCATCGCATTCACGGTGGTGCCGCCGTGGTGGCGGACGTGGTGGGCGATGGCCGCTTCGTTCGTGCTGGCGGGGCTCGTGTCCGGATGGACGGTGGTGTTGTATCGACGTCGCCTCAGGCGTCGGCATGCGTGGACACTGACGAAGCACCAGCGCGAGGTCGCCGAACAGGCTTCGCTTGCCAAGACGCATTTCCTCGCGACGCTGGGGCACGAGGTACGCACGCCGATGACCGGCGTGCTCGGCATGAGCGAACTGCTGCTGGACACGCCACTGGATCCGAAGCAGCGCGGCTATGTCGAATCGATCCGCCGGGCGGGCCGGCATCTGTTGCGGCTGGTGAACGACGCGCTGGACCTGGCGCGCATCGAATCCGGCCGCCTCGAACTGGCCGACGCGCCGTTCGACCTGCACGCGGTGGTCGCGGAGGCCGCGGCGTTGATGGCACCGCTCGCGCAGCAACGCGGCGTGGCGTTCCGCGTCGAAGTCGACGACGACGCGCCGCGCGGCCTGCGCGGCGACGTCAATCGCGTCTGCCAGATCCTGCTGAACCTGCTGTCCAACGCGATCAAGTTCACCGAACGCGGCTCGGTGTCGCTGCACGTCGCCGCGTTGCGTCCGTGTGGCGTGCGGCTGGAGGTCGTCGATACCGGGCCGGGCCTGAGCGATGAACAGCGCATGCGCCTGTTCCGCCGCTTCGAACAGGGCGACGGCGCGCGCACCGCGGCGCGTTACGGCGGCAGCGGGCTGGGGCTGGCGATCTGCCAGGAACTCGCGGCGGAAATGGGCGGCGCGGTCTCCGTGGCCAGCCAGCAGGGCGACGGCGCGCGCTTCATCGTCGAACTGCCGCTACCCGGAGCGCCCGCGCCGGCGCCGATCGACGAGCCGCCGTTGCGCCTGGATGCCGGTGGCGGTCCGCTGTCGTTGTTGCTGGTGGAGGACGATCCGACGGTGGCGCAGGTCATCGCCGCGATGCTGGACGCGCAGGGCCACCAGGTCACGCATGCCTCGCATGGATTGCAGGCGTTGTCGGAAGTGGCGACCTCGCGTTTCGACGCGGCGCTGCTGGATCTGGACCTGCCGGGAATGGATGGACTGGTGCTGGCGTCGTTGTTGCGTGCGCAGGGATTCGCGCAGCCGTTGCTGGCGATCACCGCGCGCGCCGATGCCGATGCCGAATCGCAGACGATGGCCGCCGGCTTCCAGGCCTTCGTGCGCAAGCCGGTGACGATGGCGATGCTGGGTGGATTGCTGGCGTGCGTGACGCCCGACAAGGCACCGGCGCAGGTGGAGTAAGAGCCGTCGTCATGCTCCGTAGGATGGGTTGCGCGACGCGCAACCCATCGCGGTTCGCGATGAGGCAAGACGATGGGTTGATCTGAGATCAACCCATCCTGCCAGGCCGTTACGTTCGGGGAATCCACGCCATCGGCACCGTGCGGATTCCGTGTTCGAACCGCATCGACGCCGACGCTTCGAAGCCCAACCGGCGATACATCTCCAACGCATGAAGCGAGGCGTTCACCGTTACCGGCGCGTCCGCCATCGCGCTGGTGCGCACGGCATTCCACAGGCCGCGCGCGATACCGCGGCGTTGCATGTCATCGGCCACGAACAGCCAATACAGGTGCGAGGGAAGTCGCAGTGCGGCGACGCCGACGATGCGGCCGCCGTATTGCGCGACGACATGGCGGTGGCCTTCGTGCAAGCGTTCTTCGATCTTTCCCGGCGCGGCGGAAGCGACCAGCCGCGCGACGCCTTCCTGGGTGCAGTCCGGCGCGATCCACCGCTTCATCAGCGCGAGGACGAGCATGCCCATCGCGTCCGCATCGTCGATCGTGGCATCACGCAGGACGATGTCGTCAATCACCGTCATATGCGACTTCGGCGATCACGAATCGCGCGGCGCCGCCGGGCAGCATCGCCTCGAATTCGTCGTCCAGGCGCTTTTTCAGCATCGCGCGCGCGAGCGGCGAATCGATGCTGATCGCGCCGGTCTTCGCGTCCGTCTCGTCGGGGCCGACGATGCGGTAGCGCTGCGTTTCGCCGCTGGCGACGTTCTCGACCTCGACGCGTGCGCCGAAGAAGACCGCGTCTGGATCGCTGGGCACGGTATCGACCACGCGCAGCGCGGGAACGCGCTTGGACAGATAGCGCACGCGACGATCGATCTCGCCGAGCTGTTTCTTGCGATAGGTGTACTCGGCGTTTTCCGAGCGGTCGCCTTCGGCAGCGGCGGCCGCGAGCGCCTTGACGACTTCCGGGCGCTTCACGCGCCACAATTCGTCGAGCTCGGCCTTGAGGCGATCGTGGCCCGCGCGGGTGATCAGCGCGGTGCTTTTTTCGGGGGGCGGACGCCAGCGGCCCATGGGAACTCCGGTGAATGCGCGGGGCGCTTGCGGTCGATTCTACTGAGTCGACAACGTCCAGGAACCGTCATCCCGGCTTTCGCCGGGATTACGCAGTGGGTGGAACGCGCATGTGCGAGCGATCGCGTGACGCTTCGTTACTGCGCCGACCGCTTCAGGTTATACGGCAGCTTGCTGTCGATCGGCTTGCCTTCCATGTCGAGCTGCCGGATCTCGTCATTCGACAGGATCGCGTACAAACGATCGTTGTCGGACTTGCTGTTCGGGTCCAGCCGCAAACGCTGGTTGTTCTCTTCCGCGGTCCACGTGCCATCGCCCTTGAGCGCCGGCGCCGAACGTTCCTGGTAGGACTCGGTGATCGTGTAGGTGCCATCGGCCGAGAGCACCAGGTGCGTGTCGATGCCCGGACAGTCCGCGCAGGGCAGGGTGCCGGTGAACGTGCCGGCGAAGGCCTTCGCGTCGAACGGCGCGCCTTGCGCGGACGGCATCGCGTCGGCCGCCGGTGCGACCGGCGCCGCAGCTTCGGGTTGCGCGGGCGGTGCGGCGGGCGCGGCGGTCTCGGCCGGCGCCTGCGGCTTGCAGGCCGACAGCGCGACGACGACCAGGGCGGCCAGGAAAGCGGTCCGGACTGGCGTTGGGATGACGTGCGTCGACGTGACGTGCTTGGACATGACGTGCTCCTTGCGGAAGAAGGGCGATTGGGCCACAGCGAGCATCAACGCCGCGTGCCGCCGAAGATGCTGCCCAGCAGGCCGCGCACGATCTGCTGGCCGATGCGGCTGCCCACCGTGCGCGAGGCCTGCTTGGCCATCGTCTCGACCATGCCCTGGCGGCGCTTGGTGCCGAAGACCGCGTCCTTCACGGCCTGGCCGAAGCCGCTGTCCTCGGCCTCGTCCTGCGCGCGCGAACGCGCCGGCGGGGCCTTGCTCTGCTGCGTCGCGGCTTCCGCACGCGCGGCGAGCATTTCCGCCGCCGATTCGCGATCCACGCGCTGGTCGTACTTGTGGCCGACCGGGCTGGTGTTGCGCACCTGCTGGCGTTCGACCTCGGTGATGGCGCCCATGCGGCAGCGCGGTGGTGCGATCAGCGTCTTCTCCACGGGCATCGGCACGCCCTTGTCCTGCAGCGTCGATACCAACGCCTCGCCGGTGCCGAGTTGCGAGATCGTCTTCGCCACGTCCAGCGCAGGATTCGGAACGAAGGTTTCCGCCGCGGTCTTCACTGCCTTCTGGTCGCGCGGCGTGAACGCGCGCAGCGCGTGCTGCACGCGGTTGCCGAGCTGGCCGAGGATCTCGTCGGGCACGTCGTCGGGGAACTGCGAGCAGAAGTACACGCCCACGCCCTTGGAGCGGATCAGGCGCACGACCTGTTCGACGCGTTGCTGCAAGGCCGGCGGCGCGTCGTCGAACAACAGGTGCGCTTCGTCGAAGACGAACACGAGCTTGGGTTTTTCCAGGTCGCCCACTTCCGGCAGCGTCTCGAAAAGTTCCGACAACAGCCACAGCAGGAAGCTGGAATACAGGCGCGGCTTGAGCACCAGCTGCTCGGACGCGAGGATGTTGACGACGCCGCGACCGTCCTGCGTGGTGCGCATCAGGTCCGACAGTTCCAGCGCCGGTTCGCCGAAGAACAGCTCGCCGCCTTCCTGTTCCAGTCGCAGCAGCGAGCGCTGGATCGCGCCGATCGACTGCGCGCTGACCAGGCCGTAACTGGTCGAGATGTCCTTGCGCTCTTCGGCGACCAGGCCCAGCAGCGCACGCAGGTCGTCCAGGTCCAGCAGCAACAGGCCACGGTCGTCGGCCAGCTTGAAGACGATGTCGAGCACGCCCGACTGCGTGTCGTTGAGTTCGAGCACGCGCGAGAGCAGCGTCGGGCCCATCTCGCTC
>Ga0102591_1002905_pt1 | contig 16841 bp, 17 predicted proteins | sample AraplaCol_mCL_r2_2_FD_76860 | JGI IMG/M metagenome (GOLD analysis project Ga0102591, IMG submission 76860) | Arabidopsis root microbial communities from North Carolina, USA - plate scrape MF_Col_mCL_r2 (SPADES assembly) (version 2) | ecosystem: Host-associated > Plants > Roots > Endosphere... | reverse complement strand
GATGACTGGCGCGGTGATCGTCAGCTGCGTCGGCGGCATGGACATCCGCAGCGAGCGCCGCTCGCTCGAACGCGGCGCCCACATCGTCGTCGGCACGCCCGGCCGGCTCTGCGACCATATCCGCCGCAGGGCGCTCGACATGTCGGAACTGAAGGCTGCCGTGCTCGACGAGGCCGACGAGATGCTCGATCTCGGCTTCCGCGAGGATCTCGAATTCATCCTGGATGCGGCACCGGACGAACGCCGGACGCTGATGTTTTCAGCAACGGTGCCGGCGGCGATCGCCAAGCTTGCCAAGAGCTACCAGCGCGATGCCGTGCGCATCAGCACCGCGGCCGAGGAAAAGCAGCATATCGACATTGAATATCGCGCGCTCATGGTGGCCCCGAGCGACCGCGAGAATGCGATCATCAACGTGCTGCGTTATTACGAGGCGACCAACGCCATCGTCTTTTGCTCAACGCGCGCTGCCGTCAATCATCTGACCGCGCGGTTCAACAACCGCAATTTCGCCGTGGTGGCGCTGTCCGGCGAGCTGACGCAGAACGAACGCAGCCATGCGCTGCAGGCGATGCGCGACGGGCGCGCCCGGGTCTGCATCGCGACCGACGTCGCCGCCCGCGGCATCGACCTGCCGGGCCTCGATCTCGTCATCCACGCCGACCTGCCGACCAACCCGGAAACGCTGCTGCACCGCAGCGGCCGTACCGGCCGGGCCGGACGCAAGGGCATCAGCGCCATGATCGTGCCGCTCAACGCACGCCGCAAGGCGGAGCGCCTGCTGGAGAATGCCGGTATTTCGGCTGCCTGGGCGCGACCGCCCTCGGCCGAGGAGGTGAGCGAACGCGACGACGAGCGGCTGCTCGCCGACCCGATCTTCAACGAAACGCCGCAGGAGGAAGAGCAGGGGCTGGTACAGCAGCTTCTTGCCAGCCACGGCGGCGAAAAGCTTGCCGCCGCCTTCTTGCGTCTTTACCGCACCAATCATTCGGCGCCGGAAGATCTCATCGAAGTTACCGTGCAGGACGAACGCAGCCGCAAGCGCCGCGACAATGCCGAGCCCTACGAGCCGGCGCAGAAGGGACCGCGCGAGGATTTCGGCGCTAGCGTCTGGTTCTCCGTCTCGGTCGGGCGCAAGCAGAATGCCGAGCCGCGCTGGCTGATCCCGATGCTCTGCCGCAACGGCAATGTAACGAAGCGCGAGATCGGCGCGATCAAGATGCAGCCTGAGGAGACCTTCGTGGAGATCGCTGCGGCGAGCGCCGAAAGCTTCCAGGCGGCGATCGGACCGAACAAGGCGCTCGAACGCGGCATCCGCGTGACCAGGCTTCCCGGCACGCCGGATTTTAGCCGGGCGCCGTCGCCGAAGCCCTATGCCGGCAGGCCATCCCGCGACGAGCGGCCGGACGATACGTTCCGCGGCGAGCGGCCGAAGAACAAGTTCGGCAAGGGTCCGGGCGGCGGATACGCCGCAGCCGACAATGCGGGCCAGGAGAGACAGGATAGCAAGCCCTGGAGCAAGAAGCCGGGCAAACCCGGCTTCGATGGCCCGAAATCAGACAAGCCGAAATTCGACAAGCCGAAATTCGAAGGCGCCAAATATGACGGCAAAGGCGGCGCCGGGCCGAAGGGCAAGTTTTCGAAGAAGAGGCCCGGCTGATTTTGTCGCTGCAGCACCGCGCTGTAATGCTTTGAATTAATGCATAATTTGTCCTTAAAATCGTTTCCTATTTGAGGAATTATGCAGCAACCCTTCGCCGGTCCTGGCGGAGGGTTTTGGGTCGTATCCCTCAGCGAGGCAAGGATGATGGTGGAAACGGCAATCCTCAGCGTTCCGGTTTTCAGTACGCTCTGCAATGAGGCCTTCCGGCTGCGACGCGCAGTTTTCGTATATGAGCAGAAGGTTCCCGAAGCCGAGGAATTCGATGCCGACGATCTCAGCGCCCATCATCTCGTCGCTGTCACGGCGGGCGAGGTTTCCGGCACGCTGAGAGCCATTTACGCCGAGGAACATGTGAAGATCGGCCGGGTTGCGGTTGCTGGCCGATGGCGCGGCCGCGGCATTGCGGCTGATATGATCGGGCGTGCAATAGAACTGCATCGCGGCGCACGCGACAACCGCTTCCATCTCACAGCGCAGGCGGACAAGTTGCCGCTCTACGAGCGTTTTGGCTTCGTTGCCTATGGCACTGAATTCCTCGACGGTGGCATGCCGCATCTTGCCATGAAGAACTATTGAGCTTCGGTGGCGGCAGGAGCAGACGACGATGAAACGCCCGGGCATGCAGCAACCCGATCCGGTCGCCTTTATCAAAGCTAATCTGCCGATCTCACCCGTTCCGTCCATTCCCGAGATCCGGCTTCATACGGCAGGCCCCGCAAGCGGGCTCTGGCGGCTTGCAGGCCGCAGAGAAGCCGATCCGGCACCTTATTGGGCCTATCCCTGGGCCGGCGGCGCCGTGCTTGCCCGCTATCTGCTCGACCGGCCGGAAATAGTCGTGGGTCGCCGTGTCCTCGATCTCGGCGCCGGCTCGGGGCTCGTCGCCATCGCGGCGGCGAAGGCCGGCGCAGCGGCGGTGACGGCGGTCGACATCGATGCCAATGCCATTGCCGCGATCGGCCTCAACGCGGCGATCAACGGCGTGGATATCATAGCCCGGGCCGCCGATATCATCGAGGATCCACCACCGGAGATAGACCTCCTCGTTGTCGGCGACCTGTTCTACGATCCAGCGCTAGCCTTGCGGGTGATGGCCTTCCTGCGGCGTTGCCAGGCGAGCGGCATCGAGGTGCTGATCGGCGATCCCGAACGGGCCCACCTGCCGCAGGGCGAACTCAGCCGAATCGCCACCCATGCAGTTGCGGATTTTGGCGGAGGCAGCAGCGGCGGGGCGGTGCCGGCGGGCGTATTCTCGCTCTTCGGCAATAGCTGAAGGCAAGATTTAAACTCGCTTTGGCTGATGCGTTACCCTCTATAAAATGACTGCGTGCTCAATGCAGACACCATGCTTTTATTTTCGGTCGTGAACGCAGATTCCGGCAGACTCACAGGAAAAAGGATGGATGCCGAAAGTTGCTGGAAGCGTCACATCAAAACATCTGTTGTCGGGGGAGTCGTCCACGTCGATCAGCGCAAGCCATTTCTTTGTATTCCTAGTCGGATAATAGTCTTCGGTTTGATAGTAGAATCTTGAATAACATTGCCGCGGCCGTACTTCCCTGGGAAGTATTCCAATCCTTATAAGGTTCTTAAACTCATCTTGTTGGGCCGATATTCCCTTTTCGATGAAGTCACTCACAAGCGGCTGGAGTTCCGGGTAATTCGCGACACAATTGCTTACTGTCTGATCTTGCTTGCCTTTGTGTGCCGAGACGATGTAGCCGACGCTGCCGGTCGCCGACTTGTACGCCCCAAGTTTGCTTCCATCCAAGATCGTATAGCCTTTCAGCACACCTGACTTCTCAATCAGCGACCAATACCGCCTGAGATGCTCGTCCATATGATCCGAGCAGAGAATAAGAGTTTTGGGTGTCATCTCGTCTTTGCGATCAGGCATGCTCCACTCGATCGCCCAGGGGGCACCGGGATCGGACGGTGGCTCCAGCGCGGGACCTCCTTGTACCGCGGCAACGGCGGACGAATAGGCCGTGAGAAGGACGACAGCCGACATCATGTAGCTAGATAACATTGGCATCACCTACAAACACAAACGTTGCTCCTGCGCGTTCATTAGCAGCCAGAAGCGAATTACGCTCAGACGTGGAAATAAATTGCAACTATAACCAGGCTAGAAGGTCCGGCCGCAGCAGCATGACCGGGCAGGGCGCTCCGGCCGGCAGTTCCGGCGCATGCGGCGGGCGGATGACAAGGCAATCGGCTGCGGCGAAGACCTTCATCATCGAGGAATCCTGCTTGCCGAAGGGCTCGGCAAGCCAGTCGCCGGCAGAGGATTTCGAAAGCTTCGCCCTGATGTAGTCCTGCCGCTGGTCATTGGCGCGCAGTGTGACGGCCGCCTCCACCGTTGCCTCGCGCCGCACCGGCGGCAGGGAGGCGAGCTTGCGGATCAGCGGCTCAAGGAAGAGCAGCGAACAGACGAGGCTAGAGACCGGATTGCCGGGCAAGCCGAGCACGTGCGTCTCACCGAAGCTGCCGACCATCAGCGGTTTGCCGGGGCGCATGGCGATGCGCCAGAAATCGAGCTGCATGCTGGCCTCGGTCAGCGTGGCCTGCACCAGATCATGGTCGCCGACCGAAGCGCCGCCGAGCGTGACGATCACATCGACCTTGGCGTCCCGCGCCGTGCCGATCGCCGCGGTGATCTTGGCCTTGTCATCAGGCACGATACCGAGATCGAGCACATCGGCGCCGGCTTTGCGGGCAAGGGCTGCAATACCAAACGTATTGGATGCGATGATCTGCGAAGGGCCGGGCGTGCTTCCGGGCGGCAGCAGTTCGTCGCCGGTTGCGAGGATGGCGATCAGCGGGCGCCGCAGCACCTCGACATCAGGCCGGTTCATGCCCGCAGCGACCGTCAGCCGCGAGAAATCGAGCACGGTGCCGGCCGACAACACGGCTTCGCCTTCGGCGAAATCCTGGCCGCGAGGACGCACATGCTGGCCATGCCGCACAGGGAAATTGGTCCTGATGCCGCCCTCGATCTTCTCCACATCCTCCTGCAGCAGGACGCTATCAGCGCCTGGCGGAACAGGCGCGCCGGTGAAGATACGGACGGCCTCTCCCTGGCTGACGCTTCCCTCGAAGCCGTGGCCGGCGGAAGACATGCCGATGACCTTCAGCACGGCGCCCGGCTCCGGCGCGTCTTCACGGCGTAGCGCATAGCCATCCATGGCAGAGGCATTGAAGGGCGGCTGGGTCAGGCCGGCCGTCAGATCGACGGCCAGGACGCGGCCCTCAGCCTCGGCAAGCGACAGCGTCTCGGACGCCGCGACGGGCTTTGCGCGAGAGAGCAAGCGGTTCAGAGCCTCGGTGACCGGGAGAAGGTTCATCTTGCCTCCGGATGACGGAAATCGCCGGATTTTCCGCCGGACTTTTCTAGAAGTCTGATACCGCCGATCTCCATTGCCTTATCGGCCGCCTTGGCCATGTCGTAGATCGTCAGACAAGCGACCGAGACGGCGGTCAGCGCCTCCATCTCGACACCGGTCTTGCCGGTCAGCTTGGCGGTGGCCGTAACGCGCAGACCGGGCAGGGCGGCATCTTCCTCGATCTCGACCGTGACCTTCGTCAGCATCAGCGGATGGCAGAGCGGGATGAGATCGGCGGTGCGTTTTGCCGCCATGATGCCGGCAAGGCGCGCCGTCCCGATCACATCGCCCTTCTTGGCATTGCCTTGCCGGATGAGAGCGAGTGTTTCCGGCGCCATCGTCACATGGCCCTCGGCAGTGGCGATGCGCACCGTCTCGGCCTTATCGGAGACATCGACCATATGCGCCTCGCCGGAGGCATCGATATGAGTGAGCCCTGGCTTTTGGCCGCTCATATCATTCGGCCGCGATGGCGGCTTCGCCAAAAAGCAACGCGCGGGTGGCGGCGGCTACGTCGTCCTTGCGCATCAGGCTCTCGCCGACGAGGAAGGTATTGATGTCGACGGCCTGCAGGCGCTTGCAATCCGCATGGGTAAAGATGCCGCTTTCGCCGACCAGCAGCCGGTCGTCCGGCACCATGGGGGCAAGCGTCTCGCTGACGCTCAGGCTGACTTCGAAGGTCCGCAGATTGCGGTTGTTGATGCCAATGAGCAGCGAGGAAAGCTTCAGGGCCCGCTCCATCTCCTCGGCGTCGTGGACCTCGACCAGCACGTCCATACCGAGGCCAAAGGCTTCGTCCTGCAGGCGTTCGGCCTCGTCGTCAGAAAGCGAAGCCATGATCAGCAGGATGCAATCGGCACCCCAGGCGCGGGCTTCCTGCACCTGATAGGTCTCGAACATGAAATCCTTGCGCAGCGCCGGCAGCGTGCAGGCAGCGCGAGCGGCCGTCAGAAATTCCGGCGCGCCCTGGAAACTCGGCCTGTCGGTCAGCACCGAAAGGCAGGCGGCACCGCCGGCCTCATAGGCGCTCGCCAGCGACGGCGGATCGAAATCCGGGCGAATGAGACCCTTCGACGGGCTCGCCTTCTTGATTTCGGCGATCAGGCCGAAGCGGCCGGCATCACGCTTGGCAACGAGCGCCTTGTGGAAGCCGCGCGGGGCGGACTGATCAGCCTGCATCGCCTTCAAGTCGGCAAGCGACACCGTCGCCTTGGCGGCGGCGATCTCCTCGCGCTTGTAGAGTTCGATCTTCTTCAGGATATCGGTCATCGGGCAATCCTAGTCGATATCGTTGGAAACGGCGATGAGTTTGTCGAGAGCGAGCGCGGTAGAGCCGCTATCCAGCGATTGCGTGGCCAGCGTCATGCCGTCGCGGATCGTCGCGACCTTGCCCGCGATCACGAGCGAGGCGGCCGCATTGGCGAGCGAGATATCGCGATAGGCATTCTTGGCGCCGCCGAGCACCTCGCGAAGGGCTGCGGCATTGGCGACACCGTCACCACCCTTGATGTCGGCGAGCACGCAAGGGTTGACGCCGAAATCGGCGGGCGAGAGCTCGAAGGTGCGGATCTTGCCATCTTCGAGTGCCGCGACGTGTGTGATGCCGGTCGTGGTGATCTCGTCGAGGCCATCGCCATGGACCACCCAGACGCATTCGGAGCCGAGATCACGCATGACTTCGGCAAGCGGCACCAGCCATTGCGGCGAGAAGACGCCGAGCAGCTGGCGACGGACGCCGGCAGGGCTGGAAAGCGGCCCGAGCAGGTTGAAGATCGTGCGCGTGCCAAGCTCGACCCGGGAGGGGCCGACATGACGCATGGCGGAATGATGCATCTGGGCGAACATGAAGCCGACGCCGGCTTCCGCGATGCAGCGGGAAATGATCTCGGGACCGACGTCGAGCTTGACGCCGAGTGCTGCCAGATTGTCGGCCGCGCCCGATTTCGAACTCAGCGCCCGGTTGCCGTGTTTGGCGACAGGAACACCGGCGCCGGCGACGATCAGCGCCGCCAGCGTCGAGATGTTGTAGGTGCCGCTGGCATCACCGCCGGTGCCGACGATGTCGATCGCATCGGCCGGGGCCTCGACGGTCAGCATTTTCGAGCGCATCGCGGTGACGGCGCCGACGATCTCATCGACGGTCTCGCCGCGCACGCGCAGCGCCATCAGGAAGCCGCCGATCTGCGAGGGCGTCGCCTGGCCCGACATCAGGATGTCGAAGGCGGCTCGGGCCTCCTCACGCGTCAGCGGCTCGCGGCTTGCGGCCTTGGCCAGGAACGGCTTCAGATCGGTCATAGAGCCTCCTAGCGGACCGTCGCCTGTTCGGCGAGGGTCTGGTTGATCTGCGCACCGTATTGCGTCTGCAACAGGTTGACCATCTGATCGAGAATATCATCGCCGGCAGCATTGGCCATGGCTGTGATCTGGGCATCGCGGTTGTTCAGCACATCGCCGGTCGGCTGGGTGTTGACCTCGGTGACCTTCAGCAGGATCTGCGTCGAGGGATCGGCGCCGACAGCACTTGCGACCGTGTCGACGGGGCCGGAGAAGGCGGCGGTGATGCCTGCCCGGCCGAGGACCGCATCATCGGTGGAGCGGGTGACGCCGCTCTTGCTCTCGACGGCGATGCCGAGCGGCGTCGCGATATCGGCAAGTGCCGTGCCCTTGGCCGCTTCGGCCTTCAATTCACCGGCCTTCTTGGCGAGCTCGGCCTTCTGCTGCTCCGCCGTCCAGTCTTCGACGGCCTTTTCGTGCACCTCGGCCACCGGGCGCTCGCGGTCCGGCGTGATTTCGCGGACGTTGAACCAGACATAGCCGTCATTGCCGATCGGCAGCGGCGGCGCATCGACGCCGACCTCGGTCTTGAAGGCTTCGCCGAGCAGCTGCTGCTTGGCGGGGAGATCCTTGACCTCCTTGCCGTCCTTGTCGGCGCCGGTCATATCGACGGCGTCGACGGCCACGGCGGTGAGCTTCAGCTGGCCGGCAATATCCTCGAGCGTGGAACCGCCCGCGCGCAGGTCCTCGATGCGATCGTGAACGTTGATCACTTCCTGAGAGGCATTGGAGAGTGCCAGCTGCTTGCGGATATCCTCCTTCACCTCGTCGAAACTCTTCGTCGTTTCAGGCTTGATGTTGGTGACGCGCAGGATGACGGGGCCGAAGGAGCCATCGACGACAGGCGTCGTGCCGCCATCGCGCGAAACCGCAAAAGCCGCATCGGCAACGGCCTGGTCGGGAACCTTGTCCTTGGTGAACTCGCCGAGCAGCACGTCGCTTGCCGTCTTGCCCTGGTCGGAAACCAGCTGGTCGAAGCCGGTGCCGCTCTTCAGCGCCGTTTCGGCGGCGACGGCGAGATCCTTGCTGGTGAAGGTCAGCTGTTCGATGGTGCGGCTTTCCGGCGTGCGATAGGTATCCTTGCTCTTGTCAAACGCTTCGTGGATCTGGTCGTCGGTGACGGTCGCCGCATCGGCGATATCGGCGGGCTGCAGCTTGAGATAAACGAGCTTGCGGTATTCCGGCGCCCGGTAGCGCTGCTTGACGCCATCGAACCATGTCGCCAGCACGTCGTCGGCAGGCGCCTTGATCGGTTCGATATTGGCGTTGGTCAGCAGCAGGTAGTCGATACTGCGGCTTTCATCGCCATAGAGTTTCAGGGCATCGACCAGCGTCTTCGGGGCCGTGAACCCGTTGGAGATGGCATCGACCACCTGGCTGCGGACAGCGACCTTGCTGCGCTCCTTGATGTAATCGTCCTGGCGGATGCCGGCATTGCGAAGACGCGAGACGAAGAGCTCGCGGTCGAACTGGCCGTTGACCGCCTTGAACGCCGGATCGTCGGCGATCAACTGGGCGAGGCGATCCTGCGACAGGCCGAGGTTCATGTCTTCGGCGAGCTGGTCGAGCGAGGCACCGGCGACGAGCTGGGCGAGCACCTGCTGCTCGATGCCGAAGGCGCGGGCCTGCTCGGGGGTGAGGCGCGTGCCGAACTGCTGGCTGACGCTTGCCACCTGGCGCTGATAGGCGAGGTGGAATTCGTTGACGTCCACATGCTGATCGCCGACGGTCACGACCGTGGTGCTATTGCTGCCCGTTATCAGCGACCGGGAGACGCCCCAGATGCCGAAGGACGCGACCAGCAGAAGCATCAGCAGCTTGGCGACCCAGGTCTGAGCGGCCCTTCTCAGGATATGGAACATAGAAACGCAAACCTCGCAGTATCATTGACCCGCGCGCGGGCAGACATTCGACGTTCCTTAAAACAAACCCGACAGGAAATGAAGGGTTTGTCACGCGAAAAGCTGCGCGGACCGACGGCAGCGCGGCAGCAGCTTTGCGGCGAACAAAAGATCGGCTCCAACGGAACCTTTTTGGCCGCCATTTCGTTGAAGCGGCATCCCATGAAACAGGAGCAGACCATGGCAGAATTGAAAACCGCTTCCGCCGAATCCACCGCTGCGCGCGTCAAGGCTGACATAGCAGCAGACGATCTGTCGGCGCAGGTCGCAGCCCTTCGCAACGATCTTTCCCGGCTGACGGAAAGCGTGGTGGCGCTGGGGCAGGGGGCGAAGTCGGCGGTTACCGACGAGGCTTCGCTGATGACGGAGCAACTGCGCGACAAGGTGCGCGAAGAACCGCTCATGGCACTCGCGGTGACGGCAGGCATTGCCTACGTGTTCGGCCTGCTCAGCCGCCGTTGAACGGGAATATAGGGTGAAGAAAGGCCGGACGTCATGAACGCCCGGCTTTCAATATTTCCGATGACGGCAAAAGCTACCGTCAACGGCGGATGACGCGCCCGATCGCGATCAAGATGCAGGCACCGACGAAACCGGTGATCAGATAACCCAGCCAACCGGCGAGCGGCTGGATGTGCAACAGACCGAGGATCCAGTTGGCGACAATCGCGCCGATGATGCCGAGCAATATGTTCATGAGCAGGCTCATGCTGCTGCGCATGGCCTTTTCCGCCAGCCATCCGGCGACACCGCCGATAATGATGGCTGCAATCCAACCCACGCCTGCGTCTTCCATGGTTATCTCCCTCCTGGCAAAACGAGTCACAGAATGCACGAAACGAAAGGAAGTTCCACTCCCAGTTACTGAGATTGCTTGCAGGTTCAGCAACTTATGTGACTCACGGCTGTAGCAAGGTGACCGGAGAGTTCAGCGCGTGGGCGGCAATCTGGAAGAGCAGGCCGGCAATGGCGAGCATTGCGAATCCGAAAGGCATGATCAGGCTTTTGCTAAACATCTTTCCTCTCCCCTTTTGCGTAAAGCATAAGCGGAAGCGGAAGGAGCGCAACTATATTGTTAACAGATAGTTAAGCCTCACAATTGATTAAACTTTAACACATTTTTGATTGTCGTAATACTTTCGGATGTCGAAACACTTCTTCTTCACGCTTCCCGTGTTTGCTGACGGATCTTCGGCGATCTATGCTCGCCAGACCTTCCGGTCTACGCCGCCTGATCAACGCCGACTGCAGACGCAATAGCACTTGGTGCTGCCATCTCTCCGGATCGCAAACTGGGTCGGCGATGGTCAAGTGATCGAGCGCCTCAAGCCCAATCCGCCGCCGGCTGGCAATCAGGTCCGGTGGACGATCAACATGAAGAAGAGGAAGGATGCTGTTGCGACCGTCGCAGCGACGGCAATCTGGTAATCCATGTCGTTAACCCCGGTTGGATAGCTCGCGTTAACGCAAATCCGCGTCACGGAGTTCCATACCGTCCGTTCGCGCTTATCTCCTGCTCTCCTGCGGATTGATTTTGGCGAGGAGTGCATCATTTTCTCTAGAATAGGATGATTTTAGGCCCAGTCGGCCTAAAATCTGAATCCTGTTCTAAATTAAGAGTTAGAGCATGATGTCGTCCGAAAACCGCTCACACTTTTCGGCATCATGCTCTGAATCGCCATGCAATCCGGGGGAAAACACTTGATGCCAAAAGCTGCAATCGCCATCGCCTGCATCTGCCTGCTGACACTTTCCGGTTGCGGCAATACCGCATACGGGCTGAAGAAGGATGGACAGGAAGCGAGCCACGCCATGGACAACGCGACCCATCGGGTGCTTTCCGCCGGCTCAAAGAAGTGACGCAGGCGACAGAATAAAAAAGCCCGCCTGGGGTGAGGCGGGCTTAGAATAACAGGGAGAATGGACGGATAGACTCCGTCTCAGCTAATAAAGCACTTTCTTAAACGTGTGGCTTTACGTCATTCGACGTAACCGCGACCGGCAACGATCCGATGCGCACCATGATTCAAAATTGAATCAGAGATATCCGGATCGAATCAATGATATTGGGATCAGGTCAGAAGTTGCCCCAGTTTTGAGCGCGGGCACGGGCGCGAATAATCCGGTATTCGCGACCGCCATAGAGCGAGCCGATTGTCAGCAGAAGCGTCAGAACGTCCCAGATGATATGCATGTTATCCTCTTAGGTTGGACGGCCCTGCCGTCGATCGGTTGAAGATACAATAGCAATCTTTCGAATGTGCTTATATGACAAGAAATCGGGATGAGCGGGAAAGCGGGCAGGGCGCTTCCGCAGAGGAGAGGCGGTATCGCCGTCTTGGAGCAGCAAAGTGAACAGATTACCGGACGGCGGCTCATGACGATTTTCTCCGTCCGCCACATCACGTCCTATCGTTACGTCAGGGAGGTCGAATTCGGCGAGCATCGCTTGATGTTCCGACCGCGCGACAGTTTCGACCAGCGGCTGATCGAAGCGTCGTTGACGATCTATCCTGAGGAAAGTCATGTGCGCTGGATCCACGATGTTTTCGGCAATTGCGTGGCGCTCATCAATATTTCGAGGCCGGCGTCCGAGCTTCGTTTCGAAACCTGGATCACGCTCGATCATACGCCGCAGGTCGCCCTGGATCTCAAGGTCGACGACGAGGCCCTGACCTATCCATTCTCCTACGACAAGGATGAGATTGCCGATCTGACGCCGGCGATGCAGCGCCATTATCCCGATCCGAACGACGAGGTCGGACGCTGGGCGCGCCAGTTCGTGCGCGTTGGACGTCCGACGGAGACCGGGCACCTGCTGATGACGCTCTGTTATGCCATTCGGGAAAGCTTCGTCTATGCGCGGCGCCAGGAACATGGGACTCAGACGCCGGTGCAGACCTTGCAGCTTCGTTCCGGCACCTGCCGGGATTTTGCGCTGCTGATGATGGAGGCGGCACGCGTCCTCGGCCTCGCGGCGCGGTTCGTCACGGGTTATGTCTATGTTCCCGACCGGGACGGCTCCACCGTGCTCGGCGGCGGTTCGACGCATGCATGGTGCCAGATCTATCTTCCCGGCGCCGGCTGGACGGAGTTCGATCCGACCAACGGCATTGTCGGCAACCGCGATCTCATTCGTGTCGCCGTTGCCCGCGATCCGCGCCAGGCAGTCCCGTTGAGCGGCAGTTATGACGGGGATGGGAAGGATTTCGACAGCATGACGGTGCAGGTGAACGTCACCACAAGGCAATCTGGCTAGCCAGGCGGTGACAGTCCCGGTCTTGCGGGAACCGGGTAGCGCGATCAGCGTTCCCTACTCACCTCTGCCAATGCGGAGACGCGACAAGGAAGCCACCATGAAGATACGCGCCGGGTTTCATCTGGGCTACGAATGCATGCAGCCAACGCCAATGCTGCTCGTCCTCAATATCCACCCATCCCGTCGTGCCGATCTTCTCAGCGATCAGATCCTGACATTCGACCAGCCGATCGAGGCCTGGAGCTATACTGATGTGTTCGGCAATGCCTGCAGCCGGATCGTCGCCCCGCCAGGCCTGACGACGATCTCGACGGAGTTCGAGATCTACGACAGCGGTCAGCCCGACATCGTTCCCGACGATGCCGTCCAGCACGCGATCAATGACCTGCCAGATGATGTGCTGGTCTTCCTGCTTGGCAGCCGCTATTGCGACACCGACAGGCTTGCCGATTTTGCCTGGGCCACATTCTCATCGACGCCGCTCGGCTGGGCGCGCGTCCAGGCGATCTGCGATTTCGTCCATGACCACATCACCTTCGATTACCTGAAGGCGGACGTTCTCCGGACCGCGCATGGCGGCTTCACCGACAAGGCGGGCGTCTGCCGCGACTTTGCCCATCTCGCCATCGCGCTTTGCCGATGCATGAATATCCCAGCCAGATATTGCACGGGCTATCTCGGTGATATCGGCGTTCCGATCGATCCCAATCCAATGGATTTCAGCGCCTGGTTCGAGGTGTTTCTCGGGGGGCACTGGCATACGGTCGATGCCCGCCACAACACGCCGCGCATCGGCCGGATCCTGATGGCGACCGGGCGTGACGCTACCGACGTCGCCATGTCGACGGCCTTCGGCCCGGCAACGCTTTCCCGCTTCGAGGTGATCACCGAGGAACTGCCGCAGGAGGCACTCAAGGACGATTGATGGTGGACGAGGGAGATCCTATGCCTTCTTCAAAAACTCGGTTTTCAGTACGAGGCCTTTGACCTGCTTGGTGTTACACTCGATCTCACCAGGATTGTCGGTCAGGCGAATGCCCTTGACCAGGGTTCCGCGCTTCAGCGTCTCCGAAGTTCCCTTGACCTTGAGGTCCTTGATCAGCGTCACGGAATCGCCGTCTTGAAGCTGAGTCCCGTTGCTGTCCTTTACAATGATGTCGGCCATGATGTCCCCGCAGTAATTCAAAGTGCTGCAGCGTCCTTTGCGCGTCTGAAAAGACGCACAGCGCTGTCGTGATCCGGACGGGAAATCATGTTGGCATGGGATAGTCAATGCGAAGGGGCCGGCCAGGCTGCTCTTCAGTCCTACGCGACCCTTCTTCAATCAACTCACGCGCAGACCTCCCGAACGCCGGCGATCCCTTACCGGCAGCTCCCAGCGCCCGGGGATAAATGAGCCCGGCGCTCATCCGCCGCAGCAAGCTCAGACCAAGGTCCGACCTGTCTCGGACTTCATGCCCATACTAACGCTTCGGCCGCTGCCATAGATTTTGCGCCGGGGCGGAGTTTGCGGAGTTTTTGCTGTGACTAAGATTATTGTCGCCGGGATGATACTGGCACCGCTTATCTTCTGGGGTTCTATTGGCGTCCTCATATACTCGTATTTTTCGTGAATATTTATCAGGCGCCCCGAATTCCGAAAACCGGAAAGCTTCTATTCAGTTGTCATGGTTCTAGTTCGCGAGCAACGATCGGCCGGGATCAAGGGGACCGACAACGGCGAAAATTCGACAGTGGGATCAGTTCGATTGGCCGCGGAAGATTGCAACGGCCGCCGCGACCAATGCAGCATTGTCACTCGCAATCGTTCCATCCGGGAGGTGCTTACCATCTTCCAGGCCGATGCGGGTGGAGTAGTGCCGCTCACGCGCCGATCGGACGAAGGGCCAGACAGTCCCGTCGAAACCGTGCAGAAGGATCGGCCGATTGACGCGGCTGCGCTCAAGCACCTCGATGATGCCATCCCTGATATCGCATGCGCGCTGCAGATCCTGTTCGTCGTCAAGCTCGATCAACAGTCGAAAGACCCGCTCATGATCTTCGAGGCTGGTGTAGCGCTCCGCATCGGCGACCGATGCCAGCCCGACTTCAATCCCGACGCCCTTCTGCCGGAGCAGCTGGATGACACCAGGCGCATCGTCTTCCGACAGGTTCACCGACGCATAATCCGGCAGAACGCGCCAGCAGCGGATGCCTGCCCGCGTTTTCTCCCGATCGCCTTCGATCCAGGCGCCGGTGGACACACCGATCAGCGTTCCCGGACAGGCGCGGCGGATCGCGCCAAGCGTGTCGTCTACGGCGGCAAGGCTCTCCTTGCCGTCGGCTCCGCGCGGATGAATGTGGAGCTCCGCGGCACCCGCCGCGACCGAAGCGGCGGCATCGCGCACCATGGCATCGATCGTCAGCGGAATGAGCGGATGGAAATCCCTCGGCCGTGCGCCGTTGATGCAAGCTTGAACGATCATAAGGGAGCCTCGCGCTTGTTGGGCCGCTTAAGACACTGGGTATACCAAAATCTGGAAAATTCGAAGAACCTTGGCGCCGCCGCTATCACGGCTGTTTCCCTTGCTGTTGAAGCCCCAATGATATCAAATCAGCCGGGATAGGCGACTGCTGCCTCTCGCGCAGGATCGAGCTGCGCGAACGCCGAGAGCCTAAAGCGGCTCAATTAGAGGGTTGAAGCAAGCCTAACGCGGAATGACTTCAGCCCTGCAAGGTTGCCGTGTCATGTCAGGACGTCTTTGCGACGCAGGCTCAGAGGACGGCCACGTGATCTCGTGGCAGCGACGTGACGTCAATCTGCCGCCCGACCCCATTCTTGAGTTAATGGCAGTCGCGTCCTGCCGCAGCCTGTACATCATCTCATCATCGACGCAAAGGTCGCCGGTCGGTCTTAGTCTTCTCTCATTGCTCCAGCCGCAATGCGGACGTTAGTTCCCAGCCTCGCCGTTCACGGAGAATTCGATCTCACGACTCACCAAATGACAATGGTGTGGCGTTTGTGGCGGTGCTGGCGATAGCCGGCGTCTGGTTGGCGGCTCGACCTGCATGGAGACAGGTCGAACTCCTGAAGATCCAAACTGTCGAGCTAACAAGGGAGCGCCTGGCGGAGCGCTACAGGATGATTGGAGACGCAATCAAAGCATTGGAATGGGACCAGTGGGTACAGGAGCATCGATTGCATCCCGGCACGCCGGTAGACAAAGATGCTTTCGTGGAGGAGATGCTGGATACTTTTCGTAATCGAAAGAAAAGGCTTCACTTTGGTTTGTGAAAGAGGTGGCTAGACGCGGCGTTACAAGCCGCCGCGATGGCTAGATCAAGGCAGCGCCCATCCGTTCATCCTAGGTTAATGCTTATTAACCCAGGCTAGACGCCTGAAAGGATGCGCCGATGATGAAGAAACTTTTTCCCGCACTTGCAGCCGTAGTCCTGGCTGCATCTTTCGCCCTGCCGCTAAACGCCACACCGATCGTCGTGCCGAAAGCAGTGCCAATGCACGCCGCCGACATCGAGCAGGTCAAACACCGCAGCCATGGCAAAAAGCATGCGAATGGCCACTGGAAGGGCCGGCGATACGCTTACCGAGACTGTCGGTATTACGGCTCATGCTACCGTCCGCGGAACTATGGCTATCCCCGAAATTATGAATACCCCCACTACGGCTATCGCGACTATTACCCCTACCAACGTAGGTCAGGTGTGAGCCTATACTTTAATTTCTAGCCGTCCGCGCAGGACGACGAGAAGTACGACACGGGCATCAGAGGTCGTTATTTCGGTGCCGATCCGTCCAGTCGATCATCGGGGCGACAGCAAAACGGAAGCCCTCCCTTAGCGCTGTCAGCCTCACCCTCGGGCGGGGCTTTTTTTGCTGTCGGCGCCAGCAAAGAAAAAGGTCGGGGCGAATGCTCGCGCCGACCCTTCTTTGATTGCATCAGCACGGTGCCAGTACATCCGTGGTCACCAGCAAAAGCTATCTGATGGACTGAATCTATTCGCCTTGTAAATTTTTGCAAGGATTAGGGGGTGCCGATTTAGGGCTAGGTGAGGGAGGCCCAATACCCACGGTACGACGAGAAGTACGACTTAACACGAAGTCACCTTGTTTCTGGGCCGATCCGTCCAGTCGATCATCGGGGCGACAGCAAAACGGAAGCCCGACCACTGCGCGCCGGTTCCGCTTAGATGGCATCCTATCGTTATGATAAGCGTACAATTTTTGGGCAGAAAGCGGAAAATATGCAGCAAATTCAATGTTGCATGGCGGAAGAGGTGGGATTCGAACCCACGGTACGGTT
>Ga0102591_1002901_pt1 | contig 16846 bp, 15 predicted proteins | sample AraplaCol_mCL_r2_2_FD_76860 | JGI IMG/M metagenome (GOLD analysis project Ga0102591, IMG submission 76860) | Arabidopsis root microbial communities from North Carolina, USA - plate scrape MF_Col_mCL_r2 (SPADES assembly) (version 2) | ecosystem: Host-associated > Plants > Roots > Endosphere... | reverse complement strand
TGTATTTTCGCGGGGGACCTTTCCAACAACGGCATGGTGACGGGCATATCCATGTTGGGCGAGACCGTATCGCGATACATGCCGGTGGTGTACGTCCCCGGCAATCACGAGTTCTATGGTTCTTCAATCATTGAGGGCACTATCGACGGTGCTCTCAGAGCGGCAGATTACCCAAATCTGCACATGCTGAGCCCAGGAGCCGTGTCGCTTTGCGGGTTTCGCTTTCTCGGCGCGACGTTCTGGAGCGACTTCCAGTTATTCGGCATGCATGGGCCGGCAATGCATGAAGCCCAGCTCGGGATGAACGACTACCGAGAGATCAAATACTCCAAGCGCCCTTATAGACGATTCACAGCGCAACAGTCCCTGGCCATGCACATTCAAGACAGCTCCTTCCTCAAGCGTCGGCTTCAAGAAGATACAGGTGAACCTACCGTGGTAGTGACACATCACGCTCCCAGCATACTTTCGGTCCCGTTGGAGTTTTTGGACGATCCACTCGCCCCTGCGTACGCGTCTCGTTTTGAGAAGACCATCATGAGATACCAACCGCGGGTGTGGGTACACGGTCATCTTCACCGGTGTTGCGACTACTGGATCGCCGGAACGCGAGTAATCTGTAATCCGCGAGGGTATTCACACGAACGCGGGCGCACTGGTTTCGATCCGTATTTGGTAATCGACCTTGGGGAGGCCCAAAATGCCTGACAAGGAAAAGCGTTGCCGCGTCCCTTGGAGGCTCTTTCCTGCGGACCAAGTCAGGGTCACGTTTCCGGTCTTCGTCGCATTTTGTGCGATCGCGGCTGCACTTCGGACATGGAACCGATCAGTAGCTCCCGTCGTGGCGTTACTTAGAGTAGACGGCGACGAGGAGTTGGCGCAGGTGTACTCCGACGCCGCCGACGTGTTCCTGAGGAGCTTTGATGGTAGCGCTTTCTACGACCTGGTGAGGACTTGGAAGAAGGACGAAAGGAAAACTGGTCTCGAAAGGTCACCGCGAGGCCGAGCAATCCTGGTAGCAATGAAGGACCAAAAGATTGACGACCGAGCGCATCTGCTCGCTGATGTCATCATTGATCTGCCCAGTCCCAGACCATCTCATTTTGAAGCTGCTCTGAAGCGCCACGGCGCGAACGGTTCATCGCAAGACATTGACCTTTTAACTTCAATACCTTTGAACAAAATGCGGGACGCCTTTTTGCCATATCGGTCGGCAAACCGCGCACTAGCCAAGCTGCGTAGCTTGCAACAGCCGTCGATCGAACCGCCAACTCGCCCCCGTGTGCCGACACTGCGCGAACTGCACGGTTACGGTGAGGTTGTCGAGTGGGGACTGGAGCTAGCGCGTGATATTGCGGACTTTAAGGCAGGAAAAATCCCTTGGTCGGATGTCGAATCAGGCGTTCTGATTTCGGGGCCGCCTGGCACGGGGAAAACAATGTACGCGGGTTCACTCGCGGAGACATGCGCGGTTCCTTTGATCTACGGAAGCGCTGCCCAGTGGCAGGCGACCGGATACCTTAACGACATGTTAAAGGCCATGAGCCATGCATTTGCCGAAGCGCGCGCAAAAGCTCCATCCATCCTCTTCATCGACGAAATCGATGCATTTGGCGACAGGTCGGTTCGAGATAGCCACGGCGACTACAAACGACAAGTAATCGCTGGACTCTTGGAGGAGTTGGACGGTTTCAAACGCCGCGAAGGCGTCGTCGTGATCGGGGCCTGTAATGATCCAGACGCGCTTGATCCGGCAATCAAAAGATCGGGAAGGCTCGGGGCGCATTTTAAGCTCTCCCATCCCGACGATGCCGCGCGACTAGCGATCCTTCGAAGCGCCGCCAATGTGGAATTCGATCCACATCAAGAGCAGCTCGTGAGCCTTGCTACCGAAGGTATGTCAGGAGCGGATATCATCGAGGCGATCAAAACGGCAAAGAGGACGGCGCGACGCCGGCAGGAAAACTTCATTGCGGGTCATATCATCGAAACCCTGCCGGACCTCCTTCCAGTTTCCTCCGAGATGATAAAAGCAGTAGCGGTTCACGAGGCTGGACACACCGTCGTCTCGCTGGCTCTCGATTACGGAGAGGTACGGCACGTCGAAGTTAAGTCCCATAGGGCCCAGGGATCACGCGCTGATTTCGGCCGCACTCACCTCGCACTGCCGGCGAACGCCAGGAGAACGCGCGAACATTACATGGACGAGATAACGATGCTCTTAGGCGGCATCGCCGGTGAGCAGATCGTTTTCGGAAACTTTGGCGACAACGCTGGCGGTGGCCCCGATTCAGACCTTGTACGCGCCACTCGAACTGCCACGCTAGTTGAAGCCAGCTTGGGGATGGGCAAGAGCTTGGTCACGAAGGAGGTAAATCCAAATGAACTTCAGAGACTTAGCGCATATGATCGCGGGCTCAACAAATGTGTGCACGATATCCTCGCCGTTCAGTTCCAGCGCGCCACGTCGATCATTGAAGAACATCGAGGGGTGTTAGATGAGTTCATCGAAAGGCTCGTAGCTAACCGGTCGATGACAGGGGACGAAGTCAGGGAGATATTCAAAAGTCACCGCAAGCCCCGAGTGAGCCTCGCCAAAATTAATCGGTCCGGCGGAGGTATGATTGGCTAAGCGATCGATACGCGGGAAAAAACGTCGATCCCCGGCACCTTCGAATACAATCGAAAGTGACGCTTCGAGATCAGTTGGGTCGGGATTGGATGAAATCGGATTTCGTGCGTTGGGTAGGAGAATTTCAGTATCCAAGAGGCGAATGACCAGCGCCTCGCCCGAGAACGATGGGAGGAAAATCGACTCCCCAGACAACTCCAGCCAATTCGGCGATACTCCAGAGATTGATGGCACGCGAAAACGCTGAGTTCCCTTGGGAGGTCCGATGGGCTCATAGGCGGCCTGACACGGCCTCATTCAGCTTTCTGACGTGAGACGCGCAGAACCTTTAATTCATGACGAGAATTTTGTCCGGCGGATGTTTGAACATAGATGGGCTAATCGGCTCTGTGCCTCAAGCTGGCCGATCGGAGAACGGGAAGCATCGGACGGTGGCTGATGATAAAACGCGGTCAGTATGACGCAGCCACATTTTATCATCAGAGAGAGGAGCGCATCCATGAAACATTATGTCGGTCTCGATGTCTCCATCAAGGAGACGAGTGTTTGCATTGTCGATGAGAACGGGAAACTCTGCCGAGAACGAAAGGTCGCGTCACACCCGGATGACCTCGTCGCTATTTTGAACGATCCGGCGCTAAACCTGGACAGGATCGGTTTGGAGGCCGGTCCATTATCGCAATGGTTATTCGACGGATTGGCTAAAGCAGGCTTCCCGGTCGTCTGCATCGAGACTCGCCATACCAAAGCCTTTCTTGAAGCACTCCAGCAAAACAAAAGTGACCGGAACGACGCGAGGGGCATCGCCAATATGATGCGCGTCGGCTTGTTCAAGGATGTGCATGTGAAGACGCTTGGGAGTCAAAAGCGCCGCGCGTTGCTGACAGCACGCTCTTTGCTGCAGGAAAAGGCGATCGATCTTGAGAACGAGATGCGCGGCCTTCTGCGCAATTTTGGACTGAAGGTCGGCCAGACCTCTGGCGGCACCTTCGAGCGGAGGATTCTGGAACTCGTAGAAAATGATGCTGAACTGGTAGAGATCATGCAGCCTCTGCTCGACGGCCGGCGCAAATTGCGAGAGGGTCTTGCCAAACTCGAGAAGCGGGTTCGCAGCGAGGCAAAAAATGACGACGTTTGCAGGCGCTTGATGACTGTGCCTGGGGTCGGCGCTGTCGTCTCGCTCGCCTACGTCGCGACTGTCGACATCCCGACGCGCTTCCGGCATTCACGTTCGGTGGGAGCGGTACTTGGCTTGACGCCTGTACTCAACCAATCGGGCGAGGTGAGCCGGGTTGGGCATGTCTCACTTCGCGGCGATGCCATGATGCGACGGCTTCTTTATGAAGCCGCCCAATCAATGATGACCCGCGTAGTGAAATGGTGCTGGCTGAAGGCTTGGGCCATGAATGTCGCGAAGCGACATGGCAGCAAGAAAGCGAAGGTGGCATTGGCTCGTCGTCTCGCGGTCGTCATGCATCGAATGTGGGTGGATGGTTCAGAGTTTCGCTGGACGAAAATAGAGCCCCCTACGTCGGTGGCAGCCTAGCTGAGGGACCGAGAAAATATCTTGAAGCCAATTCAGAGTTCCGCGTAGCAGCGGAAGGCGTCCTTCGCGGACGACGGTGATGCGAGTTCGTGGCGGCGTTTATTCCGATGAATTTTCATCAGGATGCAGCATAGATTGGACCGCATTATCTACGGAACCCCATCATGGGAGGGCTTTGTGCCGATCCCGGAGAGAAGCGCGGGCCGCGAACGTCAAACGCTATGTGGTGTACAGGTATGACCGGCCGGCGTTTGCCGAGCAGCGATTTCGGCTGCTCTGCGCCAACAGCAGACTTCGGGCAACGCGAATCTGAGATCAGAAACCGGAGTTTCTCTCGATTGCATTCGGCTCATCAGTCGAACTCTGCTTGGGACCGTTTGACAATTTCGCCGTTGACTCTTTAACACGGATAGAGTTAGGTTGCGTTAAGTCTAATGCGGACTTGATGAGGTGGCGTTATGTCGAATGATGAGGGGCAAGTTGACGCCGAAGGCGATCAACACCCGGCCAATAGCGGGATGCCTGATCGACGCAAAGGCGTGAGTCTGTTCGGGGTCTCGGTCGAATACGGGCTTCACACCCTGCTGTGGCTCATCTCCGAGCATCCGAAGCGCGCGAGCAGCCGAGACCTCGCAGAGATGCAGGGCGTTCCCACCGCCATGCTGGCGAAGATCATGCCGAAGCTGGAAAAGGCCGGGATCGTCTCATCGAGCGATGGGATCAGCGGCGGCTACGAACTGGCCAAGCCGCCAGCGAATATCTCTGTGCTTGAGGTCGTGGACGCCATCGAGGGCGATCGAAAACTGTTTGATTGCAAGGAGGTCCGTCGAGGCTGTGTTCTGTTTGGCGGAACGCCGCCACCATGGTCGGTGGATGGTGTCTGTCGCATTCATGCGGTCATGCTGCGCGCTGAACGGCGCATGCGTTCTGAACTCGACAAGACGAGCCTTGCCGATCTTGCGCAGGGCGGAAGACCGGAAGAATTCGAAAACCTTGTCGCGGACTGGTTCCGCGACCGGACATCGGCACGGGAGACGGCGCGCGTCACGGCGCTGAGAGAAGGACGCCGCTCTCCACGCTGACGACACCACGGAGAATTCGGAAATTCCTGCCGACGGCGCGCTGTGCCGGCGACGGGAGAACTGCAACCATGAGAAACAGGAAAGGAACCATCCATGGCCCGTCTGAACTGGTACGAAGTAGCTCCCGAGGGCGCAAAGGCGCTGTTCGGTGTCCACCACTACGTCACGAAGAACACTAATCTGCCCGAGGAGCTAATCCACCTCGTCTTCCTCCGGGTCTCCCAGATCAATGGCTGCGCCCACTGCATCGACATGCATGGTCGCGATCTTCGCAAGACCATGTCGGTCGACAAGGTCGCTCTGGTATCGGTCTGGGACGAAGTGCCCCATCTGTTTACCGACCAGCAACGCGCAGCCTTGGCTTGGGCCGAAGAAGTGACCCGGGTCAGCGAAACGCACGCATCCGATGAAGCGTATGCCGCAGCAGCCTCGGCCTTCGAGCCGAAGGACCTGGTCGATCTGACGATCACAATCGCAGCGATGAACGCTTTCAATCGTCTGGGTGCCCCTTTCCGTCTCCCGGTGTCGGCCAAGGCGGCCTGAGCCAACCAAGGCGGGCGGGGCATCTCCACTCCGTCCGCCGAACTCGGTCCCAGCAGTCTTGCAATCATTTCAGGCGTGTCACGACCGCTTAGGGCCGACTGCGGACGATGCGTCCCGTCGGCTTGGGATCGGCGGGAATGTGCTTGACGTTACCCCGCCGATTAGAGAAGACTCCGCCAAGTTTGTGTCCGTTATAGTGCAGGCAACTGCGTGACTGTTGGCGGCGAACTTCGCATCGCCGTCAAGTTCGGCCTCCTCAGCAAAGCCCTCCAACGAGCCAACGACGACGTCGATCATGCAAGAGCGCTCCCTCGGCGTCATTTCGGCAAGTGTCCGCGGTGTTTCCAATTATTTTCTCCGAACGCCCTAGTGCCGAACGCCTCGGCTTTAACCAGAAGGTCTCAAGGTTCGTGACTTCCGAGCCTTATGTGACAGTCGAAGTGCTTTCTCTCAATGCTCGGAATTCCGCTCATTCATCAAATCAGCAAGGCGAATCTTGCATGGCTATCCTCGGCCACTGCTCAGGCTTAGCTCCGTCATTAGACACCCGAAAAATACAAGATCATCGATCGAGCGGCCTTTAGCGTCGTTCCAGACCAGCGATGGAACCGACAAATGCGTGACAGCGATCACTCAAGAAGCAATCCAAATGACTATTCATCGTCATCGGCTCGGCAATGATCGCCATGACCGCTTACCTGGCCGTCGGTTCGGTGCTTCTTGAGAAGCCGAAGCCAACCGTGAGGGTTTACCTGCAAGTGGCCGAGAACCCGGTAGAGCAGGTGTTTCCAAGACAACGCTGATCTCAAATGAAGGAGCATCACAAAGCATGCACATCACTTTACCATGTTGATGACGGCGGCTATGCCTATCGGCTCGATGACGTTTGGTCGGAGCCGTTTGCTGATCATGACGCCGCACTAAGCGCCGCCAAGTTGGCCGCCGAACGCCAACGGATCGGAGGGCGCGCCACCGAGATTGTCTACCAAAGCCGCGACGGGAAATGGCACAGCGAGCATTCGCGTGGCAACGATTGTCCGGATACAGACGTTCAGGACGATACTGCGTTTGAACCCGCAGCCGGAATTCAGCGCCATGTCGGCGCTGGGCTCCCCTGGAAGCGATCTAGAGACAGCAATGTCTTCGCCACCGTGTCAGTCGAGACTGATCTACTTTGGTGAGGGGTTCCGCCAACCAAAAGCCGGGCGGAGGCGCAGGATCGCGAAGATGGAGTTGACAGTGCACATTTCCTCAAGACTCATGGGCTGCATCTGGATACGGGACCGATATCGCTCATCCTTCCCGGCTAGAAGAAAGCGTAATCCCAGACTCTGATACCCGCGTTTCGATTTTGCACGGTATTCTGCACGTGTATGTGCCGAACTACAGGCTTTCGAATCGTCCACTGTTTGTCATCAAAGACTGACACTGCACTAGGAGAACTTCCATGAAGGACGGAAAACCGCAGGGAATTCGAGATTATGGGGCCCCCGCAGGCGGTTGGGGCGCACTCAAAGCGGTCGCGAGAACACTCAAGGAGCAGCAGGTCGTCTTTAGAGGTGCCACGGCACTGCTCAAAGCTAACCAACCGGATGGATTCGACTGCCCGGGGTGCGCATGGCCCGACCCGAACCATACCTCGGCATTCGAGTTCTGCGAGAACGGCGCAAAGGCTATCACTTGGGAGTCGACCAGCAAGCGAGCGACCCCAGAGTTCTTCGCGGAGCACAGCGTTTCCGAATTGTGGAAGTGGGACGACCACAGCCTCGAGGACGCCGGCCGGCTGACGATGCCGCTAATCTACGATCGACCTAGCGACCGGTTCATCGCGCTTTCCTGGGACGCGGCCTTTGACATCATCGGCCAGGCTCTCCGGGAGTTACCAGATCCAAACATGGTGGAGTTCTACACCTCGGGCCGCGCGTCTAACGAAGCCGCCTTTTTGTACCAGCTGTTTGTTCGTGCGTACGGGACCAACAACTTTCCCGACTGTTCCAACATGTGTCACGAAGCAACATCAGTTGGTCTCCCGAAATCGATTGGCGTCGGTAAGGGCACCGTTGAGTTGCGTGACTTCGATGACTGTGACCTCATTATCAGCATTGGGCACAACCCTGGGACAAATCATCCGAGGATGATGACGACGCTTCACGAGGCGTCTAAGCGTGGCGCTCCGATCATGGTGTTCAACCCATTGCGAGAACGAGCACTTGAGCGCTTTGCCGCACCGCAAGATCCTGTCGAAATGGCAACGCTATCCTCAACTTCGATTGCCTCGTCGTACTATCAGTTGAAGGCAGGCGGCGACATTGCCTTGCTCAAAGGCATGATGAAGTTGATCTTCGAGCGCGACGACGCTGACCTAGCGGCAGGGGGGACAGGTGTCCTGGACCGAGAATTCATCGGTGCCCATACAGTAGGGCTTGAGGACCTCCGAAATGACGTGAAGGGCACTTCGTGGGAAGACATTTATCGCAAATCGGGCCTCGGTCACGATGCGTTCGAGAGTGCAGTAACAACATATCTGAGCGCGGAGCGTGTGATAGCCTGCTACGGGATGGGAGTCACCCAGCACGTTACAGGCACCGAGGTCGTCCAGCAGTTAGCAAATCTACTGATGCTACGAGGTAATATCGGCAAGACCGGCGCGGGGATATGTCCTTTGAGAGGACACTCAAATGTTCAAGGGGACAGAACCGTCGGCATCACGGAGATCCCCAATTCCTCTCTCCTTGATGGGATCGAACGCGCTTTCGGCTTCAGACCGCCTTCCGAGAAAGGACATAACGCGGTCGAAGCCATCGAAGCGATGCTTGCCGGAAAATCTAGAGCCCTAATTTGCCTTGGCGGCAACCTGGCTGTCGCCATGCCAGACCCGGATGTGACATTCGCGGCTGTACGCAACCTTGATCTCGCCGTGCACCTTGCCACGAAGCCCAACCGTTCGCACCTATTGATCGCCAAAACGACGATACTGCTACCGGTTCTCGGACGCACCGATCAGGATGTGCAACAGTCTGGTCCTCAGTCCATCACTGTGGAGGACTCGATGTCGATGGTGCACGCGTCGAAGGGCTTCCTCAAGCCTCCTAGCGATCATCTCAAGTCAGAGCCCGCGATAATCGCCGGCATCGCCAAAGCCACTCTTGGCACCCTTCATGACATCCCCTGGGACGATCTGGTAGCTAATTATGACCGCATCCGCGACATGATCGAGATCGTGTTTCCTGATTTTCGGGAATTCAACACGCGCGTCCGAAAGCCAGGCGGTTTCAGGTTAGATGTCCCCGCCTCGAGGCGCGAGTGGCATACGGCCAATGGCAAAGCGAACTTCTTGACAGCGCGGGGCCTCGACGAGGACCATCGAATGAGCCTTCCGGAGGCACTTGTATTGACGACGATCCGTAGCCACGGTCAGTACAATACCACCATCTACAACCTCGATGATCGGTATCGTGGTGTTTTCGGACGCCGGGATGTGGTGTTCATGTGCAAGGACGATATGGAAGCAAGGGGCATCACTGAAGGTGACAGGATTGACATCACCTCCATCAACGTGAGACCGCAGGCGGCACCTCGCACGGCGAGCGGCTTCATCGCGATCGAGTATAACATACCTCAAGGCACCGTTGCCGGCTATTACCCCGAACTCAATCGTGTGATCGCGCTCGCTGACTACGACCCTCACTCTGGCACACCGGCTTATAAAGGCGCTCCGGTCACCATCTCGAAAGCGCTATCATCACATCCCTGAACCGCCCGAGACGATCAGGATTTCGCCGGTGACGAAACTAGCATCCTCTGATGCGAGAAACGCCACGGCGGCAGCGATTTCCTCCGGTTTACCCGGCCGTCCGAGCGGAGTGCCCGCCACCATAAACGCTTGGAACTCCTCGGAGGCCAAACCGGCTGCGGCTACGCCTTCAGTAAGGACGTAACCGGGGTTCACACCATTGACCCTGATGCCCTGAGGCGCAAGCTCCTTCGCAAGAGATTTGATAGCCGTTGTCACCGCGCCTTTGCTTGCCGCATACAGCGAGCCTCCAGGCGGGCCCATTGTACTGGCTGTCGAGCCGACGTTTACGATCGAGCCACCTGCGGTTGGGAACAACCTCAGAGCATGCTTGGACATCAGCAGCATGCCAAGCACATTCGTCTTAAAGTGCCAGTCAAAGTCCGCCTCACCGATCGTCTGCAAAGGCGTCGGTTTGAACACGCCGGCGTTGTTGACGAGTACATCAACGCGCCCAAACAAGCGATCAATCTCCCAGAGCATCTTGACGACCTCGTCCTCTTCAGCGACCGAGGCCGCAAACGCCATCGCTCGTCCGCCGGCGCTTTCGATCGCTGAGACCACCCGTGACGCGCCTTCTTGGTCGGTGTGGTAGTGCACAACGACCTGCGCGCCCTCCCCTGCAAATCGGGCCGCACATGCAGCGCCAATTCCCTTCGACGCTCCCGTTACCAGTACAATCTTGTCCTCAAACCGTCTCACCGAGAGCCCCCACGGAATTATCAGATGCTTCACCGGGGCATAGCCCGCATCCGTGGGCTCCGTCCAGCCGTCTCAGGCCACACCACCCACATTGGGCTCCGATCGTACAAGACCAACGACAGTTTCCGACGCCTCTTGTTCGCGGGCTGAATCGCAGGATGACTCCAGAGTAATGATGACGAACCGGGCTCTTGGACGAGATGAGGCGGATCCTTATCGAAGCAACTAGCGTGTAGCCGACGTCGCTCGTCACAAATCGGGAGAAATCAAATGAAGTTGCACTCCGACATCCGCTATGCAGATCACCATCTCGTGGACGTCTACGAACCCTCGAGTCTCGCCAAGGGCGCGATCCTCCTCTTACACGGCGGTTGGCTTAACGGCGACAAGAGCGATCTCTCGGCAGTAGGCGAAATGCTGGTGGAGAGAGGTTACACTGCTTTTGCGCCAAACTTTCGGCTGCCGCCCCACGCATTGTTCTCGGAGTCGCGCGGTGACGTCTTGCTGGCGCTGGCATGGATGGCCGGGTCATCGTTCGAGTTCGATCGCACTCGTATCGCGACTTGGGGGTTTTCGGCGGGTGGGACACTGGCAACTGAAGTTGCGCTTTCCGAGAGTGTCCCGGCCGTGTCGTGGTACGGCATGATTGATCTACAGACTTTTATGCGGGAGACTACGCTTCTGGCCGACAAGGACTACGATTTTGATCTCGCGGGGCAGACGCGTGATGTGGTCGAGCACGGCGGACGGAATGATGCCTTACTCCGGAACCTAGTTCTCCAGCTTGTATCGAACAACGCTAGCTGGCTAGCTTCTTCGACGCCACTATCTCGGGTCAGCAAGACCTCCGGCCCGATGATGATGATCAACGCTGTCAGCGAGCTGGTGCCGGCGGACGGCGCTATGGCCATGCAACGGGCCCTGACCGAGGCCGGAGTTGCGTCAACCCTCACTATCCTGCCGGGATCCTCGCACGGACAAGCAAACCTGATCGCGGCATTTGACGATGCGCTGCATTTCGTTGAACAGCAGTTTTTGCTGCGAAGTTCTGGTTCGTCGAAAGCCGCCGCCTGAAGCCCGTCGCGTTACCGCAAAGATGCCTCAGTTGCAGACATTGTTACGGATTTGCGCTCCGGAAACAGCGCGAGAGTTTGTTCAACTCGTTTGCGATCTGTCTGCTGGATGGTACCCGGCCATTAAACGGCCTACGGATGGCCGCCTGATGGGCTCCGTGCAGAGTTGGCTCATCGTGCTGTCGACAGATTGCCGGGAACTGTCCCGAACATTCCAAGTGCCGATGGTCGGGGCGCAAAAATACAATATCGCCTCCCTGGTGGCTATTAGGCTTGCTCCTGTCGAAATCTCGTAACGGAGCACAAGGTGGCAGCCGATCTATCAATTCCAATAACCCGTAGGCAGACCCTTTTCGCCGGCGCGACGACTACGCTTCTGATCGCGGCCCCGTCTCTTGCCGCGCAGAAGATCGAGAAGCTCAAACACGACGGAGAGGTACCCATGACCGAACATTTTGTAAAGACCAAGGATGGTGTCGATATTTTCTTCAAGGATTGGGGTCCCAAGGACGCTCAGCCGATCGCTTTCCACCACGGATGGCCGCTGTCCTCGGACGACTGGGACACTCAGATGCTGTTCTTCCTCGAGCATGGTTACCGCGTTATCGCCCATGACCGTCGCGGGCACGGTCGCTCCAGCCAGGTCGCCGACGGCCATGACATGGATCACTATGCGGCTGACGCTTCCGCAGTCTATGAACACCTCAACTTGAAGAACGCCGTCCACATCGGCCATTCGACCGGTGGCGGCGAAGTCGCACGGTATGTCGCCAAGTTCGGCGAACCGCAAGGCCGCGTGGCAAAGGCAGTCCTCGTCAGCGCCGTCCCGCCGCTGATGCTGAAAACCGAAGCCAATCCCGGCGGCCTTCCGATCGATGTCTTCGACGGACTCCGCAAGGCGCTCGCTGCGAACCGCGCTCAATTCTTCCTCGACCTGCCGACAGGGCCGTTCTACGGCTTTAACCGGCCGGGCGTCACCGCCATTCCCGGCACCATCCAGAATTGGTGGCGTCAGGGGATGATCGGCGGAGCAAAGGCACACTACGACGGCATCAAAGCCTTTTCGGAAACCGATCAGACCGAGGACCTCAAGAAGATCACCGTGCCTACGCTCGTCATGCATGGCGACGATGACCAGATCGTCCCGATCGACGATTCCGCAAAGCTTGCTGTGAAGCTGCTCAAGAATGGCACGCTGAAGGTCTATCCAGGCTATCCTCACGGCATGCTGACGACCCACGCCGACGTGATCAACCCCGATCTGCTGGCCTTCATTAAGGGCTGACATCACTACGCAAATGGCCGAGCGGGAAGTGTTTCCGCTCGGCGGACATGTTGAACCGTTTCAGGCGAGCCCATTGAAGAAATCGGGAGCGTTCCCGTGAAGAGGAGCGAGGACCACAATCCGCAGATGTGCGGCGCGCGCTAATACTGCGGTCGCTCGTTACGGACTCGCATCTCTATCGATTATCGGGCTAGCAGCGATTTTCTTGATCCAGATAGCGAACGTCGCTTCGGGGCCTTTGCGCTTCACTCACGTGGCTGCGGAGCGCGACTCGCTACCCGCAGATTGAACTTGCAATCAATTCCGAATGAAGCGTCCTCCCGACGACCGTGGCCGTTTCACCCCCACCTAAATCTGCTGCCCCCTAATCCAATCGGCACGAACAAAAAAGCCCCTGCCCGCGGATGAGACACCGGGGGGCAGGGGCAAAGCGCGGCATGCCTGAGGGGGAGACTGCGGCGCGAAGGTCAAAGGAGAGAAACGGCGGATGTATCTCTTCGCTGTTGACCTTCATGCGATCAAACCACGACTGGTCCATGCGGAATTGGCGAATCCGGCACCTTCGGACCCAAGAGATGAGTGCCGACATGCGTCGGTCCAGAAGGCTAAATCTTACAATACCGATTTCACTTCTCCGACTACTCCGGATATCGAGCAAAGCGCCAATAGGCCTCGGACAACGGAGCGGTAAAATGCCGGAAGCAAGTGAGAACACAAATCGCCAATCGTTCGCGATCGGAAAGCACACGATCAATCGCCTTGGTTTCGGTGCTATGCGTATCACGGGGCCCGGCGTCTGGGGACCGCCCTCTGATCGCGCCGCAGTATTGGCAACCTTGCGTCGTTTGCCGGAAATTGGCGTGAACTTTGTCGACACGGCCGACTCCTATGGGCCCAATGTATCGGAGGAGCTAGTCAAAGAAGCTCTGCACCCCTACCCCGGAATGTTGATCGCTACAAAAGCGGGCTTGACGCGGAGTGGGCCAGGACAATGGGCGCAAAACGGCCGCCCTGAGTATTTGACCGAACAAGCTTTCGGAAGCTTGAGAAGGCTCGGCGTAGACCGCATCGGTCTGTGGCAGTTGCATCGCATTGATCAACGCGTGCCCGCCTCTGAACAGTTCGACGCTATAGCACGGCTCATCAAGGAGGGGATTATCGAAAACGCGGGATTGAGCGAGGTCTCCGTCGCTGAAATCAAGGAAGCCTCGAAATATTTCACGGTTGCAACTGTTCAGAACCGCTACAACCTAGTCGATCGAGAGAGTGAAGACGTTCTCGACTACTGTGAAGCAAACGATATCGGCTTCATCCCCTGGTTTCCCCTCGCCTCGGGAGAGCTTTCCAAGCCAGGCTCTGCTTTGGACGCAATTGCCCGCGCCCATCACGCGACGCCGAGCCAAATCGCGCTGGCATGGATGCTCAGGCGGAGCCCGGTGATCCTCCCAATCCCTGGAACCTCGAAGCTAAATCATCTTGAGGAGAATGTCGCGGCAGGTAACATCGTTCTTGCCGAAGACGAATTCGAATTGCTGAACGGGATTGCCGCATAACGGGTGATTAGCGGGCTCATGGGAGCCTTCCCTAGTCGCGAACCACAGGGAGCCTTTACCATACCATGGCAGATACAACCGTACAGACCGATCGCGCGGCCGCGGGAGCCTCCGAAGACCGCCCCGCCCCCGTTCGAGACCTCTTCAAGCGGATGGTATTGCCGGTCGCGGCGGTAACCATTGCGTTAGCTGGCGTCTTCTACTCCACCGCTGGATGGGATTCTTGGACTTCATTCTCTCGCTATCAAACGACGAATGACGCGTCGATCGGCGCTGACGTGAGCAATCTAAGTGCTCGCGTCTCCGGAAACATTAAATCCGTCTTGGTCGCCGATTACGCTCGTGTCAGTAAGGGCGACTTGATCGCGGAGATTGATCCCAGCGAATACGAAGCCGCATCTGCGCTGGCGCATGCTAATCTCCTCGCGGCGAAGACAAGCCGATCGAACTTGGAGCGACAGGAAACACTTCAGCGAGCCGTGATCCAAGCTGCGCAAGCTCAACAGCGCTCCGCAGCAGCCGCCTTTGTTCAAACGGAACTCGAGTTCAAACGACAGCGTAGCCTCGGTCAAGCGAGTACCGAGCAGCGGCTTCAGCAGGCTCAGGCCGCCTTCCTGCAGGCGCAAGCAGCCGTTGAATCGACTATGGCAGCAGTTGACCAACAAAAGGCTCAGCTCGACGTGCTAGACGGCCAACGACCGTTGCTCGACGCTCAGATCGCGGCCCAGCAGGCGAACTTCGCGTCCGCTGAACTTCATCGCGGGTTCACGAAGATCCTAGCGCCATTCGACGGCGTTGTTGGCAAGAAATCTGTACATGTCGGCGATTACGTCGGCGTCGGCAGCGGCATCGTTTCGATCGTCCCCCTCCCCGACGTATACGTCACGGCGAACTTTAAAGAGACGCAGCTCGCCCATATGCAAGTTGGGCAATCTGTCATCGTCGAGATCGACACGTTCGCGAACACCTCCATCCGCGGAACGGTTGCCAAGCTTTCGCCGGCAAGCGGGGCGACATTCTCCCTACTTCCGCCGGACAACGCGACGGGCAATTTCACGAAGGTCGTTCAGCGGCTTCCCGTAAGGATCAAACTCGAAGAAGGGCAGCCGTTGCTCGGCCGGCTCTCCCCCGGGATGTCCGCTGAGGTGACGGTCGATACGGAAAGCGTGAACCCATGAGTAATAACCGAGAGAGGGCAAGCTCGCCGCCGGTCGCCAACCAGCGTCCGGTGTTCATTGTTGCTGCTTTGCTCCTCGCGTCGTTCGTCGTTGGGTTCGACACGCGGGTGTTTTCGGTCGGCCTTCCGGACCTGCGGGGAGCGTTCGGTTTAGATTTCGATGAGGGCGCTTGGTTTTCCACGGCGGCGAACGCTCCACAGATCCTCGTCGCGCCAGCCGTTGCGTGGATCATCACGGTTTACGGCGTTCGCAGGGTCATGGTGCCTCTAAGCGTGTCTTACGCGCTTTTATCCCTTTCTATCCCGCTCATCCAAAATCAAGAGCTGCTCTTCGCAGCCCATATGCTGCGCGCCACCGCGCTTGGCGTGTTCATCCCGGCCACTCTCATGATTATCTTCCGGAACCTGTCTCCGGAATATTGGATCGTCGGTCTCGCCATTTACACACTCCGCATTCCACTATCGCAGGCTTTGGGCTTCGCCTTGGTTGGCTTCTATGGAGAAGACTTGGGATGGCAGTGGCTCTACTGGCAAGACGTTGCGTTGGCACCTCTCATCGGGATCTTCCTAATTCTGGGCGCGCCAAAACTGCCGATCGACACCACGCTTCTCGAGAACGCCGATTGGGGTGGCATGCTGTTGCTGGGCGCGTCTATGACAATGCTCTACGTGGGGCTCGATCAAGGCAACCGGCTTGACTGGTTTCACTCTGGATTGATCAACTCGGTTTTCATCGCGGGCGGGATTTTGTTCGTTCTGTTTCTAGCCAACGAAGCCATGGTCTCTCGACCATGGGCCCATGCGAGCGTTTTGCGATCCAGAAATGTCGTGCTGGGCCTCGTTGCCATCGCCGTTTACACCTTGGCGAGCAGTTCAGGAAGCACGCTTGTGCCTGGCTTCATGCAGACCGTTGCAGGCATGCGCCCTTATCAGATCGGCAGCCTCTTCATATTCTATGCGGCGCTTCCCGCATTTCTCTTTGTCGCTATCACTGGCGTACTTCTCAGATGTTTCGACCCGCGAGTGATCCTTGTTCTTGGCATGACCGCCACAGGGATCGCCGCGCTTATGGGGCTAAGGGTAACTTCCGATTGGTTTCCCGAGAGCTTCCGTCTGCCGACTTTGCTCAACACGGCAGGCCAGGTCATGACTTTCTTCGCTGCGTTTGTCTTTATCGTTGCAAACTCGGACCCGAAGAGGTCGACCTCCCTTTCGGCCTACATTCAAGTGTTCCGACTTGGAAGCGCCGAAGTCGCCGCGAGCTTCATGTCGACGTTCTTGCGATTTCGTGAGCAGTTCCATTCGAACGCCCTCGGTGTGCATTTGACGGCCGACACACTCCCTTTGCGTCAACATATCGGTGCGCTCAGCCACCTTTTCGGGACTGGCAACGGAGGAAGTGCCAAGGCAATCATCGCGCTATCTAGCTCCGCCAGGACCCAATCCAATGTGCTCGCATA
>Ga0102591_1002900_pt1 | contig 16859 bp, 14 predicted proteins | sample AraplaCol_mCL_r2_2_FD_76860 | JGI IMG/M metagenome (GOLD analysis project Ga0102591, IMG submission 76860) | Arabidopsis root microbial communities from North Carolina, USA - plate scrape MF_Col_mCL_r2 (SPADES assembly) (version 2) | ecosystem: Host-associated > Plants > Roots > Endosphere... | reverse complement strand
CTTCGACCTTGCGGCCAGTGGCCTTGAGGGTATGTTCGGACATTTTCGTAACTCACTTTGCTTGCAATGGACCCGTCTCGCGACGGGATGAACGCTCACCCGCGACCAGGTGAGCGGTTTCGCGATGACGGCCGGAGCCGCCATCGCAGATTCTTTCGTCAGTCCACGTACAACGAACTGACCGACTCGCCGAACGCGACCCGTCGGATCGTCTCGGCCAGCAGCTCGGCGACGCTGAGCTGGCGGATCTTGCCGCAGGCCTTCGCCGCGTCGGTCAGCTTGATGGTGTCGGTGACCACCAGCTCGTCGAGCTGCGATTTGGTCACGTTGTCCATCGCCGCGCCCGACAGCACCGGATGCGTGCAGTACGCGACCACCTTGGTCGCGCCCTGCGCCTTCAGCGCGTTCGCCGCCGCGCACAAGGTGCCCGCGGTGTCGACGATGTCGTCGACCAGCACGCACGTCTTGCCGGCGACGTCGCCGATGATGTTCATCACCGTGGCGACATTGGCGCGCGGACGGCGCTTGTCGATGATCGCCAGGTCCGCGTCGTCCAGGCGCTTGGCGATCGCTCGCGCGCGCACCACGCCGCCGACGTCGGGCGAGACCACCACCATGTTTTCCGTGCCGTGCGCGCGCCAGATGTCGGCGAGCAGCAGCGGCGAGGCGTACACGTTGTCGACCGGGATGTCGAAGAAACCCTGGATCTGGTCGGCGTGCAGGTCGACCGTCAGTACCCGGTCGGTACCCACGGCGCTGAACATCTTCGCCGCGACCTTCGCCGTGATCGGCACACGCGACGAGCGCGGGCGGCGATCCTGGCGGGCGTAGCCGAAGTACGGCACCACCGCGGTCACGCTGGCGGCCGAGGCGCGCTTGAGCGCGTCCACCAGCACCAGCAGTTCCATGAAATTCTCCGCCGTGGGCGCGTTCGTCGGCTGGATGACGAACACTTCCTGGCGACGCACGTTCTCCTCGATCTCCACCTGCACTTCGCCGTCGGAGAAACGACCGACCAGCGCCTTGCCAAGCCGGATGCCAAGTTCCCTGCACACCGATTCGGCGAGCGGGCGGTTGGCGTTGCCGCTGAAAATCAGCAGGTTGCGATCGTTCTGCATGGTCTGGCCGGTCGGGGATCAAGGATTCGGGATTGGGGATTCAGCGGTGCGAATCCCCAATCCCGAATGCCCGATCCCTCAAGCAATGTCGTACGGATTGAGTTGGCAGGGGCGGTAGGATTCGAACCTACGAATGCCGGGATCAAAACCCGGTGCCTTGGGCCACTTGGCGACGCCCCTGCAGGTGGAGCCCGTCAGGGCGCCGATGTTGCCGGCTTCGTCCAGTCCGCCAATGCACGGTGCAGCGGCGAGGCTTGCGCCCCTTCCGCCACCCAGGCGCGAAGCCCGGTCGGCAAGGCGGCCAGCGCCGCCCCGGCGGATTCGCGCGAGGCGAATTCGACGAAGCACCCACTGCCGGAGCCGGTCAGGCGCGGCGAGCCGATCTGCGACAGCGCAGCGAAGACAGCCTCGACGGCTGGTTCACGCGCGCGCAACACCGGCTCGAACGCATTCCCGAGCGGCACACCCGAAACGAAGTCGGATATTGTCGCGGCCCGGGCATCACGCGTCAATTCAGGGGCTTTGAACAAAGTCGCCGTCGGGGCGTGGACGCCGGGATCGGCCAGCACGTACCACGCAGGCGGCAGTTCGACCGGCGAAAGCCGCTCGCCGACGCCTTCGGCCCAGGCGTTCTCACCGCGCACGAAGACGGGGACGTCGGCGCCGAGTTTCAGGCCGATATCGGCCAGCGCGTCCACGCCAAGTCGGGTGCCCCACAAGGCATCCAGCGCGACCAGCACCGTCGCCGCATCCGACGATCCACCACCGAATCCACCACCGGCCGGAATCCGCTTATCGATGATGATGTCGGCACCTTGACTGCAATTCGCAGCCGATTTCAGCATCTTCGCCGCACGAACCGTGAGATCGTCCGCTTCCTCCACGCCCGATACCGACGGCCCATGGCGTCGGATCTCACCGTCCTCGCGGACGCGCAGCCGCACGGTATCGCCCCAGTCCAGGATCCGGAACACGGTCTGCAGCAGGTGGTAGCCGTCCTCGCGACGGCCGGTGATCCGCAGGAACAGGTTCAGCTTGGCCGGCGCGGGCCAGAGGCTCCACGCCGACGGCGAGGACGCCTCGCTCATGGCGTCGCGCCCGGCGCCCAGTCATCGACGATCAGGCGCACCTTCGCCTCGCCCTGCGTCGCCGTGAGCCGCGCCGGAAGCACCGGTCCGGTGCCGGCGGCGGCTTCGGGCTGCCATTGGGCGTAATCGATGGTCCAGCCCGCCTGCGACAGACGCACCGGGCGGTTTCCCTCGCCATAGACGATGCGGGCCTCGCCGAAACGCGCAGGGTCGGCGCCCACGCCGCGGACCCAGTCGGCCAGCGCGCGCACGGGAATGTTCCAGCCGGTGGTTTCGCGCAGCAGGGCCTCGATGTCGGCGGCCTCTCTCGGGCCACCTTCGATGCCCTCCAGCCGCCCGCCGGAATCGTCGCCGCTCAGCCGCCAGCTCTGGCGGGTCACCGGCGCGCTCAGCGACACCGTGTAGCGATCGCCCGACTGCTGCCAGTCGATGCGTCCGCTGCCGCCCTGTTTGCCATTGGACACGGCGATGCGCCCCGAGATCGACCATTCGGTCAGCGCCGCACGACGCGCGTCCTGCGCCTGCGCCTGGGCCAGGTCGACCGGCACTTCCGGCGCGCGCGTGGGCTGCGAGACGCAACCGGCGAGGATCAGCACCGCCGCCAGCGGCGCGAGGAAAGCCGCGGACTTCATGCGCCGGTCTTCTCCAGCGCGCGCTTGAGCGAGCGGTTGTCCGGATCGATCTTGCGCGCCTGCTCGAAGTACTTGCGCGCCTCGTCCTTGCGACCGAGCGACCACAGCACTTCGCCCACGTGCGAGGCGATTTCCGCATCCTTCTGCAACGTCAGCGCGCGGCGCAGCTCGACCAGCGCCTCTTCCTTGCGCCCCATGCGATAGAGCACCCAGCCGTAGCTGTCGATGATCGCGGCGTTGTCGGGCTCGGCGGTGCGCGCGCGTTCGATCAGCTGCAGCGCCTCCTGGTAACGCGTGGTGCGATCGGCCAGCGTGTAGCCCAGCGCATTCAACGCGGCGACGTTGTCCGGTTCGGCGACAAGGATCTTGCGAAGGTCGGCTTCGGCGCGCGGGATGTCGTCGCGGCGTTCCCAGCTCAGGCCGCGCGCATAGAGGATTTCCGGATCGTCCGGGAACGCGGCCAGGCCGCGCGCATAGACCTCCATTTCCCCTGCGGCATCGTCGTCCTTGTCGCGCAGCGAGGCTTCCAGCAGGTAGGCGTCGCGACGCGCTTCGTCGTCGGCCGCGGCATCGGCCTGCAGTTCGCGCAGCGACTTGTAGGCCTCATCGTTGCGCTTGAGTTCGTGCAGCACGTTGGCCGCGCGCAGACGCGCCGACCAGCGCTGGCCGCCGCCGGGCACGCCGCGATACCAGGCCAGCGCCTCGTCGTAACGCTCCAGGAATTCGGCGATCTGGCCCAGCAGCAGGCGACGCTGCGGGTCGGGCTCGCTCGATCGCGCACGCAGTTCGTCGTACAGGCGGCCCAGCGCGGTCTTGTCTTCGGCCTGCGCGAGCAGCGCCGCGCGCAGCGCGTAGCTCTGGTCGTCCTGCGGCCCCTTGGCGAGCACCGCCTCGGCGGCGTTGTAGTCGCCCAGGCGGTGATATTCGTCGGCGATGGCGCGACGCAGGTCGACGTCGTCGCCCGCCTGCGCGGCGAGCGATTCGAGCAGTGCACGCGATTCGTCGATCTTGCCGGCTTCGCGCAGCTGGCTCGCGCGCAGCAGGCCGACGCGGGCCTCGCCGGGGAAGCGTTCGACGACCTCGGCGACGATGCGCTCCACCAGCTCGGGCTGTTCCAGCGCCTGCGCGAGACCGCCGAAGGCCAGCCACGCCTGCAGCTTGTTCGGGATCTTGCCGCCCTCGACCAGCTTGTCGAGCAAGCGCGCGGCCTGCTTCGGATCGCGCGCGCCACCAGACAACACGCCCAGCGCCTGCCGCCAGCCGGCATCGCCCGGCGCCTGCAACAGTTCGGTGAGGTGCTTGCGGGCTTCGCGCTCGTTGCCGCGACGGATAGCCAGCACGGCTTCGGCCGCCGACAGGCTGAGGCCTTCGCCGCCCTGCTTGCGCCACAACTTCAGGGCTTCGGCCGCGCGCTTGTCGTCCTTGGCGAGCAGCGCGATGCGGGTCGCGCGCTCGGCCAGGGCGACGTCGTCGGCCTGCCGTGCCGCATCCAGGTAGGCCTGCGCGGCATCGTCCAGGCGTCCGGACTGCAGCGCGAACTCACCCGCGAGCAGCGACTCAAGCGAGGCGCTGGTCGGATCGGTCGGGGACGGCGGTGGCGCCTTCTCGGCCGCCAGCAGGGGCGTGAAGGCGAAAACTGCGACGAGGGCGAAACAGAGCGTGCGCGAGGCAGCGGGCATTCGAACGGGCCTGAAGGAAGCCGGGACGGGACGGGGCCGGTAGAATGTCGGCCTCCGGGTAGCCAGCAGCTTATCGCAAGCACCTGAACGAAGGTCCGGCGTCAATGAGTTTGTTCGTACTAGGCATCAACCACCAGACCGCGCCGGTCAGCCTGCGCGAACGCGTGGCGTTTTCGGCCGCGACGGTTCCGGCCGCCCTGGATGCCCTGAAGACGCTCCCGCAGGTGCAGGAAGTCGCGCTGCTCTCCACCTGCAACCGGACCGAGCTGTACGCCGTATCCCACGACGACGGCCAGGCGCTGGCCGACTGGTTGGCCACGCACCCCGACGACATCGGCGATCTGCACGCCTACCTCTACCGCCATCGCGACGCCGACGCCGTGCGCCATCTTTTCCGCGTCGCGACGGGCCTGGATTCGCTCGTGCTCGGCGAACCGCAGATCCTCGGCCAAGTGAAGGACGCCTGGGCGACCGCGCGCCACGCCGGCACGCTGGGCAGCCAGCTCGACCGCCTGTTCCAGCACGCCTTCACCACCGCCAAGCGCGCGCGCACAGACACGCGCATCGGCGCCAATCCGGTGTCCGTCGCCTCCGCCGCGGTGCGCCTGGCGCAGGAATCCTTCGCGCGCCTGGAAGAGTCCACCGTGCTGCTGGTCGGCGCCGGCGAAACCATCGAGCTGGCCGCGCGCCATCTCGTGCAGGCGCGCGCCAAACGGCTGCTGGTCGCCAACCGCACGCTCGCGCACGCGCAGGAACTGGCCAGCCGCCACGGCGGTTTCGCGCTGCCGCTGAGCGAGATCGACAAACACCTCGGCGAGGCCGACGTGGTGATCTCCGCCACCGCCAGCCGCGATCCGATCCTGCAGCGCCCGCAGGTCGCCGCCGCGCTCGCCACGCGCAAGCACCGGCCGATGCTGCTGCTCGACCTCGCCGTGCCGCGCGACATCGCCGCCGACGTGGCCGAACTGAAGGACGTCTTCCTCTACACCGTCGACGACCTGGAACGCGCCATCGAGGACAACCGCCGCAGCCGCCGCGAAGCTGCGACGGAAGCCGAGGCGATCGTCGAGCTGCAGGTCGCGCGCTTCACCGAAACCATGATCGCCAGCACGCGTACCGAACCGCTCAAGCGCCTGCGCGCGCATGGCGAAGCCGCGAAGGCCGACGTGCTGGCGCGTGCGCAGCAGCAGCTCGCCTCCGGGCAGGATCCGGCCGAGGTGCTGAATTTCCTCGCGCACACGCTGACCAACCGCCTGCTGCACGCGCCGACGATCGCGCTGCGCGAAGCCGCGCTCACCGGCAACGCGGAACTCGCACGCGCGGCGGAGAGACTGTTTGCCGAAGGCGAAGTGGATCGCAACGGGAACCCTGCGGAAGGAAACGGCAAGCCCGAGGCCTAGCGACGTCCACGTCGGCTCGCCTCGTCCGCTTCCCGTTCCTCCACACCGGTTTCCCGCCCCATGACGCCCAGCCTGCGCCGCAAACTCGAAGCCCTCGCCGAACGCCGCGAAGAACTCGAACGCCTGCTTTCCGATCCGGGCGTCATCGGCGATGCGGACCGCTTCCGCCGTTTCTCGCGCGAATTCGCCCAGCTCGAACCGGTCGCCAGCGCGCTGAAGGCCGAAGCGCAGGCGAAGGACGACCTCGCCGCAGCGCAGGCGATGCGCGATGACCCCGAACTGGCCGAACTCGCGCAGGACGAGATCGCCGCCGCGCAGGAACGACTCGAACGCCTGGACGCCGAACTGCTCGCGCACCTGATCCCGAAGGATCCGCGCGACGAAGGCGACCTGTATCTCGAAGTGCGCGCCGGCACCGGCGGCGACGAGGCGGCGATCTTCGCCGGCGACCTGTTCCGCATGTACGCGCGCTACGCCGAACGACAGGGCTGGAAGGTCGAGATCGAATCCAACAGTCCTGGCGAACACGGCGGCTTCAAGGAAGTCATCGCGCGCGTGGAAGGCCGCGGCGCGTATTCGCGGCTGAAGTTCGAATCGGGCACGCATCGCGTGCAGCGCGTGCCGGAAACCGAATCGCAGGGCCGCATCCACACGTCCGCCGCGACGGTGGCGATCATTCCGCTGGAAACCGACAACGACCAGCAGATCGAGATCAACCCCGCCGACCTGAGGGTCGACACGTTCCGCTCCAGCGGCGCGGGCGGCCAGCACGTCAACAAGACCGAGTCGGCGATCCGCATCACCCACGTTCCCAGCGGGCTGGTGGTCGAAAGCCAGACCGAGCGCAGCCAGCACGCCAACCGCGACAAGGCGATGAAGCGCCTGACCGCGATGCTGGCCGAAGCGGCGGCGGCGAAGGCGGCGGCGGCGCAGGCATCGATGCGCAAGCTGCAGGTCGGCAGCGGCGATCGCAGCCAGCGCATCCGGACCTACAACTTCCCGCAGGGCCGCATCACCGACCACCGCGTCGAAGGCCTCACGCTGTACGACCTGCTGAACGTGATCCAGGGCGACATGGATGAGCTGGTGGCGCGGTTGCAGCACGAGCACCAGGCCGATGAGCTGGCGCGGTTGACGCAGGAGTCCTGAAACGCCCCGCGAGCGGGATTCCGTCACGGCTACAATCGCGAAACCCCGAGCACGGACACGCCCCATGCCCCTCGCGATCACGCGCGCCACGCTGGACGACCTCGACGCCGTAGTGCCACTGTTCGATGCCTACCGTCGCTTTTACGACCAGCCGTCCGACGAAGCACGCGCCAGCGAATTCCTCCAGGCACGCATGGGCGCGAACGAATCCGTGATCCTGCTCGCCACCGACGGCGATCGCGCCATCGGTTTCACCCAGCTCTATCCGATGTTTTCCTCCGTGCGCACCGGCCGGTTGTGGATCCTCAACGACCTCTACGTCGACGCCGGCGCACGCCGCAGCGGCGCGGGCCGCGCACTGCTCGAGGCCGCGGCCGATTTCGCCCGCAACGACGGCGCCGTCGGCATCGTGCTGGAAACCACGCGCGACAACGCCACCGCCCGGGCCCTGTATCGCAATGCGGGCTGGGAGGAAGCGGACACGCAGTGGTATTCGCTGTCCTTCACGCAGCCTGCGGCATGAACCAACCCGCCGATCCGCGCATCGAGCTGCGCCGCGCACTGGAGCGCAATCCGGGCGACGGCTTCGCGTGGATCCTGCTGGCCGAACACGAACTCGATCACGGCGATGCGCCCGCGGGCGAATCCGCCGCGCGACGCGCACTGGCGTTGCGCCCCGGACACCCCGAAGCGCTCGCACGCCTGGGTCGCGCGCAGTGGATGCTCGGCCGCCGCGAGGACGCCGTCGCCAGCCTTCGCGCCGCGGCGAACAACGCGCCGGACCATCCCGGCATCGCCGTGTGGCTCGCGCATGTGCTGGAAGACGTCGGCGAAGCCGAGGCCGCTTCCGACTCCTACGCGCGCGCCCATTCGCTCGCGCCGCAGGAACCGCAGATCGCCGCCTACCTGCTCGCGTGGCGGCGCAAGCTGTGCGACTGGCGCGATCTCGACACGCTCGCCACGCAGGTGCGCACGGCCGTGAACGAAGGCACCGCATCGGTCGAACCGTTCGCCTTCCTCAGCGAGGACGCCAGCGCCGCCGAACAACTGCGTTGCGCCCGTCTTCGCGCCGGCATGCTCGCGCGCCAGGTCCGTCCGATGCCACCCGCGCCGCCGCGTGCGCACGAACGCCTGCGCGTGGGGTTCCTGTCCAACGGTTTCGGCGCGCATCCGACCGGACTGCTGACCGCCGCGCTGTTCGAACAGCTGCGCGAACTGGACGCGTTCGATGTCCATCTGTTCGCGTTGAACCCGGACGATCGCAGCCCGATCCGCGCGCGCCTCGAAACCGCCGCACACACGCTGCACGACGTCGCGCAACAGCCGCACGCACGCGTCGCGCAGCGCATCCGCGATGCCGCCATCGGCGTCCTGTTCGACCTGCGCGGCTGGGGCGGCGGCGGCACGCCGGAAGTGCTGGCGATGCGCCCGGCGAATGTGCAGGTGAACTGGCTCGCCTATCCGGGCACGTCGGGCGCGCCGTGGATGGACTTCGTGCTGGCCGATGCGTTCGTGTTGCCGGAATCGATCGAACCCGGCTACAGCGAACGCGTCGTGCGTCTGCCGCGCTGCTTCCAGCCGTCGGACACCACGCGCGCGATCCCGCCGCCGCCGTCGCGCGCCGAGTGCGGGCTTCCCGACGACGCGATGGTGTTCTGCTGCTTCAACAACAGCTACAAGCTCAATCCGCGCAGCATGGCGCGCGCGTTCGCGGTTCTGCGCGAGGTGCCCGGCAGCGTGCTGTGGCTGCTGTCCGGGCCGGGCAATGCCGATTCGCGACTTCGCGCCGCCGCACAGGACGGAGGTATCGATCCGGAGCGCCTGGTGTTCATGGCCAAGCAGCCGCATGCCGCGTATATGGCGCGCCTGCAGCACGCCGACCTGTTCCTCGATACCGAACCCTACAACGCCCACACCACCGCCTCCGATGCGTTGTGGGCCGGCTGTCCGGTGCTGACGCGTCCGGGCGACACATTCGCCGCGCGCGTGGCCGGCAGCCTGAATCATCATCTGGGCCTGGACGAAATGAACGTCGACAGCGATGCCGCCTTCATCACGCGCGCCGTCGCCCTCGGCCGGGAACCGGCGAAGCTCCGCGAGCTGCGTGCGAGGCTGGCGCAGCGTCGCCGCGACGGCGGCCTGTTCGACATGGCCGGTTTCGCCCGTGATTTCACCGACGCCGTGCACGCCATGGCGCGTTCCCCCATCGCCTAGGAGTACCCTGCCCCCATGACCGCCACCGCCGACCTGATCCCGCTGAACCTGTGCGTGCTCACCGTCTCCGACACGCGCACCCTCGCCGAGGACAGCTCCGGCGACTACCTCGTGCAGTCGCTCACCGACGCCGGCCACCGCCTCGCCGAACGCGCGTTGCTGAAGGACGACCGCTACCAGCTGCGCGCCGTGGTGTCGCGCTGGATCGCCGATGAAGGCGTGGACGGCGTGCTGGTCACCGGCGGCACCGGGTTCACCGGTCGCGACTCCACGCCCGAAGCGCTGCTGCCGCTGCTGGACAAGCAGATGGACGGCTTCGGCGAGCTGTTCCGCGCGGTGAGCCTGGAGGAAATCGGCACCTCGACGCTGCAATCGCGCGCGTTCGCCGGGCTGGCGAACGGCACGTTCGTGTTCGCGTTGCCGGGTTCGACCTCGGCCTGCCGCACGGCGTGGGAGAAGATCATCCGCTCGCAGCTGGATTCGCGCACGAAGCCCTGCAACCTGGCGACGCTGCGCCCGCGCCTGCGCGAGCGCTGACGCGCGCGTAACCTTCGCTGCGTCACCGTCGTAATCGTTCGTTCGATCATCGAGGCGGAGTGAACATGTCGCTGGACACCACGTTGCGGTTGCTCGCCAAGGCCAGCGGCATGAGCGCCGCCGACATCGCTACCGCGATTCCGCGTGCGGGCGCGGCGACGGTAAGCGCCTGGCTTCGCGGCGAAAAACTTCCCGGGCGCGAACAGCTCGACGCCCTCGCCCGCGCATTCGGCGTCCCCGCGGGCGCATTGCTGTCGGAACTGGCCAGCACGCTCGATCCGGCCCGCACGCAGGGCGAACACGACCTGCTCGCCGCCTATCGCGCGCTGGACACGCGCCAGCAGGGCGCGTTGCTGGAAGTCGCGCGCAGCATGGCCGGAACGAAGCGTCGCACCGCATCGAAGCCGAACGCGGGCGCATCGCGCACGCGCACCCGCCGGAGCACGACGTGATGGCCAAGCTCAAGCGCAAGGAATACGAAGCCGAACTTCAGCCGCTGCAGGTCGAGCTGGTCGAGATGGCGCGCTGGCTGATCGACACCGGCAAGCGCCTGGTGGTGGTGTTCGAAGGCCGCGACACCGCAGGCAAGGGCGGCGCGATCGAAGCCATCGCCGAACACCTCAACCCGCGCCAGTGCCGCATCGTCGCGCTGCCCAAGCCGGCCGATCGCGAAGAGGGGCAATGGTATTTCCAGCGTTACGTGCCGCATCTTCCGGCGGCGGGCGAGATCGTGCTGTTCGACCGCAGCTGGTACAACCGCGCCGGCGTCGAACAGGTCATGGGCTTCGCCAACCCCGAACAGGTGCGCACGTTCCTGCGGCAGGCGCCGGTGTTCGAGCAATTGCTGGTCGACGACGGCGTGCTGCTGTTCAAGTACTGGCTGTGCTGCGACCAGGCCAAGCAGGAAGAGCGATTCGCCGAACGCCTGCAGGATCCGCTCAAGCGCTGGAAGCTCTCGCCCATCGACATGGCCTCGCGCGAGCGTTACGGCGATTACACGAAAGCGCGCGAGGCGATGCTCAAGGCCACGCACACCGAACACGCGCCATGGACACTGGTGGAGTTCAACGACCAGCGGCGCGGGCGTCTCGCGCTGATCCGGGACCTGCTCTCGCGCATTCCCGACAAGCGCGTGCCCGAGCACTGCCTGGAATTCCAGCCGCTCCAGGGCAAGCTCAAGCAGGAACGCTATACGGTGATCGAACCCATCGTGCCCGACGAGGACTGACGCGCCTCACCAGTTCCAGCGGAACCCGACCTTCCCGTCCCACGCATCGAAGCGGCTGCCGCCGAAACTGCGCTGGTAACCGAGGTTCGCGTACACCGACGTGTTGCGCCCGATCTGTCGCGTCGCACCGGCGTTCAACTGCCACCACGTCCCGGAGATGTCGGCCTGGAACGGCAGGTCGACCTCGCCCGCGGAGAACAGCGTCAGCGGTTCGCCCTTGAACTCGTGCCACACGTTCGCGCGCAGCCAGCCGGTCATCAGGCGCGGCGCGCCGTCGGCGGTGGGATCGAGCTGCCAGTCCTTCGCCCAGCGCACGCCCAGACGTGCCGCCAGCGATTCGGCATCGCGGAAGCGCACCTGCGCGATGGTGTCGTCGCCTTCGAAATCGTCCACGCGCTGGTAGACGATCTGGAACTGCGGTTCGAGCAGGCGTTCCTCGCGATGGAACGGCCAGCCGCCTTCCAGCGACACCGCCCAGCCGAAGGTGTCGGCCTTCAGCCGCAGGCCACGGTTGGAATGCGATTCCAGATCGCTCCAGGTGCCCTGCACCACCGCATCCAGGTAGCCGCCTTCCGGCCAGAAGTGCGTCCAGTAGCCGCCCAGCGACGTCGCATCGACCTTGTCCTTGCCCACGCGGATGCGGTTGTAATGCGTGACTTCGCTCTTGATGCGCCCTTCGCCCAGGTACAAGCCGGCGTGATCGCGATGTCCGTCGTCGTGCTGTTCGCGATAGACGTCGGCACCGGCCTGCAACGCGAGCACGTCGAAGTCGTACTTCGGGCCGGAGCCGAGGATGCCGCGGCGATCGCCTTCGACATTGCCATCCTCGCCGATCACGCGCACCCACGCGCCGTTGAACGAGGTGCGCGATTGCAGGTCGTCGCGATCGCGCAGCTGCTCCTCCTCGCCCACGCGTTCGTGCAGGTTGCCCAGCGTGGACCAGCCCATGCGCAGCGCCATCGCCGGCAGCGCGGCATACAACGAAACCTCGGCGCGATAGTTGGGAACCGGCGGCGGCAGCGGTGTCGGCGGGTCGGGCGGCGTCGGTGTCGGCGGCGTCGGTGGATCCGGTGGCGTGGGCGGTGTCGGCGGTTCCGGAGGATCCGGCGGCGTCGGCGGCGGGTCCGGCGGATCGGGCGGCGTCGGCGGATCGGGGTCCGGCGGCGTGGGATCGGGCGGCGGCGGTGGAACGGGCTGGTCGCAGGCGGGATTGGACGGATCGAGCGTGCAGTCGATCGTCGACCGCAGGTACCAGCTCGATGGACTGGCGCCATCGCGACTGCCGCGCTGCAACGTGTATTCGTACGCGCCGGCGAGAACCAGCGAGCCGAGCGCGAACGAATCGGCGCTCGTTGCACCGCCGTTTACCGCATCCACGACCAGGATGCCGTCGTCTTCCGTCAACGCGCCGGGACCACCGGCGTTGGCGATCGACAGCGCCGCGCTGCCCGTGGCCGATCCGCCATCGATCATCAGCACGTCCGACGGCGAACCATCGCCGCCGAGGTAGGTGTTCATCGCCACCGTCCCGCTGCCGGCGATGTAGTTGCGCGTGGAGAGCACCTTGAAATTGCCGTTCACCGGCGTTGCGAACGCGACGACGCCGTGGTTGGTGAGGTCGTTGGTGAGCATCGAATCGGCGGTGACCGTCCACTGGCTGCTCGCGTCGATCGACGCGTTGGTGACGCGGTACGCCGCGCCCGTCCACTGCGTGCGGTCAGCCAGGCCGATGTCCAGTTCCGCACCCGTGTCGGCGTACGCGTTGCCGGTCAGGCGACTGGCGCCGGTGGCGGCGAGGTTCAAGCGCGTCTGCGTGCCGGACGTGCGCGCCACGGCGTACAGCAGGTAACCCGAACCTGCACTCACGCTGGCGGCGTTGGACATCGTCATCTCGAACAGGCCGTCGACGACGATGGTGTTGCCCAGTTCGCTGGAAAGCGTGCCGCCGCTCATCGTCACGGTGTTGACGTTGGCCGAGCCCAGCGCGGTGGAGGAAATGCCGCGCGTCGTCGCGCCCGTCGCGCGCACGGTGCTGCCGCTGAGGTTGATCGTGGCCGGCGCGGTGAAGGTTTCCAGGCGCAATGCGGCGCTGCCGCCGGAGGTGTTCACCGTCGTGTTGTTGGCGGCGATCGTGCCGTTGGAGATCGCCATCAGGCCACGCGACTGCGAACCGGTGGTCGTGACGGTGTTGTTGTTGAGCACGATGCGGCTGTCGCCCGGGCCGTTCTGGCCCGCGTACGCGCCGATGCCGTTGATGGTGGGCACGTTGATCGTGGTGCCGTTGCTGGTGATGAGCGCCTGTGCGTCTGCGGTGCCGCCGCGCACGCCCGTGCTGGCGCGCAGCGCCGCGTGCGGCGTGCCGAAGGTGCTGCTGAAGGAAGGACCGATCGATGCGGTGGCACTGGCCAGCGTGTTGCTGGTCAGGATGCGGTACCCCGGATAGTGCGTCTCGGTCGAGCTGACGTAGACGTCGCCAAGCGTGATGACGTTCGACCCGTTGAGCGTGACCGTCGCATCCGCGCTCGTGCTCGTGCCAGGCGCGGTCCCGCCGGAAATCGCCCACACACCGCCACCGACGCCCGCGCCGGTAATGGTGAGGTTCTGGAACGTCGCATTGGCATTGCTCGCCGCGACGACGCCGAGGCTGGAGTTCGCGCCGGTGCTCACCGACGCGGGCGAGGTGTTGAAGTTGAGCGTGAGTCCAGTGGCGAGCGAGGCGGTCGTGTTGTCGACGGTGACGCCGACGGCGCCCGTGCCGTCGTGGTCGATCGTGAAACCGGTCGGCAGGTTCACCTGTCCGCCGTCGTGCAGGTAGATGCCCATCGCGTTGTTGCCGCGAAGGCGCACGCTCGTGGGGCCGCTGACGGTGATCGCGCTGTTCGTCCCGGCACCGAGGCCGATGGCCTGGTTGGCCGCCGTGTTGATGCTGATGTTGCCGAGCAACGTGATGACGCCACCGCTGTCGGCGATGGCGCCCTGCCCGTTCGTCGTCGACGCGTTGTTGTTGAAGTAGGCCGTGCTCGAAGCCTCGATGCGCCCGCCGAGCGCGATCAGTCCGCCGCCCAGGCCGTTGCCCACGAGATTCCCGGAGCTGAGGAAGATGGAACCGCCGGGATTGGCGAGGATCGCGTGACCGCTCGTGGTCGTCACCGCCAGTCCGCTCACCGCCTGGATCACGCCGGTGCCGCTGGCCTGGAGCCCGTTCCCGCTGGCGGTGATGAAGCGCACGGCGCCGGGCGACGAGCCGAGGTTGCCGTTGATGGTCAACGTGCCGCCGGTGACGTTCGCGCCGGGATTCGAACTGGTGGACGTGACGTCGGTGCCGCCAACGACTTCCTGCGTGCCGCTGGAAACGTTGATCGGTCCCGCGACGGGTCCGGGCCCGATCGCGAATGCCGGCATGCAGGTCAGCAACAGCGTGCCGGGAAGGAAGACGCGGGCGAACCCGGCCGATGCCAGGGCCGCGCCGATCGCGTGGGCAAGACGATGACGCTGCTTCCATCGCGCGCAGTCGCGCAGCCCAAAGGCCTTCTCCATGGACGATCCCTCGATCCGTGGCGACCGGTCCCGGTCGTCGCGAGTCAGTGTCTGGCAGGGATCGTGAAAGCGCACATCACAAAGTCGAACGTGCCGCATTCAAGGATGTGAAGCGACGGCGCGCTTGGTTTAGAGCGCGCGGAAGCCCTCGCCCGCTTCCTCGTCGCGCGCAGGCAGGCGCTCCAGGTCGTCCACGCGCGCCATCGGAGGGCCTTCGCGCAGCCACGCGGCGAGTTCATCGATGGCCACGTCGTCGCCAGCGGCCAGCACTTCGACGCGACCGTCGGGCAGGTTCTTCGCGAAACCGCGCAGGCCCAGCGCCTGCGCGCGATCGCGTGCGGAGGCGCGGAAGAACACGCCCTGCACCTTGCCGCTCACCACGAAGCGCGCCGCGCTCACGACTGCGGCGCCGCTTGCGGGCCGCCGGCCTTGGCGATCGCCGATTCGATGTCCTTCGCCGTCACCGGGCCGAGGAACTTGTCGGCGACCTTGCCGTCGGGCGAGATCAGGTAGGTCATCGGCAGGCCGCGCGGCGTGGCGAAATCGGCCGGCGGATTGAAGGTGTCGACGACCGCGATCGGATAGACCACCGGATGCAGCTTCAGGAACACCTTCATGTCGTCGGCGCTGATGTCCTCGTACGCCAGGCCGATCACTTCGATGTGTTCGCGCATCGCATCCAGCGCGGAGAGCTCGGGCATTTCCTTCAGGCACGGCTTGCACCACGTCGCCCAGAAATTCACCACGACCCATTTGCCGCGGCGCGCGGCGAGGTCGTACTGCTTCCCGTCGACCGTGGCGATGACGAGCTTGGGCACTTCCACCCCACCTTCGCTGAGCGGATGGTCGGCCGTCTGCGGCAGCGTGAGCGCGCCGGTGTCGGATGGCGTCTGCGGCGCGGCGAGGTCGGTGTCGGCGGGCTTCTTCTGCTGGCAGCCGGCGAGCAGCGCCCCCGCGATGAGCGCGGCGACAAGAAGGGAACGCGTGGTCGCGCGGCTGGACATGGTCAGACCTCGTCGGCTTGGATGGAGGACGCGCGCCGCTTGAGCAGCTCGCGCAGGGGAAGGCGAAGTTCGTCGAGCGCGGCGATCGCCGAGCGGCCGAGCGAATCGTCGCGGCACGGCAACACCGCTTCGCAGACGGGAATGCGCAGCTGGCAGGCTTCGTACAGCTCGCCCAGCGACAGTTCGTCCAGGTCGCGCGTCAGCAGCCACTCGCCCGTTTCGGCGCGGCGCACGACGTTGATGGTGTGCAGCTGCGCGAGCATCTGCTGCACCAGCGCATCGGTGAGCATGGGCTCCATCGTCTCGATCTCGTCGCTGTGCAGCCCGCGCCCGAGCTTGCGCGATTCGTTGAAACGCGCGAGCAGGCGCAGCAGGCCGTAGATTTCGAAGCCGAGCGGCAAACGCATGCCGACGGGCTGGTAGCGGAACTCGGACATCGACGAGGCCAGCGACGCGCCCAGCAGGATCGCGACCCAGCTCAGGTAGATCCACAGCAGGAAGATCGGCACGAACGCGAGCGTGCCGTAAATACTCGAGTACGAATTGAAGTTGCCCAGGTACAGGCCGATGCCCCACTTCACGATCTCGAACAGCACCGCCGCCAGCGCCGCACCGGCAAAGGCGTGGCGCCAGTGGATCGTGCGATGCGGGACGACGCGGTAGATCGCGGCGAACGCCAGGAACTCCAGCGTCATCGGCGACAGGCGCAGCATCAGCGTCTGCAGGGTCCGGCCGGCCTGCGTTTCGAACATCGACATCGCGAAGAACTTCGCCGACAGCGCCAGGCTCGCGGCCGCCATCAGCGCGCCGAGCGTCAACACCGTCCAGTAGACGAGGAAGCGGCCGATGCGCGGTCGCGCGGATTCCACGCGCCAGATGCGGTTGAACGCCGATTCCACGCCGTTGAGCGTGATCAGCAGCGACACGACCAGCGCAATCACGCCGGCGGCCGTGAGCTGGCCGGCATTGGCCGAGAACTGCTTGAGGTAGGCCTCCACCGAACGCGCCGCGCTGGGCACGAAGTTGGAGAAGATGTAATCGCTGAGGCGGTCGCTCCATTCGCCGAACACCGGGAAGGCCGACAGCACGCCAAAGACCACCATCGACAGCGGCACCAGCGCGAAGACCGTCGTGTACGCCAGCGCACCGGCCGCCTGGAACAGGTTGTCCTCGAGGAAGCGCCGCGCCAGGAATCGGAAGAACGTGCCGACGCGTGCGCGGTCGCGCATGCGTTCGCTCCAGCGGTACAGGGAATCAAGCGGCTCCATCCGGC
>Ga0102591_1002893_pt1 | contig 16886 bp, 18 predicted proteins | sample AraplaCol_mCL_r2_2_FD_76860 | JGI IMG/M metagenome (GOLD analysis project Ga0102591, IMG submission 76860) | Arabidopsis root microbial communities from North Carolina, USA - plate scrape MF_Col_mCL_r2 (SPADES assembly) (version 2) | ecosystem: Host-associated > Plants > Roots > Endosphere... | reverse complement strand
ATTCTATGCGCGGCTTTATGGTTCCCATGCCGACTACCGTTCCATCCTCGGGCGTGAGGACCTGCGTGACCTGTTCGTTCAGACCATACAGTCTGCCGCGCTGTCGGCCGCCTTGCCGGGGAAGATGGCGACGATGGATTCAAGGCCGGTGACCTTGCAGACGACCAAAAGCTGGCAAGCGCCATCGTGCGCCTCCTCGTCGCGGACGGCTGGCTCGAAACCGCGGAGGATCGCGTCCGACTGGTAACAGACTATCGCTTCACCCGCGCCGGAAAGATCTTCGCTCAGGCGTTGACGCTAGCCGACCGCCCCCGGGAACGGACTCGCCAGTGCAACATGCGCTCCTGCAAGAACGCACTGAGCGCCTTCATCGAGCGCCGCGATGTGGAAGACCTGTTCGACGCCTAGGAGTATGCTGATCGGGTCATTGCCGACCTCTCCGAGGACATCAAATTTCTCTACGACCTGGCCCGCAGGATACTGCTCGATGCGCATGTGCAAGGCAATTGGGACGGGTTCATTGAGTTCGTAGAACGACGTTTCCGTGACCCCAAGGATCGGCTGGCGTTCGAGAAGGCTAAGCGGGAATGTGCGAACGGCGTCTTCTCTTCGTGTGCCGCAGCGAACATTTACGCGGAGAAGGATCAGAAGAGCAACGATATTCTGGCTGACGGCCTGACCAAATGTTAGGGAAGTGGCTGTCAGTCACTCGCCAACTGGATTCAAGATCAGAAGACCTCTCTGGGTTGTGGGGCCGCTGGCGGCTCTGCTGACTGCCAGATATTGGACAAAAGTTGGCAGATTGCGCAGGCGAAGGCGCAGGGACTGGAGCTGCCAACGTTCTCGCCGGATGATCTGATTGGCTCTGGGCTGGTCAAAGGGCTGCTCGGGTACGCTGAAGGGCGTTGGTCTCTTGGGAGTGACGAGGTCTGTTGGTAGCGATGCCGCCAAGGCTTTGGAAGGGCAACTCCTCAAGGACAGCGGCGTACCGAGTACTCTGAGTGGACTGGCAGATCCAAATTCGATTAGATTCACGCAGGAGAGTATTAAGTCGACGTTCTCGAATGGATACTCCGTGCGAGATACAATCGAATCACTGCGATCGGGGGTCTTGTCTCCCAGTGACTTGCCACCCATTCGCGTGTTTGAAAAGGACGGGCTAATTTATACGCTGGATAACCGCCGACTGTTTGTTACCTCTCAAGCCGGGACACTGGTCAACGTTACGCCCGCGACGCCAGCGGAGGTGGCTGCTCAGCTATGGAAGTTCACAACGCCAAATCAAGGATGCATTATTTGTATCCGGGGCGTACCTAAGCCGTAGGAAAGTAAAATGTTGCACGACCAAATCAAAGAGGTCGATTCCAAAGAGCGGCTGGCCGACTTTGTTGCTGCGCTGTTGCGGGATCTCGAAAGTAATCGAAAGGAGTGGGAGAACGTCACTCTCGAAAGCTTCTTGGAAGCGATGGAAAGCTGGGTTCGATCTATGGACAACTACTATAAAAACACAGGCGAACCTATTCCAGATACACCCACTTGGCGAACGTTTGCTGACATCTTGTTGGCTGCTAGAGTCTACGAATAGACAAGTTGTTGCTTGATCAGTCAGCCACGACGAGTTGGTAAGAGCGTGACGATCATGGCACGAACTTCTACAGTGTGAGCGGGGCAGGTTTTGGGGCGACGTCTGCGTCGTACGTGGTCAATGGCCCACGTCGATCACGGCAACAGCGCCTGCCGGCGCTTCCGGCGCGGTAGACGTGACCGTCACTGCGGGATCAGGAACCAGCGCGACGAGTGCAGCAGACCAGTTCACTTACGCCGCGTCGCAGCCTGTGGCAAATGTCGTTAGCACCACCGTGGCGTACGGAAGCGCAAGCAATCCCGTGACACTGAAATCGCTGGAGGGGCGCCAACGAGTGTGGCGGTTGCATCGGCGCCCGCCCATGGGCCGGCCGTGGCCTGGGGCTCCGCGATAACCTATACGCCGACCGCGGACTATGCCGGGCCCGACTCGTTCATTTACACGACCTTCCTAGGCTTTTCGGAGGACGACGTGAGGCAGCGCAGTGATTTTACTGGCCTTGGCAAGCTTTACCGGTGTGGATGATGCGGTGGAGTTGTTTGTGCATTTCAGGCAACGAGAGGAGGGGCTTGAAACGTGCTGATCAAACGAGTGGAACGATCCTAGGAGTTGGCTGGTTAGGCTGACCATGCGTCGAAACGCAAACGTCGCGGCAGTTGCATTAGCCAACAAGACGGTAAGAATCGTTTGGGCTCTGCTTGTCCACGACCGAGAATTCCGCCCCGACTACACGCCTGCTGTCGCAGCCGCGTAGTCAAGTCGGCCAGTCAGTACAAGCTGCATTGATAGGAGGATCACACCACAGATTGCTCAGGCAATCACGAAGTGATGGCAAAACCGGTAAGACCGTGGTTGGCAAAGCCCACCGTCGGACGTGGCACCAAGAGTGCGTGTAACCGATCGAGGCGCCGACCAGCAGACCCCATCAGGGACGGCAAGCAAGTCATGCTTGCATCAAAAGTCCGAATGTACGGAGGCAATCTTCCTCTTCGCGTCGTCACGAACTGAAAGCTTGGCAAACTGGGGGCGTACATGTACGTTCGACGGACGTCGTTCTCGACGACGGGATTGCTTTCAGGCGGCAGTCGCGCGGAACTGCTCAGCCATGGCTCATGGCGGCAGTTCGCTGACGCGATTGACGGGGGTAGTCGGCGATGCGCGCAATGACGTCGCTCAGGTAGGCCTCCGGGTCGAGTACGTCCAACTTGGATAGTCGTCACATTTGCGTTGACAGTGCGGACGGTCCTCTCGCATATGTTCTGGCGCCATCAAATGCGTAAGCCAGAACGTCGTCGCGTGGGAGTACGAGTCGGACGCATCGGATGCCTTTCGGATAGCCTGATTTTCTTAATTCGGAATCGTTCAGACGGGCCGCAAGGTTTTCGTCACACCCATGCTTAGATGGCTTGCTTGAGGAAGCATCCACAACGAATAAAGTGCCATTTCCGCCTTTTGGAAGGTCGCTAGGGTCATCCGTCATCGCAACCGACAGCTCAAGGACCATGGACGAACCTATTCTGGAAAGTAGGTTGACATTGGTCAGGCGGATCATCGATGTGCCGCTATCGCATTTTGCTCCATAGGCTTGGAGCACGGGGCAATGCTTACTAGCTATGGTGACATCGCTAAGAAGAAGAGAGCCCAAGCCCAGGCTGCGCACGGTTAGCTCGGGCAAGAATAATGGAAATCCACCCCAGGATGGAACGAAAATGAACAGTAGCAGTGCCGTTCCGCCAAGCACTGCGGCCGCATGCTTGACCGTTGTCGCAAGGAAAGTCGCCCAGTTAGCCATGGCGAGTAGTGCGGCTCCGGCCACAAGTAAGTACCACCACTTATCAGGTGTACCTTGTGTAGCCCAGACGACTGAAAGATATAGAATGGCCAACGACAAAAATACAAAGGCGCCGGCGACCGTCAACTTTACGCAGTCGTAACGCAGCCACCGAAATCGGTACGGGGAGAGAGCGATTTCCGGTGGTTGCTTTGGTGGTTTCGCTCGAATGCCTGAGACAATGAGGAGTGCGGTGACCGCCGCTCCAGCAATAGAGGCGACGGAGAGGGGATGGTGAGACGACGCTTGCTTAACCACGGCCCAGCAGCCTGTAAGCGCTTCCGCCACGGCCATTCCCCATTTTGCGACCGTCGCTGTTACGGTCACCGCCCATGTCGATATTGCCGCAGTGGCGGGAGACGACGGCGTGACAGTTCCAGTACTCGTTTCTGCCGCTGCCGGAGGCAGGTACGCACTGAAAGCTAGCAACACGGCGAGCGTCATTAGCGCACCGGCAAACACGCTCCAGCACACAACCATGGTTTTCTTCCGCTTGGGATGACCAAAGCAGAGGATTGCTCCAACCGCCGCCCCGATGACTACCCAATACACTGATAAGGCCGCTTCCCAGTTCCCGCCGTAGGCGCGACGGAGGAACTCGGCAAAGACCCACGCCCATGATACTACTGCCACCGGCGTCAAACTTGCGACAAATTGAGGATGTTCCATCGCACTATGCGAGGGGTGCCATGGCGCTCGCGGATAGACGTGTGCATCCGGAGGGCCGTCTAATACGCTCGGCATAATGGAGAGCAAGTATCGAGTTGTCAAACCGGGCATAAGGCAAAAGGCCGCGACCGCGATGACTATTACTGCGGCGGTAAGGGATGCCGCTATAAAGGTGGCGGCCAGATTAGCGAGCGTGAAATCGGGAAAGAAGCCGATCTTTAGGAGGTAGGCAAAAACTAAGCCTCCACCGCCGACAGATGAGATAGACAGAACGTTGAACTGTCCAAGCATCTTCCGGAACCGAAGTAGGTGTTCAGTTATCGAGGTGGCATTGATTTTGGAATCGCTCATATCGTCCGACTTACTGGCTTGCTTAGCGGGGGATTGGCTTTGTTTTGTTGGGGGCATGCGAAGGGATTACGGAAAGGTGTCGATTTCTGAAGAGATAATTGCTCGATCCTGGAGCGAATCTGGAATCTATTTGGCGCAGACTGCTTAGAGCGCTGGACGGTTTATCTCCGCACGCCGTTGCTTAAGACAGCGCGCGCGGGGTGTGTGGCGTTGGGAGGATGCTCGATGGGAAATGCGTCGGGGCGGCACGAGCCCTGTTGACATTCGAATTCATTTTTAACTGCAGGCTATTTATACCGAAACTTTGAAGTAATTGTCGTTGAGCTGCCGCCCCTCCGGGGCGGGTAAATTCTTCCTCATCGATTCGGGAGGGTCTCCGTGGCGCGGCTCTGGCAGGTGATGTCGAAATTTATGCATGTCCGCCCCCAGGGGAGTGCTCACATGTGCTATTGATGTTCAGAAATACTGGGCAGGCTAGGAGTAGTGCTCAAGCATTTGGACGGGCTCAGAGCCGTAGTTTGGGGCGGCAGGTAGCTCCTTGTCGTGGCTGCCCCGGATTTACGTGCGGGCGCAATTGGGCGTCTGAGCTCCATTAGTTCTCGCTGCACCATTCAGAAAAAGAACTAGATCGCTTCTGCGGGCGGCGACAAGTGCTCGTAGGCTGAGCTCGTGTGTGCGCATACATAATGCCCGACACCCACGCCCGGTTGGCCTGCTCAGGCCTGAACTGCCTGCTCAGCACGTTCGGCGCCACCGGCCTGCCATGCCAGCTGTCAGTCGTCGCCACGAGCTTGCGCTTCCACACCGGGCGCAGATTCTCCTGGCGCATCAGCGTGCGGGCCCGATAGCGTCCGATCTTCATACCCTGCTTGTCCAGATCCTGCGCTACACGCCGGTTGCCGTAGGTGCGTCCGCTGGCCTCGAACGCGGCCCGCACATACACCGCCTGCCGCGATGCCTTCTGCCTAGTCGCTGACGCTCGCCCGGCCGTGTGGCAAACCACGGCCACCGACAGGTCCTGAGCCCGGATCATCCGGATCACCTCCAGCTTGAAGGCGGCGTCAAATTTGCGGCGTTGCGTTGTCATGTCGTCTTTCTTCGTCGATCGCGATTTTTCACCTATCGACCTGTCTGAGAAATTGGACCACTACAGCGCCTTATGGATCATTTTTCCTGGAAGAGGTAGCGCCCAATCCGGAGCATCGTTTCCTCGTGCCTGTTGGCGTAGTACACACCGAGAATGTTCTCCTGGTTTGCTGTGATGTGACGCCACGTGCCTTCTTCCAGCACGAGCTCCTTAAATTCCCTGAGATCCTGGCTCACATGTATTGACGAGCGGTTGCTGTCCGACGTGAAGAGACTAACGTCCTTTAACGGGAAATACCGTTTGAATGACGAGCTCGAATCCTGCAGTTGCCAGTCATAGCCTTTTTCGGAGCTGAGGATTTCTGAGCCGATGTATACCAACCTATCGCCCACATCCGCGAAAGCCGGAGGCGTCCCATAATGGCCAAAGTTGGTGCTGCCGCCCCAGCTACACTTTTGCCACGACTTGGCCGCTCCGTAATACATGACAAACGGGGGCATTTCGGGCTTCTTTTTGTCGCGCAAGTACGAATAGTCATATTCGCAAAAGGCCAACAGCGCGCTTCGGCCCGGAAGGGCACAGATCGTCTCGACCTTTACGCCGTCATCAGGCGTCGGTGAGTTGTCCCAACGCTGCCAGGGCCCATCAATCGTTTCGGCACAGAACACGATTGTCCTGGCGTAAGAGCCAGTCTTTGTGGAATCGGAGAAGAAGCCTTTTTCGATGTAGCTGTATCGCTCATTCTTCGTACAGATCCACAACCACATGCCATTAAAAAAGACAATGTCCTTTGTGGATAGACGACCATCATTGAGCGAGAGATTGCTGTTACTAGCCGGTACTGGGCCCAATCGATGTCGCCATTCGATGGCATCGCTGGAAAAGTAAACGCCTTCGTTGCGTGTGCCACGGGAGGCTGCTCTGTTCCTGATGAGCCAGGTACCGTTGACGATGGAGATGCTCTCGAACCAGACTTGAACGTCCGGGGTATCGAGTAGCACCTCCTTCCAATGCATACCGTCTTCGCTACGATAGAACACGTCATTAGAGTCGATGCTGGCGACAATCAGCCAGACCTTGCCATCTGTCTTGATGTGGTTAATCTTGTCTGGATCGCAAGGAGGATTCTCCACCTTTGTCCACTCGATCGTGAACAGGTGCTCTTGACCATCTTTCGTCAGGGTTACGGATTGCTTCTCCAGTTTTTCAAGTTGCTCCAGACGCGAGCGCTCTGCGTGCTTCTGTTCCCGGATCTTGACAACGGACTGATCGAATTCTCCTTTCATGAAAAATCCGATCTGATCGGAAGCGTCGCTGCAGGCTCGTGAGAACGCCTCCAACCCACCTTCAACCTGACGGTAGTAGCGTTCGAAATGATCCCCCCAGTCTTCGTTCTCGGCCGAATTGTCGAGGTCGTAGTCTGAGTAAGCAATGTCTTCCTTGTACTCGAATTCCGGCATGCCCCATCGAGCGATGACGCTGTTTGCCTGAATTAGTGCCGAATGAGCCTCGGAGATCAACGCGCGCGCTTTTTTGCGGTGTTCGTTCAGGCCGGATAGCGCGGAGCTACGCCCCATACTGCACACTTTTGCGGAGGCCTTGTCAGTAAGGCCACTCAGGAAGCTGCCATCCGAGAAATTGAAGAAGACCGAATGTTCCATGCCTTTGGCGTACACGCTGCTCATCTCCAGAAGCTGTTGCGTAACGCGCCAACTTACTTCGTCCAGTCGCTTGACTGGTTCTGCAAAGCAGCTATCGAAACGCAGCGCCCGATATTGGAGTATGTTTCGCCAGCCGCGTGTATGGGCCGACAGTGTCTTCGCTGCAGCCAACACGTCTGATTCATCACTGCCGTTGACGAGGTTCAACATGGCCGGCAGACATTCCTTTATCTGAGTCGGCTTGAGAACGCCTAGGAGCACCTTGACGGATGGGCTTTCGACAGGTCTTCCAGCGAGCGTCAAAAGATGGAACGCATCGATCAGCCAGGTGTACTTCTTGTCATCGGTATCAAGCATCGCCAGCAGCGCGGATTGATACTCGTTATGCTTGCGGGGCTGATCCGCCACTTGAAGCATTTCGTGCTGAAGATCCGGCAAGCCGGCCCGTTCGGTCAATAGCGAAATGAACTCGCGTGACGTGGCATTCAGGGATGCCGAATTCTCCGCGCACAGCGCCAGAAGTACAAGGTACTGGTGTTTCCACTCCGCGCTGCTGCTGCTATCGAGACAGGTGTGTGCCTTGATATCCGGCAGCGATGAGACGAGCGACACGGCCTCTGACGCGGAAGACGCATGACCTTCCTCCACCGCTTCTTCCACGACGTTCAGCCCATGCACATCTTTGTAGATATCAATGGCAACCTGGCTACCTCCGATCATCTCGTGAATCAGGGCGCGGATGCTGTAGACAGTGGAAAGCCCGAACAGCTCACTTCCGAAGAACTTTGAGATGATATTTTCGCGCGCTTCGTCGCTGTTACACAATGACTCATCGCCGATCAGATCGACGATCCTGTCGTAGTGATCAGACAGAAAGTACAGGGCATTGAATCCAATGCCGGAGACATTCTTCTGGATGAAGTCGGGATCGACAGTGTGGCCATCGAACGATAACTCGATGGCGGAACGATATTGGTCAATACCAACGACGTCAATTTGATCAATCAGCTCGCTGACGAAATCCAGCAGCCTGATCTGCTCATCACAATTGACATCCAGCTTTTCGAGCGTTGTCACCAGGTAGTTGTCGACATCCTCTCCAGTCAGATCGACCGTGGCATTGCGGCGCATGAAGTCATAGGTCAGGCGCAAGATCAGCTGGTTCTTTGGGATCGATTTGAAGCGGCGCTTGTTGGCCTCAATGTTGAGTGCCCAGGTACTGAAGCCTGTGTTGTTTTCAACATGCAGCAGCCGGTGATGAAGTCTGTCGACGGCGTGTTCGAGGAAATCTCGGGTTTCGATGATGTAATCGTTCATCGTCCCCAGATTGTTGCGAATGACAGCGATGGCCTGCGCATTGAGCAGGTTTTGCTGCTGAAGCTGCTGCAGGTAGTGCCATGCGAACCGTTGAATCTTCAGCATGTCTAGCTGGTTCAAGGCCTGGTTCTCGCTGGTCTTGCCGCTGATGGCACTGGCCAAGCGTTTGAAGAACCCTGCTTCGGCCTGATGAGCAAGCCGCTCCTGGCTCGTCGTCACCAGCCGCGACGCATCGAGTGCCAGTTGCTGGGTCAGGGCGGAATTCGCCTTGTGTCTGCTGACCAGCGCGTTGATGGCCTCGAGTTCCGCCGGGTCCATCGGTGCGTCAAAGATCTGCTGTTGTTCAGTTACGGATGCCTCGTTCATCGTCGCGTCTCAGAGATTGTTGATCTTTTGCTTCAGTCGCGCGCTCTGCGCTTGCATGGTTTTAACTTGATGCGTGAAATGCCGCTCGGACAGATAGAGTCCCTTCTGGAAGTCCGCATAGTATTTTTGGGAGAACTGCAGGTACTTCAAGGTGTCGTGCACGGCAATGCCATTGCTGGCGACCTGTTCTGAGGCAGCAAGTGTGAGCCTGAAGTTCTTCTCGATGTGGTTGTCCAGTGCGATGCTCATGGCGAGCGAGGTGATCATGCCACCCACTACACTACCAATCACTGCGCCTATCGGCCCCCCCAGCGCGCCGATCGATCCACCGACTGCGGACCCGACGACAGCAGCGCCAGTTTGGAAGACATTCTTTCCTGTACGGGTTTCCAGTTCTGCCACGGTCATCTTCCCTGCCGCGACCAGGACGATGCATTGAACGAGATCCACCGCGCAGACCGCGGCGCCCGCCACAGTGCCTCCGACAAGACTGCTTTGGAATGTCGAGCCAGCGAACAGTTCGGGGAACGAGCGCACCACCATGCTGACGCTCGCCGTTGCCGTACCTGCTTTCAGTGCGCTGTCGGCGGCGGCAATCGCCGTATCGCGCAGGATGCGCGTGGCGGCCTGCTGCGCGGTGACCTCCCCATTCTTTACTTGCCGAATGCACTGGAAGGCGTTGATGCAGCCCGCCGTTACGGCCGTAATAACAGCCGCGGATCCTGCTGCCCGCAGGCTTTGCTGCACTGTGGCCTTGTTCAGGTAGCCCGTCTGCATTTTCTCGTGCGACGCTTTTCCCGACTTGGTACCCGCACCAACTTGCTCGGCTTCGCTTTTGCTCAGGGACGTGGATTGAACGCCGTCCACATCGAGATGACCCGCCGTTTTGTCCCGTACTTTCTCAGCCGCCTCCGAGACGTGAGGACGCGTCTCCTTATTCTTTAATACGGCTTTCTGGGCGGAAGCCTGAATACCGTCGATCTGATCGGATGGCCCCAGAAACACATCGCTGTGCTCATAGCGATGCACGCCATCCTTGCTGGACCGGAACGCCTTCTGTGTGGCGTCGGCATCCTTGTAATACTTCAACTGTGCGCCCAGCACCTGCTTGCCGTCTTTCATGACGACGATGTCGTGCATGGGGTCATTGCGAGGAATAGGCGTATTGGCAAACCCGTCAGTGAAGGCGCGGACATCCTTGTCGTTCAAGATGGCGTCAAGGTTGAAGGATTCAGCGTGGAAGGTTTCAGCGGCGAAGCCGCCCTTGATGGCGTTGTTTTGTGCAGTCGCGGAGATACTGCCCATGATGGAGTTTGCCTGGTTGATTTCACCAAGCATCTGGCCGATTTTCTCTGCGGCCTGCGCTGGCCAGATCTGGCATGCGCTGATGGAATCTGTTACTGCGTTCTTTTGATTATTGTTCAATGCGAGCTCCTGACTGGGATGTCACTTCGTCAAGCGGCGAGCCGTCATGTACCCTCCGGGGTTATCGACGGCGGCGTCGATGATCTTGAGGGAAACTCGGCGGATCGCGGCACCCGCCATAGAGGGATAGACAGCGGCCAGCAGCTTCGCCTAGATTCGGCCGAACTGCTTTTTTTTCTGCGATACCCATGCCGTTGGGCGATTTCGACTATCTGGTGCTGAAGGTGCTTCGGGCGCATGCTGGAAGGTGGCAGCGATCGGGCGACCTGATTCGAGAGGTTGTTGCGCGAGATGCCGCTGCATACCCGAAGAAGGTCACACGATCTTTCCTGAAACTCGAAGCGCGGCAACTTGCCCAGCGCCGTGGCGAGGATGCCAATCGGGAATGGCGTGCCATGTCTGCAGTTGCTGTCAACAAGGACGCACTCCGGCCACCAGTGGACCTTGCGGTTGCATTGTTGAAATTGCGACAGCTCGCCAACACGCATATCCCGGCCACGGTGACCGACGGCCTGGCGGACTATTTCGACGGTGCCATGCGCGTGCTCGACGAAAGCGTGACGGCCACGCGCCTGGCAGCGGCTCGGGCATGGGTCGGGAAGACGACGCGGCTCGACGGGCGCTATCCTCTGATCGCGCCACGGGTGCCTGAGGAGGTGCTGGATGCGGTGCTTGACGCACTGTATCAGGATACCTGCATCGAGATTCAATATCGGAATGGCCGGACCTCGACGGTGGAGCCGCGGCGCTTCACCATATTGCCGCTTGCTTTGGTAGAAAAAGGTCCGGTCCTTTACCTGGTGGCTGATCGCCCGCGCGCCGACGGCGGGACGAAACGGCACCTATTGCGCATGGACCGGGTTCATGCCGCCACGGCTTGCGATACGGTGCTAGCACGCGACGCGGCATTCTCGTTAGACGCATATGTGCGTGACGAACGGACTTTCGAGTTTTTCTCCGAACCCCCTGTGCAAATGGTGCTGCGTGTGCGCGAGACCGGCGGTTTCCATAGCCCGTTTCGCGAGCTGAAGTTCTCGGAAGACCAGACGCTCACGGATACGGACGACGGCTTCATGCTGACGGCAACCGTCGCGCCATCTGTCGCACTGAGCAATCTGTTGCTTGAGCGGGCCGATGTCGTCGAGGTGATTTCGCCCGCCGGGCTGCGTGCCGATATTGCTGGACGGCTGCGACGTGCGCTGGTCGCCTATGACGACCCGAGTACGTCCGGTTCCAACGAATTGAATAGATTTGGCCAAGGGTAGGCGAGCAGCACGTCGGCTTCGGTCTCAGCGGGTTGGGAACGGAGTATTCGCGTTCTCGTACTGCCTGGCGGAAGATCTAGCTCGACACCCGGCGCGACGCCGATGCTGACAATAGACGGGGCTGCATAAGCGCGCCACGCGTCGTCCATCATGATGCGAACACTGGACGCCAAAACTTCGGGAGATGCGGCAACGACGCGATGCAGACATGCGAGAGCGTTCTGTGACGCCAGTGCGGAAAGCCGTTTCGATATGGCTGACGGATCAGTCTCGCTCGCATCCAGGATGGCCGCGCCCGCAAGGATGCGCGCCGCAGTCACGAGATTGCGCGAACCGGACGTGACCCAGTGTCCCATTCGGATCATTGGCAGGTGCCGAACTTCGCCTGTGGCCAGTGCGATCGCCGGGACGCCTTGTTCGAGAGAGGTGCGCAATGCATCGACGGGGCCCATAAGATTCCAGGACGCCTGCAACGCTGCTCCGGCAAGGCCCTCGACGTTGACCATATGCACGATCATGTCGGCGGGCGATCCATCCTGGTGGCTCGACCAGACGATTCGCTGGTCGGCAGCATTCAACGTAGCCACCATCGCGCTAAGTGCATCGGCTGGGATACCCCAGCGCTGCAAAGACACTCGGATCGCCGGCACGTTGGCGACATCGTTGGCAATATTTGGGTTGGTACGATGATTCCGGTGGCTGGCACGGTCGCTACTACCCGTAAGGTGTGGCATGGGAGACCCGGTCTGGCTGTTGGTGATGTAGCCAGTTTTGGGCCCGAAGTGGACGTTCAGTGTCCAGAACGGTGCGCGTTTGAGCTGGACACCGGATGTCCAGTTTGCCAGTTAGCCTGTTGCCCCGTGATCAGCGGGCGGCTGATTCAACCTAGCGAACTACTACTCGCATGGGACGTTCAGCTATGTGCCTGCAGAGCGCAACTGCCAATCGCTGGAACGCTCGTCTACCACAGCAGGTCTACGATATTCGCTGCAGCGTGCCTGAGAAGCGCGCACAGATAGTGTTAGCGGCGCCTTCAGACAGCCTGTGACAAGTTGTTGGGCGGCCGGTTGAACTAGTTCAGCCAGGGAAACAACCGTGACGTGCGTAACTACCGACTCATTACATTAGACCTGCGCGCGCATGGCCTTTCTGACAAGCCGGCAGACCCAGAGGCTGACTGGGACGGCAAAGCCTGGGGCGAAGACCAGGACTCAGTCATCAAGGCTACCGTCGAGCGGGCGAAGACAGGCTTGTCGGCCGGAGCGCCAGGGCCATGGCTTCAAGGCTAGCCAATGGAACACCAGCCTGGAGCAGGTTGATCCGCTGTGATATTGCTAAGCATCTCTACGACGTCCGCGCGACTAACTTGTTGGCCTTTGACTATGGGCTCCTCGGTCAGACGGCTGGTGAAATACTGGCGACCTTCTTCTGTCAGCGAGTACTTTCCGTCGCCGTGCCGTAGAAGACGGCCTGACTCCAGGTGTGTTCGATAGTTGCCCATGAAGCGCGAGATATCGAAGCGCTCGCCGGCCAATAACCCTGTTGCTTCGAGAATCGCCTGCATATAAGCCCGCATAGCGCGCGAATTTGCCGTGGGAGGAACCGCCAGCTTGTAAAGGGCTCGCATATGTCTTCGTTGTCATGCGCCAGGCCCGACATTGATCTAAGGCGCAAGCGCGGCACGTTTAACGGAGGAATATCACGGCGGCTCAACATTGTATTGCATTGTCCGGCTAGTCTTCCTCACTTTAGAGGTGGGATGCGAACGGCAAAGAGACCATCAGCCGTTGTAGGTTTCGGCCAAGTCTTCGTCCTCGCTTATTGACTCCACCTGCTTGCGATTGGAGTCGTTCAGCTCGATATCGCGAGTCCTCTTGAGCTTGATGTACGAACCTTGGCTGTTCATCGCCTGGGATTCGGCGTCGAAACGGTAGATATGGCGAAGGATTCCTTCCAATTCACGGATTTCGTCTACACGTACGTTTGGCCAGACGGAAAACACGCTGCAGACATTCCACTTATTTGCCTTGGAATTATCGGTGCGATGCTTGCGTAGGCGGCCTTTGATTCCTGAAGCCGACATGCCTATGTAGACCACGTTGCGGAAGGGCTCTTTTTTGATGGGGTTTGGCGTCTCCTGATACAGGACGTAGATGCCACGCAGGCCCTTGGGTAGCGTATCAATGTCTTCCTTCCTCACCAGCTCGCGCTTCCCCTCGATTAGCCTCAGCGGCTCGAACTTTTTCTTGGTGGCAGCCATCTCGATCCTCGAACTCCGCGGAAACGGTCGTTGACCCGTCCAATATCGGCAGGTCCGCTGAAAAATTGAGAGTTCACGGATGCTTGCTCGGCCGGCCGGCATTTCCCATAGAGAGGGGTGACAGGGAGGAGGGCGTAAACCGACACGTCTGGTGTAGCGGCTTCGAAAGTCGCACCGAGAGGTTCGAAACGCTAGGATGGCCAGACCGGAAGACATTGCAGTAAGCTCATACGAGTTAGACAGTCTCAAGACCGTCCACGTGGTTCTGGACAGTCATTTGACGCCCCGCCGCGAGCTGCCGTTTGTGCGCTTGACCGCAGTTGCGGCCGGCATTCCTGTCTATCCTTGCTTTCTTCAAGATGTTTATGTGGCACTGAAAAGTTGCAGGAGAGGTCGGATGGCCGGTTCGCTCGTGCTTCGCCGTGCTTTGGAGTGCGTCCACCATCTGGGCGATTCCACGCCTCCTTGGGAAAGCATTTTGACCAGCGCCCGGGATCTGGTTGGCGCAGACGGCGCATCCTGGCTGGTGTTCGATGGCACCGGCGAATTGATCGGGCTCACCCAGGTCGGCTTCGAAAACACTGGGCAGAACGAATACGTCGCGCACTACCACGCGATTGATACGATCGTCCGGGACTCCATAGGGATGCCGGCTGGCTCGTGGTTCGACACCAGCGAAATGTACTCGGCGAGAGAGGCCGGCCGTGACGAATTCTTCGTGGACTTTCTCTGGCGCCACAAGATGGCCCAGGTTCTCGCGTTCATGGTGGAGAATGCTACCGATCTGCGTGTGTCCCTTAGTTTCCAGAGGTCGCACATCAATACGCAGGCAAAGGCACGCCTGTCGGAAAGCGATGTCTCCGAATACTGCCGGGCGGTGCAGACGCAAATGGCGGCGCGGCGAGCCCGGATCGCCGCCGACCTTCGCTCGCTGGACCGGGCCTTCTCTGCGTTCGACGAGGCTGTATGCGTGGTGACGGAACGCGGTGTTGTGCGATGGATGTCGGGCGCCGGCGCTGAAATGCTGGCAGGTGGTGGACCGATCAGCGTGACCCGTGGTCGGCTGCGGCACCCGGTTCCCGCCATTCAGGCAGCCATCGAGCGCGGATTGCGGGCGGCCGCCCTTGCGAAGGTCCCCTACCGCTTCTCCATTCCGTTGGCATGGGGAAGCGTCATCGCCATCGACATGGTGCGCGCGGACGCCTCGTACACGATCGGCGCAGAGGCATTGATCATCATGAAGCTGGCCACACTCACGATTTTTCGAGAGCCTGACGTGCAGCAACTCGAACTCGCATTTGCCATCACCAGTGCCGAGGCGCGCGCCCTCGCGGCACTCGTGAACGGCCACAGTGTGAGCGAATACGCGGCCGTGAGCGGCCTGTCGGAGAACACCGTCCGAACCCACGTCAAGCACCTGATGCGAAAAATGGATTGCAACCGGCAAGCAGAGGTCGTGAAACTTGCCTTGCTTACGCTACGTTGACGGCCTATGTGGCACGCTCGGGGACGAACTTTAGTAAGGGGCTCGGTAAATTCGGTGGCGTCCATGTCGGATCCCGAACATTTTTTCGGACGCGAGTGCCATCCATAGGTGTTTTCCGCTGATCCTGCGTCACGTTTGAGGCAAACGAATTGGCGCGGGAACTTTCATTGGAAGGGCCTGTTCCCCAGGGGGCATTTGTTCAAGAAATCTAATGCGGATTGGTTGGCGTTATCCCCTGACTGATACGGCCAGACGTCATCGCCCGGACACATGCTCGATTCAATGCCACACTAGCGTGCCCCCTTGTTGGACGATACCGGGCCGCCCGAGGCGGACGGCGCGGTGGCGCTGCGCGTGGTCTTCGCATTTGGATTCGCCGCGTGCGGGTCGTAGGAGCCCCACGAGGCCGGGGCGCTCCTTACGCTGGCGGTAGCAGTTTTTGAGGTGGTGTAGCCCGAGCCGCTCGACGACGCCACGGCCGAACCGGTGGCCGTACCCTTGGGCCATGTGCCGGCGCGGATATGGCATTGCATCTCGGCGGCGACTGCACGGTTGGTGATAGCGCCGAGTTTCATCATGGCTGCCGCGCAGAGGGCAGCGTTTCGAAGGCCATCGCATGTACTCAGGTTGATCGTGCCGGTGCGAATGCGGTTGAGGAATTCGTCATCCGTCGTGCCGAGGGCGTCGACGGCGCTCGCCGTCTTCAGCGCTTCTGCAGTTCTGGCGTCGTTCTCCCGTGCTTGGGCCAACAGCGCCTGGACGGCGGACTGTGGCGTATAGCCCTGGCCATTCGCCTGGCGCATCGCGTCGACGATGTCTGTGCTCACGGCGGCATCCCGAAGGTTATTGAATTCCGCGTTATTGATACGCGGAATCCTTGTCTCGAGAAAGGCGGTGTTTGCGCGGCAATTACCTTTGGTGCCTGCGCCGGAACGCGCGCCGGTTGCCGCCACCGTATCGATGGCGGTAGTCGACGGCATCATCGGGCTGGCGGAATCGCTGGCGGTGTCGTTCGAAGACGATGCGGTAGCGGTCGACGAGACCGCAATCATTTGGCTGGTCGTACCCGCCGGAACGTATCCCTTGCCTTCGGCATATGCGCCAACGGCTGCGGTCGAGACGTCAGGGCTGACGTTGCCTCCAAGCGTGACAACGTCATAAGCGAGGGCGATCGGCGTGAATACCAGATTCATCGTCCCCGCCAGCAGGTTTCCCTTTGAAAAGTTGTCGCCCGATGATTTTAAGGCGTCCATCGTGGTGCACCCTGCCAGTAGCGCGGATGATGTTACCCCTGCGCACAGGAAAGTGATGGCTTTGCTCATGTCGTTCCCCCTCGACGCCTGCCTTCTACCGCGCACAGCGTGCGATAAGCGCTTCAAATTCGTCAGGATGGTCATTGGCAAAGTCGGTGCGGCTGGAGCTATCCAACTTTGCGCATTCCGCCAGGGCGGTGCCACGCATTGCGCGGCTTGCAGGTGATGAGTTTCCGTGGCCCGATGGTGAAAGCTGTTCTATGTCCGTTGTCGCTACGTTAAGCTGGTGAAGCGCATCGTCCTGGATCTGGACCAACTTCTCCAGCATCG
>Ga0102591_1002890_pt1 | contig 16898 bp, 16 predicted proteins | sample AraplaCol_mCL_r2_2_FD_76860 | JGI IMG/M metagenome (GOLD analysis project Ga0102591, IMG submission 76860) | Arabidopsis root microbial communities from North Carolina, USA - plate scrape MF_Col_mCL_r2 (SPADES assembly) (version 2) | ecosystem: Host-associated > Plants > Roots > Endosphere... | reverse complement strand
CGCGAGCGGAGCGAACGGGAGCGGCATGGGGTGATCCCGGGCGCGCTGCATGCGCCCTATGCGGATCTGCAGGAGAACCTGTCAGCGGGCGGGATGCTGCATGAACTGGCGGCAGCGACCGGGAAAAGGGTGGTGTTTTACTGCGCGTTCGGAGAGCGGTCGGCGATGGCCGTGCAGGCGGCGCAGGATTCAGGGATGGGGACGGCGTGTCATATTGAGGGTGGGATTGATGCCTGGAAGAAGGCTGGGGGTGTAGTGGGGGAGTGAGGGAGATAGCTGCTTGAAATCCGCTAGCTTTGTTCCGTCCAGCCAAATCTAGACCTTTCCTCCCGCTGATTTGCGAAGATAGGATCCGACATATGGCGCCAATGACGAAATAAGCTCTCTGGATTTGCCAACGATCTGGTTGCTTTGCTCGCAGAAAGCGAGGTTCATCAACCTCACCTGCCAATCTGTCAGATCGATGATTGTTTCTCGCTCAAATCGATACCCCGGACTTACGGCTAGCGAAGGCGAGATGGCCAGCCACACGTGAACCCGTTCATCGGATAATAGCTTAGCCTCGTTGGAGGTTACCTTGACCACCGGTCGGCTTGCCAGCACTAAAGACTTTTTGAGATTGCGTATTCGCGCGAATATCAACCCTCTTCCAGAAAGTGCATCACGCAATACTGGACTGTACCGCTGCAAGTTTTTTACGCGAAGGTTGCTTCTTCCAACGCTAAGTTTGTCTGGATGGAGGAATTTCTCGCGTTCTTCCGATGTTAGCGCTTTGAACCCATTGACAGCCTGCTCAATGGCCGCCCGATACGCGTCCGGCGTCACTAACTCGTCGTAAACTTCGGGGACCCGTCTCCACTGTTGTAAGAAGAAGTCGTCCCAGATTTCCCGTTCGCCTCGAGTTAAGGTTGGTAGTCTGCCATTGGTTACGGAAGAAACCATCCTGGAAATTAGAGGGTCAGCGAGCCCTTCAAGGCGGCTGAAATCTTCTTCCAGCGATATATCTTTAGAGCCGTCGGGATTTACGAACGTATAAAGGTGGCCTTGGAGGAGTAGATTGCTCGGGCTGTCGGCTCGAACCCCCAATTCGGCACGACGTGCGTCATAAGACCAGAGGCCACCCTGTTGATTAACAAATCGTTTTTGCAGCATTTCAGGGACAAAGTGGTGACGTTTGGGGATTTTGCGGTTCGATGCCGTCCCTGACAATATATTGCCAACGCGTCTCATCAGCAGGGATTTGATCGGTTAAGAAGGAGATTTCTTGGTCAAGAAGCGTCAGTAGGGCGTTGCGACGTGGGACCGGCAATTCCATCTCTTGCTGTACAATTTTCTCGGCAAACCGTGGACCTGTGCGCCTCGTCCCCCGATCTAATGCATCCCATACGATATTTCTATCGTAGGAAAGTAGGTAGGTGACGTTTGGCAATCGTCCTATACTTTTCACCATTTGCATAATTGATCGGACGTCGTCGTCCTCGAGTCGATCGATATCGTCAATGGTAACTAAAAATCGCCGGTTAGTGACCTTGAGCTCTTTCTTAAGCTTCTCATAGGCTGCTTGTAGTGATGGGTCCTGCAAATACCGCCCGATTAGAGATTTGATCCCCTTTTTCGCGAGATCCGCGGCAAACTTTGAAGCGGTGCCAGCGGTAGGGTCGACTGTGAGAGCTACGGTTGCGGCGGCGTCAACAAGGCGGTCCGTTGTGCCATCTACAATCTTGAAAAACTGTTTGAGCTTGCCTAGCCATCCAGTCTCTTTAGGTCCGAGGGACTCAGACAGGATTTTAAAGAAAGCAGCGATAAGATCTTGATGGCCGGAAATAAGCCACGGTCTGAAATCAATGTGAGTGATCTGTTCGTCAGGATTTTCCTGATTGTGCTTGTCGATAGCTGCTAGAACAAAGTTTAATACTGACGACTTGCCGCTGTCCCATTGTCCGTGAAGGCCGATAACGTATCCGTGCGGAGCCTCCATACTGATGATCGTCCGAGCGATGCGTAGTGCGAATGGAGCGTGGCCAAGCCTGTCATCCCGCCACGGATTCTGCTTCGGCAAATCGTCACCAAGGACAAATTTCTTCGCAACCATTTTGCCTCCCAATCCCGCGCCTGTTATATCGTGAGTCTGGTACGCAAGGTTGTATCAGCGGCTCTTTTCAATATTCATTTTGTTTTATTAAAGCAGCCTGGTAGGTGATTGTGACTAGTCTGCTCCTGCCTCTCTGCGGCAACTTTAACCACACCCCGCACCGCCCAGGCGACACTCTCGAACCCGCGCGGCCCATCTTCTGATTTCCCATCCAGATAAGCCACCCTCAGCGCCTGCCGCAGCCGGTCCCGTCTTGTCTCCGGCAATGCCTCGAAAAAGGCCGAGAACCGTCCCTGCCCATAGACCTTCGGCAGATAGAAATCGTCGAAATCGGCGTAGTTCATCGTGATTGTCAGCCTTGCCTCGGTGACATCGGCAAATCCGGCACCCTCAAAGAGCGCCCGCAGCTCGCCCTCCGCCGTCATCGGCCTCGGGCCGGCAGGGATGCCGTTGCCTTCGGCTTCGGGTTCGACGGCGCGGATCGTGTTCCAGAAGAGGCGCCAGCTCGGCATGCCGTCATGGGACCAGACGGCGGCTGCGGCGGTGGCGCCCGGTTTCAGGACGCGGCGCATTTCGGCGATGGCCTTGTCGGCGTCGGAGACGAAATGCAGGACGAGCAGGGAATAGGCGGCGTCGAAGCTCTTGTCTTCATAGGGCAGGGCGCAGACGTCGCCCTGGCGGGCCGATATCTTCGGGTCATCCGTGCGGGCGCTGAGGGCCGCGACGAAGTTTTCCTCGAAATCCAGGGCTTCGATGGCGGTCACTTCGGGATGGGCTGCGAGCGCCAGCGTCAGGCTGCCGGTGCCGCAGCCGGCGTCGAGGACGCGGCCGTGCGAGGGCACGCCGGCAAAGGCGAGGAAGGGGTCTGCTAGCTTGCGGCTCCAGCGGCCCATGCTGGCTTCATAGGCGTCGGCGCCCTTGGCGATGAAGGTGGATGGCATGGGCGCTCCCAGCAATGGTGCCTTTGCGGGGCGGATATAGGGCGGGCTGGATGCTGCGTCTATCGGAGGGCCGGGGTTTATTCGGTTGCGCCGTAGACACACGCTCTGGCCTCCTGCCATCGACCCATGACGTGGCCTCTGACGACCTTCACGCCGCCGGTTTTCATGGTGGTTCCTGCGGCAGCTGAGAAGAAACCCCTTGGCGATGTTTCCACGCAATACCGACCGCTGGTTTGCCTCTTGATTAATGCTTGCTGATTATGTTCTTATAGTTGAATTATAGGTGACTCATGCAAGCCAGACGGTATCGTGTCATCACGCTGGGCATAGTGCTTGCTGTCGTCGGGGCGGTCGCGCCGCTGGCGGTCATGGCCTATGCCTCATGGCAGATTGCGATCGGCAAGGAACTGTCGGGCCTTCAGCGACAGGCCGAAGACGCGGTCGAGCGGGCAAGTTTCACCTTTTCCGATGCGCGCGCAGCACTTGCCGAAGTGGATGCCGCAAATGTCACTCCCTGCTCACCGCAGCATATCGCGCTCATGCGTGTGCTGACCATAAATACGGCGTCTGTGGAGGAGATCGGCTATTTCGAAGATGGCAAGCTCAAGTGCACGTCATGGGGCGTCACGGAAGCCGATATCGCGAAACCGCGTGTGGATTACACCACCGCTGACGGCGTGGAGGTATCTCTTCGCATTCTGCCTATTGTAAGCCGAGGCAAACATATGACGGCGCTGCACCTGGGCAATCACAATGTCCTTGTGACGCCTTCAAGGTTTGTCGATGTCGAGCTTGGCCGCGGCATATCGCTTGCGCTTTTCAACAACAGCGGGCTGCTGATCGATGGAAGCAACGATCCGGATATTTCGTTCGCCCGCCAGCATATCGACAATAAGGTCACGGGCATCGACGGCGAGAGGATGTTTGCGTCGGTATCGGGCGGTGGTGTCGTCGCCGTGACTTCGGAGCAGACAAGCATGGTGTACGGCCAGCTTCGCCGGGAGCTGACCTTGTTTCTTCCGGTCGGCCTTTTCATCGCCGCGTTCATCGTGGCTGTGGTCGTGGTGTTTTCCAGGGGAAAGCTGTCGCCGCGGGCCGAACTGGAGTTTGCGATCCATAGACGGCAGTTCATCGTGCATTACCAGCCTATCATCGAGCTGGCGACGGGTGTCTGTGTGGGCGCCGAGGCGCTGGTGCGATGGCGGCAACGGGATGGCAGCATGGTCCGCCCCGATCTCTTCATCCCGCTTGCGGAGGAAACGGGGCTGATTATGCCGATCACCGATCAGGTGGTCGAGGCGGTCGTAAAGGATATGTCGGAGGTTCTCGCCAGCGACAGGGGGCTGCACATCGCGATCAATCTCTGTGCGGCCGATATCAAATCGGGCCGCTTCATCGACATGATCGCCGAAAAGCTTCAGAACACGGATATTCACAACGAGCAGATCTGGCTGGAGGCGACAGAGAGGGGCTTCATGGACGTCGAGGCCGCGCGGACGAATCTGGAGAGGGCACGAAAAGCCGGCCACTCGGTTGCCATCGACGATTTCGGGACGGGCTATTCCAGCCTCCAATATCTCCAGGGTCTGCCTGTGGATGCGCTGAAGATCGACAAATCCTTCATCGACATGATTGGGCGGGCCACAGCGACGAGTTCCGTAACCCTGCATATTATCGAGATGGCACAGGAGCTTGGACTGTTCGCCGTTGCGGAAGGTGTCGAAACGGAAGAGCAGGCCGCCTATCTGCGCGAGCACGGCGTCTCGTTCGGCCAGGGCTGGCTTTTCTCAAAGGCGCTTCCGGCGCAGGACTTCCTGGATTTTCGCAAGACCTCGATCGCCAAATTCGGACCGGCGCCGGCGATCATTCGGCTCGTCAAGTCGCTTTGATCCGGACATTCGAGATTTCCGACAACCGCTATCGGGCACGTGGCCCGCCCTCCGACCTGCTATTCGTGGGGAGGATTGGGGCGTTCGCGTTCGGCCCCATGTGGCGCATTGCTGTAGATCGGGCTTCGAAACTGCCTCCCAGGCCCTCAAGGGAGCCCGGGAGGCATGACGCACCGGCCGCTGCGGTCAGGGGTGGACGGTCGGGGCGTTTGGCGGGGTTTCCTGTGGTGCGGGCGTTTCCTGCTCGGTGACCGGTCGTTTCGTCCTCATCAGCTTCAGCACGAAGACGAAGAAGGCCGGGACGAAGAAGATGGCCAGAACCGTGGCTGATATCATGCCGCCCAGCACACCGGTGCCGATGGCGTTCTGGCTTGCCGCGCTCGGGCCTGTCGCTATTGCCAGCGGCACGACGCCGAGGGTGAAGGCGAGCGAGGTCATGATGATCGGGCGGAAGCGGACGCGGGCGGCTTCTATCGCCGAATCCAGCAGGGATTTGCCTTCGGCGTAATAATCCTTGGCGAATTCCACGATCAGGATGGCGTTCTTGGCGGATAGACCGATGATCGCGATGAGGCCCACCTTGAAGTAGATGTCGTTGGGCATATCGCGCAGCATCACGGCCGCCACCGCGCCGATGACCCCGAGGGGCACGACCAGCATGACCGCGAGCGGGATCGACCAGCTTTCGTAGAGACCTGCCAGAAGCAGGAAGACGAAGAGGATCGACAGGCTGAAGAGGATCGGCGCCTGGCTGCCGGAGGTGATTTCTTCCGCCGACTGGCCGGACCATTCGAAGCCGAAACCTTCCGGCAGTTGCGAGGCCAGACGCTCCATTTCGGCGATTGCCGCGCCCGAGGACTGGCCGGGGGCCGGCGCGCCGGAGATGCGCACGGTCGGATAGCCGTTATAGCCGACGATCTGCGGTGCGCCCTTCTGCCATTGGGCAATGGCGAAGGAGGAGAGCGGCACCATGCCGCCGCTCGCGTTGCGCACGTTGATCTTCATCACGTCGTCGATCTGCAGGCGGGCGCGGTCATCCGCCTGCACGATGACGCGCTGCATGCGGCCGGTATTCGGATAGTCGTTGATATAGGACGAGCCGAGATTGGCGGTGATGGCGTTGTTGATATCGGCGAAGGATATGCCGAAGGTGTTCGCCTTTTCGCGGTCGATCACCATCAGCACCTGGGCTGCGTCCGGCATGCCTTCGACGCGCATGCCCGTGAGAACCGGGCTTTTGCCCGCCATCTGCATCAGCTGGCCGGCCGCCTCGACAAGGGCGGTCTGGCCCTTGCCGCCGCGGTCCTGCAGGCGGAAGGAGAAGCCGCCGGTGGCGCCGAAGCCTTCGATCGGCGGCGGCGAGAGCGCGAAGGTGGTGGCATCCTTCAGGGCGAAGAGCTGGCCGTTCACGCGGTTGGCGATTTCCTGTACGGTATTGCCGGGGCCGCGGTCCGCCCAGTCCTTCAGCGTCACGAAGGCGAGGGCTGCATTGGCGCCGTTGCCCGAGAAGGAGAAGCCCTGGATCGCGACGATATTTTCGACGGCGGATTCGGTGCGGAAGATCTTTTCCACCTGCTTGATGGATTCGATCGTGCGGTTGGCGCTCGCTTCCGGCGGGCCCTGGATATCGACGATCATGAAGCCCTGGTCTTCATCCGGCACGAAGGCGGTCGGCAGGTTGATGAAGAGATAGCCGAGGCCGACGACGAGGGCGAGATAGACGATCATCATGCGCCCGGCGCGGCGCGCCATGCCTGTCACCGTCGTCGAGTAGCCCGCGGTGATGCGCTCGAAATTGCGGTTGAACCAGCCGCCGATGCCGCGTTTGCCATGATGGCCCTGCTTGATCGGCTTCAGGAAGGTGGCGCAAAGGGCTGGTGTCAGCGACAGCGCCAGGAAGGCCGAGAACAGGATCGAGACGACCATGGTCAGCGAGAACTGGCGGTAGATGATGCCGGTCGAGCCGGGGAAGAAGGCCATGGGAATGAAGACGCAGGAGAGAACCAGCGTGATGCCGAGGATGGCGCCGGTGATCTGGCTCATCGCCTTCTGGGCGGCGGCCTTCGGCGACAGCCCTTCCTCGGCCATGATGCGCTCGACGTTTTCGACGACGACGATCGCGTCATCGACGAGAATGCCGATCGCCAGGACCATGGCGAACATGGTGAGCACGTTGATCGAAAATCCCGTCGCATACATGACCGCGCAGGTGCCGAGCAGCGCAACCGGCACGACGAGCGTCGGGATCACCGTGTAGCGGAAATTCTGCAGGAAGATGAACATGACCACGAAGACGAGGGCAACAGCCTCGATCAGCGTGTGGATGACCTTCTCGATCGAAGCCGAGACGAAGGGGCTGGTATCGTAGGGAACGGAATATTCGATGCCGGACGGGAAGAAGCGCGAGAGCTCCTTCATCTTCGCGTTGACGGCGTTGGAGACGGCAACCGCATTGCCCGTCGACGAGAGCTGGATGGCGATCGCCGCACTCGGCTGGCCGTTCAGGCGGCTGGTGAAATTGTAGGATTCCGCACCCTGCTCGACGCGGGCGACATCCTTCAGGCGCACGGTGGAGCCATCGGGATTGGCGCGCAGGATGATTTCGCCGAATTGCTGCGGCGTCTGCAGCTGGCCCTGCACGAGAACGGTTGCCGTCAGGTCCTGGGTGACCGGGTTCGGCGCAGCGCCGATCTGGCCGGCGGCGACCTGGGCGTTCTGGGCGGTGATGGCGTTGTTGATGTCGTCGGTCGTGAGATTGAGGCCGACCATCTTGTCCGGATCGATCCAGACGCGGAGCGCCCGCTGGGCAGCAAAGAGCTGGGCGCGACCGACGCCATCGATGCGGCGCAGCTCGCCGATGATGTTGCGGGTGATGTAGTCGCCGAGCGCCACTTCATCGCGGGTGCCGTCCGTCGAGGTCAGCGCGATGAACATCAGGAAGCCGGAGCTTGCCTCTTCGACGTTGATGCCCTGCGAACGCACGGTGGCGGGCAGGCGGGCTTCGACGCGGCGGATGGCGTTCTGCACGTCGACGGAGGCCTGGTCGATATCGGTGCCGGCGCGGAAGGTGGCGTTGATGCTGACCGAGCCGGAATTGTCCGATGTCGATTCGAAATACATCAGGCCTTCGACGCCGTTCAGCTCATCCTCGATCTGGCGGGTGACGCCCTGATAGATTTCCTGCGGTGAGGCACCTGGATAGGAGGTGGAGATCGAAAGCTGCGGCGGAGCGACCTTCGGATATTGCGAGACCGGCAGGAAGGGGATTGCGATGATGCCGGCAATCGAAATGAACAATGCGAAGACCCAGGCCAGGATCGGCCTGCGGATGAAGAATTGTGCCATGAGCTCTTACTCCGCCGTCTTTGCCGGAGCAGGGGCACTCGCGGAAGCATCCGCTGGTGCGGCGGAAGTGTCCGCCGGGGCGTCCGGCTTCCAGGGTTCGGGCGCGACAGTCGCGCCGGGCTGCACTTTCTGCACGCCATCGGCAATGACGGTTTCGCCGGGCTCCAGGCCTGTCTCGACGACCCATTCGGAGCCGAGAACCTGGCCGAGCGTGACCGGGCGAAGTTCCGCCTTGTTGCCTTCGGCGAGCACATAGACCTGCGCCTGGCCGGCTTCGTTTCGCGTGACAGCCCGCTGCGGCACGGTCAGCGCATCCTGGCGCACGGCTTGTTCGATGCGCACGCGCACATACATGCCGGGCAGGAGATCGCCATGCTTGTTGGGGAATTCGGCGCGCAGCGTCACCTGTCCGGTATTGGGGTCGACATTGGCGCTGGCAAAGAGCAGCCGGCCGGGCTCGGCATAGAGGCTGCCATCGTCGAAGACGAGTTCGACGCGGGCCTCGCCGGGCGCCGTGCTCGCAAGCTTGCCGTCGGCCACCGCGCGCTTGAGGTTCAGGAGATCCTGGGCCGACTGGGTGAAATCGGCATAGACGGGATCGACCTGCTGGATGAGCGCCAGATTGGAGGTGCCGTCGGCCGTCACGAGCGCGCCCTCGGTCACCAGCGCGCCGCCGATGATGCCTGAAATCGGCGCGCGGACCTCGGTGTAATCGAGATTGATCTTGGCCTCATCGAGGCCGGCTTCGGCGCTTGCCACATCGGCATCGGCCTGGGCGACGGCGACGGCGGCCGTATCGTAATCGATGCCGGTCGCGATATTGCGCTCCTTCAGGTTCTGCTGGCGCTGCAGCTGCAGGCGGGCATTCTGCTGCGTGGCCTTGGCGCGCTGCAACGTCGCTTCGGCGCTCGCGACGCGGACGCGGAAGATGCGTGGATCGATGCGGTAGAGCACGTCGCCCTGCTTGACCAATGTGCCTTGCTCGAAGACGCGCTCCTGCAGGATGCCGGAGACGCGGGCGCGCACTTCCGAAACACGGGTGGCGGCAATGCGGCCCGGCAGCTCGTTGACCACAGGCACGGCATGGGCCTTCAGCTCGACGACGCCGACGGCGGCCGGCGGCATCTGCATGCCCTCCTGCGCCAGCGTCTCACCAGCGGTGAATGCGAGGAGGGCGGTGGCTGCCATGATCGCCTTGAGGCGCGGCAGTCTGGTCTTGCGCAACATCAGTCTTTTCCCTTTTTGGCCGCCCCCGGGCGGCTTGTTCAGGTCATTTTTCCCAAGCAGTTCCCATCGGAAAGACCGCTCAACGGCATTCCCGGAACCGGTTTGGAGTTTAACTAGGGTCAGCTCTTCGTTTCAGGAGGCTCGCGAAACGTTGTGTAGACGTTACGGATATCCTCGAGCAGCTGCTGGCGCTCGCCACCGCTCCAGCGGTGGAAATCGAAAAGTTCGGTACAATAGAAACCGGTCAGCGCCAGATAGGCCATCAGGGCTGCTCGCGGCTTCGGCCCGGCGGCCATGGCCGCCAGATCGCTCACCACCCATTTGCGGATGATCTGCTGCAGGTTTTCCTCGCTCGACATGGAGGCGCTGATCGCCATCGCCACGGCGCGGTCGGTATCGTCGAGCGTCTTGTCGGCAGCGGCAATGCGGCCGTAAAGCTCCGGGTGAGGGGTATCCGTCGCGGCGTCAACGCATTCCTGCATATGGGCGACATCTGCCCCGACACGACGATCGACCAGCGCTTCCAGAAGCGCGCTCTTCGTCTTGTGGTCATAGACGACGCGCGACTTGCTGACGCCGGCTTCCTTCGCGACCGCATCGATCGAAAGCCCGGCCGCGCCAGCGCGCACGACCACGCGCTCTGCAGCATCGAGAATATCGTCAGTAGTGATCTTGCGCGTTCGCGTCACAGATATGGGCCCCGGTTTTCATGGATAAAAATACGAACGTTCGGATTTAAATGCAAGCGCTTTTGTTTTTTGCCCGGCCGCGCCTGCGATTGCGCCTTTGTCGCCTGGTTGACCACGCCGCCGATCGCGGTGAAATTGCTGTGGAAGCTGGAGAATTCTCCGATCTGTATGCCGGCGCCGATGTCGAGCGGCTGGCCGGCGATGTTGTGGCGAAGGCAAAACTCCGTCACAAGGACCAGGGGCCGCTGTGCCGCCGGTTGAACGACGGGAAGAGTATCAATGACGTTCAGATCGAAAATTCTGGTCCTCGCTGTCGGCCCCCTGATCGTGGTTACGCTGGCGGTCACCATGCTGCTCACCTGGCAGTCGGCCAAGCTTGCACGCAGCAATTCGGCCGCGTTCGAGGAAGCGATGCTGCGCTCGAAGGAAGGGGAGATCGCCAATCTCGTCGGTGTGGCAATGTCATCCATCCAGTCGACCTACGACGGCGCGGGGGTGGATGACGACGCCGCCAAGGAGCGCGTCGCAGCGATCCTGAATTCGCTCGACTACGGCAAGGACGGATATTTCTTCGTCTACGACTATGCCGGCAACAATGTCGTTCATCCCCGGCAGGCGTTCCGCAACGGCAGGAACTGGATGACGCTGGTGGACCCTGACGGCGACCGGGTCATCCGCGAGCTTGTCGCTGCCGCCAGAAGCGGCGGCGGCTATCACCGCTACAAGTGGCAGAAGCCCTCCACCGAGGCCGTCGCCGACAAGATCTCCTATGTGGTGGCGCTTCCCAAATGGGGCTGGGTGCTGGGTACGGGCGCCTATCTGGACGATGTCGCGGTCCAGACCTCGGCGGCCAACGCGGCGCTGCGCGAGCGCACGCGGCAGAGTTTCATCATCGTCGCGCTATTTGCAGTGCCGGCGGTGGTGATCGTCTTTTCGACCTGTCTCTATCTGACGCTCGACGAGCGTCGGATGGCAGACGGGGCGCTGAAGCAGCTGACGCAGCGCGTGATCGACACGCAGGAATCCGAGCGGGCGAGGCTGGCGCGGGAGCTGCACGACGGCATCTCGCAGGACATGCTCGGCGTACGCTTCGCGATGGAGCTTGCGGGGCGACATGCGGAAACGACGGAGCTGAAAGAGGCGATCGACGAAAGCGTCAAAGGGCTCAACGCGACGATCCGCGAGATCCGCGAAATCTCGCATGACCTGCGGCCGCGCGTCCTTGACGATATGGGGCTGGCTGCCGCCATCAAGAACCTGGCGGAGAAATTCTCGCTGCGCACCGGGCTGGCGCTGACGATGGACATGGAGAGCTTCGTGGACGATCTCTCGCCCGACGCGCGCACGGCTCTTTTTCGTGTCACCCAGGAGGCGCTGAACAATGTGGAGCGGCATTCGAAGGCCACGGCGCTGGAAATCAGGCTATGGAGCGAGAACGGGCGAGCCAGGATGCAGATCGCCGATAACGGCCTCGGCCTGCCGTCCGGCTTCATCAGGCAGAACGAAGGGCTCGGGCTGCAGAACATCCGCGAGCGTGTTGCGCATTTCGGCGGGATGGTGATTATCGGCGGAACCGAAAAAGGCACGAAATTGCAGGTGATGCTGCCGCGATCGGCAGCACGAGCGGACGCTGCGACAAAAGCAGCATGAGATGGCCGCTTGAAGCGGTCGTGTGAAAGGGGCGGACGATGATGACGCCGATCACCGTATTCCTGGTCGACAACCATCCCGTCGTGGTCGATGGGCTGAGGAAGGTTCTCGACACCTACGACAGCGTCACCGTCGTTGGCGGCGCAAACGACGTGGCCGAGGCACTGCCGCTCCTGCGGGCGCTGCGCCCGCGCGTCGTGCTCCTCGATATCAACATGCCGAAGACCAGCGGCATCGACGCCATAACGCTGATCAAGGCCGAGAGCCCAGAAAGCCGTATCGTCATGCTGTCGATGCACGACAGCCGCGAGTATATTTCGTCTTCGATCATGCGCGGTGCTGCGGGCTACGTGCTCAAGGAGGTACCGACGTCAGAGGTCGTGGAGGCGATCGTGACGGTGGCGGGCGGGCAGACCTATTTTTCCAGCGGCGTGAGGGATCTGCTGCTCAACACCGGTCCGCTGCCGACAGGCGAACGCCTGACCCGGCGCGAACACGAGGTGGCGCGGCTGGTGGCTGCCGGCAAGAGCAATCGCGAGATCGGCGACGAACTCGGAATCAGCGAGGCGACCGTCGAGACGCACCGCAAGCATCTCAAGCGCAAGCTCGGCGTCTCCACGACCGCTGATCTCGTGCGCTTCGTCCTGGAGCATCCCGATGCGCTGGCGGAGCTACCCACCAGTGGGTAGTCCGGCGCCAACATCCCCGCCGCGCGTCTTGAGGCACGTGCGCTGCCTGTTCTAGCAAGGCTTGCGCACAGCGGAGGATCTGTGCCCAGGGGAGAAAAATCCGCCAGCCATACGACCCGCCGCGGCTTTGTCGCGGGGTCGGCCCAAGATCTTTCTCCGTCTGGCCGGGCAGGCGCCCGGGCGCTCAGGACGAGAGGATATCATCGTGAATCAGAAATCGACCGGGAAGGCGGCGCTCTGGCTGCTGCTCATTCCCTATATCGGCCTCCTTTGGGTGCCGTTCTACAATTTCCGCGAACCGGAACTCTTCGGCTTCCCCTTCTTCTACTGGTATCAGCTGCTCTGGGTGCCGATCACCGCAGCCCTGATCTGGGTCGCCTACAGGAGCACGCGCGATGGGGAGTGACATCAACGTAACGGCGCTCTCCGTCTTCATCTTCTTCTTCGTCCTGGTCACGATCATGGGCTTCGTCGCCGCCCGCTGGCGCAAGCCCGAAACGCTTGCCCATATCGACGAATGGGGTCTCGGCGGCCGCTCGTTCGGCACCTGGATCACCTGGTTCCTCGTCGGCGGCGATTTCTACACTGCCTACACGGTCATCGCCGTGCCGGCGCTCGTCTATACGGTCGGCGCCTACGGTTTCTTTGCGCTGCCCTATACGATCATCGTCTATCCCTTCGTCTTCATGGTCATGCCGGTGCTGTGGAAACGGGCGAAGGAGTTCGGCTATGTCACCGCTGCCGACGTCGTGCACGGCCAGTACGGCTCACGCGGGCTGGAACTGGCGGTCGCCGCCACCGGCGTCATCGCCACCATGCCCTATATCGCCCTGCAGCTCGTCGGCATGACGGCAGTGCTCAAGGCGCTCGGCCTGCATGGCGAACTGCCGCTTGCCATCGCCTTCATCGTGCTGGCGCTCTATACCTATTCCGCAGGCCTGCGCGCACCGGCGCTGATCGCCTTCGTCAAGGACATCATGATCTATATCGTGGTGATTGCCGCCGTGGCACTGATCCCCTCGAAGCTCGGCGGCTACGCCAATGTCTTCAATGCCGCCGATGCCGCCTTCCAGGCCAAAGGCTCGGGAAGCCTGCTGCTCGCCTCCAACCAGTATGTCGCCTATGCGACGCTGGCGCTGGGTTCGGCGCTTGCCGCCTTCATGTATCCGCATACGCTGACCGGTATCTTCGCCTCCAACAGCGGCAACACGATCCGCAAGAATGCGGTGCTGCTGCCGGCCTATACGCTGCTGCTCGGCCTGCTGGCGCTGCTCGGCTACATGGGCCATGCCGCGCATCTGCAGCTGGACAGCGCCAACGACGTCGTTCCCGCGCTGTTCAAGACCCTGTTCTCCAGCTGGTTTGCAGGCTTTTCCTTCGCGGCCATCGCCATCGGCGCGCTGGTGCCGGCTGCGGTCATGAGCATCGGCGCGGCCAATCTCTTCACCCGCAATTTCTGGAAGGCTTACGTCGATCCCGCCGTGTCTCCGGCGGGCGAGGCGAAGGTCGCAAAGATCACGTCGCTCATCGTCAAGATCGGTGCGCTGCTCGTGATCCTCTTCCTGCCGACGCAGTTTGCCCTCGACCTGCAATTGCTTGGCGGCATCTGGATCCTGCAGACGCTGCCGGCCCTGGTCTTCGGCCTCTATACCGGCTGGTTCCGCGCACCCGGCCTGCTCGCCGGCTGGTTCGTCGGCTTCTTCGGCGGCACCTATCTCGTCTGGGACGCGGGCTGGAAGCCGCTGCATGCGGTAACCATCGGAGGCGCGAGCTTCACCGTCTATACCGGGCTTCTGGCCCTTGCGGCGAACATCGTCGTCGCGGCGGTTCTGAGTGCGGCGCTCGCGAAATCCACACGGCCTCAGACCCAGCAATGATCCTGACCGGTGGCGACCGCGAGGTCGCCGCCAACGCCCGGCCGCCCCGCTTGAGGGCGGCTGGACAGTCCCGATACGGGGGAGGCATCCGCCGCGCTCACTCCGCCGGCAAAATCCGCGCCTCCACCGGCTGCTCGAAGCCCTTCAGCGAGAGCATCCGCACCTCGCTGCCGGTCATGAGCGCCGGCGCCTGACGGGCCGCTTCGGCCGAGACCACGATCTCGCCCGGCTGTGCCTGCGATTCCAGTCTTGCCGCCTGGTTGACCACGCCGCCGATCGCGGTGAAATCGCTGTGGAAGCTTGAGAATTCGCCGATCTGGACATCGCCCGTATGGATGCCGACGCCGATGCCGAGCGGCTCGCTCACTTCGATGTCGGCAAGCGCTTCGCCGCAAAGGCGCTGGATATCCCTGCCGGCCCGGATTGCGGCTGCGGCATGGTCTTCGCGCTTGATGGGAAAGTTGAAGATCGCCATCAGCCCGTCGCCCATCTGCTTGTTGACGATGCCGTCGTTTGCCCAGATCGCCTCGGCCGCTCGGGTCTGGAACAGGCTGACGATCTGGCTGAGTTCGACCGCGCCGATGCGTTCCGACAGGCCGGTATAGCCCCTGATATCCGCAAACAGGATCGTTGCGCCCGAGGTGATGTGGCGCTGCTTCTTCACATATTGAAAGGAGCGCTCGCAGATCGTGCAGATATCGGGGTTCATCTTGCTTCTGGTGATGCCGAAGGCGCGCAGCGGCAGTGAGAGCGGGCCACCGATCGGGATCGGCATATGCATCTGGTCCCAGCAGCCGCGGCAGATGCCGGCGCTGCCGGGTTTTGCATGATGTCCTGTGATGGTTGCTGTCGTCATGCCTGCCGTTACTCCCGTGTTGTGGCAGCTTCCGCCAGTCCGGCGCATTTGGCAACAGCGTGTGTCCGGGCGCTAGGAGACCGGCAGAATATTCTGCGCGTCGGCCTGATGCAGTCGCTTTTCGGCGAGTTCGATGAAGGCGCGGACCAGCGGCGAGAGGTGCTTGCTGCTGGGATAGACGACATGCAATCCGCCCGACGCCGTCCTATAGCCGTCGAGCACGCGCTGCAGACGCCCGTCGGCGATGCAGCCGAAGGCGACGCCGTAAGGCAGCTGCGCGATGCCGTAGCCGGCGACGGCGGCTTCCTTGACCGCCTGCATTTCATTGGCGGCGAAGCGCCCCGATACCGAAACCGCTTCCTGTCCGTGCGGGCCTTCCAGCAGCCATTGGACATGGCTGGCCGATGGCCCGGCGATGACGCAGTCATGGGCCGCGAGATCGGCCGGCGTCGCCGGTATGCCTGAACGGGCGAGATAGGCGGGACTGGCGCAGAGCAGGCGGTAGGTGGTGCCGAGCCGCCGGGCAATCAGCGTGGAATCTTCGAGCTGTCCGGTGCGGAAGGCGAGGTCTATGCCATTGTCGATCAGGTTCAGCCGTTCGTCGGTCAGGCGCAGCTCGACGCTCGCCTTGGCATAGGTCGCCAGAAAATCGAAGATCGCCTCCTGCAGGAAGTGGCTGCTGAAGCCGACCGGCGCCGATATGCGGATCGTGCCCGCAGGCTCGGCGCGCGCTTCGGCCAGCCGCAGGTTGGCATCCTCGATCCGCCGCAGCGCCTGGCTGCTTTCCGCGTAATAGAGCCGCCCTGCATCGGTCATGTTGAGGCTGCGGGTCGTGCGCTGCAAAAGCCGCACGCCAAGCTCGCGCTCCAGGGCGGCGATGCGGCGGCTCACCGTCGTCTTGGGCATGCCAAGCAGCCGGGCGGCAGCCGTGAAGCTGCCGGCCTCGATGACGCGGGCAAAGATCGCTATGTCGTTGAGATCGATCATTGGTGCCTGTGATGGGACGATGTTTTGCATTTGTAAGCCATTATGGCTCAATGCGACAATGCCTAACTTTGCTTCATCAGCAACGACAGGTGGGAACACGGGTCCCGCCGCAATCAAGGAGCAAGCGATGAGCAATATCAGAACCATTCTCGTATCGGGTGCGACCGGACAACAGGGCGGCGCCGTCGCCCGCGCGCTCGCTGCACGCGGCCACCGCATCAAGGGCCTGACCCGCAGGCCGGACAGCGATGCCGCCCGGCAGCTGGCCGCGACAGGCGTCGAAGTGGTCGCCGGAAATCTCGATGACAAGGCTTCGGTCGTGCAGGCGGCAAAGGGCGTCGATACGATGTACCTGATGGGCAACAGCTATGAGGCAGGCATCGAAGCGGAAACGCGCCAGGGTATCATTGCCGCCGATGCGGCGAGGGAGGCCGGTATCGGCCATCTCATTTACGGCTCGGTCGGCGATGCCGACAGGAAGACGGGCATTCCGCATTTCGACAGCAAATATCTGGTCGAGCAGCATATTGCCGGGCTCGGCATTCCCTATACGATCTCGGCTCCGGTCGCCTTCATGGAAAATACCGTGGCGCCCTGGTCGATCGGCGGCCTGAAACAGGGCGTCTATGCCGCAGCCCTGCCGCCGGCCCGCAAGC
>Ga0102591_1002888_pt1 | contig 16930 bp, 10 predicted proteins | sample AraplaCol_mCL_r2_2_FD_76860 | JGI IMG/M metagenome (GOLD analysis project Ga0102591, IMG submission 76860) | Arabidopsis root microbial communities from North Carolina, USA - plate scrape MF_Col_mCL_r2 (SPADES assembly) (version 2) | ecosystem: Host-associated > Plants > Roots > Endosphere... | reverse complement strand
CCGCGTGATCGAGACCACTTTTGCCGCGAAGAGCGATTGACGCCATGAACGTTCCCGCCGTCCGTTTCGGTTCTTTTCTGGTGGCCCTGACCCTGTGCGCGCTCGCTGCGCCGATGGCGACGTCACAGGCGCAGACAAGCACCACCTATTACACAACCGATCTCAGCAAGGCGCCGCCCGATCTCACGGTCGCCGTGGCGCCGAACATCGCGGTGACGTTCGACGATTCCGGTTCGATGGGTGCGTCGCACCTGCCGGATACGCTGGATGATAAGCAGGGCAACAGCTACTACTACTCGGCGAACAGCAACTCCCAGTATTACAACCCCAACATCACGTACACGCCGCCCCTTCAGGCCGACGGCGTGACGCGCTTTCCGGAGTATCCGTACAGCGTGCTCGGAGTCCTGCCGGGGGCTCCACGCGACGGCATCTGCGCGACGCTCGGCACCTGCGTCCCAACCTACGTGAACCTTGCACTGTCGTTCCGTACCGGCTTTCAGACCAACACGACTTCGGGCAAGGACGCGAACGAGAATGGCACCAACATCGGTGCGGCCGTCGCGGGAAATCAGTCGGGGGGCTTCTACTACAACTGCCCGACGGTGAACAGCAACACCGGCTGCTCCATCGTGCTGATGTCGAATGCAACCGCCGCGCAGCGCCAGAATTTCGCCAACTGGTATTCGTATTACCGCACGCGCAACCTGATGACGCGCTCGGCGATCTCGAACGTGTTCGCCGGCCTCGGCACGGGTATTCGTGTGGTCTACCAGAACCTCAACGACGCCAGCTACCAGCTCAAGGCGAACACGACCACCTTCGATTCGTTCACCGGCACGCCGCGCAGCAACTTCTTCAAGTGGCTTTACCAGGTCAGCAACAGCGGCGGCACGCCGACGCGCGTGGCGCTCGATCGTGCCGGCAAGATCTTCGCATCGGGTTCGGGCGTCACGGGTAACAAGAATCCGTACTGGGAGCCCAACGTCGGCGCGAACTCGAGCGGCATGGAACTCAGCTGCCGGCTCAACTACAGTCTGATCGTGACCGACGGCTACTGGAACGGCACCGATCCCGGCGCGAAATCGCTCACGACGCGTACCGATACCACGCTGCCGGATGGTACGGCTTACAGCGCTTCCGCGGCGGTCAGCAAGGTCTTCTCGAACGTGCCGGACACGCCGAAGTACTCGACGCTCTCGGATCTGGCGTTCTACTACTGGGCAACGAACCTGCGTCCCGACTTCAAGGGCAGCGACGGCAAGGCGAAGCTCGACGTGCCACCCTCGTTCGTGGATTACACGGATCAGAACGGAGCGAACGTGAACTGGGACGGCACGGGCACGCCGCCAACGTCGCTGTATTTCAATCCCAAGAACGATCCGGCCACCTGGCCGCATGTCGTGCAGTACATGATCGCCCTGGGCATCGATGGCTCGCTGGACTTCGACGGCGACTACAAGGCGCTGCGCGCCGGCACGAAGGCCTGGCCGACCCCGACGGGCACCGGCAACGGCGACCTTACGGACATCGACGATACCTGGCATGCCGCAATCAATAGCCGTGGTCAGTATTTCAGCGCGCGCGACCCGGACAGCCTCGCCACGTCCCTCTCTCAGCTATTGACGCGCATCATCTCGCGTAGCTCGTCAGCGGTCGGTGGCGCGCTCAGTAGTTCCGTGCTCACAGGTACCAGCGCTGCCTATCTGGTGGGTTTCGATAGTTCGAACTGGAGCGGGTCGCTCGTCGCGGCGGCGCTCGATGCGAACGGCAATATCGGCAAGACCTTGTGGAGCGCAGGCGACCTGCTCACAACCCGAGCTAAAGGCGGCGACACACGTGTGATCTTCACCAGCAAGACAGCCGGTAAGGGTGGCGGCGTGCCGTTCCGTTGGAGCTCGATTGGTTCAGCGCTCAAGGCAGCGGACCCGACGGGGTTCACCGATGCCAATGGTGCCGACAAGGTCGCATATCTGCGCGGCGATTCCAGCAAGGAAGGCACGGATTTTCGCCGCCGCGTGTCGACGCTCGGCGCGATCATCAGTTCGCAAGCGGTCTATGTCGCCTACCCGGCAAGCGGTTACAGCGATACGTTCCCGGCGGGTTCGCCGGAGGCGGCGACCGACAGTTCGGGCGCGCTGCTGTACAGCTACGAGAAGTTCGTCAGCGATCACGCCAAGCGCGCGCCGACGGTCTACGTCGGTGCGAACGACGGCATGCTGCATGCGTTCGATGCGACAACCGACGCGACAGCGGACGCGTCGGTCGACGTTCCGAAATCGCCGGGTAAGGAGCGCTGGGCCTATGTGCCGAACTCGGTCTTCAACAAGCTCAACTATCTGACGCCTAACACCGATTTCAAGTTCCTGCCGACCGTGGACTCGACACCTGCCACGCGTGACGTTTTCTTCAGTAGCGGCACGAAGGGCTGGCACACCATCCTGGTAGGTGGTTTGCGTCTGGGCGGCAGAGGCGTTTATGCGCTCGACATTACCGATGCGGCGGCGTCGGAAGCGGATGCGGGAACCAAGGTATTGTGGGAATTCAACAACGCGACCGTCGACGGTAGTGGCAACAAGGTTGGCGCGAACCTTGGATACACCTACGGCAAGCCGAATATCGGGCGTCTCGCGAATGGTAAGTGGGTCGTTCTCGTGCCCTCGGGCTATTTTCCGAATTCGGATCTCACGGCAGCCGAGCCTTACAAGTCGGAATCCCTCAAGGATGCCGCGTCTGCACGCACGCAGAGTTCGTTGTTCATACTCGACGCACAGACGGGCGCAGTGATTCGCGAGCTCGTCACGCCGAAGACGGCAACCGGGGTGACTGGCAATATCGTCAGCTATGGTCTGAGCTCGCCGGTGTTGGGAAATTACGACAACGATCGGATCGACGACGTAGCTTTTGCCGGCGATCTGAATGGCAATCTCTGGCGTTTCGATCTCGGCGATGCAGATCCTGCCAAGTGGTCGGTCTCGCTCGCCTTCTATTCGTCCGCACAAGGCAAGCGGCCGATCACCGTGATGCCGCGCCTGTTCCCTGACCCGACATCGTCGAACCTCATCGTCGTGTTCGGTACCGGCAAGTACATCGGCGGCAGCGACAACACCATCGACAGCAACACGTCGGTACAGAACATCTATGGCATCCGCGAAGGCGGCCCAGGAAGCACGACGCCGGTCATCGAAGGCACCACGCCGCTGATCGAGCAGAAGATGCAGCAGTCGGGCGATGCGCGCGGTGTGACGCAGAATCAGGTGCCGGCTACCGATTCGAGCGGCAAAGCGATCGGCGGCTGGTTTCTGCAGCTCTACACAGGAACGTCGTCGGCCCAGACGAACAAGGGCGAGCGCGTCGTCGTCGATGCAACCGCTCTGTTCGATAGTGGGCGAGTCGTCGTCACCACGCTGCTGCCCGGGAATACGGACCCGTGTGCACCGGTTCGTAATGGCGCCATTCTCGTGCTCGACGCGGCGACGGGTGGCGCAGGAAGCGGTGTGGATACGGGAACGGCGTCGTTCAGCCCCGGATACAGCGGGAATGGTGGCTTCGTAACGAACGTATCGATTACGGGTGGATCCGCCGTCGCGACCGGTGGTGGCGGTGGAAAACTGACGGTGGTCGGTGTGACGAGCCCTGATCCGAAAAACAAGAATCCATTCAATATCGGCGATGCGGTATGGCGTCGTCGCTCGTGGCGGGAGCTCAACAATGCGTATTGACGGGGGACGTCGCTACGGGCGTCGCTGGAGCCGCTCCGGAAAGGGGTTCACGCTCATCGAGCTGATGATCGTGGTTGCGGTGATCGCCGTGCTGGCGATGATCGCGATCCCGTCCTACACGAGGTACACGTTCCGCGCGCGGCGTGGCGAGGGGCAGGAGATCCTGCTTCGTCTCGCCAATGCGCAGGAGCGTTACTTTGCGACGTACAACCGGTACGCGCAGGATCCCGTGACCGATCTGAAGTTCGGGAGCGCGACGACCACCGGCGGGTATTACGAGGTCAAGCTCGAGCAGCTGGCGGGTACGACCTGGGCGACAGGGTATCTCGCGACGGCCACGGCGAAGGGGAGTCAGGCGAAGGACAGCTGCGGGAACCTGACGATCGACTCCCGCAGTACGAAGTCGCAAACGGGCTCCGCCACGGCCAACGGCCGCTGCTGGTGACATGACGATGACCATCGAGAAGAGCAGGGGCTTCACGATCCTAGAACTGCTGGTCACCTTGCTGGTGCTGGCCGTCCTCTTGTCCATCGCCGTGCCTTCGTTTCGCGCGACCACACGCCGTGCGCAGATTGGAAACTACGTCAATACGCTGGTCGGCGATCTGCAGTTCGCGCGTTCCGAGGCGGCGACTCGGCGGCAGTTCGTCAGCGTGTGCCGCAGTACCGATGGCAAGGTCTGCGCCGTCGACCAGTCGAACTACGACGTGGGCTATCTGATCTACGCCTATGACGCCTCGGCGACCGGCGAGAACCAGCTCTACGATCCGACCAAGAATCACGTGCTTCTCCGTACGACGCCGGTGGAGGCCGAGGTGTCCATCCAGGCGACCGACGCCAATGTGCTCACCTTCGGGCAAGCGGGCCTGCCGAAAGCGAATGGCTCGCGCACCGCGATGCAGTTCGTGTTCTGCGCGCGGAAGCCGGGAAACACCACCGGACAGGGCGAGAACACCCCGCAGACGCCGGGTTCGAAGGTATCCCTTGGCGTATCGGGTTCCCTGACCACCACCAAGCTGGTGTCCAGCGCGAATTGCCTGCCGACCTGATGGTTCGGGAAGGTGATTGACCTGCATTCGGGGAGTCTTTAGAATGCCGGGCTCGATGGGCGGTTAGCTCAGCGGTAGAGCACTGCCTTCACACGGCAGGTGTCACAAGTTCGATCCTTGTACCGCCCACCATCGAATCCTTAAAAACCCGGCCAAGTGCCGGGTTTTTCTTTTCTGTCGGACCAGAGCTGGCCGGCCCGGCGTAGCAGCGAACCGTCACACGGCAGGTGTCACAAGTTCGATCCTTGTACCGCCCACCATCGAATCCTTAAAAAACCCGCCCAAGTGCCGGGTTTTTCTTTTCTGTCGGACCAGAGCTGGCCGGCCCGGCGTAGCAGCGAACTGTCACACGGCAGGTGTCACACGTTCGATCCTTGTACCGCCCACCATCGAATCCTTAAAAACCCGGCCAAGTGCCGGGTTTTTTTTGCCTACCCCACCGTCGTACCGGCGTACGCCGGTACCCACGTCCCCAGTGCGTGGCAGGCGACATCGCATCGGTGCAGGTGGTCGTCTTGGATGCCGGCGTGCGTCGGTATGACGAGCCCGGTAAGGCATCGGCAAGGCGGGTCGCCTAGAATGCACCGGACGCTTTCCCGGATACCGCCATGCACGAAGCCCTCGCCGACCTCCATCTCCTGACCCTGACCCCGTGGAAGATCATCGGTCTCCTCGGCACCTTGCTCTTCACGGCGCGCTGGTTCGTCCAGTTCTACGCCACGAAGAAGAACAAGAAGGTCACCGTGCCGATGTCGTTCTGGTACCTGTCCGTCAGCGGCAGCGTGCTGACGCTGGCCTATTTCATCTGGGGCAAGAACGACTCGGTCGGCATCATCCAGACGGCCTTTCCGATGCTGGTGTCTTTCTACAACGTGTTCGCGCACCTGAAGCACAGGGACAGGCAGGAGACGGTCAAGCCGGGTGGGGCGGAGGACTGAGCTTCGGCCACTCGCCCCGGGAGCACCCATTCGCTCGCCAGCGCGCTTCCGGCGAACGCATCGGGCGAGTGCCGGTCGGCGGGGCATGGGGCCGGTAGCAAGTATCCATCGCCAGAAGGCTGGCTCCCGACTCAATCCGGGTCGTAGTCCAGATACGGCGCCAGCCAGCGTTCGGCTTCGGTGCGGTCCCAGCCCTTGCGCTTCGCGTAATCATCGATCTGCTCGCGGGTGAGGCGGCCGACGACGAAGTACTGGCTGTCGGGGTGCGAGAAATACCAGCCCGACACTGCCGCGGTGGGATACATCGCGAAGCTGTCGGTGAGCTCGATGGACGTGTGCTCGGTCGCGTTCAGCAGGTCGAACAGGGTCCGTTTCTCGGAATGTTCCGGGCAGGCCGGATATCCGGGTGCCGGGCGGATGCCGCGATAGGTCTCGGCGATCAGGGCGTCGTTGTCCAGCGATTCGTCGGGCTCGTAGCCCCAGAATTCCTTGCGGACGCGCTCGTGCATGCGCTCGGCGAAGGCTTCCGCGAGGCGGTCGGCCAAGGCCTTGAGCAGGATCGACGAGTAGTCGTCGTGCACGGCTTCGAACCGCGCCACGTGCGCGTCGATCCCCACCCCTGCGGTGACGGCGAAGCCACCTATCCAGTCCTCGACGCCGCTGTCGCGCGGGGCGACGAAGTCGGCGAGGCAGAAGTCCGGACGCTCGATGGGCTTGTCGACCTGCTGGCGCAGGTGGCGCAGCGTCGCCAGCGGCTTGCGCTTGCCGGTGCCGGGCTCGTCGTAGACCTCGATGTCGTCGCCGACCTGCGCCGCCGGCCAGAAGCCGATGACCCCTCGTGCGGTGAGCCACTTCTCGGCGATCAGGGTGTCGAGCATGGCCTGCGCGTCGCGATACAGCTCGGATGCCTGGGTGCCCACGACCTCGTCGGTGAGGATCGCCGGGAAGCGTCCAGCGAGCTCCCATGCGTTGAAGAAGGGCGACCAGTCGATGTAGCGGCGCAGCTCGGAAAGGTCGTAGTCGTCGAAGACGGTGATGCCGGGCGTGCGCGGTATGGGCGGCGTGTATGCCTCCCAGTCGCCCTGGAAGCGCTGAGCGCGCGCCTTGCCCAGCGACACCAGCTGCTTGCCCGTGCCTCTGCTCTTGTGGCGCTCGCGCACTTCGGCGTATTCCGAGCGCACCTTGTCCATGAACTCGTCGACGAGGTCCTTGCTCACCAGCGACTGCGCCACGCCGACCGCGCGCGAAGCGTCCTTGACCCACACCGTGGGCGACTTGTAGTGCGGCTCGATGCGCAGCGCGGTATGCGCGCGCGACGTGGTGGCGCCGCCGATCATCAGCGGCACCTGGAAGTTCTGCCGCTGCATCTCGCGCGCGACCTGGCTCATCTCCTCGAGCGAGGGTGTGATCAGGCCGGACAGGCCGATGATGTCGGCATTCTCGGCACGGGCCACGTCGAGGATCTTCTGCGTCGGCACCATGACGCCGAGGTCGATCACCTCGAAGTTGTTGCACTGGAGCACCACGCCGACGATGTTCTTGCCGATGTCGTGCACGTCGCCCTTGACGGTCGCCAGCACGATCTTGCCGTTGTTCTTGCCCGCGTCGCCAGAGCGCAGCTTCTCTTCCTCGATGAAGGGAATGAGGTGCGCCACGGCCTTCTTCATCACGCGGGCGGATTTCACCACTTGCGGCAGGAACATCTTGCCTGCGCCGAACAGATCGCCGACGACGTTCATGCCGGCCATCAGCGGCCCCTCGATCACGTCGAGCGGACGCCGCGAGGCGACGCGCAGCTCTTCGGTGTCCTCGACCACGAACTGGTCGATGCCATGCACGAGGGCGTGGCTCAGGCGCTCGATGACCGGCTTCTCGCGCCATGCGGCCGACTCGACCGCGACTTCGCCCTTGCCGCCCTTGTAGCGATCGGCGATCTCCAGCAGGCGTTCGGTGGCGTCCTCGCGGCGATTGAGCACCACGTCTTCCACGCGCTCGCGCAGCTCTTCCGGCAGGTCGTCGTAGATCGACAGGGCGCCGGCGTTGACGATACCCATGTCCATGCCCGCGGCGATCGCGTGGTACAGGAACACGGAATGGATCGCCTCGCGCACCGGGTTGTTGCCGCGGAACGAGAACGACACGTTGGAGACGCCGCCCGAGATGTGCGACGAGGGGAAGCGCTTCTTCAGTTCGCGCGTGGCTTCGATGAAGTCCACCGCGTAGTTGTTGTGTTCCTCGATGCCCGTCGCGATGGCGAACACGTTGGGGTCGAAGATGATGTCTTCGGGCGGGAAGTCGAGTTCGCCCACGAGCAGCTCGAACGCGCGCGAACAGATCTCGACCTTGCGTTCCTTCGTGTCGGCCTGGCCGACCTCGTCGAACGCCATCACCACCACGGCCGCGCCGTACTGGCGCACCTTGCGGGCATGCTCGAGGAACGCGGCTTCGCCTTCCTTCATCGAGATCGAGTTGACGATGCCCTTGCCCTGCATGCAGCGCAGGCCGGCTTCGATCACGCTCCATTTGGAGGAGTCGACCATGATCGGCACGCGTGCGATGTCGGGCTCGGACGAGATCAGATTGACGAAGCGGGTCATGGCCGCCTCGGAATCGATCAGGCCCTCGTCCATGTTGATGTCGATGATCTGCGCGCCGTTCTCCACCTGCTGGCGCGCGACGTCCACCGCTTCCTCGTAGCGACCCTCCTTGATCAGCTTGCGGAACTGCGCCGAACCGGTGACGTTCGTGCGCTCGCCGACGTTGATGAAGTTCAGGTCGGGCGTGATGACCAGCGGTTCGAGGCCTGACAGGCGTGTATATCGGATGCTCATGCGGCTTGCGCGTTGTCCTTGGGCACGCGCGGCGCGTAGGGCGCCACGGCGGCGGCGATGGCCGCGATGTGGGCGGGCGTGGTGCCGCAACAGCCACCGACGATGTTGATGAGGCCATCGGCGGCGAAGCTCGCGATGGTCGCCGCCATCGCGTCCGGCGTTTCGTCGTATTCGCCGAAGGCGTTCGGCAGGCCGGCGTTCGGGTGCGTGCTGACCGCCGCGCCGGCGATGCGCGAGAGCATCTGCACGTGCGGGCGGAGGTCTTCGGCCCCGAGCGCGCAGTTCAGCCCCACGGAAAGCGGGCGAATGTGCTCGACGGAGTAGAAGAAGGCCTCGGCGGTCTGCCCCGACAGGGTGCGTCCGGAGCGGTCGGTGATCGTGCCCGAGATCATCACGGGCACGCGCGCGCCGAGCTCGTCGAACAGCTCGCTCAGCGCGAACAGCGCGGCCTTGGCGTTCAGCGTGTCGAAGATGGTCTCGACCATGATCGTATCCGCGCCGCCTTCGATCAGCGCGCGTGCCGCCTCCACGTAGTTGGTCTTGAGCTCTTCGAACGACACGTTGCGGAAACCCGGGTCGTTCACGTCCGGCGAGATGGACGCCGTGCGGCTGGTGGGTCCCAGCACCCCGATGACGAAGCGCGGGCGGTCGGGCGTGCGTGCCGTCATGGCGTCGCACGCGGCGCGGGCGATGCGCGCCCCCTCGCGATTCAGCTCGGGCACGAGGTGCTCGAGGTGGTAGTCGGCCTGGCTGACGCGCGTGGCGTTGAACGTATTCGTTTCCACGAAATCCGCGCCGGCTTCGAGGTAGGCCTCGTGCACGCCGCGGATGATGTCGGGTTGCGTCAGCAGCAGCAGGTCGTTGTTGCCCTTGAGATCGGACTCGCCGGGATGGTCGTGGCCGTGATCGTGCGTGCTGTCGCGGCCGCCAGCGAAGCGCTCGCCGCGATAGCCGGATTCGTCCAGCCGATGCCCTTGCAGCATGGTGCCCATGCCGCCGTCGAGGATCATGATGCGTTCGGCGAGGCCCTTTTCGATCAGGGCGACGCGGTCGGGGTGGAGCCAGGGAAGGGTGCTCATGTCTGCTTTCCTCAAGGCTTGCGTGCAAGGAGGCTGACGACCTCGAAATGGGGGGCGCGACGCTCGCGGCTCAGGCGCTCGCAGCTGACCACCTCGAGCCCGGCGTTGCGGGCCAGCGCGGTCAGGCCGTCGCAGGTGAAGCCGAGGTTGCGGTGATCGAAGGGTTCGACGACGGCGCGGTGGTCGTGCTCGCCGAGCGTCGACGCGAGCACCCGGCCGCCGGGCTTGAGCACGCGGGCGACCTCGTTGAACACCTGTTGCGGACGGTCGGAATAGGTGAGGGCGTGCAGCAGGAGTACAAGGTCGAACTGCCCGTCGCGCAGGTCCAGCGCGTGCATGTCGCCCGTGCGCACGTCGACGTTCGCCAGACCGGAAAGCCGCTGGCGCGCGGCCTCGACGACGCGCTCCGAACTGTCGACGCAGACCATCGAGTGCGCGTGCGGCGCCAGCAGTTCCGCCGTCACGCCGTCGCCCGACGCGATGTCCAGCACGTCGCCGGTGGCGAGCAGCTGCAGCAGCGAGCGGGCCAGGGTCTCCCAGGTGCGACCGGGCGAGTAATGGCGCTCCATGTCGCCGGCGACCGTGTCGGCCCAGCCTTCGGCACGGGCGCGCTGTGCCAGCACCGCGGGCAGGCGTTCCGCGTCTTCGCGCAGCAGCGCGTCGCTCAGCGTGTCGCGCAGCGAGGCGACGAGCGCCGCCAGCGTCGGATCGGCCTCGGCGTTGGCGCGATAATAGGCGGATACGCCGGCGCGCCGGTCGCGCACGAGCTCGGCTTCTTTCAGTTTCGCGAGATGGGTCGACACGCGAGGCTGCGCCAGGTGCAGCACGGCCGCCAGTTCGGCCACGGTCAGTTCCTCGCGATCAAGGAGCGCGAGCAGGCGGACACGGGTTGGATCGGCCAGGAGCCGGAGCACCGTGGAGGCCGTGGAGAGATCCATCCAACATCCTTATATCGCGATATAGAGATACATAGGATGCGGGCAGCGCTGCCGGGCGTCAAGACGTCATGTTGCAGTGCACGGAGGCATGTCGTCGAACGACCGTTAGAATGGCGGGCTCGTTTCCCACAGACCAGCCGGCCACATGGCGGCTCGAGGTACACCCCATGGATTTCCGCTTTACCGACGACCAGCTGTCGATCCAGTCCATCGCCCGCGATTTCGCACAGAAGCGCATCGCGCCCGTGGCCGCCGAATTCGACGCGCGCGGCGAGTTCCCCCTGGAGAATATCCAGGAAATGGGCCAGCTGGGCCTGATGGGCATCGAAGTGCCGGAAGAGTACGGCGGTGCGGGCATGGATCCCGTCGCCTACGTGCTGGCCATGGTCGAGATCGCCGCCGCCGACGCGGCCACGTCCACGATCATGTCGGTGAACAATTCGCTGTTCTGCAACGGCATCCTGAAGAACGGGTCCGAGGAGCAGAAGCAGAAATACGTCCGTGCCATCGCGTCGGGCGAGGCCATCGGCGCCTATGCGCTCACCGAGCCGCAGTCGGGATCCGACGCGTCGAACATGCACACCCGCGCCGTGAAGAACGCGAACGGTGACTGGGTCATCAACGGCAAGAAGAGCTGGATCACCTCCGGCCCCGTGGCGCGCTACATCGTGCTGTTCGCCGTGACGACGCCGGGCATCGGTGCCCGCGGCGTGTCGGCCTTCATCATCGATACGAAGCGCGACGGCTTCCTTGCCGGCAAGACGGAGCCGAAGCTCGGCATCCGCGCCTCGGCGACGTGCGAGATCGAATTCCACGATTACGTCTGCCCGAAGGAAGACATGCTGGGCGAAGAAGGCAAGGGCTTCAGCATCGCCATGGGCGTGCTCGACGCCGGCCGCATCGGCATCGCGTCGCAGGCCGTGGGCATCGCGCGCGCCGCCTACGAGGCGACGCTGCAGTGGTCGCGCGACCGCAAGGCCTTCGGCCACCCGATCGGCACGTTCCAGATGACGCAGTCCAAGATCGCCGACATGAAGTGCAAGCTCGACGCGGCGCTGCTGCTGACGCTGCGCGCGGCATGGACGAAGGGTCAGGTCGAGAAGACCGGCGGTCGCTTCGGTACCGAGGCGTCGATGGCGAAGCTCGTGGCGTCCGAAGCCGCGATGTGGATCACGCACCAGGCCGTGCAGATCCATGGCGGCATGGGCTACTCGAAGGAAATGCCGCTGGAGCGTTACTTCCGCGACGCCAAGATCACCGAGATCTACGAAGGCACGAGCGAGATCCAGCGTCTCGTCATCGCGCGTGCGGAGACGGGGCTGCGCTGAGTCGTTTCACCTCCTGAAACACGACCCCGCTCCGGCGGGGTTTTTTTTGATTGGGTGGGAGCCAGCCTGCTGGCGAAGGGTGCTCGCGGCAAGCACCCGTCGCCAGCAGGCTGGCTCCCACCGGATCAAAAAAAGCCCGGCTTTCGCCGGGCTTCTTCGTTACGGTCGATCCTTCCCGCGTCGCGGGTCCGAATCGAAGGCGCTGAGGTCGCCGACGTTCGGGGCGTGCGGACCGAGATTGGTCTGCGGGTTGCCACCCGACGGACCGTCCGACGGGCCGTGGCCATCCGGGTTGTGCGGGTCGTGGCCGATGTGCGGCATCTTCGTCGACACCTCGTCCAGCTTGTCGCCCAGCAGGCGGCGGACGCTGACGTAGAACACCGGGATCAGCAGCAGGCCGAGGAACGTGGCGAAGAGCATGCCGCCGATGACGCCCGTGCCGATCGCATGGCGGGAGTTCGCACCCGCGCCGGTCGAGATCGCGAGCGGGAACACGCCGAGGATGAAGGCCAGCGAGGTCATCAGGATGGGGCGCAGTCGGAGTCGCGAGGCCTCGATGATGCCTTCGCGCAACGTCTTGCCTTCCTGCTGCTGCTCCACCGCGAACTCGACGATCAGGATCGCGTTCTTCGCGGCCAGACCGATGACGGTGATCATGCCGATCTTGAAGTAGATGTCGTTCGGCAGGCCACGGAGCATCGAGAACACAACGGTACCGAGGATGCCGAGCGGCACCACGAGCAGCACGGAGACCGGGATCGACCAGCTCTCGTAGAGCGCGGAGAGGCAGAGGAACACGATCACCACCGACAGCGCCAGCAGCAGCGTGGACGAGTTGCCCGAGAGGATTTCCTGGTACGACTGGCCGGTCCAGTCGTAGCCGAAGCCCTTCGGCAGCTTGTCGTTCACGATACCTTCGACGATGCCCATGGCCTGGCCGGTGGAGTAACCCGGCGCTTCGTTACCCACGATTTCCACCGCGGAGTAGCCGTTGTAACGGTTGAGCGTCGGTGCGGCCATCGTCCACTTCGAGCTGACCACCGTCGACAACGGGATCATCGCCGCGTCCAGCCCCGTCGAGGCGCTGGCCACCGTGCCGCCCGTCGAGGTCGCCGAGGACGACGACGAGGAGGCGAGGCTGCTCGGGGTGAAGATGTGCTCGAAGGCGTCGGTGCCCATGCGGTAGGGCGCGTCGGCCTGCAGCATGACGCGCTTGACGCGGCCGCCGTACTGGAAGTCGTTGATGTACACCGGCGCGAGCGTCAGCTGGATCGCGGTGTAGATGTCGCTGACCGACAGGCCCATCGACTGCGCCTGCGTGCGGTCGACCTGCAGCTGCAGCAGCGGCGCGTCTTCCAGCGTGTTCGGACGGATGCCGACCAGCGCCTTGTTCTGCGCCGCGGCGCCCAGCAGGACGTTGCGCGCCTGCTGCAACTCCGCGCGCGACTGTCCGGCGCGGGCCTGCAGGTACATGTCGATACCGCCGAACTGCGACAGGCCGCGGATCGTCGGCAGGTTCACCACGAAGATCGTGGCATCGCGCACGGCCTGCATCTTGCCGTTCATCTGCTGGATGATCTGCGTGGCCGTGAGGTCGCGCTGGTCCCAGTCCTTCAGGCGGATGAAGTTCATGCCGACGTTTTCGCCGGAGCCGACGAAGCTGAAGCCGGAGATCTGGAACACCCCCTCGACCGACGGATCCTTGAGGATGATCGAACGCATGTCGGTCATCACCTTCTCGGTACGGGCGATGCTCGAACCCGGCGGCAGCTGCACGATCGCCAGCGCGTAACCCTGGTCCTCCTCGGGAACGAAGCTGGTGGGCAGGCGGACGAACAGGAAGCCCATCACGATCGCGATCAGGACGAACACGACCATCCAGCGCGGAGCGTGACGCACGGCGCTACCGATGTGACCCGAATAGGTGCCCTGCACCCAGTCGAACACCTGGTTGAACTTGCGGTAGACGATGTTCTTCTTGTGGTCGTGCGTCGGTTTGAGGATCGTCGCGCACAGCGCCGGCGTGAACGACAGCGCGAGGAAGGCCGAGAAGCCCATCGACACCGCGATCGTCAGCGCGAACTGCTTGTAGATGATGCCCGACGCACCCGGCTGCAGCGCGGACGGCACGAACACCGCCGCCAGCACCACGGTGATCGCGATGACGGCGCCGGTGATCTGGCCCATCGCCTTGCGTGTGGCTTCCTTCGGCGAGAGTCCTTCCTCGGACATGATGCGTTCGACGTTCTCGATCACCACGATCGCGTCGTCGACCACGATACCGATGGCGAGCACCATGCCGAACAGGGTCAGCTGGTTGACGGTGAACCCCAGCGGCGACAGGCCGAGGAACGTGCCGAGCAGCGCGACCGGGATGACGAGGGTGGGGATGATCGTGGCGCGGAAGTTCTGCAGGAACAGCAGCATCACGAGGAAGACGAGGATGATGGCCTCGACCAGGGTATGCACCACTTCCTCGATCGAGATCGTCACGAACTTCGTCGTGTCGTACGGGGCGAACCAGGTCACGCCGTCCGGGAAGCTCCTCGCGAGCTCGGCCATCTTGGCGCGCACGGCGTTCGCCACGTCCAGCGCGTTCGCGCCGGGCAGCAGCTGCACACCGAACGAGCCCGTGGGGGTGCCGTTCCACTGGGCGTTGAAGCCGTAGGTCTGCGGACCGAGCTCAACGCGCGCGACATCCTTCAGGCGAACGACGGTACCGTCGTTGTTCGCGCGCAGGATGATGTCCGAGAATTCCTCGGCGGTGGTGAAGCGGCCTTCGGCCGACACGGTCGCGCTGAAGCCCTGGCCGTCGACGGCCGGATCCGTACCGATCGAGCCGGCGGCGAACTGGACGTTCTGCGTGCTGAGCGCGTTACGCAGATCGGTGGCCGAAAGGCCGTAACCGCGCAGCTTGTCCGGGTTCAGCCAGACGCGCATGCCGTATTCCGAACCGAGCTGGCGCGTGCTGCCGACGCCCGGGATACGGGCGATCTGGTCGAGCACCTGCGACGACACGATATCGGTCAGGCGGTTGCCGTCGATGGTCGGGTTCGACGAGGTCAGTGCCACGAACATCAGGAAGTCGGGGTTGGACTTGGCCACCACGACGCCCTGCTGCGTCACTTCCGAGGGCAGGCGGGGCGTCGCGAGCGACACCTTGTTCTGCACCTGGACCTGTGCGATGTCGGGGTCGGTACCGGTCTCGAAGGTCAGCGTGACGGTGGCCGTGCCGCTGGAGCTCGAGGCGGAGCTGAAGTACAGCAGGTGGTCGATACCGGTCAGCTGCTGCTCGATGACCTGCGTCACGGTCTTTTCGGTCGTGTCCGCGCTCGCGCCCGGGTAGGTCGCCGTGACGACGACCTGCGGCGGGGCGATGTTCGGATACGACTCGATACCCATGTTGAGCAGGGAGATCGTGCCGCACAGGCTGATCAGGATCGCCACGACCCACGCGAAGATGGGGCGGTCGATGAAGAAACTCGGCATGACGAAACTCCCTTACTGCCCGGCCGCGGCGTGGGGTGCGCCGGCGGCGGTCGACGCGCCGGCCGGAGCGGTCTGCGCGGGCGATGCCTTGACCGGGGCGTTTTCCTTCGCCTTGGGCAGGCCCTGGACGATGATCTGGTCGCCCGGCTTGAGGCCGCCGGTGACGATCCAGTTCGGACCGACGATGCGGTCCGTCTTCACCGAGCGATGGATGGCGGCCGAGGGAACCGTCTTGTCCTGACCCGTCTGCGGATCCTTGGCGTGGCCCTCGCCGACGACCATCACGTAGGCGTCGTTGGCGTCGCGCAGCACCGCGGCCTGGGGCACCAGGTACACGTTGTGCAGGTCGCCGAGCGTGGCCTTCACCGTCACGAACTGGCCCGGCAGCAGACGCTGGTCGGGGTTGTTCAGGAGGGCGCGCAGACTCACGGTGCCCGTCTGCGGGTTCACCGTGGCCGACGAGAAGTCGAGCGTGCCGGCCTCGCCGAAGTCCGAACCGTCCGGCAGCATGATGCGTACCGTCGTCTTGTCGGTCGGCGACAGCGTCGCCGCACCGGCCGCGGCGGCGCGGCGCATCGCGTCGAGGTCGGCGACCGAGACGCTGAAGTTCACGTAGACCTTGTCGAGCTGGTCGACCTGGGTCAGCAGCGTGGTTTCGTTCTGGCCGACCAGGGCACCCTCGGTGACCTGCTGTTGGCCGGCGCGGCCGTCGATCGGCGAGACCACGTCGGTGAAGCCCAGGTTGATGCGCGCGGACTGCACGTTGGCCTCGGCCTGCTTCACGGCGGCGTTCGCCGTGCGCTCGTTGGCCTCGGCCGTGTCGAGGTCCTGCCGGGACACGTAGTTCTTGCCGATCAGACCGCGCGCGCGGTCGGCCTGCGCCTTGGCATTGACCGCGGAGGCACGCGACGAGGCCAGCTGCGCGAGTTGGGCGTCGAGTTCGGCCTTGAGGGGCTGCGGGTCGATCTGGAACAGCTTCTGGCCTGCCTTGACGTCGGTGCCTTCGTCGTAGAGGCGATGCAGCAGGATGCCGGGCACACGGGCCCGGACGTCCGCGGTGCGGAACGCGGAGACGCGCCCGACCTGGTCCTGCACCAGCGGCGCGTTCTGCGGCTGGACGGTGATCGTGCCGACTTCCGGCGGAGGCGGCTGCTGCGGTGCCTCCTGCTTGTGGCAGGCGGCGAGCGCCGCGGCGAGGCCGAGGGCCAGCAGGGTCGAGCGCAAGGGCAGGGGATTCATGGGGACTCCGATCCTTTTCCGGGTTTCTTGTTCGTTCGCGCCGCGGCATCGGGAAGGATGTCGTAGGCGTGCATAAATACTGTTACCGCGTGTCGGGCCCATTCGTCCTGTGCCTTCTGACCCCGACCGCGCATTCCGAAGAGCCTTCGATCCCCCTCGAGCCCATGCAGCATGGACAGGAACAGTTCCGCGGCGACGTCCGGATCCTCCGGGCGCATCCGGCCCTGTTCCATGGCCTCCGCCATGCAGCGGGACAACCGGGTTGCGACCGTATCGATCGCGGTCCGGAAAAACGTCCTCGCCGCGGCCGGAAAGCG